>ERZ869925.228-NODE-228-length-40331-cov-5.667618_pt1 | contig 40331 bp, 61 predicted proteins | sample MGYA00579311_ERZ869925 | MGnify/ENA primary metagenome ERZ869925 (study PRJEB32216, sample SAMN09231817) | wastewater metagenome | place: USA: Maryland | collected 2016-07-30 | study: EMG produced TPA metagenomics assembly of the PRJNA472060 data set (Reclaimed...
ACCGCTCTTCCGATCTATCAGCAGAAGGCCCAGCTTCCCAGTAAGCTATTAAAGCATCACCAGTATCAGTTGGGTGCCACGATTTATTTGTGTACACATAATCACCGCTAATGGTCATTTGACCTAAGCTAGTAATATTATAATATAAAACACCAGTACGACTGTTTAAAACAGGCCGCCCTGTCATATTATAAGGTAAATTAGCATAAGTAACTTGAAAGCCACTTGGAACAGCTAATTTAACAGTACCTGGAGTACGTGACTCTAAATAACCATCGAATCCACTAATATAACCAGCCGGGATTGAAAGATTAAGTGGATTATATGCGATGTGTCGCGCTCCATTTACCGCATCAAAAGTACTAGTAGTAGTATTAATTACTAATTCAGAACCTTCTGCTGGTACACCATGTTCACCCTGTGGGCCAATCAGTGGAATTCCAACTCCCCATGATCCGCTTGACTTAGGACCATAGAAAGTTGGAGTCTCACCATATTGTATGTAGAAGTCACCATCAGCACCAATATCGTAGGTTGGTGTCGCTACTCCATCGCGTATAGATTTTGTATTAGTACTAAATAATGGAACGCTGCTGCCATCTTGATACCTAAGATAAGCATCTAATTGATTAGCAGTTCCAGTACTTTGCGTTAAGAATAAAAAAGCATCAGCTTCTGTTATTCCCAAATGTAAACCTAAAACTCCCAGACCGTCTGGTATTGTTCCTGTTGGTGTCGGCATAATATTTAATTACACTTATTCTCTTAGGGTTTCAAACTTAGATATAACATATTTAAGAATTTCATTTCTCATAATGTCATCTATGCCAAATTGGAATGTTGCAACTCCATTCTCTTTTGATTCAGTATCATTAAATAGATTGAATACTTTCAAGAAGCCGCTGTTTTTAACGTGACACTGGGCGACGTCGCCAACTAAAAAGATTTTAGAGTCTTTACCAATTCTAGTTAAGCATAGTAGCAAATCCTGAGCAGTTAAATCAGCAACCTCATCAATAATCATTACTGTTTTGATATTACTAGTGCCCTTGATAAATCCAAGTGGAACCCCCTGTATAACACCATCCTTAATTAAATCGCGTACTTGATATTCTGGCATTAATTGATTTAATTGATCAAGCAATGGCTGAATAACCCAGCTCATTTTTTCTGATAAATCACCTGGTAAAAATCCAATACTTTTAGCATTTTCAACTGGATTTCTTATATATAGTATTTTATCGGCTTTTCCTTCTTTAACTAATTTTAAAGCGGCATATGTAGCACATAAAGTTTTGCCTACCCCTGCCGGAGCTTTACAAAAAACTATTTTATTTTTATTTGTCAAAAGAGTATTAATGAAAACTCGTTGCTTTGGTGTCCATTCAAATTCTCTTAATGAAAATCCATTGTTACGATACGTACTTGATTCTGGGAAAAATTCCCTAGTGACATCAGTATTTTTATTTTTTTTCTTAGCCATAAATTTAAAACAAAAAAGCCCTACAAATAATTATATTTGTAAGGCACTTATATTATTCATTATGTAACATTACACTGATTATTGCTAGTAAAATTATTTATGAATATATTTAAGAAATTAGAATATTGGCTTGAAAATGGAGTAATCTTTGATAAGGTAAACGGTAAGTGGACAGCCTTTAGGTCAGATGAGTATTGGGAAGACCTAGGGGTAGCAGACAATTTAGAAGATTTAATTAAAAATTTACCAGATCCTGAAAATAATATGGAAGTACCGTTTAAAACTATTAATATAAATGAAAAATTTACTTATTTAGACCAACTTTGGATTAAAGTTTCTAAGTCAAAATGTATACGCATTTCAGATGATTTTGTTTTCTATTTAGGTGAAGATGCATTAGTTGGAAACTCAGTAGATTAAAAATATTTAATTATTTTCATTTTATCCCCATGAGAAAACTCATCTGATAAATTATTGTATAATTCTTTTTCTCCTGATGTTAATTTATTGTAATCTTTTATTCGTTTTTGAAGAACAATAGAAGTACAAGAAGTTAAGAATAGCATTAAAATTATAGTTATTATTTTATTTTTCATATAGATGCACTGATAGCTGCCGCTAGTTTGGCTGCTTTGATAGCTTCATCAACATTACCCTCGCTAGCTGGATCACTTGGTAAATTATCTGTTTTAGTTTTTATAGCTGCTATTGAAGCATTATCAGGGGCTATAGAGTTTCTAGAGGAAACTGCCACATCTATTCTCCCTAATTCAGTAGCTAATTCAGTTCGTACCGCAGAAGCATTTCCGGCAGCAGATGGTATATCGGAAACTGCTGCTGGGTTAGCAGGTAGATTATCCGTTTTGGCTTTTATTGCAGCAATAGATGCGTTATCAGGGGCTGTAGCATTTCTTGTAGAAACAGCCACATCTAATCTATTTAATTCTGTAGTTAATTCTGTTCGTACCGCAGAAGCGTTTTCAGGGGCAGTTGGTATATCAGACTTTGCCGCTGGAACCGCTGGTAAGTTATCAGTTTTAGCTTTGATCGCTGTAATTGAAGCGTTATCTGGCACAATAGAATTTCGAGTAGAAATAGCTACATCTATTCTTCCTAATTCAACTGTTAATTCAGAGCGTACCGCAGAAGCATTCTGTGATGCAGTTGGAGGGGAGCTATAAGTAGCTGTTGCTAATCTAGTGCTAGTAGCCACATCTATACGTGCTAGTTCAGTGGTTAATTCAGATCGGACTGCTGAAGCGTTTTGTGCAGCAGTTGGTATATCGCCTCTAGCAGCGGGAATTGCTGGCAAATTATCTGTCTTAGCTTTAATCGCTGTAATTGACGCGTTGTCGGGGGCTATTGCATTCCTAGTGGATATAGCCACATCTATTCTACCTAGCTCTACAGCCAATTCTGAGCGCACTGCAGAGGCATTCTGCGCGGATGTAGGTGGGGAGGTATACGTTGTAGTTGGAAGTCTAGTACTAGTCGCTACATCTATTCTAGATAATTCAGTAGTAAGTTCAGTTCTAACTGCTGAAGCTATTGTAGCTGCGCTTGGAGCGGCTCCAGAAGTTAAAGTTCTGGTACCGTAATTCCATACATCTGCGGCAGTTAAAGATCCACCGCTGCCACCCCCAGTGGAATATATACGCTGTGGATCCATTTGGATTGAAGAAGAAGTAGGAGAAATAACACTACTTCCATCACTTTTAAATAAACGCCCGCCCCCAATGAGAACTGGCGTTGGTTGAGTATTATCTAGTTTTAAATTAAGGACGCTTGCATTGATTTCATAATTTACATCATCACTTGCAACAATGGCATCAAACCACTTGGCTATGCCAGTATTTGTAGTTTCAGTATAGCGAATCCATGCGTAAATACGCTGAACTGTAGTTATTTGATCGGGATCTGAAATATCAATCTGTACATTTGGGTAGTCCGCCGTGAACTCTGTAACAGTTGATCCGTCGATTGCGTTGCTGGTATAAACTCCATCTAGCAATTGGTTTGCCACTGCTGAAAACCCTGTAGCTGTAGCAAGAGCGATAAGTGTTTGTGGCAAATAGCCAAGTTTAGCCACTCGGATGCGAATCGTGTCACCTAATGAAATATCGCTACCATTCAAATAGCTATAGACATAAGAAGTACCAGAAACTACTTCATTGTAAAGTTCTGTGTTTGTATCTTCGTTGTAAACTTGAATTCGTGACCCAGCGATAAGGTTTTCAATCACTCCGTTAGCATCAGGGTCACTAGGGTACAATATTTGCTGCGCCGATGCCGTTGACGTTGTAACAATAGAAATATTACTGATTGAGTTTGTTGTACTTGCGGTATTTGTAATTGCACGAATCTTTAATTTAATTCCAATAGCAGGGTTAATAGCTCCAACCGCTATCAGATTTGCGTTAGTTAATGCCGTCCAAGTTCCGTTCCAGCCGCTGCCGATGTCCCACTGAAAAGTTGTTGTGACGTTTGCAATTAAACCGCTGACGCTAACAAGCCCAGTGTGACCAAGGATAAAGTATGGAGTCTCCCACAATAGCTCATCGCCAACCGATGTCATCGCACACGCACCGCCGCCTGTAAAACCTGAAGTTGCCGCAAGAGTAGCGACTAGGCTGATTCCAGATTGCGAAGTGACTTCGTTTGCTTGTGCAACTATAAGTCCCGCCGTTTCGCTTGTAAAAATATCAGACCAGTGGTTTCCCGCTTGTCCTGCTGTTGCGGTTACAGAGGCTTGTCCACAGCCACGAGCGTTGCCGTTAAATCCTCCAATGCTAATTGGATTTTTTGCGTATTGACCGCCAATATTGCGAAAGCGATTATTAAACCCTGAGCTTGCTAAGTTGAGCGATGTACTGCCACTATTAATTCCGTAAAGATTGCGATAAATGCAGTTGAAAGTAGAAATAGCAGCGTTGACAAAAACGTTAGATGGATTGACGGTGCCACAGTCATACGGTGAAGAGTAAGTGCCAATGTTTTCTACAATGCAGTTATTGGCTGCTGATTCTATCAAAATTACGTTGCCAATCGGATGAACATTAGCAAGTCCTCCATAATTTGAAAAGCCATTAATGCGGCAATTTCGACTGCTAATACTTATGTTTATTCCAGTTCCGACTTGATTAGCAAGACTAGTTCCGTTCAATCGTTGAGCAAACTGTGAGTTTGTTAAGACAACATTAGTAGATGAACTAACTCGGAAACGACCACCTAATCCCACGCAATTTGTAAGTGTAGCATTATTCACATTAGCCAGGTTAAACGCAATCATATTACTAGTGTACTGGTCTGAACCTGAGTTACCAAAACTCTCGCCAAAGCAATCAGTCATCGTAACGTTGTCACATTCGCCTATCACATAGCTTGCTTGAGATACGCCGTTTACCGAGCATCCTACTTTGCAATTTTCAAACAGGTTACTTTGATAGTTTCTGGAAAAGTTGAATTGGGTATCATTTGTATTAGCATCGGGAGCAATAACCACCCATTTAAATGAGGTAGTTGTTACGCTATCTTGGATCAACATTCGTCTAAGTGTTGTGACATACTCCATTTCTACTAAGTACGGACTAGTTAAAAACCAATACCAAGTGCTTGAAACATACTTTGCAACAATCGCTGCATTTCCGCCTACGGCAAATTCATAACGGTCATTTATAGTTGCTGAACAAGTATTAGCGTTCCAATCTGCGGAACTAGAATTACTTAGGATGAGATTAGGTATTCGTACCTTGCAGCCGCTTGGAGGTTTTAATCCGCACGGATTTGTAGCTCTACGAGCTATAGTGATAACGCCTGTAGTGTTGTTAATTCCAAAATATTTGCCACGAATATCGGTAGAGACAAACTGAGTTGCAGTACCCCAACGGTCTGCTGCACTCATCCACCATTCGTAGACACCGCTACCTGCTGCTGTTTCGATTTGAATCGCTGGACAAAAATCAGCTACGGGAAACTGAAATGTTTGGTCGTCTGTTCCATTTGTCGTGCCAAGTTCGTACCAATCGCCGAGAAACTTAACATCTGCAAAACGTCCCGCCGTTAAAACTCCAGTTTGTAAACCTACGGCATGAATCCAGCTACGCTTGCCACCTGTTGCACTGTTGACTGTAACGGTTGCACCACCAGGAAGCGTGATGATTTCATTATCCTGAAACGTGCCTGTTTTAGTTCTAAGCTTAATATATCCCGTCGCTGGCATAGCACCACCAGCAGTTGCGGGATTAAGGGAACTAGCAGACCATACACGCAGAAGCTCGCCAGTCGCTCCGCTTGTGCCACCAGTCACGCCGTTACTACCCAAGGCATTTTGAGTAGGTACGTTACCAGTAGAAGCATCAAATGGAATCTCCCATACGTCACGAGCATCAAAAAGTATAGAACCTTTGCTTGTCGCTATAAACGAAATATTACCAAACACTGCCGCTTGCTGATTCCACCTAACGTCTGAGTTAATAATAAGATTACCCCCATTGATAGTAATTTGTTCACCATTTAATAAACCAGAGATGAGAGTATCATCGTAATTGATGGTAGTTGTAACTGTTTGGTTAGCCATTAGTTATAAATTTCAGTTTGAGATATTGATGTGAGATTTCCGTCTATATTATACGAAAATAATTTATTAATTGTTCTACCTGGAGTGATATAATTTAATTCAGTTAATAATCCACTAGAATATGTAAATAATTTATAATTACCGTTAGAATAATCTATTCTAGACAAGTCGCCATTAAAATAAGTAAAAGATGGATTTTTATCTGGTATTTTATTTTTCCATAATTTATTTAAACCATCGTATTCAATAGTTTGTCCATCTTTTTTATCAGTAATTAAAACATCGTGTAATTCATCTATTTCAAATCCATTTTGAATAGATACAGACATTGAACCATTGTTTTGATTGCGAACAACCTGCCCAACTTTAACAATATGATTTGGAGCTATTGGTTTAACTTTAGTATACCCACCACTGATCGTTGGAGATAAATATAAAATATCACCATCGTTATAAGTTGAAAAATCTAAACCCTCAACATGGCCAAATGTCACGACCTTGCCTTCCGCATTGATCGCTATATCACTTTGGATAACCCCAAATGTAGTGGAAGATGTTGATTCTTTATTAGCTATTGCTGGCCAAGCCTTTTGTCTAGAACCCTGAGCGCCAGAAACGTATACAATAGTACCCTTAGTGAGTATTCCTGTAGTTTTATTTACAACTCTTTCCCATAACATCTTACCAAGTATAGTTGGAGCATCTGCTATGTCTGTCTGGACTACTAAAGTATCTTCATTATCATCATAGTAGGTATTTCCAGCTTGATAGATCGGAGGTACAGCTTGTGGTATATAATTTATTATAGAACTAATTATAGTACCAGAGAATGTTTTATTACCAGCTATAGTTTGATTTTCTGCTGTTAGTAATCCAGCGTAAGTTTGATTAGCTCCCGACAATGTAACGCCAGATCCATTAGAATTTAATATTTCAATAACATTAGAACTATAAGAAGCGGATAAATTTGTGCCAACTCCAGATATAGCAGAAAATCCGCCTGTACCGTTTAAAAAAACAAAGGGATTCCCAGGCAACGGAAGAATATCACCAATTATTAATGGATCGCTACCATTATAACGATGTGTTATAGCATGGTTAGATGGTACTACACGATCTGGTACAACACAGTTTACAGAGTCCTCAGGATCAGTTACTACAGTACAAGATAAATCTTCAGTATGATATATAATATCGCATTCAGAGCAGCCAGTTTGATTAACAGTAATATCACAACTAGGATCTACTGTCTGTGTGACAATATTATAGTCAGGTGTACAATCTTCTACTATAACCCTTACATTGTTCATCTAGTATTGGCTCTGATTATTGTGGTGCTGCCTGTTAATAATTTATAAGTATCTCCATTTGGAGTATCAACAAATAGATCCCACGAAGCTGGTGAATCATCTAGTAATATTGTTTGTTCGTCAGTTAAAGATAATTTAACAACACCATTGACAGCATCTAAAATTTCGGTTGTGATTGCCGCCAAGAACTTGAAATCAAAATTTCTACGGATATGTGAGCGTAATGTACAATTAGTTAAATTAAATTTACTAGTACAAGTACTAATATTTAATGATAAACCCCATGTAGCTCCTTGTTCGATAGTTATATTTAGTGTCCCCGCCGCCATATAATTATTTACACCTAATAGAAGAAACAAAGTATATTATTTTCTGATTTAGTGTAATAGTCGTTATGACTTCAGCCATAGCTAATTTAATAAATTACTTAAAGAGTCAACTATCTAAAGGGCAAACATGTCCTCATTACTGCATTAAAACTTATAAACGAATAGTTGATAAAAACAGTGAAAACCCACATTGGGTTGAGTACAACACTAAAAGCCCCTTTTTAATAAAAATGAATAAAAATTAATCATTTCTTGGCTTCGCGCCATTTTTTTACCTTTTCTTTTATCTTTTCTTTCCTTTTTTCGTAATAATTACGATAATAATTTGATTGACACTCCTTGCAAAGAGATTGAGTTCCATCTTTATGGCTTAAACATACATTAAAGCAGTCGATTGTTTTTTCTTTCAAACATTTTATGCATTTTTTGATCATAAAGTGTAATATATTTAGTAATATTATACTATTTATATGAATTTAATTGCTTTGCCTTCAGGACCACCCAAACCAGCATCAGCAATTATAGCTGAAACTATATTAATTAATATAAATGAAGAATTAGCTAGAAGGATTGAGAATCATTCTCGTGAATTCCATAGATTTTGGGATTCAGCAGCTACCCCCGATGATATTTTGGCAGCTATGGGTCCATATGCTAAATTGATGCTTGCAGCTAGTCGTGCTAATCTAGAAAATATTCATAAATTAGCTCAAATGGTAGGCAAAACACTACATGATGCTATTAGTCCCGAGCATTGGTATCCTCGCCGCGCGTTTATTGAAGGTGAAGATGGATCTGTGACCTTAGTCCCGCCTGATGAAGGCTTTGATGCCTGGGGTAGACCCCTTCCACCTCAAATTCCCGATGGAATTTAAAAAAAATTTGACATCTATTTAAGTTGTGCTACATTGTGTTCAAGATAACTTGAACATTATGATTATAAATAAACAAAAAAGCATATACTATAACGATGTTAATCTGTTGGCAGCGAAACCAACGGTAGTAGAGAGTCGCTCTGATGTAAAAATAGATAAAAGTCGCATTATTATATCCCCAATGGCAAGTGTTGTAGGCGAGACATTCGCTAAAACAGCCACTGACTACGGTTTTACTGTATGCCTTCATAGATTTTGCGATTCAGATAAGCAATTAGAGCTTTATAATAACTTAACTAATAAACAAAATATATTTATTAGCTTGGGATTATTTGACTGGGACAGAGTTGAAAGGTTCCAGTCCTCTTGGAACGCTAATTGGCTAATTGATATAGCAAACGGTACAGTTCCGCAGCTTGAACGCTATCTAAAGGAACTAAGAGATAAAGTTTCGATAGAAAAAATCATGATCGGCAATGTTCATCATGAAAATACTTTTGATTGGATCAAAACTTTAGTTAAAAAAACTGTTAATCCAAAAGAAACTCTAATAAGAGTTGGCATCGGTGGCGGCTCAGCGTGTTCAACCTCTGATATGACCGGGATTAACAGAGGTCAAATTACTGAAATAGATAATTGTAGCTATTTAGTTAATAATAAGACTAAATTAATTGCAGACGGGGGAATTTCTAAGCCATCTTTCGACGGCAAGGCTTTTGGAGCGGGTGCTACCCATGTTATGCTTGGCGGATACTTCGCTCAATGTTATATAGCAGAAACACATCTAATTGGAGATGGCACATACTGGGGCGGGGCTAGTGAAAAACAACAAAATCTATATGGCGGCTATAAAAAACCATCTGAAGGTAAAGTTTTTGAAATAAATGAAAAAATTTCATTTGACAAACTTGCAAATGACCTTATAGGTGGATTACAATCAGCGATTTCTTATTGCGGCTATGATAATCTCGACGATTTCATCGGCAATGGAGTCTTTGAAATAAAAGCTAATTCATTACCACCTAAAAATAGATATGTCTAATATAACAGTTTTTCCAGTTTTAAGAGAATTCCTAAATGAACATGGTTGCTATCCAATACAATTGTTTATTAAAGAGCTTGATATTAAAAAGGTATTCTTTAATTTAAAACAAGATGGCTATACTATCATTAATAAGTCTGGAATTTTTCAAAATTTACAGAAATTTGAAGATCCAAATGATTTTACCAATCGAGGAGTAGATGAAGAATCTGATGTAAATTTTTGGGGAGCGCATCCAAGAAAAACATATCAAACTATAGCTAATCCATTACAAATAGATGAATTAAATATGATTAGCTATAATACTGAAAATTGGAATACAGAAAAATCATTTTATTATCTATTAGAAAGTCCATCTATACATGGATTAAAATATTGGGTATTATTAAGTCAGTATAATAATGAATCTAATGTAGTAATACTTTATCCAAAATATAATAAACATGATTATTATAACCAAGAGAACACATTTTTATACACAGCTAAAGCAAGGTCATTAACACTAGATGAGATTAATTCAATTATAGAGAATGCATGTAATTCTGTAGCTAAAGTTTTAATTAATCATTTTACAATAGTAAAAGAAGAAACTAAAGAACCTGTTATTAGCTTACTTAATATGGAGCATGGTAGGTTTTATACCACCGAACATAAGATCGCTCAATATGAAATTGATCTAGAATCTAATTATGGTAAGAATTTCTTACCTATAGATAAAAAGATACAGGAATTTTTACTACAAGAAAATGGCAGCGGCCTTTGTTTACTACATGGTAAGCCTGGCTGTGGGAAAACCTTCTATATTCGCAAATTATTATCTGATTTAGTAGAGTCAGGCAAAGAAGTATTGTATTTACCGTCTTCATATGTCGGCGCATTAGCTGATCCACAGTTTGTTCCATTTCTTTTAACAAAGAAAAACAGTATTCTTATTATTGAAGACGCTGAAATGGCACTAAGGTCTAGAGATGACTATGGAAACTCCCAATCTGTGTCTAATTTACTTAATTTAAGCGACGGCTGTCTTGGCGATATTTTTAATATAAAAATTCTCTGTACATTTAATACAGATAAGGATAACTTAGATCAAGCTTTACTAAGAAAAGGTAGATTATCTGTAATTTATGAGTTTAACCCGCTTTCAATAGAAGAATCTAATAATCTTCTTGTTAAATTAGGAAAGCCACTACAAAATAAAAGCCTATCGCTTGCTGAAATTTATAATTTAGAAGTAGATAACGGTGTTAAAGTAAAAGAAGAACGTAAATTTGGATTTGCACAATAAAATATATGATAGAATACGATCAAAATTGGAATCACGAAACTAAAGTTTTCTTTTTTCTCGATGAAACCCTCGGAGAATTTTTTGAAAAATTAGAAATACCCGATAAATGGAGTCAGTTAAAGTTTTTAGAAAATTTAACAACAGAAACAAAACTATCTATAGTAGATAATATAATTTTTAGTTATATTAAAAATATTTCTGAACAATTAGCCGAAGGTCAAGAATACAATGTTATTGAAATTATACAAAATTACGTTCAATTTAATAAATTTAAATTGTATAATGAAGAAGCTTTAAAAGAATTAGATAATTTAGATTATGGAAACGATTAAATTAGCAACGGCGCAGGTATATAGTAAGGAGCAGTCTTACGAAGAAATTCTCGACTCTATTTATACAAGTGGTAGATCAATAGATGATGTATTTTTCCCAGTAGAAGGACAAAATCCTGAGGAAATTTTACAGCATGTATTAACTCTAACTCTAGATGCATTAGTTGGCGCTGGTTATGGCACCCGCCAAGATATAATTAAGCAATTTGTTAAATATTACTTTACTTGGGACGAATTTGGCAATGAAATGAAATTCCAAGAAATAGCTCCCGTGAAAGATGATATAGGATTCGTAATCACTACGAATCCTCCGAAATATACTACTATGTAATAATAAAATGCAAAAAATAATAATTAATTTCTTATCTATTTTATTAGTTAGCTGCGCTAGCACTGGAACAAATATTAACCCGCCTCAATTCAATAAGCCTACCAATACCAACAATAGATATTATCCATCTAATGATTGGACAATTAGAAATGAAAATGACATCAAGCCACTCTTAAATAAAATCAAGGGTAGCCGCTCATATACCCAAGATGGGGTATTAATTGTAGATTTGAATGGTGGCATCATAGATGGTAAAAAGCAAAGTGGTTCAGGGAACCAAAATGAAAATCAAGAGCCACTGTTTCGTGCCGAGATTCCATTTGCTTTAAAAAATGGATTTGTAATGAATAATAAGAACGCCGCTACATTTAACGCCCCTTACTCTGGATTAAAAAATATTACATTTACTAATATTGGAGAAGATGCTGTAGCTACAAGCCGTAAGGCTCAAAACTTCCTTGTAAAAGACTGTGAATTTATCAACCCAGGTGGAGATAAGAGTATCCAACTCAATCAAGCTAAAGGAGCGGAAATAAGTAATAACTTAATTTACGGAGGTATTACAGGAGTAAGAGTACATGAATCATCCTGGGCCGCTAAAGATGACGAAGCTTTTTGCAGCAAAAATAAATTCATTGGAGTTGACACAGCCTGGAATGTGAGTAAAGGTAAACTAGTTGTTTCTAGCCCTAATTCATACACTGGCGTTAGAACCCCCTTTAAAATCAACAAGGGCGCAGAGATTAAAAACCCAGACGGAAAAGTAACTAGAGAATGAAAGATGGAATAAATGTGCTAAGCCTTTTTGACGGCATATCTTGCGGTCAAGTAGCATTTCAAAGAGCAGGTATAAAGGTTAATAAATACTTCGCTAGCGAAGTAGATAAATACACAATCCAAGTAACACAAGAGCATTTCCCCAATACGATACAACTAGGAGATGTGCGCAACTGGAGAGATTGGAATATACAATGGGATCAGATTGATATAGTAACAGGTGGCAGCCCTTGCCAAGGTTTTAGTTCTTCTGGGCTTGGATTAGATTTTCAAGACCCCAAAAGTAAATTATTTTTTGAGTTTTTAGATATTCTTAACCATGTTAAGAAATACAATCCTAATGTATACTTTCTCTTGGAGAATGTAAAAATGAAGAAAATTGTAGAGGAGAAAATATCTGAATTACTAGGAGTAAATCCTATTATTATTAATTCTAAATTAGTCTCAGCACAAAGCCGCACCCGTTTATACTGGACCAATATACCAAATGTCACACTTCCTGAAGATCGTGGGATTGTATTACAGAGTATATTAGACTCGGGAGTTACAATGCAGGAAAAATCTTATTGTATTGACGCTTCTTATGAAAAGCGCAATGCAACACCATATAGCTTTATTCTTAAAAGTCGCGGCTCGCTTGTTTTTGATTCTTTTGAAAATTTAAATCTATTCAAAACATATAACAAAGAACAATTATTATCCAAAGAGGTTATAAGCAATCCTTGCTATAGAAAGTTCAATAGAACTGAACTAGAAAGGTTGCAAACACTACCAGAAGGATACACAAAAAACATGACATATCCCCGCGCTGCCTTTGCGATTGGCAATGGCTGGACGGTAGATGTTATAACCCATATATTTAAACACATACCATGAACGTACTTAGTCTTTTTGACGGAATATCCTGCGGGCAGTTAGCATTACAAAGAGCAGGTGTATCTTATGATCAATACTTTTCATCTGAAATAGATGAACACGCTATAAAGGTTACTCAATATAACTTTCCAAATACAATCCAAGTAGGCACTGTTACAAAACTAAGTGGGAATACGTTGCCCGCTATAGATTTACTCATAGGTGGCAGCCCCTGCCAAGGCTTTTCTATGTCTGGTAAAAAGCTCAATTTTAATGATCGCCGCAGCAAGTTGTTCTTTGAATATGTTCGCTTGAAAAACGAAACAAATCCAAAGTATTTTCTTATGGAGAATGTTTTGATGCCAGATAAACATAAAGATGTTATCTCAGAACATTTGGGAGTAGAACCTATACTCATCAACAGCAGCTTGGTATCCGCCCAACATAGAAGAAGATTGTATTGGACCAATATACCTGTTTTAGAACTACCAGAAGATAAGGGTATCAAGGTTTCTGATATTCTTCTCAGCGGCAAACATGTATACTACTCCAGGAAGTATGGTTTTAAAGACGGAGGAGATAAAACTAAGACGTTGTCCGCTAGAGATTATAAATCCTTCTGCAATCAGTGGATGAGTGGCTCTTGGGACAATGAGAACTTACGTATGCTAACTCCATTAGAATATGAAAGACTACAAACATTGCCAGATAACTATACAGAAGTTATCAGCAACCGTAAAAGATACAGGGCCATTGGAAATTGCTGGACAGTTGATGTGATTAGTCATATATTCAAGTATCTATGATTTACAAAACAGGTGATTTATTAGACAGCGGCGGCTATGTATTTCAGCAAGTCAATTGCCAATTCGTAATGGGCAAAGGCTTGGCCTTACAAATACGTTCCCGATACCCAGAAGTATATACAGAATACAAGAAGTTACAAAACAAAGATATAGACAATGCCAGCTACCTTGGTACATATCAAACAGTAAAAGTAGCCGACAAAACCTTTGTTAATGTATTCTCTCAGGAGTATTATGGACGTGGGCCGCTGACTGAGTACCCTGCAATGATTAAGGCTTTTGAACAGTTCAAACAAAATGAACCAGACGGTGAATACAATTTTCCGTATCTCTTTGGGTGCGGATTAGCTGGCGGGGACTGGAACATTGTCAGTGGTATTATAGATGACTATTTCCCTGACGCGGTGATATGGAAGTTGCCTAGTGTTTATGGGACATGATTTGTTACAAAACGAATTAAGTGTAGCAACAACCTTACTAAATAAAAAAGGTTATATAGCGAAACCATTTAGAAAACAAAGGGGCTGTATAAGGCTAGTTACAAAACAGAATCGCTAGATAATGGAAGCCTATTGCAAAATAGGATTACTAGATAGCGGAAGCGCGTTACAAAACAGAATTGGTTGGGGTGGGGGTGATAGAGGGGTTGAGCGTCCCCGCGCCGCGCCCCGAATTTTAATGTTATTTTAATTTTCATTAACCCCCCCTTGTCAAGCACTATTTTTTCACTTGACACGTATTTGCGCCCCTCCCATCGTAAAATTTGTCGGACTGAAAATTTGCCCTTGACAAACGAAAAAACCCTCCCCCGTGAGGGGGAGGGCTGTGAGGTCGGGGCCGGTGATGCCACCCGCCGCCATGACCAGCCACCCCGGCATTGCGCTTCTGTGCCCGTCTGCGGGCGTTTCCCGCCCCGCCCGCTATCCTCACCCTGCCCGCCCCCTATCCGCGCCCCTGGGGCCGTTTCCGTTCGTTTGCGGATGGGTCACCGGCTTCCGGGGGAAGGAGGGCACCCCCCCCCTTCCCCGCCCGCCCCTTAGGCCACGTAGATCAGGCGGTCACTTGAGCGGGTGAGAGCGACGAACGCCACGCACCGCTCCGCCTCCTTTTCCGCTTCAGTTGCGGCAAGGGAGGATTCCAGTGCCCCGAGGAGGTACACGGTGGGCCATTCGCCGCCCTTCGCACTGTGGAACGTGCTGAGTGTCACCCCCTTGCCCTTTTCCATTTCGGTCAGGCGATTGAAGTAGGTCTTGAGCGTTGCGACCGTGCCGCCCTCCGCTTCCACTTGAGCAAGGAGAAGGGTGAGGCTTTCCACGTTTTCACGTTGCACGGCCAGCCAGTGCGGCACCTTGCCCGTTTCCATGGCTTTCTGCTCTGTCGCCTCATGATGGGCGAGGAGGAGGGCGCGGGCCGCGCCACAATCGTTCTCCTTCTTCGCCGCACGGTACAAGAGGCGGGACAGGTTCGCGACCAGGTCAGCGGCCCCCTTGTAAGCAAAGTCACGACGTTCGCGGAGGAGACGCATGGCAAGTGGAAGGATAGCCTTGTGTGTCCGGGCAAGGCAAGCGTCCCCACTGTCCAGTGCGAGAACGTCCAGGGCACTGAGTTCCATGTGTTCCACGGACCCCGCAAGGGCACACGGGCCTGGCTCAATTGCGCCAGGGAAGTAGCGGTTCGCTTCCCCGATAGCGGCGACACTACAACGGTAGGAAACCGGGAGGGGAAGCACTTCCGCCCCGAGTTCCTCCCGGATAACGTCCAGGGCATTCTGCACTGCCCCGGCGAAACCGTTAATCGCCTGGCGACTGTCCCCCACTGCTACGATACGCGCCCCGTCCCGCACGGCTTGCCGGATGAGGGCAAGCATGATGGGGGAAATGTCTTGCGCTTCGTCGATGAACCACCAGCGGAAACCTTTGAAAGACACCCCTTCGTACAGGGGGAAGTAAATCATTTCAGAGAAGTCGACCGTTTCCCGCTCCGCAAGCCCGCGTTCCACGGTAGCCAGCACCCACTGCGGGAATTCGTCAGGGAGTTCCTGTGGGTGCATAGCGGTCAGTTCCGCCACGTTCTCCACCGTGAGGGCCGGGAAGCCCGGCAGCCCAAGGGCAGAGATACGCACACGGTCAGCCCACAGCGCCACCGTGTCGGCATGTTTTACCCGTTCCTCTGCGGGGGTGACTTCCGCCGCAAGGCGGGCCGTCTTGCTTGGGGTGGCGGGAAGCGGGCGCTTTTTGAAGCGGCAGTAGCCGCCCTTGCTGCCGCCTTCCACCCGCACGCGGCGGGCACGGGAAGCGTTCAGTGCCGCCAGGCAGACTGAATGGATAGTCCCCGAGGTGACAGAGGAAGAAAGTCCCCCAAGGCGGGCCGCGAAGTCCTCCGCGTTTTTCTTGTTATATGCCACCGCGACCCCGTGGCCGAGAAGCTGAATCAGGGCGGGAATCACCACCCGGACGCCCGTCGTGGTCTTGCCGCTCCCCGGTCCCGCCTGAATGATCAGGTGACGGGGCGAGGCACGAAGTGCCCCGTCAATCGCCGTATGGTACGGCGAAGGGACGAAGCCGGTGGAGGTGAGGGCGGCGGCGGAGGAGGTGGTGTTGTTCATGTCCCGACACTACGCCAACCCATGGCAATAGTCAAACAGAAAAAGCATTTTCGTCTCTCTTTTTTTTCTTGAACTTTCCCCTTGCACTAGCAAGTTTTATAGTATAGAATAAACTTTCCCCTGATAATAAAATTGTATCAGGGGTCCATGCCACGGTACACCAGAAAAAGACACTTGTCAATAGAGAAAAAACCTCAGATTCGCTGTTGACATGAAGCCGGCAATGTGCTAAAATAATAACTAATAATCTTAATCTTAACTTAATCTTTAGATCATGGCACCATGACACTATACCATAGATTCCCCCGTTTGTCAATAGGAAAAAAACATGAAATCCTCGGTTGACAGAAGCCGGCAATCTGGTATAGTCTTCATGGAACCTAAGTTTCCCCTTTAATGTTATCTTAATGAAGCCCGACTTTCGGGGTCCATGACAATATAGCCCACGGTGCCACGTTTGTCAATCGCAAAAAACAGTGAAATTCGCGGTTGACAGCGGCCTGGGTTATGGTATAGTTTTCCTGGTCCCCTGTTTTTCCCTTTAATGTTACTTTAATGAATGCCGGCTTCAAGGGTCCATGCCACGGTACACCATTCCCCTGGGGTTGTCAAGCGCGAAAAACACTGAAATTCGCTGTTGACAGCATCCCCTTTCTAGGTACAGTAATCATGGACCCCTAGTTTTTTCTTTAATGTTACTTTAATGAAAGGTAGGTTCGGGGGTCCATGATAATATCGCTCACAACGTGGACGTTGTCAAGCGGAGAAAAACCTCAGATTCGCTGTTGACAACGTAGGTGGATAGAGTAGAGTGTACACGGTACCCGAGTTTGGGGTTTAATGTTATCTTAATGAAAGCCGACATCTGGGCAGCCTCCGGTCCCCCACACTGGCGCACCGTGAATCCACTGCGCTTGTCGTTCACTTTAAGGGCTTGAACTGTCCCTGGCCACGTTCCCGTTGTGCGAATACACTACACTATCCCCAGGGGAATGCAAGGGATTTGTGAAAAAAAAGAGGGGGCGGTTTCCCGCCCCCCGTGCCGGCTTCAGCCCAGCTCCCGGTCGAAGTCCCGGAAGTCCGCCGCTTCCGCGTCTGCTTCGCGCTCCCACAGCGCGATGTCTTCGTTGGTGGGGAGGGCACTGAACTGTTCTTCGGTTTCGATGATCATGAGAAGACACTACACCATCCCCAGGAGAATGCAAGAACTTTCTGCATTCCCCGTGCATTTTTTTCTGCGGGCGTGTGCGGGCGGCTGCTGCCCCTGCGGGCGTGTGCGGGCGGCTGCTGCCCCTGCGGGCGTGTGGAAACGAAAAAGGGGGCGGTTTCCCGCCCCCTCCTGTTGTCTCAGTCTGTCGGGACTGGCGAACCGTCCTCAGTACGATACACTGTGAAAGCCACCATCAGGTGCCCCCGGCCAGGGCGCGCATTGCGTTCATTCCGCAGCACATCGCAATTATAAACCACTCCTTCTTGCGGAAACTGCCATTCTCCCTTAAAGCTGCAAGGGAACATGTTGTGCCCCTCGAAGTAATAGTGTTCTACTATCACTTTTTTTCCTGCCACGTCAAGCACTTCAGGCTTGTGGGCCTTTACTTTATCCATTGCCCAGCGGGCAACGGATGGAAGTTTGACGGTGGAGAAGAACGCTGGGGCGGTAGTGGTGTTTGCCATGTCCCTACATACTACATTCCCGCACTGTTGCAACTGTTTTCTGTGCTTTTGTATGTTTTTTTTTCTGCGGACGTGTGGGGCCGGTGAAGTCCAAACGGAAAAGGGGCGGTTTCCCGCCCCCCCCTTTTTGTTGTCACTTCTTCAGTGACCGCATGATTTCCGCCACCCTGGCATCCCGCCTTTCCTTGAACCTTTTCTGTTGCTCTAGACTCTGCCAGTGGATGAACCACATGAGTCCCAGCATAATCGCCGCGCACACGGCGGTGGGGATGATAATGCCGAAAGTAAAGCAAGCAAGTTTCTTGATCATGGGAACCCATACACCAGGAAAGGCCATGATGCAAGTGCTTTCTTCTCTCCCCGCTCATTTTTTTTTTCTCTGAAAATATCCGTTGAATGGAAATAGTGCGGGTAAAACTTCAGTACCGCTAAGGGGTACCCCCTCTGGGGGGGATTTTTTTTCTCAATCTGCGGTTGACAACGGAGCTGGCACGGGTATAGTGTGCATGGACCCCAATTTTTCGTTTTAATGTTATCTTAATGAATCGCTGATTCAAGGGTCCATGACAATCTCGCCCATAAATCACAGGCTGTCAAGAGCGAAAAACTTGCTAGGTTAATGTTATCTTAATGTTGCGGAAATGAGGAAAGGGAGGGGCTTGCGCCCCTCCCCCGCGACCCTCAGAGATCCAGACCGTCCGCCCCGATGACCACCCCGGCAGCGTCCCGCAATAGCTGGCCAGGGGAGGCAATCTGACCACGGAACTGTGGGAACTGCCGGAGGATTTCCGCTTTTGCAAGGGCGGAAACGATCAAGATTTCCCCCTGGGCGGGTGGGGTGAAGTTTTCCAGACCGCCCATAGTAGTCTGGAAAAGTTTGATTCCGTCAAACTCCCCCGCTTGCTGGCGTTTGACGCTAACGCGGACTTCCGTCCCCTTCGAGGGAGCGGGGAAATTCCGGGTTCCGATGGTGATGCTGTGGGGTGTCAGGTTCTTGATCATGGGAAGACAATAGCACACCCCGGACACCGCGCAAGCTTTTTCTGCATTTCCCGTGCATTTTTTTCTGCGAAGCCGGCAAGCCGTCTGTGGCTCCCTGTACGCTCGCCTGGGGCCGCCCGCTGTCCTCACCCTGCTCGCCGGGTAGCCTCGCAGAGAGGGCCGTTTCCGCGCGTTCCTAGGGCTGTCCCGGCCAATCCCCGGAGCCGTGCGTTGTTGCCGGAAACGAAAAAGGGGCGGTTTCCCGCCCCCTTCCGTTTTTTATCCCACCCGCGTAATCCGCCGCGTTTTTAGCCCATGGCGGGGATGGTAGCGCACGGCTAGTTCCACCGTGGCTCCGATTGCCATGGTGGCAAGGCCACGCACAGCCGCCTCATGGGCGGGGGTCATCCACCGTTCCCGGCGGAACCCCTTTGCCGCGTATACGGGGTCGATGAGGCACAGCCGCCCCTCTTCGCTCTTGACCAGGATATGGCCAGACGCCAAATGTGCCTTTGCGGCGGCGACACGTTCTTCCGCCATCATAAGGCGGACCTTTGGATCCAACTCTGTCCCCATCTGATATTCTACTGTCAGGAATTGTTGCAGTTCTGGAGTCATGTGGATATGGTAGCACAGCCCTCACCCATTGCAACCACTTTCTGCGTTTCTAGTGCATTTTTTTTGTGACCATACAGAAACGAAAAAGGGGCGGTTTCCCGCCCCTTCCGTTGCAGTTTTACTGCTGGCTTGCGGCACGTTCCGCCGCAGCGCGTTTCATGTTGCGTTCCATCATGGTCCCCCCTTTACTGGGGCCTTGCCCCAGGTCACCACTCACTAGATAAACCCCTCCCGCAAGTATGGCGAGGATTCCCAAGGCTACCGTGAGAAACGCCCGCTCTTCACGGACGAAGAGAGCGATTTCCTTGATGATGGCGGCGGTGGTGGTGATAATTTTCTTGATCATGCGCCTATACTAGCACACCCTCGGAACTATGCAACCACTTTCTGCGTTTCTAGTGCATTTTTTTTGTGACCACGTAGAAACGAAAAAGCGGAGAGAGGGGGACACCACACCCCCCTCTCTCCTATACACCACCATCAAATTTTCAAGTTTTCGTTTCCGTACCCGCTGGCAAGAATCTCCTCACGGGAAGCCACCACGGGAACGATCCGCCCCTTTTCCTTATAGTGGGCGAGGGGGGCGGCGTGCTTCGCCTTGTACCAGGCCACAAGCTTTCCCTCTACCATGGCCATGCGGTGTGGGATAGGTTCCACCCCCGTGATTTCCCACCCTTCCTCCCTGCTCTCCCGGAGAAGGGCGGCGAGGGCGCTTTCCCCCGCGTCTACTTTCCCGCCGGGAAGGCCAATCCTGCCGGCTTCGCCACGATCAGCGGCGCGGGTGGTGGCAGCCCAACCCCTACAAGCGGGGGCCAGGACGAAGACGGCGAAAATTTCCTTCATGGCTCAATCTCGCACAATGGCTAATGTGCAACAGGTTTCTCGTTTTTTTTACGATAGCGGCACGGTGGTTTTAATTGGCCTACCTGAATCGTCCAGGGTAATCCATGGAATGGGGATTCCGGCTTGATGAAATTCCGACAGAATCTCATGTAGCCTAGTAACCTCTTGTTTCTCCTCCTCGAAAAGGTACAAAATTGGTTCCGTATCATAGCACGGAAGCTCACACTCTAAATTCAGACGCGCGTTTTCAAAACGCTCCAACTGTGCGATGAGTTTTTGGGTGAGGGCGGCGGTGGTGCTTTCCATGATTCTGAATCATAGCATACTGTGGAACTAGCGCAACCACTTTCTGCATTTTATGCTCTTTTTTTTTCTTTCGTGTTTGCCCTTGACAGGACAGGATCCCTGGGTACAATGGTCACGGACCCCTAGTTTAGCCTTAATGTTATCTTAATGAACCGGCACAAGGGCGGGGGGCTTACGCCCCCGTTTGCTTTTGTCAATCCCAAATCCGTGCCACGACAGTGCCATTAGCATCAAGGCACTGGGCGCAGCCGTAATCGTCCAACGCTGTCATTCTGATGTCCTTGCCAAGTTTTTTCTTGACATACGCCAGACACTCTTGGGCTGTGACTCCTACGAATTCAACTTTCGTCCCCACTATCAGGGAGAAGTTTTTCACAGTTCGGGGGTGGCGTGGGCGACGGGACGGGGTGGTGCTTTTCATGATACCTACCTATACCGCAGAAAACGTGTTTCGTCAAAGGGAAAAAAACATTTTTTTCGCGGTTGACAGAAGCCGGCAATCTGCCATAGTGTGCATGGACCCCGAGTTTGATCTTAATGTTATCTTAATGTTAGGGTATCAGGGGACCATGACAATCTAGCGCACTCTGTCACACCTGTCAACAGCGAAAAAAGCATCACTCTCCCCTTGACAAGTGCCCACGATAGAGTAGAATGTGCATGGACCCCTTTTTTTTCTTTTAATGTTATCTTAATAAATGAACTGGGGGACCATGAACACTATCGTCGTTCCTGGGGTGGTGTCAAGCGAGAATCTGATACGTGTGTGTGTAAAAAAAACCCTCCCCCGGAGGGGAGGGTAAGATCCCTCGTTTTATCAGGCCCGACCGTTTTCATCATTCCAGCGTTCCAGTGCAACCTCCTCCGGCAGGTTGGTGAGGTAGGCGCTGGAACCATAAGCCGCCTCTACTTCCTGCCAGAGAGCCAGGTCAATGACCCCGGCGGCTGCCACCCGCGCCGCCAGACGCTCCGCTTTCTGCTGATCCCGATACTGTACCCGCACGAATCGGGCACCGCTGGCCAGCTCGGCGACTACCTGGTGAACCTCACGAATAATGGCCCCCTCTGGGTTTACCATGTCCGAGAGTTCACTGTTGTAGGCCACCACGGCCAGGACGGGGCGGGTGTAGGCGGTGGCGATTGGGGTGTTTGCGGTGGTGTTTTTCATGACCCCGGAACATAGCACACCCATGGAACCGCGCAACTCTTTTCTGCATTTCCCGTGCATTTTTTTCGTGAAGCCGGCGGGCTGTCTCTCTGCCTCTCTGTGCCCCCTGTGGGGCCGTCCGCTGTCCCTACCCTCCCCCGGCATCATCCGCCGGGAGAGGGCCGTTTCCGTTCGTTTGCGGGGCTGTCCCGCCCCTTTTAGTCCCGACTGAAGTCAATGGTGACCCCCTGGTCAGCGTTGCGAAAAACCTTGGCAACTGCCCCTCCGTTAATGTCCTGGAGGAAATTGTCGAGACTGTCCAGGCTTTTCAGGGTAGCCCATTCCCCGTCTACTTTCACGCGGAAGCCGGTGAATTTCCCGTGCTTGCGCTTGACAACCCCCCGGAGGAGGCTAGCCAGTGATAGGAACGCGCCCGTGTCGCGGGCGGTGCAGCCATCTTCGGTGAGGGTGGTGCCGAGGGTGAGGGTGGTGGTTTCGCTCATGGGGTGATATACATCAGGAAACGGGGGAATGCAAGTCTTTTTTTCAATTCTCTGCTTTTTTCTGCGGGAGAGGTGTGGCCCGCCCTGCCCCTGCGGGCGAGGGAGGGGGGGGTACCCCCTCCCCCGTTCCTTTTAGCCTCCTAGGCCAATCCGGGCTTTCTGAACGTTGAGGAATGAACTGGCGGCCAACCGCTCCGCTTGGGAACTACACCCAAGGTCGTCAATTGCCACCCCTCGCAGGGTTTTCTGGACTTTTTCCAGAAGGTTCATGACCTGGGTGAGATCCTTAGAAGCCTCCTCCAGGGCGATAAGTTTTTTCTGAACTGGGGTGGTGGTGGTGGTGGTTTTGTTTGCCATGTCCGTATATACTCCACTCACAGGATTTTGCAACTCTTTTCTGCATTTTTCGCTGTGTTTTTTCTGATGGATTCGCGGTTGACAGCCCCACAGATATGGATAGAGTGTGCATGGACCTCAAGTTCAGTCTTAATGTTATCTTAATGTTGGAAGCCGGTACGTAGCTCAGAAAAATAACGGTGTCAAGGGGGAATATCTGCCCTTGACAAGGAGGGGGAACGATAGTAGGCTGGGCATGGACCCCAAGTTCGGCTTTAATGTTATCTTAATACTAGCAAGAAAAGAGAAGGGGCCGGGCTTGCGCCCGACCCCTCGTTTTGCACCACCGATCAGTCTCCCTTGACCCGGTAAAGGGTACCGTCAATTTTGACGTACCGGATGCTGTCAAGGGCAAAAGTGCGGACCTTCACTTCCGCCTCCCCGGTCACGCCCACATCCTCCTGGCGAGCGGAAGGCTTGGGGGCGGGGATGAACCGAAGGGCTTCTCGCGCCGGGATAAACCGCCCTTCCTGGGTGCGGTAGGTCACCTGCGCCTTGGGTTGGCGGAGGTTGGGCGGGAAGCTCACGCGGAGGTAGAGGTTCCCTTTATGGGTGATGACCTTACCCTCCTGGCCTTCCACCCACTGTCCCCAGGGGAGAGGTTCGGCTTGGAAAGCGGGCGCTTCCCCCTCTCCGTTCCGCATACGCCACAGTACCGCGCCCGGCTTAGCTTCCTGTCGCTGTACCATCTTTTCGTAATCCGCCCCCACCATGCCCGTGAACCGGGCCGTCTTCATGATGGTGCCGAAGGGATTGCCCGTCTTGCGGGCGCGGCTGTCAGTGACAGTGCCGAAGGATGCGATGACCGCGCCGGGGGCGGTCAGGCGATTGATGAGGGCGGTGCGGGTGATGGTGTTGGTGGTGTTTTTCATGACGACGGAAGGTAGCACAGCACGGGGCCGGTGCAACTACTTTCTGCATTTTTCGCTCTTTTTTTCCATGTAAATTCGCTGTTGACAATACTCTCCCGATGGTGTACCTTAAAGGTTTCACTGGCACAATCCCTGAACTAGGGGACCAGGATAAGGTAGCATAGCCCCACACGTCTGTCAAGGGCAAATATCTCCGCTTGACAAGCAAACTTTTCTGCGGTAGGGTGGCATGGACCCTTGTTTCGGCTTTAATGTTATCTTAATGTTAGGACCTCAGGGGTCCATGACAATCTAATCTACTTTACTTAATCTGTCAACAGCAAAAAAGGGCGGTTCCCCGCCCCTCTCCCCATTGGGTTACAGTGCTGGGCCGAGGGTAAATTCGCCGGCTTCACGCCGAGAATAATCCCATGGGGTAGGGTACCCGAAAAATTGAACCGCTATCAGGGTGGGCAGTTCCTCAATGATTCGCCCCACACTGAGCTTGTGCTGACGACCCCACTTGTCCGTAACCGTTGGGGTGCTGATATGGGCGGGGATCTCCACGATCTCTCCCTGGAGGGGGCGGAGGGTGGTGGCGATGGTGAGGGGGGCGGTGGTGCTTGTCATAACCCCGAACCATAGCACGATCACAGCCCATTGCAACTACTTTCTGCATTTTCTATGTTTTTTTTCTCTTGTGTTTGCCCTTGACAATCTGCTCGTTGTGAGTACACTGATCATGGACCCTTAAAATATCTTTTAATGTTATCTTAATGTTAGGGTGTCACGGGTCCATGATAAGGTCGCATGAAACAATGGTGCTGTCAAGGGCAAAGATTTGCGGTTGACAAGCCGCTTTTTCTGAATACACTGAGCATGGACCCCTAGTTCGGTCTTAATGTTAGTTTAATGTTAGTCTCACGTTAGTTTAATGAAGCCCGATACCTGGGTAGGGGGTGGTCCCCCACACTGGCGCACCTAAAACCGCTGCGCTTGTCGCTCACTTGTAAGGTCTTGAGCGTTCCCGTCCCCCTGTACCGTTATGGCAATCTAGCACAGGAGGACGGGGCGTGCAAGTACTTTCTGAAAAATTTATCTGCGGGCGAGGCAGAAGGAAAACCGTATGCGCCACCACCGGAAGAAGGTGATGCCGCCCACCTTTTTCCAGGTGGGGAGAAGGGCGCGGACATGATCCGCGCAGCAGGTGTGGAAGGGGTGGGAGAGTAGGATTTCGGCCATGGGAATACGGTACACGGGAACAGACAGAACGCAAATGGTTTTTTCGTTTTTCGTGCTTTTTTCTCTCAGGAAGCCGGTGACCTTCTAGGAGCCTCTCTGTGCGACCGTGGAAGGGCCGGCTGTCTCTACCCTCCCCGTGGCATAGCCTCGCAGAGAGAGCCGTTTCCGTGCGTTTCTGAGGGTGTCCCGTCCGTTCGTGGGTGCCACCCGTGTCGTCCATCCGAGACAACGGGAAACGAAAAAGGGGGCGGTTTCCCGCCCCCCCGTTCTGTCATGAAAGCCAGATGAACCCGGCGTCTCCCTTTGTGAAAAACCGCCCCTTGTTCGGTCCCTCCTTTTTCACCTTTAGGATGGGGCGGGGGGTGCCGTCTGCGTTGTTTCCCGCCGCTTTCCGCATACGCCACAATATGCGAATGTTCTCAAGTGTCCGCTCTCCCCACCCTGGGAGGCGCGTTGTCCATCGGCTGACCTTGGAGCCGAGTGATTTCCCCGCGTTGTCCACAAGGAAACAACGGATGCTGTCCTTGCCCGTGGGGGCGGAAATGCCATCCCGCCCGATGGAAGAACGGACGATAATCTGAGACACCGCGTCAATGCGGATGGCATAGCAGTATTCCCCATCCACAAGCCCCAGGGCCTTCCACAGGGGCTGTCCCGTGGTTTTGGAGGTGGGGAGGGCGGCGGCGGTGAACTCTGTGGTGGTGAAGGTTTCGATCATGTGGAACCTTTACCGCAGGAATGAACGGAATGCAAGCGGAAAACGAAACGTGTTTCTGGAACCATCGTCTTTCTGACGGGTCCGAGGGGGCGGTGGGGGGGGTCGCGGGGGCAGGCGCGGACGGGGGCGCACAGGCGGGGGCGGGGGCGCGCCCGCGTTTATTATTACGCTATTATTAGGTAATATTTCGGAAAAATTTGGTATCAAACTGGGCCAATATTAGGCCAAGATTAAATTGATATCCAGGAACTGCGGGGCAATCTCCTCCCCCTTACTATTAGCACACCCAAAGAAAAAGTCAAACAAAAAGTGATGCACCGTATTAGTGAACTGACTATTAAAATTTGGGCTAGCTTTTATTGTAGACATTTCCACTTTATTAGCGACGGCGCAAATATTATTTGACAAGTGAATTCTGATTATGTAATCCTTCACCTGGCCACCTTCCGGGATGACATACGCGACCCCTTCGCTGTGCTGAACTATTGCCAGCCCCATTTCGTTCCAAGGGGAGGGAAGGGAGGACATGGTAGTCATGTTGTTCATTACACTATTCTAGCACATCCTCCCTGCCCTGTCAATGAGAAAGTATCACTTATTTTTGTACCAGATTTGAATAGAATCATCGTGGTAGCTATCTCCTTGTCTTTCGATGAAATAATATTCACTCACGTCATGAAGAGAGATAAATTCTTTCAAAGATGCTTTTACCGTCTTCCGTTTAGTGTCAAGATAGCCAACTTTACTTTCGCTTTGGAAATCGGCTATCTTTCTAATACAGGGAATCTGATCCCCAAAAGACATCTTTGCAAATTGCTTGTCAGTGATGCTGAGGGACTTAATTTTGAAGTGATGACGGTTTTTGCTCATGTTATATACTACCACCGATTCAGAAAAAGTCAAACACTTTTAAGAATTTTCTTCTCTCCCATGATAGAGCGCACCGGCTCCCTCACCACCCTGGGTGCCTTCACTGTCTTTTTTCTTGAGACAGAAAAGGCAAAATTGAAACGGAAGGCCTTGATGAAGTGGATGCCGCCGATACAGCAAAAAGAGAAGAAGTCAAGAAAAAAATGAAGGGGAGGGGCCAATTAAGTGAAGTAGGCGACCCCTCCCCTGGTTCTTTATGCAAAGAACAATCCGAAAAGAAACAAAACGATAATAATCATTTGACAAGGGTTTGAAGTTAAGAGTCGGGAGGGAGGGGGCACCGCGCCCCCTCCCCGTTGTGTCTCTTACTTCTCGCCTTCGTCGTTATCGGCGAGGAATTGCACTGCCTGATCCGACAGCATGTTGTAAAAGTCCCGCACGTCCTTACGTGGGATATTCACAACACCCTCCGGGCCAGCCTTATCACAGAGTTCCTCCACCGTGCATCCCGTCTTGACCACCTCAAACGGGAGGCTAGCGAGCAGGGTTCCGTCCGTTCTCTGGGCCGGGGTCAGAGCGGCAAACTTGGCTGCCACCTGGTCAGGGGTCAGAGCCACCCTTTGTTCCTCAGTGATCTTCACGCGGCGGAGGATATTGAAGAACCGCCTGTTCTCATCGCTCAGGAGGGTGGCGACTGAGAGGGTGAGGACATGCTTGAATCCGGGCTTGCGGCCAGGCTTGAGGGTTGCGACTGGAGTTTCGACTGCGGTTTCGTTGTTGTTGTTCATAATTCAATCTACTCTACTTTGGGTTTTTCGCAAGTGTTTTTTTCAGTTTTTTTCGGCCCTTGCGATTTGCCGTTTTCTTGTTGATAGTGGACTATACTCTAGTCCGGGAAAATGTCAAGGTTTTTTTTCGAGAACCTTGAAACTCGCGCTTTTCTACTGAAGACACAAAACGCTTTTTCGTATCTTTGCACCCCCAATATGTCACCCTGGGGGAGGGCTGAGAGGTTTGACAGGAGGCTCTCACTCCCGATCTAATCGCTTCATGTTTCTATTATAAGAGTGATCTACAAAAAGTCAAGGTTTTTTTCTATTATTTTCGAGAACCTTGAAACTCGCGCTATTTGTCTTAGAGCTTCTTCATGGCTTATTATAGCTTAGATTGAATGAAAGTCAAGGTTTTTTTCGAGAACCTACAAACTCGAGCCATTTTAAGGTCGCTCACGGGATGGCCAGTCCTCGCGAGTCTAGGAGAATTATTTGCGGGGGATTCTCCAGCCCCCGAACTATAGTCCGGTTCATGTTTTTATATTAGCACAGGTCTGAGAAAAAATCAAGAACTATTTTATTTCTTTTTCCTATTTTTTTTATTCTGATAGTTAGTTGCAACTTTTGCTAAAATAACAGCACAAAAATCATTGTGTGTCGCTTGTGAAAGCATTCCCTTTTCTTTCTTTTCTACGACCTTGAGATAGAATTTATATAGACTGTTTGTCATGGGAGTAATATAGTAGGAATTTGAAAGAAGTCAAATACTATCTTCACTCTTCGACGTAAACTTTTGCCACAGCGGTCCAGTCTACTTGCTGGAGGAATTGAGTGAGAACGTCGCCGACAAAAGATCCCATGTTGCCAACGTATTCATCGACGTGTTCCTCCACCATAGTTTTTACATTTTCGCCAATTTCTTTCGCGGAAAGGTCAGGGTTAGCCCCGACTTCGTTCATGATTTGTTCACCGAACCAGAGGGAGATGCGTGTTGTTGCGTCCATGGAAAGAGTATAGTCTAGATTTGAAAATTTGCAAGCTTTATTTTTACTTGGCAGCAATTTTTTCCATCATTTGCTTCATGGTATTTTCATGATCCACCAAAATCAGTGCTAGGATCGCAGCGCAAAAATCAGCAAATACCTGGTTAGGGATTAGCCCCTTATTATACCGCTCAGTCACTTCAAGGTAAACTTGATTGAGATTACGGCTGATAGAAACATAATTTTCGTCCATGAGAGGAATATAGCGGAGATTTGAGAGAAGTCAAGAATTATTTTTTTGAGGAAGCTTATATTTCTCTAGTAGCTGGGCCTTTGAAAGATGTCTATCGCCCGGAAGGAAAAAAAAGTCAAAGTCTACAGGAATAGGCTTGGAAATAGGGATAGATACCTTATTGCCATTTTCTGTCTCATATAAATTACGGAAAACAAAGAAACCATCCGCAGTCCCAACTAACTCATTTTCAGATACTAGCGTAATCTGCATCGTTTTGTTCATGGAAAGAGTATAGTCTAGATTTGAAAATTCGCAAGTGATTTTTCACTTTATTTTACGTCTCTAGGCGCATCCGGTATTTCCCTCCAGTGGGTAGGCTCACCAGAATAGGCTACAACGTAAATCTCACCATATTCGCCCCATGTATTTGGCCCCCAGGTCATCCATCCATTGTGTTTTTGGGACCACTTGCAATCCGGTACGCGTCCGCCTTGTTTGACCCATAGATCAATGGTACGATCTTTGGGGGCGGTACTAATTGACTGCCATTCATCCATAGATCAAGAGTCGCTAGTCAATCCATTATTACGGAAAGTATAAATTTTATTAGGCTGCAAAGGAGTCACTTTTGATTTCAAATCTTCATAGACATAATCACTTTGTTTTTCAATCAATTCCACAGCCTTTTCAAGTGATTCTGCACAGACTATAATTGAGTCATCCCAGTCTAAATCAGCAAAGTAAGCAGTCATGTTTTCGCTTTGGTAGCTTCGTCCATGAATCCCTTGAAGTCAAGGAAAGAATTGAATTTTCCTTCAAATTTGTAAGTCAGCGGACCCTGGCCCCTGACTTGAATATTTGTGGGGGAATAGATATAAACGGTGGCATCAAGATAACGAGCCACCCCGAAGGTCACCGTGCGGACCTTGCCCCGCCCCAAACTTTCCATTCCTGAGATAACACCGTAGGGAGCAGTGAAATACTTATTATTTCTTAGGTATTCCTCAATATCGTTTTGGATTTGCTCTCTTGGTGTCATGTTGTACTATCGCACAGTTTTAGAGTTTAGCAAGAAGAATCTTCATTTTCGAGTTCTTTATGGATTTCATCTTGCAACTTACGGCGGAGCCGGCGTTTTGCAAGCTTGCGGCTCCATTGCTTAAACAGTCCCAGGGTCTTAATCTTGCGGCAACAAGGGCAACCATAGATGCCCCGCTTGTTTTTCGTACCGTCCCCGCAGCACTTCTTTTGTTCTTTGCGAAAGTCGTCCATGTTTTTATTATACTCTACTTTGGGAAGAAGTCAAGAACTTTGTGTTGCAAATTGTGAGATGCAATCCGAGCCAATCAGGTCGCTCAGAAAAGTTAAGAATCTCCTTGACATGATAATAAATGTCCGGGGTTATTACGGGAAGCCAGAAATTTTTTGGGGACTTATACATGTCAAGAGAATATTCTATTTCATGTATTGATCCCTCTAAATGTTCCACCGGCTTGAAGTTATTAACCTGATGGATTTTTGAACGGCATAAGGTTATGTGACTGCCGTGAGCGGGAGATTGGAATTTAATCCAGGGAAATTGTTTCTTTAGAAACCATTGGTAGTAGAGTATAAAGTCGCGGCTAGTTATTAACCTCACACCATCTTTTACTTGGAGGATGGTAGAGACGGTGGGCATGTTTCACTATTAAAAGAAACTGAGGAGAATGTCAACTGTTTTCCATACGGCGGCGATTGCCATCCATACAGAGAACAATCCGAGACAAAGGCAGCCCCACCTTTCTGAAACAGTCAATGGTGTGCCACGAAGTGGGTCGCTACTATCAAATGGAGTATGTTCTTCATTCATGGGTTTATTATAGCTTAGATTAGAGAACTTGCAAGTGATTTTTTACAAAGGCTGTGTTGGTTTTCCGTGCAGCCAGTATTCCTTTTTACCGTCTGCGTATGTCACAGCTGGGCCATTTTCACGATGAAGGCTACCATCTAAATACCACTCTTCATGTCCACTGTCAAATTTCACTGCTGGACCGTTTTTTCGATGAAAAACTCTTTTTGCTCCTAGAAGTTTGTAGTAAAAAGTATACTGATGTGTTTCACAATATTCACTCCATTCCTGCATTGTTTTATTATAGTTCAGATTTTCCGAAAGTCAATATTTATTTCGGCACCATTTTTTCGAGAGCATTTTCTTGCTCTTTCCCATGTAGCACCCTGGCTTGGGCACCGGGGTGCGGATGTATTTGAGTTGAGTGGGCTTGTTCATGGTGATAGTATATCACCTATTGCGAAGAAGTCAAATATTATTTTGGAACATTTCGATTTCCCAAGAGCGGCGTTTAACTAGCCCAGCCCGTGTTTTGCCGCCCGCTTTACGGTAAAGCTTAATCAGGTCAGGGACGTTTTCATAGTTCCCGCTATTAAGACGATTCTTGCCATTAACCAGGGATTTCAATGCCCCGTCTCCAAGATTCATTGTGAAACTTGTCAAGGCCAATTCCTGATTTTGTGTCAAGGGAACTTTAACGATAGACCGCACTTTGTTCCGGCACTCTTCCAATTCCTTGAGAAGAAACTTGCTGGCCGCTGATTCAGAAATCGTGCCCATTTTGACAATCTTTTTATCGGTCGCACCGTATCCAATTGTTTTAACTCCCCCGCAGCAATAATAAGCCTTGGGATTAAATCCCTCAAAGAACTTTACCTTATTGACAAATTCCACTGGGAGTTCAGTGGATGGAGCCGGCGGCTGTACCTGCTTTTGTACCATAGAGATTGGCACAAGATTGAGCAGGGGAATGGAACTTGGATGAAAACCTTCGATTCTGGCCCCGTTGTAGAACCACGTTTTCACAGGGTCGATAGAGTGAACCGATACCTCCGAAAGGAGGAGAAGTGGAAGAATGATTTTCATCATGGGATTATAGTAACACAGATTCTCTAGAAGTCAAGAAAAAAGTTTACCCCACCGGCCCCAGGGGGAGGTTTCCCTCCCCCACTCCTGGGGTTTTAGCTCATTGCAGGCACCTTGTGAAATCCCTTCACAAAGGTTTCCCCATCCCGCTTGTAGCCCTTGGCAGTGAGAGCGTACCTTTGGCGGGCCTTGAGGCTTGCGGCCCGGCGTTCCCGCGCCGCTTCCTTAGCCTTTTCAATGAGCGGGTTCTTCTTCTTGTCCCCCACGTTTACCGTGCGGGCGAAGTTATTGTCGCGGGACAGGAATCCCGTTTCTCCTGTCCGGCGCTTCGGGCGGTCGCATCCCTGGAAGATGGGGGACTTTTGTCCGGCCCAGTTGGACTTGAGAGATGCGATAGGGGCTTGATTGTCTTTTTTGTTCATGGAGAGAGTATAGCTCAGGTTCGGAAGATTGCAAGTTTTTTTTCTGAAGAATTTGAGCGACTAGACAGATTAATTATTCGGTTTCATTACAGTATCGCTTTTAAGCAATACTTTGGCTAGGAACATAAGGCACCACGCCTGTGGCGCTGTAATAACGGGCAATTGCCAAATCATTGGCACAACTGCATTCCAGCACCACATTACTGGATAGGCAAAAAATACCGATAGTATAAAAGCCATCACAATCAACGTAACGATTTTACTTAGTAGTTCTTTCATAGGTGTGTTTATTATAGTTTAGATTTGGCAAATTGCAAGTGTTTTTCTGAAAAATTTGAGGGGGCTGGGTATGAAACATAGAACCCACCCCCTCGTGTTTCCTCGCTCAAGGAAATTGTTTGTCTTATAGGATTGGTTACCTATATTTCCACTTAATTATAGCGGCGTTTTTCTTTACTTTGAGCAAATCCCCGCTCAAGGGACTAGTAAAGATATTAAACTAAAGACAAAAAGTTTCTTTTTAATTATTCCGATTCCTCTTCCTCATCTTCTTCTTCAAGAAGATATTCAAACTTGGGCTGGGGAATCTTTCGCTTTTCGATGTCTTGCTGAACTTCCCTAGTATACCTCACCCAGGGCAGAAAGTCAAGTCTTTCTTCAGGAATTTGTTCGCCGGACAATTCGCAAATTCCATAGGTGCCGCGATTGATCTTATTAAGGCTATGGACAATTTCCTTTCGGAGATTGCTATGCCTTGACATCAATTCAAGCGTTGCCTCTCTCTCTTGCAGATCCTGGGCGGCGTCTCCTTCGTCTTGGGTACCCGATGGAGCCGGCGATTCGATTCGCTCGATATTATTAAGAATTAGTTCTAGTTTATTACGGAAGTATTCGGTATTCATAGGGAATTAGAAAGTGGTCCTCCCTGTAGGATTTGAACCTACGACCCACGAATTATGAGTTCGTCGCTCTAACCGCTGAGCTAAGAGAGGGGTTTTTGTTGTGGAGTTATATTACCACAGATTCAGAAAAAGTCAAACACTTTTTTGCAAATCTTTGATCAGAAATTCAGTCAAGTTATACTCCATCACAGCCCAGGGGAATTTATCCGGCTGCGATTGCATTGCCAATTCAATTTCTAGGCGAATTTGCAATGGCTCAAGATCATTTGGTTTAATGGCGCCCGCAACAAGAATTGAATTTCGAGCTTTCTCAAGTTCGCCTTGATTAAGTAGCTCCTTAGCTTGACTAACCTTATTATTATAGATAACCTGAAGTTTTTCTGCTGCGACCGTTTTATGATCGTAATGAAATACTCCTAAATCATCTACCCACAAAACGTAATCATCTTCAGCGAGTTGAAAATTTTCCCAAAAAGTAATCTGATTAGAATAAGCGTTTCTAAAGAATTCCGTCATCAAACCATTAACTGGGTTTATCAATTGACCATTGTCAATTTTATATGGCGGATAAAGTACTGATTTGGTATTATTATAATCGTAATAAATAGGAGACAAAACACGCGGCAGGTAAGGGTCGCTAGAAATAACTTCAGTGCAACCGATTACACAAAGCTTATTGAGCGGGTAGTTCATGTTTCAATCTACTACAGAATCCGTAAAAGTCAAACGATTTTTAAGGAGTTTTTTCTTTCCACTTAAATTCCATTTTATCGTTTTGCTGAATGTATTCAGCATAACCCCTTTGTACCGCTTGCTTTTGGAAATTCTCTAGTTTTGAATTATCTATGACAAGAAATACCATGAAACCAACCGGGATCAAGAACATTCCCACTACAAATACAAAGTCGTCCATTTATTTAATTTTTAGAGGTTTCTTTCCATTGGAATTGCAAATCATCATCTTTGCGAATATATTCGCCATAGCCTTTTTGGACTGCCTCCTTTTCGATATTTTCCCTATATCTCTGCTCTCGCGTGCAGGATAAAATAGACCCACCGCACACAAGTACAGCCACGAAGAAGATGGTGAAAGAAAAAAATAAGTCGTCGTACATTATTTTGTATTGAGTTAAAAGGTAAAGATATATTTGCTGCTGGCAAATTAAAAGAATGCGAAGCAATTAAGAATCAAATGATTCAATAAAAATGGTGGGCGGTGGGGGCCTCGAACCCCCAAGGCCCTCACGGGCCAACAGATTTTAAGTCTGTCGCGGATGCCAATTTCGCCAACCGCCCATTTCTATCTGATGACTTATCTTACCACACTTTGGAAGAAAGTCAAGGGAAAAATGGTTACAGGGGATGGAATTGAACCATCGACACACTGGTTATGAGCCAGTTGAACTACCACTGTTCTACCCTGTAATATTAAACCGATTTTTATATAGATGGGATAATCGGGAACCCCTCCTCTGGCCGGGGGTGAATATTAAGCCGCGACGCGGGACAGGCGATAATACGTCGCCCCGTTATAGAACTTGCGGGTATTGAAGCTTTCGCCGTATTTGACGGGCTTCATATTAGGGCAGTTCTTTTCCATGAATTGAGCGGCTGCCTTTTGATCCGCAAAAAGCGGGGTGTTTGAGCGGGGGCACCACTTAGGATTTTCTGCTACAACGGTGCCGATTTCAGAGAACACTTCGATTTGGATCATGGTATTTGGTTTTGGTTTTGGTTGAATAGAAACTTCTCTTTCACTTCATTGCTATGGTGCTTATAGTTTGTGTAAGTGGGGCCGTTGGTGAACTCCCTTATTGTATCACAAACTCGTGGACTTGGCAACTTCTTTTTCAAGTTTTTGTAGAGCCAGGTGAGGTACCATCTTTTGTGCCACTTGGCTAGATGGTACCCCACCATACTCCCGATTCCCAGAATGTCAATCATTAATTGCGTTTTCTTCCAGGAATTTTACGGCGGCGTCACTGAGGCCGGTAAAGAAGTCAATGACATCTTTGCGGCTAACCGTCACTAAATCCTCTGGCTTGAGGTTTCCGCAAACATGACCAAGCTTTTCTCCCGTGTTAATAGTTTTAAACGGAAGGCTCATGAGGAACGTCGGGTCAGTCTTTTGCTCTGGGGAGCTATTCATGAACACCTCAGTAATTTCCTCTTGACTCCGCTGAACCTTAATCTCATTTTTCAGAGTGACAGGGGCGAGAATATTGAAGAATCGCTTATTTTCTTCGGCCAGCAGGGTGGACACAAAGACATTGAAGCGTGGCCGCCAGCCGAGTGGGCGGCCCTTCTTCTTGGCCTCCGGCGAAGCTTCGATTGTCAGGGCGGATGGAGTTGTGTTTTCTTTCATGAGATCAGTATAGTCTAGTTTTGGATTTTTGCAAGAACTTTTTTTCTTTTTTTTTCTTTCCGCCGACTTGCTTGCTCCGTCAGCGTGATGTATCATACCACACCCTGGAGGAAAGTCAACGATTTTTTTCGATTCAGATCAAAATCCCGAAAAGTCAAGGTCTTCCGGGATAGAAAGATCAGATTGTTTTGCCACCTGGGCAATATTCTGTTTCGCCGGCTCCACAAGGTACCATTTATTATATGGCAGGCTAGTTTTGCAACGGGAGCAGCGATAAAGATTTCCGTTATACTTACGAGCCGCTTCACCCATTTTATTATAACGGGCCGCGCCGATATTGTATTTAGCCCCACACCCGTCGCAAATAGTGGTATACTTTTTTGTTTGACGCAATTTAGCTTCCGAAACGTCGAAATTATGACACCGATCGGGCTGAAGACCTACCATCCGCATGAGATTAGCCCACTCCCTTCCGTGTCCTTTAATACGGACCCTTTGAAGTCGAGTGTAAATATGATAGGCGGCATTATGGCAAACCTCATGTGGAATAATTTGCCGGATCATTTCTTCCTTATACTTGGAGAAGTAATCGGGATTAATTTCAAGTTTGAAATCCGCATGGGCGCGGCCTGCTGTAGTCCCGAGCCGCTTGATATCCACCATCGGGCTGGGGATGTCAATTTGAGTTTTCCGCCGGAGAATTTCAAGAGTGTCGGCTACCTTGTGGCACACCAGTTCGAGGATTTCCGTGTTGTTCATGGTGCATACTACCACACCCCAGGCACTTTGCAACCACTTTTTTCAGTTTAAGGATAATTTTTTTCGTTATCCCCAAAAGCAAATTGCGCTAATGCCATAAAGAGAAATAGGCATAATAGCAGAGATAAGACAAATAGAATAATCGGAGATAGGAGAATTAGAAGTAGCCCGCGAGCAAGTAGTCTCATGTGTTTATTACGTTCGGATTATAGAAAAATTTGTCTTATTGGCCCCATAGGCTGTGACAAACCATCCAGATTATTTCCATAAGTAGAATTAGAATACCTATGCCGATAAAACCTTCAGCCAATTTCATATTAAATTAATTAGTTATTAGTTATTATTTTGCGAATTTTTTAAGCATTGCCTCGCGGAAGAGGCGGCTTTGTTTCTTTACAGATTCGGGGATATGGTTGCCATCATAAGCGCCTTGGTCTATTTTTGAATATAGATCCACTACATTATTAGGCATTTTAAAACCATAATAACAGCTATAAGGGAGTTCTCCTTCGTCCGTGTCCGCAGCATACCACACTGTATATTTTTTAATCTCAAAACAATAATGAATTTGAATGATATTATCATTGCAAAGATTCATCAAGGCGTGGTGAAAATCTTTTTTATTAAACTTTAGGTAATATTTACATACATTGTAAATGTCCCGCAGGCTACGAATCGCACCTTTTAAACAATGAACTTTATCTGTATCAACAAAATAGGTAGCCAGACTAAAATCCGACATAATGATAATTATCTTTTCTAGAGGCGGGCGATTAAAATAATCGTCCCAAAGATGATGGCACTCTGGATTTTCTCTAAATTTAATGGGGCGCGATAGTTTAGGTAGAGTAAACATATCTTAAAATGAAAAAAGTTGTTGCAAAGGATCGGGGAAATATTTATTACGAAAGTTCTCAGCTTGAATTATATATTCTTCTTTTGGTGAGCGATCAGCTTTATCAGCGAGTACAAGGTTTCTAAGATTAACCACATTATTAATCATTTCATAGCCATAGGCACAAATTCCCCTGTTTCGTCCATAAATCTTCCATATGGTGAATCTATTAATTTCAAAACAAAATTGAATATTAATTAGTTTTTCCTCGCACAATTTAGCGAGGCTCTTATTAAACTCTTCCTCTGTTAAGTCGGGAACTATGTATTTTGCTACTGTAAAAGTATCATTAACACTACGAATAGAGTTTCTAAAATGATGTATTTTATCAGTTTCGACCCAATAAGTGGGGGGCATTACTCTCGCCATATATAGAATGACCTGTTCCGCTGCGGTATGAGAATCATCATTCTTAGGCTCGAAACCAATCAGTTTAATATTATCCTCATTGTATAGATCGAACATATTTTTCAGTTTAAGGATAATATTTATTACGAAAGTTGTCGGCTTGAATTGTGTATTCTTCCTTGGGTAAGTAATTACCCGTACCCTTATAATCTATACGGTTTCTAAGATCAACTACATTATTAATCATTTCATAGCCATAGAAACAAGATTCTTTACTTTCCCCATGACCAGACCATATAGTAAACCTATTAATCTCAAAACAAAATTGAATATTAATTAATTTTTCCCTACATAGTTTAGCGAGAGTCTTATTAAACTCTTCTTCGGTCAAGGTGGGAACTATGTATTTCGCTACTGCGAAAGTATCATTGATGCTACGGATAGAGCCGCTAAAATGATGTATCCGATCCGTTTTGGCCCAATAAGTAGCGGGCCGCGCTCTCCCCATATAAAGAATAACCTGCTCCGCTACACTACGGGAATCATCATTATTAGCCTCGAAACCAATTAACTTAATGTTATCCTCATTATATAGATCGAACATATTATTTACAGTATTCTCGGAAGTTATTGATTTCTTGCTCTCTTTTAGCGGGAGCGCCGGATCCATCTAGATCCACTAATCCATCTACAACTGGGTAGCCATGAAAACATTCATTTTTATGATAGTAATAAGCGCCGCCAAGAATAGTAAATCTTTTAATATCGAAGCAGTAAAAAATAGCAATACTTTTAGAACGAATAAGATCCCTCAATAGTTCGTGGAACCTTTCTTCTGTGGTATTAAAGTACCGCTGGCAAAGATGGTATGTATCATTGAGGCTACGGAAAGCACCCTCAAAACAATGCATCCGCCCGTTATTAACATAATCAGTTTGTGGCCGGACTGTAGCGAACCAATGGATAAATGCCGCTTCATTCTCTGGAACCGTAATAGGAATAGCTGTATTATCCCTAATCCCAAACGTGGCTTTCACTAAGCTAGATGTTTTCGATACTTCAAAAGGTTTTTGTGATGCTGAAAGCTTTAAATTGAACATTGTCTTCTTTTGTTTTTTACTGTTCTTATACTGTCACTCCCTGGCCTTATGTAGTACTATAGCACAGTCTTGCGGATTTGCAAGGTTTTTTATTGAGTTTTTTTAGGAGGTGAACCATAACCCCCCCAACCTTAATCTAACTTCTCAATCTCAATATTAAACTATATTAGACTATGATTGTATTAATATAGATTCCCTTTATAGATAGGATTTCCCTCTTAACCTTAAAATAGAATGAAATTGTATAGATTATATTAGATTACCCCCCCTATTAAAAACCTTAATCCCATTTCTCAACCTCAGGATTTATAGATTCCCTTTATAGATTTATATCATTTACTATGATTGTATTAATATAGATTACCCTTCTATTCTCTATACTGTTTAAACTCATAGTATCTACCTTTGTATTTAATAAAGATTGAAAGCATAATTGTGTCAGGTCGCGCTTTTATTTCTTCCATTTCTTCCTTAGAAACTATAAGGAAGCGTAAGTTCTCCAATCTGTTCGAATCTTTTGTGTTTCTTGTTTTGCTTCTTGGATAATCGGTGCTTACTCCCTAGCTGGTCCAATATATCCTCTCTCAATATTATAAATAAACATTGATACTTCTTTCTTCCTAGCGGCGTCTTTCATAGCTTCAAACAAAGCATTCTTTAGCATTTCAGATAAATCTTTGAAGCTAATATTATTCGTCACTAAAATAGGCTCATATGGATTAATTTGAGTAAGAAAATGCAAGATAGATTCTGGCGGGACTGTCATATCCAATACATTGATATACATATAAATTCCATCAAAAAATTGATCTACCTGATTATTAATCTTATCTCTTAGTGCTTTATCAGATCGTTCATGTAGAGCTTCTGTAATAGCGTCGAATGTCATAATTGTTTTTTCTATTATTTATTTGGGACTAATTTGTGTATTTAATCCTAGCCGCCCCTCTCTAGGGGCTATTTATCATAGTTCCGATTAGAGGTATACTTCTAAAGGGGGCTATTATTGGTTGGTTTATACCTTTATTTAGGTATTGAACAAAGTCTTATTGATAAATAGATAAGGAAAATTATTAGCGTATCTTAGGATTTAGATTTGACCAGATAGTCTAGAAACTCTCTCAAACTATGTACATAATCACTGCTAAGATTAGGACAGGGGTTGTCCTCTAGCCATTGCAGAATATCTACGTGGTTTGGAATAACCACTTCAGCAAAATGAGAATAGTTTCTTTGTGCCCCTTTGTAAGTTTTCCATGTTTTTTTTGAAACCTCATGGGTTTTCAAATTATACAATTTAAAAGACAGATTTTTATTTTTCATTTTCTTTAAACTATTTATTTTTGCTTTTTCTTCTTTTACTGCTAGGAGTATTATTCAGTACGGGGTAAGCTATTGCAAAAATCTCTTTAGCTAAAGCTACATATAATTCTTTAGCTTGATCAATTGGGAAATCATTAGCGATATCCACTTCATCCACTTTTGCTCCTGTAGATGTTAAACGTATAATAACCTGTAATTTGGCACTTTTCACTGGGCACCCCCTTTATTTAAAGTATCTGAAATATTAAAGATAATAACCCACCAATTATCCAAACATCCCACTTCTGTAAAGTTTGGATATTTTCTTTTTAATTGGGAAATTGTTTTAAGGCCAATTTCTTTTAAATTAGGATTAATATTGCGAGTGATAGTATGCCCTTTGAAGCCATGATGTGAAATAAATAACAGAGTTTGATTAAATCGTTTTGTCTTCAATAACCGAACTGAAGTAAGGCCAATTTCCCTAGTTTTACCTAGTTCAAGTATCCCGTCAAATGGATTTGTTTTTTGTTTTGACATATATTTACTCTTGTGTTAAATTAGAAAAAATAATAGAT
>ERZ869925.229-NODE-229-length-40312-cov-6.133790_pt1 | contig 40312 bp, 49 predicted proteins | sample MGYA00579311_ERZ869925 | MGnify/ENA primary metagenome ERZ869925 (study PRJEB32216, sample SAMN09231817) | wastewater metagenome | place: USA: Maryland | collected 2016-07-30 | study: EMG produced TPA metagenomics assembly of the PRJNA472060 data set (Reclaimed...
CTTTGGAATGGAGATTGCATTGAAGTTATCAATGCGCTTCCGGAGAACTCACTTCACCTGTCCATATTCAGCCCACCTTATGCATCGCTCTATACCTACTCGAACAGCGACAGGGATATGGGCAATAGCCAGAGCGACGAGCAGTTTTACCAGCACTTTGATTTCCTCGTGGCAGGACTTCATCGAGCCACAAAGCCAGGCCGGATTGTCTGTGTGGATGTAATGAACATCCCGGCCATGAAAGAGCGCGATGGCTATATCGGACTCAAAGATTTCCGTGGCGACATCATCCGGGCGTTTCAGAAACACGACTTCATTTTCCACAGTGAGCATTGCGCTTGGAAAGACCCGCTGATCGAGGCAACACGAACAAAGGCCATTGGCCTGATGCACAAGCAACTGTGCAAAGACTCAACCCGCAGCAGGGCAGGTATCCCGCAATATCTACTGGCTTTCCGCAAGGATGGAGAAAACCCTGAGCCGGTTGCCCATGCATCCGGACTTGAGTATTTCGTCGGGGAAAACGAGCCGATTCACGGAACCTTGTCGCATGAGCGGTGGAGGCGCTATGCCTCTCCGGTCTGGATGGACATCAACTTCAACAACACACTCAACGCCAAGGCAGCACGGGACAATGAGGACGAACGCCATATCTGCCCAATGTCGCTTGACTTGATCGAGCGGGCCATCCACCTGTGGAGCAATCCGGGGGACGTGATATTTGATCCTTATTCCGGTATCGGTAGCACAGGATATATGGCCATCAAAACCGGCCGCAGGTTTGTTGGATCGGAACTCAAGGAACGGTACTGGCAGCAGGCGTGCCGCAATCTGGAATCCGCTAGGGTAGATCAAGGCGGGTTATTTGCTGATGCGGCAACGTGATCGAAACAAACAGCAATGCTTTGCCATTGCATAACCGGAGAACCCCATGGGAATGAACGGATCAGCAGAAGCAGTAGCAGGAAGGGGAACAACGACCCTGGCAGTCGGGGACAGAAGCGGGAACGTGGTTCTCAGTTTCCCCCACGAAGTCGGGTTTGTCGCCCTTGACCCTTCCACAGCGGTACAGGTAGCAAAGTCCATGATCGACGCGGCTGTGAAGTGTGGCGCGAATGTGGAGATACAAGCACCCAAGCCGCAAGTACCGAAGGCAGTACGCGAACGGATGATTAACCGGGGCGTGATGATCCTGAAGAACAAGCGCGACTCGGCAGAGAACGAATCCATCCTTGCCACTCGCATTGTCGATACCTTGCTGAACATCCTGCAGCTATGAGCATCAAGAAAATACGCCGCATCTCTGAATGCGATGGGAAGGACAAATTCCAGTCCTACACCCAAGCTCGGGCCACGGTCAGCGAGAAGTTAAGGCACAAGGTAGAGGCATACCACTGCGTCACCTGTGGCGGCTGGCACATCGGGGGAACCATGACAGCAAGGCACAAGCGCCTGTCAGTCAAGCGGAACAGGGAGATCATGGATGTCTGACCTACGGATAGCCATCATCCCTGCAAGGGCTGGCAGTGTGCGGATACCCGGCAAGAACATGAAGCCCTTTCACGGCAAGCCCATCGTGCAGTACTCAATCGAGAAGGCGATGGAGTCGGGCCTGTTTGACCGGATTGTCGTATCCAGTGACTCATTGGGCACCGTGAATCTTGCCAACCAGTTGGGCGTGTTTGGCCAATACCGGCCCAAGGTGCTGTCGGATCAGAAGACAGGAACCCAAGAGGTTGCCCGGTATGTGCTGAAGTGCAACCAAGGCTATGACACGGCCTGCGTCATCTATGCCACGGCACCCATGATGTCCGTTGCAGACCTGACCGCTGGGCTGGAAATGCTCAAGCGGGATGGCCGGCCATATGTCTATTCAGTTGGCCCGGACTGGCAGGATGCAGCCCAGTTTTACTGGGGCGAGACAGCGACATTCCTGAAGGGCATCCCATTGGAAGACCCCATGACCGCCAAGCTGAAGATAGACGCCAGCCGGGTATGCGATATCAACACCCCGGAGGACTGGGAGAGGGCAGAACGCATGTACACAGAGGGAGGGTTTGCAAGTGAGCAATGAGACAGAAGAATTTTGGGCAGGACATTTCGGCCATGAGTACCTGATGAGGAACCAGGTCGAATGGCAAAAGCGGATTCCGTTCTACCAGCGGATATTTGACATGACAAGGTTCGAGCGCGTGTTGGAGCTTGGCTGTAACGCTGGATGGAACCTGCGGGCGATTGCTGCCGTGGATGACAGGGTGCTGCTGCATGGCTGTGATGTGAATGATGCGGCGCTGCATGAGGCAGAAAAGGCATTGCCCCTTGCATACTTTGATCTATGCCCAGCCCGAGACCTGATTGACTTTTACGGCCCGGGCTACATCTGCAAACTGACCATGACAGCCGGGGTACTGATCCACATCCCGGAACAAGAGATATGGGATGTCATGCGCTCCATGGTGCAACTGTCAGGCGAGTACGTGCTGGCAATTGAGTACGACGCCGACAAGTCCGAGGAGGTCAATTACCGGGGGCACACCGGGAGGCTGTGGCGCAGACCCTACGGGCAGATGTACCAGTCCCTGAACATGAAACTGATTCATAGCTGCAAGCTCGGCCCGGAGGATGGATTCGGCCCAGGCTGCACGGCATGGCTGCTGAGGAAAGAAGCATGAACCGCTGTACTCAATGCCTGATGCCTGACACCCGGCCTGATACGCCATTCGTGGATGGGGTATGCGGAGCCTGCCTGACCGCAGAGAAGCGCCCCCAAGTCGATTGGGATGCCCGACGCAAGGAACTGCTGACCCTGCTGGACCGGCATGATGGCCGCTGCATTGTCCCATCCTCCGGAGGCAAGGACAGCACGTTCCAAGTCCTGACCCTGCTGGAACTGGGTGCAGATGTCACGGTGGTGACTGCCACGACCTGCCACCCCACGGAGATAGGCAAGAAGAACATCGCCAACCTTGCCCGCTTTGCCCGCACGGTGGAGTACACCCCGAACCAGACCGTTCGCGCCAAACTCAACCGGCTTGGGCTGGAACTGGTGGGCGACATCTCATGGCCGGAGCATGTGAGCATCTTCACCACGCCATTCAAAGCTGCTTCCCAGCTTGGCATACCCCTGATCTTTTACGGGGAGAACCCACAGAACCACTACGGTGGCCCGATGGGTACGGAAGAAGCCAGAACCATGACCAGGCTCTGGGTATCAGAATTCGGCGGATTCCTCGGACTGAGACCGCCTGACATGGTGGGCCAGATGGGGCTGACAGAGCATGACATGGCCGACTACATGCCGCCCCAGGATGTGACCGGGATCGAAGCCCACTTCCTGGGCCAGTACGTTCCATGGGATGCCAAGATCAATGGCCTGTATGCCAAGCAATTCGGACTAACCGCAGAGCTACCCACCCCGGCGAACTGGCTGGATACGGAAAACCTCGACAACGCCCAGACCGGCCTGCATGACTATTTCGGATTCCTCAAGTACGGATATGGTCGGGGATGTGCACAGATCAGCATGGACATCCGGGCGGGCAGGATCAGCCGGGAAGAGGCCCGCTACTGGCTGATTGAACACGATGGCCTGTTCCCCTTCGAGTATGCAGGCGTCCGGGTGGATGAGGTACTGGCACGGCTGGGCTTCGAGACAGCCGATGGCTGGAACTGGCTACTGTCGAAAGTCCGTGAATTCGCCAACCCGGATCTGTTCCACATCCCGACAGAGGGCGACGAACTGCCCCGGCTGAAGGAAATATGATGCTTGCAAAGCGGATCATCCCCACCCTTCTGTACCGTGGAGCCACCCTGGTCAAGGGCCGGGGCTTCAACTCATGGCGCAGTGTCGGCCATGCGCTGCAGGCTGCCCGCATCCATGCAGCCCGGGGAGTCGATGAGCTGGTCATGCTGGACATCGGCGCTACCCCAAGCCGGACGGAACCCAACTATGCCCTGATCGAATCCCTGACTGCTGACGCCTTCACCCCCATAGCGGTAGGGGGAGGCATTACCAAGCTATCCCAGATCAAGCGGCTGCTCTCAGCTGGTGCAGACAAGATAGTGATCGGGAGTTCTCTTGCGGCCCTGACCGAAGCCGCTGACACGGTGGGATGTCAAGCTGTGGTCGCAGCGATTGACTATGACGCAACCGGGCAGGTCTGGCGGCAGTGCGGACTGGAAGCCACCGGCATGGATGTGGTGGCCATGGCAAGGCTGGCAGAAGGCGCAGGGGCAGGGGAGATCATGCTGACCTGCATCGTTCGGGAGGGAGGCATGGAAGGCTATGACCTTGAAACCCTGACGCGTGTTGTCGAGGCGGTATCCATCCCCGTGATAGCCCATGGGGGATGTGGCACCTACGAACACATGCACGAAGCCATCCAAGCTGGGGCAGATGCCGTGGCAGCGGGCGCGATGTTTCAGTTCACTGACCAGACCCCCAAGGGTGCAGCGGAATATCTGGCAGCGCAGGGCGTGGAGGTACGAATATGATGGAACTGAAACTCGTCTATACCAACCCTGACAAGTACGCCACGGTCCTGTGGGACTTGCTCAAGGAACGGAAGCCCGAGGTATCCATCAGCCACAAGCAGATGCCCACCATGAGGCAGCACCTGGCTTTCATTGACAGCCGGCCCTACAAGATGTGGGCAGTCATCACAAAAGACGAATACCCGGTCGGAGCCTGCTACCTGACCAATGCCGACGAGATAGGTATCCAGATATTCGAGCGATGGCAGGGCAATGGATTCGGGGAGTGGGCAGTCGGCAGGATCATTGCCATGAACCCGACCCAAAGGCTGCTGGCCAACATCAACCCCAAGAACGAGCCATCGATTCGGATGTTCGAGAAGCTCGGCTTTACCCACATCCAAAACACCTACGAGTTGAGGAAACCATGACAGACCAAGCCGAAGCAACAACGACCGAACTGAAGGACTTGATGGCCCTGATGATCTGGAAGATGCGCCACTTCCTGCCCACCCCCCTGATCCAGATCATGCCGGCAGACCGCGTGGCTTTCCAGCAATCCTGCGAGTACAACGAACAGAAGCCGCTGGTGATGATCGAGGAAAGGAAGGGAGCCACCCTGATCCACCTGATGGATGACAAGGGCGACCAGATCATCTTCACGGAGAACAACGAGGCCGACCTAGACCGGGCAGAAGCCGCCAACAAGTTCCGGCTGATGAAGCAGAACGCCCCCATGCTGGCCAGCCAGATCCGATCAGACCTCAGCCAAGGAACGATCAGCCAGGACACCTTGGAAGAAGCCTGCCGCACCCTTGAGCAACTGGGGCGCACATGACAGCACCATTAATCGTCGCCGAACTATCAGCAAGCCATTGCGGGGATGAAGAACGGGCACTGCATATCATTGATGCAGCCGCCCGGGCAGGGGCCGATGGGGTCAAGTTCCAGACATGGAAGAAGGACAGCATGGTCGGGCCTACCGGTTACACCATCCCCAGCGGGCCATGGGCAGGGCAGAAGCTGGCAGACCTGTACGCTGAAGCCTACCTCCCATGGGAATGGCACCAGACCCTGTACGCTGCCGTCAGAAGCCATGGGATGATCCCGTTCTCCTCAGTATTCGACCGGGATAGCGTGGATTTCCTCGAAACGCTGGACTGCCCGATCTACAAGATCAGCAGCTTCGAGATAACGGACCTAGAGCTGATCCATCACGCAGCCAGTACCGGCAAGCCCATCGTGATCAGTACCGGCATGGCGACCCAGGCAGAGATAACCGCCGCCAAGCGCGTAGCCATCCATGCCGGATGCTCAGACCTGACCATACTGGCCTGTACCAGTGCCTATCCCACTCCCTTGGAAGAGGCCGACCTGACCCTATTCAGCCAGCATCAGGAGCTACCCAAGGCCAAACTGGGACTGTCTGACCATAGCAGTAAATGGCAGTTGGCCGTGATGGCTACAACCTTGGGCGCGACCATGATCGAGAAGCACCTGAACCTTGATGATTGCATGGGGCCAGACGGTGCATTCGCCATGACTCCGGAAGAATTCGGTCGCATGGTTTATCTATGCCGCCAAGCCGCCCAGATCATGGGGAACAAAAAAAACAGGGACATCGAGTCATCTTCCCAAGACCTCAGACGTTCATTGTGGTGGGCGAAGAGTGCCAAAGCAGGGGAGACCATTACCCGCGACATGCTCATCTCTGCCCGCCCGTTCGGAGGCCTGAGCCCTGCCCAATTGCCCAATGTACTGGGCGGCATACTCAAGCATGACATCACTGCAGAAACTGCCGTATGCTTGACAGACATCCGCGCCACTGCCAACCTACGAGCAAGGACAAGGCAACGGGCAAATGGCAAGTTCCAGGCCATCGTGCAAGACCCCAGCGGCACGAACGTATGGAGTTGCGACCATGACCATACCTACGGAACCCACAACAGCCCCTACAAGGACAGTGCCAGCAAATGCGGCAATGCCAAGATCAAGGAAATGAGGGCAGCATGAACAAGAAGCCAGTCAAGGCCAGCAGCAGCAAAGCCGCACTGGAACTGCGATGCAAGCTATTCGCAGAGGCATATTTAGCCAATGGCGGGAACAAGACACAGGCAGCAATTGCCGCAGGATGCCCAACACGCAGCGCACACACACAAGGGCAAACACTGTTTAAACACCATAAGGTTCAAGAGCTTATTGAGGAAAGGACATCAAAGACATTAACTGACCTCCAGATCACCACTGAACGAATCCTCAAAGAACGTGCCCGGATGGCGTTCTACGATCCCCGGAAACTGTTCTGCCCCGATGGCCGACGAATACCGATACATGAGTTGGACGCCGATACAGCAGCAGCCGTAGCCGCCTTCGACATTGGGGATTCAGGCGTGAAGATCCGGATGGCCGACAAGAACGCCAGCCTGACCGCACTGGAACGGTACAAGGGCATGGCAGGAGCAGATGGAAGCCAACCCAAGCCAGATGCGCCCATGAGCTACGGCGACATTGAGGCTGCCCGGGCAATAGCCTTCATTCTTGCCAAGGCAGCGCATTACCTGAAGAGGGCTGAAAATCCCCATCAACTCCCTGACCCAGAGAGGCAAGGCTGATGTATAGTTCGATCCATCCATACGCATGGCGATTGAGCGGCAGATAGTAATAGGCAGGCGGGTCTTGAAGCCCTGAGATTGCCAGGCCGCACACCTTCAAGCAGTCGCCAGCCGTATGGGTGGTTGTGCATAAACAAGTCTGTGTTTGGCAGAAGGGCGAAAGCTCGAAGGTGTGATCCGATCCCAAAGGCGGTCGGGGACTGGCCCGTAAGGGTTGTGCCAAAAAATGACATTGCCTGCCACCCATAACCTAATCGACCTGCGCTGATCGGCCCAGCGGCTGACGAGGAAGGCATCAAGACAGGAGCCCGGATAATCGTAACCGGGAATATAAGCCTGCAATATTCCTCTCTTATCCCCTTGAACTCTGGCTAATGCAAGTGTAAAAGTCCGCGCCATTCCTGATAGGAGTGGCCACAATGGACCTGCTGGACATGAAGCGCAGTACCCCGGATGAAGAGTCAGGTGAGTCAGCAATGCCAGCCGGCCCGACTGGAGAGCAATACCCCTACGGCCTCCAAATCTCCCTCTATGAAGACGAACTGAAGAAGTTCGGCGTCAATACCCTCCCCTCAGTAGGCATGGAAGTGCATGGCCAATTCACCGGTCAGATCACCAGCACGTCCATCGAACCCGGCGAAGGTGAGCGGCGCATGACCATCCAGATCATGTATCTGGGCATGGAAGTGGAGAAACCCCACCCAGGCGAAGAGAACGAGACCGCCAAGGACGAAGCCGCAGAGAACAGGAAGCCTGGCATGTTCCGCCCATTGGGCAAACCCATCATCGTTGATTAGGAGATCCCCATGGAACTCAAGATGTTTGAACCAGGCTTGACCTCGACAGGCGGAGCCAATGCCAATACCAATGCCATTGCCGCCACCACCGCCAGCACGTACCGGGCAGTCCCGGATGCCATTGGCAGCGATTACGTGGTGTACAACGATGGCCCCAGCATCGGCTCAGTAGCCTTCAGCACGGCAGCAGGCTCGTCTGCCATCATGCCTACCGTGAGCGGCGCATCAGGTGCTGCAGGGGACACGATCATCCCTGTGGGCCAGTCCATCCCATTCAGCTTTAATCGCCCCATGACTCACTGGGCAGGCGTCAGCGCAGGGACATGCAGCCTGTACGTGACCAAGGGTCAGGGCAACTGAGCCGATGTTCCCGGTAGGCTCAAGGAGCAGGAATCGAGGCAGGGGATTCGCCTTCAATCGAGGGGCGAAGGTTCCGCCATCGTTCGTATTCGACTTCTTGCGCGGCAGCCTGGATAGCCGTATCACCTACACAGGCGCCAACGGAACCCTATTCAATTCCTCCGGCACCCTGACGGCTGCAACCACGAACGTCCCACGGCTGGATTACAACCCTGCCACTTTGGTAGCTAGAGGGCTGCTGATTGAGGAAGCGCGGACGAATATATGTCTCCAGTCAGCCGATTTCGGAACTACATGGACGTTATTTAACTCGACTGTTGCTGTTGATCAGGTCGCCGCCCCGACAGGAGCTACGACGGCGGACAAGTTAAAAGAAGACAACGCCACGGCGGTTCATTACAGCTCACAAAACGTAACGATCACAGCAGCAGCGACCTACACGGTCAGCCTATTTGCCAAGCAGGCGGAAAATCGGTACTTGCAGATTGGGTTTGATAGTGGATCGGCCAATGGCGGCTATGCCACGTTTGATCTTCAAACTGGAACGGTTACCCAATCGGCAAACAAAGGCACGGGCAGCGGCATCGTTGCGTCAATTCAGGCGATCAACAATTCATGGTATCGACTCATTGTCACGACTGTCGTAGATGCGGCATCGACGTCAGGCCGAATGTTTGTGGTCCTTTCAAATTCTGGAACACCCGGATTTGCACCGTCATACCTCGGGGTGACAGGGAATGGAGTCTACGTATGGGGAGCGCAGATCGAGGCAGGTGCCTTCGCCACCTCCTACATCGCCACTACAACCGTCGCCGTCACTCGCGCTGCTGACGTAGCCTCCATCACCGGAGCGAACTTCACGAGCTTCTGGAATGCGACTCAGGGGACGATTGTTGTAAGGGCAACTCAGCCGACTTTGACTGGCGGGGTGCCGACTCTATATTCAGCGGATAGCACGGCCTCTGCATTCACAGAACGGGTGTTGGGCTTTTTGAACTCATCAACGCCTGAAACTCGGGTTACAACGGGCGGTGTTGAACAGGCCACATTAAGCCTAACTGGAACAATTACAGCCGGAACCCAGTTTGCTGTAGCTCAAGCGTATAAAGCAAACGATTTTGCTTCTGTCAAAAACGGCGGAACAGTATTTACTGACACATCAGGAACACTGCCGACAGTGGATAGGATGGAAATCGGATCAATCGGCGGGCTTAATTTGTTCAACGGCTGGATTTCATCCCTATCCTATTACCCGGTAAGGCTGCCTGATAGCGAACTCAGGAGCCTGTCAGCATGATTACGAGGGGGAACCTGTATCGGCGCATCCACCGACCTCCGCAGCACCCAGCAATCCGGTCCTAGTGTCCGGGCATAAAGGAGAATCACCATGGCATCAAAAGAAACCCTTCGCAGTTCCATCCTGACCAGCATCTATGGCCGCCGTCTGGGCCTGTCCGCTCTTTCCACCAGTCAATCGGGAGGGACCAAAGGACCGCTGGAATTCGTCACGGGCGTGGATGAAGTACGCCTGCCGATAAGCACCAGCGAATCCACGGCAACCCCGTTGGACGCGGCTGGTGTCAGCTACCTGGTCGGAACCTCGGCTGCATCCACCCCGGTCTATACCCTGGCCCCGCCCATTCCGGGCGTCAAGAAGCGGATCGTGTTCGGTTCGACTGACTCTGCCATCTACTGCAAGATGACCAGCGGCTGCTCGATCATCGGCACGTCACTGGGTTCCACGGTGGCGGCAACGATCCGCAGTTCGGGTGGCGGCTATGTCGAACTGGAAGGCTTGACCACGGCCCTGTACGGTGCCCTGCAAGTATCCAGCACGGCAGTGAATACCCTGGCCTTCCAAGCCACGACCTGATTTTCCACGTCCAGAGGAGGACATTATGCAAATCGCAATACTCGGGTCAGCGCCATCATCGGTGGCGTTGGCCCCTTTCTCCGATCCATCGTTCAAGATATGGGCGTGTTCGCCCGGAACGTATGGGCTACTGTCGCGCTGCGATGCGTTCTTCGAGCTGCATCGGTGGGAGCCTGGACAGGTTGGCCGGGCCGACACACAGAAGCCATGGTTTTCCCCTGAGTACGTCCAATGGATGGCAATGCGAGACCCTGCCCGCTGTCCGGTATGGATGTATGAGGCAGTCCCCCAAATTCCTGCCAGCCGTCGCCTGCCTGTCGAGGACTTGCTGGCCAAGTACGGCACCTATTTCTTCACCTCATCCATCGCCTGGATGCTGGCCTGTGCCATCGAGGACATTCTTGATGCACGGAAGCAAGGGCAAGGCGGCTTTGACCAGATCGCCCTGTACGGCGTGGATATGGCCGCATCCGAGGAATACGGATACCAGCGTGCCGGCTGCCAGCACTTCCTGCTGCTTGCCGCTGACCTGGGCATCAACATCTATGTGCCCCCTGAATCCGACCTGCTCCGCCCCATGCCGCTGTATGGCATCTGTGAATCCAGCCAATGGATGATCAAGCTCACGGCCCGCAAGAAGGAACTGGAGAACCGGATGTATGCCGCACAGGCCAACCTGAACAACGTGACCCGTGAGGTTGCCTTCCTGCAGGGCGCATTGGATGACATGGACTACCACATGAAGACGTGGGGCGAAGACCGGAACGGCACAGGGACGGCACACAGCATCATTGCCCAAAGCCCCTACATCATCCGTGAAGTCATGTCTCAGGATCGAGGCCAGTCCCCGGTCAAGATCAACATGGCCCAGCCTGTCGATAGCTGATCATGGGAGCCATTGACGAACTTATCGAACGCCTCGGGGCTCTGCCCAAGGAGGAACGGGATAAGCTCGTCAATGAAGCCATGCAGGGCGTCAAGGGCATGCGCTGGATACCCAACCCCGGCCCGCAGACTGAAGCCTACTACTCCGATGCGGATGAGCTTCTGTTCGGTGGGGAGGCAGGGGGAGGCAAGTCAGACCTGATCATCGGTCTGTCCCTCACTGCCCACAGTCGCAGCCTTGTCCTGCGTAGGACGAACAAGGAAGCCGAGAAACTGTTCGACCGGTACGAGGAGATTATCGGCAACCGGGAGGGCATGAACTCCCAGAAGGGCTGGCGTCTGGATGGCCGGATCATCGACATTGGCGGCTGCCAGCTCGAGTCAGACAAGCAGAAGCGCAAGGGTATCGCCCATGACCTGAAGGCTTTTGACGAACTGGTCGATTTCACGGAGTCACAATACGAGTTCATCATCACCTGGCTCCGCTCTGCCGAGGCCGGGCAACGCTGCCGGATTGTCAGCACCACGAACCCGCCGACCACGCCTGAAGGCATGTGGGTAGTCAAGCGATGGGCGGCATGGCTGGACCCCAAGCATCCCAAGCCTGCCAAGTCTGGTGAGTTGCGCTGGTATGCCAACATCAACGGCGCAGACACTGAGGTCGATGGACCGGGCCCGCATCCTGACGGTGAGGGCAAGATGGTACTGGCCAGAAGCCGTACCTTCATCCGCTCCAAGCTGGATGACAACCCGGATCTGGTGCGGACCGATGACTACCAGCGCCAACTGGACAGCCTGCCATCCGAACTGAGAGCCGCCTACCGTGACGGGAAATTCGATGCCGGCCTGAAGGATCAACCCTTCCAGGCCATCCCAACGGAATGGATCCGCATGGCCCAGTCCCGCTGGCATGAGCATTCCCCCAATGGCGTGCCCATGTGTGCCATCGGCGTTGATGCTTCAGGTGGTGGTGCTGACCCCATGACCATTGCGCCACGGTATGACGGCTGGTATCCCCCCATCATCGAGATACCCGGCAAGGACATCCCCGCAGATCGCCCGGGCAAGTTTGCTGCCGGCATGGTGGTGAGCTATCGCCGGGACAATGCGATGGTCATCGTGGATATGGGCGGTGGCTACGGTGGCCCGACCTATGAGCAACTGAAGGAGAACGGCATCCCTGTGCTGTCCTACAAGGGCAGTGAGGGCAGCGTGCGCCGTACTGAAGACGGTCAATTGAAGTTCAAGAACAAGCGGTCTGAGGTCATCTGGAAGTTCCGGGAAGCCCTGGACCCTGCCCAGCCGGGAGGCAGCCCCATATTCCTGCCGCCTGATCCCATGCTGCTGGCTGATCTGGCCACCCCGACATTCACCATGAAGTCCGGGGAACTGATGATCGAATCCAAAGAGGATGTTTGCAAGAGACTGGGGAGGTCAACTGATCGCGGCGATGCTGTCGTGATGTCGTGGTCGGCAGGTCCGACCTACCTTACAGATGGGGCAGCATGGGCCCAGCACCACATGGACAGCCAGCCTATGGGCAGGACTCCACAAGTGCTGATGTCTCGCCAGCCCCGAACCGGGAGATAGCCATGTCGAAGCTCGTCAAGGGTGTTGTGAATGTAGTCAAGTCCGTAGTGGGGGCCATCACGGGAGGCGGTGAGAAGCCGCAGGTAATTCAGCCGCCCGCTGCGCCGCCTGTCACGCCCATGCCCACGCCTGATGATGCAGCGGTGGCTGAGGCCAAGAAAAAGTCCATCGCCAGCGTATTGAATCGAACCGGTCGGGCCAGCACCATCCTGACCGGCAACAACGATACGTTGGGAGTCTGAGATGAATATCTCGCAGCTCCACGAAACGGCTGAGGGGCTATTCTCAAAACGAGCCTCCCTGATGTTGCTTTGGCAAGAAGTCAGTGAGAACTTTTACCCCCAACGTGCCGACTTCACCCTGCGCCGGGTGCTGGGTACGGACTTCGCCGGGGATCTGACCACCAGCTACCCGCTACTGTGCCAGCGTGACCTGTCTGATCAGGTGGGCGTGATGCTTCGCCCCACGGCCAAGGAGTGGTTCAAGGTGGGCCTGCAGCACGGCATGGAGCCTGACAACGAGGCCCAGCGATGGCTGGAATGGGCCACAGGCACCATGCGCCGCGCCATGTACGACCCCAAGAGCCAGTTCAACAAGGCCATGAAGGAAGGGGACGCGGATTATTCCTGCTTCGGCCAGACCGTGACATCGGTACGCCTCAACAAGAACCGGGATGGCCTGCTGTATCGCTGCTACCACCTGCGTGACTGTGCATGGACTGAGAACGAGGACGGACGGATCGCCATGGTGGCCCGCAAGTGGAAGCCCACTGCCCGCGACCTGGTGCGGATGTTCGGAGCCGACAAGGTTCATTCGGATGTCAATCGCCTGATCAGCAACGGCCATCCATTGACTGAAGTGGAGTGCATGCACTTCATTGTTGAAGCCGACATGTACGATGGCAAGGGCAAGTTCCCCTACTTCTCGATCTACTACGATGTGCAGCACAAGCACATGATGGAGGAGGTCAATACCTGGAACCGGGAATACAACGTCGAACGCTGGCAGACCGTTTCCGGGTCACAGTACGCCTTCAGCCCGGCCACGGTCGCTGCCCTGCCAGAAGCCCGCCTGCTGCAAGCCATGACCTACACCATCCTCGAAGCCGGGGAGAAGGTGACCAACCCGCCCATGGTGGCCACGAAGGACGTAGTACGGTCAGACATGGCCATCTATCCGGGTGGCGTGACGTGGATTGATCGGGACTATGACGAACGCCTGGGCGATGCCCTGCGTACCCTGAACATCGACGGGAGAGGCCTGCCCTTTGGGGACAAGCTGGCTCAGGACAGCCGCGCCATGCTGATGGCCTGCTTCTACCTGAACAAGCTCTCCCTGCCTGAACGTACCCCGGAGATGACGGCCTATGAAGTCGGCCAACGTGTGCAGGAATACATCCGTGGTGCCCTGCCTCTGTTCGAGCCCATGGAGATGGAACGCAACGGGCAGACCTGTGACCTGACGTTCGAGATCCTGTTCCGCAATGGTGCCTTCGGTTCCCCGATGGACATGCCGGAATCCCTGCAGGGCAAGGAGATTCAGTTCGAGTTCCAATCGCCCCTGCATGACGCCATTGAGCAGCAGAAGGGCCAGAAGTTCTTGGAGATGGCGCAACTCATCGCCACGGCAGTCCAGTTGGATCAGCATGTGGCTGCCTTGCCTGATGCCGTGACTGCCTTGCGTGATGTGCTGGAAGGGGTAGATGTCCCTTCCAAGTGGATCAGGACAGAGGCCGAGGTCGAGCAGATCATCGCCCAGCAGCAGGAACAACTGCAAAGCCAGGAACTGCTCAACGGCATGCAGCAGGGCAGCGAGATTGCCAAGAACCTTGGGGAAGCCCAAGCCAAGGCACCGGCTGAGGCGGTGGCATGAAACGCGCCATCCCCGTAGCGCCACAGTCAGCCCCTTGGCTCCCCCCTGCTTACGAGAAGGCCGATGTCTCTGCCATCCAGGCACTGGCCTCTGGCCTCGCATCTCCCGAGCAACAGAAGCGGGCATTGGACTGGATCATCCAGCAAGCCGCAGGCACCTATGACCTTGCCTATCGTCCCGGAGGGGAAGAGGGATCAAGGGATACCACCTTCGCACTGGGTAGGGTATTCGTGGGACAGCAGATCGTGAAGATGATGAAACTGTCTCTGGCCCTGATACCGAACAAGGAACCCAATGCAGACGCGCACGAACCGAAGTCTTAACTCACGCCCGAGGAGGCAACCATGCTAGTACGTAACCAGTTCTACCGGCTACTTGAAGCCGCAGATGAAAACCTTGAAGGTGGGGCACCGCCATCAGATCCGCCCGCTGATCCCGCACCTCCCGCCGATCCGCCTGCTGACCCTCCGCCATCGGATCCGGCCCCTTCCGACCCTCCCGCTGATCCCGCGCCAAAGGGCAAAGGCGACGAAGGCTACTGGCCCAATGACTGGCGCAAGAACATCGCCGGGGAAGATGACAAGCTCCTCAAGCGACTCGAACGCTACGCATCTCCCAAGGCACTGAGCGATGCACTGGTAAGCGTGCAGAACCGCATCAGCGCCGGGGAACTGCGCGGCACCCTCCCAAAGAACGCCACGGAGGAGCAGGTCAAGCAATGGCGCGAGGAGAACGGCGTACCGGAAAGCCCGGAAAAGTACGAACTCGCACTTCCCAAGGGTCTGGTGATCGGCGAGGATGACAAGCCCATCATTGATGACATGCTGAAATCCCTGCATGGGGTCAATGCCACGTCCGCCCAAGTCAGCCAGGCAGTGAGTTTCTACTACTCCGCCATCGAGAAAGCCGAGTCAGACCGGCAGGCAGCCGATGCGACAGCAGCCCGTGCCGCCGAAGACGCCCTGCGCAACGAGTGGGGGCCAGAGTTCCGGGCCAACATGAACGCCATTGATGGCCTACTGGCCACTGCCCCGGGCGACGTGAAGGAGCAGATCAAGTTTGGCCGGCTGGCTGATGGCACCCCGATCATGGCCAATGCTGACGCCATCCGCTGGCTGAACTCCCTGAGCCGGGAAATCAACCCGGTCACCACCCTTGTGCCAAATGCAGGGGCAGATGTCTCAGGCTCCATCGATGCGGAAATCAAGGCCATTGAGAAGGACATGGGCGCTCCCAAGGGTAGCCCGGAACATAAGGCCTACTGGGGGGATGACAAGCGGCAGGCCCGTTACCGTGCCCTGCTTGAAGCGAAGGATAGAAGCCAGAAAAAGGCTTAATCCAACTATTGCATTCTGGAAAAAGCGAGTGTAAAAGTGCGCCGCACTGGATGGCAGGAACCCCGTGGCAACACGGCCCTGCCTGAAAGTGACAAGTACCAAAGCTCGGCCCCGTAGCGGCTGAACGCCAGCCCCGCAAGGACACCCTGGCAAACAGAGATGACGGTCACCCCGGAGCGACGGTTAAAACCTTTTCTTTAACTGTTGTTTAGATAGGGCTGATAGATGGCCGCTCTAGCGCAAACCGATGTCCATACCCTGCTGGCATACGACCCAGCAACGGGCATTTTTATGCGTAAGGGCACCTCAAGCATTCGTCAGACGCAGGCAGGCAAGTAAGCAGCCTTCCGTAAAGCCTTTGATGGGTTCGCGAGGGAATGCCGTTGATGCGCCCAAGGAGATGACCAAATCGCAGATACCGCCTTCCAGACGCAATACCGGCAAGAGTTCATTGCCGGCTTCGAGCAGCACAAGTCCCTGCTGCTTGAGACAGTAACCACCGAAGCTGTCATCAAGGGCAACACCGCTGTATTCCTCGTCGCAGACTCAGGCAGCGCATCGGCAGTAAGCCGTGGCGTGAATGGCCTGATTCCGGCACGCGCGGACAACAACACCCAGAACTCCTGCACCCTGACGGAATGGCATGACCTGGTTCGCAAGACGGGCTTCAACGTCTTCGCTTCCCAAGGCAACCAGCGCCAGATCATGCAGATGACCTCGATGGGCGTGTTGAACCGCAAGATCGACAGCCAGATCATCACCGAACTGAATACCGGCACCGTGGCCGTGGGCGCTGCTTCTGCGACCCCGACTGTCAGCCTGTTCCAGAACGGTCGGGTCAAGCTCTCGAACGCCTCTGTGCCATGGGACAGCAACATCACCTTCCTGTGCCAGCCGTCTTTCCTCGCTTTCCTTGAGCAAGCGCCGGAATTCGTCAATGCCCAGATCGTGGATATCAAGCCGTATGCCGGGAGCAACAACCCCAGCTGGCGCGATATGCCGATGGTGTACCGCTGGCGCAATGCCCTGATCGTGGAGCATCCCAATCTTCCGGGCAAGGCCACCACGTCAGAGAAGTCCTTCCTGTATCACAAGTCTGCCATCGGCCAAGCAGCCGACCGTGGCGGCCTGACCACTCCGGTGGGCTACAACGAGGAACAGGACTACTCCTGGGCACGGGCAAGTTGCTACATGGGGTCCAAGCTGCTGCAAAACAGCGGCGTGGTAGTTTTTACGACCGATGGCAGCGTGTACGGTTAATCAAGGAGAAACATCATGGCGTACTCTGGAACTACTGCAGCCTCTTCGGTTGCCAACCCTCCGAACCTCATTGCCTCGTCCCTTGGCGGTCGCCTCACTGCTGGTAGCAGCGCGACTGTCGGGTCTGGCGGCAATGTCTGGCTTTACAGCTCCACCAACCTGACCACTGACATGACCGTGGCCAGCTTCTTCTCCGAGGCTTTCTACATCGGGATGAAGCAGGGCGACATCGTGCTTGGTGCGCAAGCATCATCGGCTGGCTCCACTACTCAAATCGCCTTTGTCGGCGTGCTGGGTGCTGTGACCACCGCAGGCGCTGCCCTATCAACGGGCGGCACCATGACATCGACGTTTAGCTGATGTCTTCCCGGGGGGCTTCGGCTCCCCGGATTTCTGATCATCTGAGGAGAGAACCATGACGGAAGCAATCAAGACCGAGACCCCTGCCAAGGCTGAAACTGCCCGCAAAGTGCAGGAACTCAACCCAAGCCGGATGAAGGAATGCGAGTTTGAGCGAACCACCTACGTGGCGACCGCGCACGAACAGACGCAGCCTGAAGACCTGCTCGAACCAGAATACTGGTCCCATGTGGCCGAGAAGCTCAAGCCGTGGGACAAGATCGAAGCCAGAGCAGATGACGGCAGCTGGTATGCCGAGTATCTGGTGCTGGACACTTCCTGCCGCTGGGCACGCCTTGCCCTGCTGGCCAAGTATGACCTGACCACCAGCGATGTCTCCCTCAGCCAGGCAGCCCGCGATGAATACAAGATCGAATGGAAGGGGCCGGCCCGCAAGTTCTGCGTGATCCGCAACTCCGACAATGCCATGGTGCATGAAGGTGAGCAGACTAAGGTGGGTGCCCATCAATGGCTGATCAACCGGCTCAAGTCTGAGTAATGGCCACTGACCGCCTGAAAATCTACAACGGGGCGCTGCTTATCTGTGGCGTCCGTTCGATTGCATCCCTGACTGTCGATGAAGAAGCCCGATACCTTCTCGATGATGTCTGGAATGATGGCGGCCTGGATTATTGCTTGTCAGAAGGCCAATGGCGCTTTGCCATCCGGACTCAGCAGATCGACTATGACGCATCCATTCAGCCGGATTTCGGCCTGCGTCATGGTTTCCCCAAATCCACGGACTGGCTGCTGACATCGGCAGTTTGTTCCGATGAATACTTCCGCACCCCCCTGCTGAACTACACCGATGAATCCGGCATCCTGTATGCCGACCTGGATTCCATTTACGTGAAGTTTGTCTCGAACGATGCGGACTATGGCGGCAACCTGAGCCTGTGGCCACCGGCCTTCACCTACTACGTGAAGTGCTACTTCGCTTCCCGCATCATCCTGCAGGTCTCTGCTGACGAATCCCGGCATAATGACCTGCTGGGACAGGGGGCGCATCGGGGAGCCTTGGACAAGGCTTTGCTGGATGCCCGCAACCGGGATGCCATCTCTGAGCCTACCCGCTTTGCTGCCATGAACTGGTGGAACCGTGCGCGGCGTACCCGGGGCCGCAGCAACCGCTGGGACGGAGGCAATCCCAATAGCTTGATCGGGTAGCCATGGGCAAAACCACGCTACCCCTCATAAGTTTTAACAGGGGGATCGTCTCCCCCAAGGGAGTAGCACGGCAGGACATCAAGCGCATCGCAATGTCCGCCACCACCCAGACCAACTGGATACCTCGCGTGCTTGGCTCCATGTCCCTGCGCCCGGGTCTGGGATACAAGGGGGCAACCAAATCCAATGCCGCAGCCAAGATGCTGGAGTTCGTGTTCTCCACCAGTCAGAAGGCTTTGCTCGAGCTGACCGACTCTGTGCTGAGGGTATGGAACTCGGACGCCCTGGTGACCCGGGTATCAGTCACCACAGCAGTGACGAATGGCACTTTTGCCCAATACTCGGACACGGTGACCATCTCCAATGCAACGCCTGGGGTGGTGACCTACGCGACCACAGACGCATATACCAACAATGACCCGGTGACTTTTACTACCACCGGTGCACTGCCCAGTCCCTTGGTAGCAGGAACGACCTACTACGTCCGCAACCTGAATGCTGGGGCCAATACCTTTGAAGTCTCCCTGACCTCTGGGGGCGCGTCGATTGACACCACCACGGCAGGCTCCGGGGTGCATACCGTCTATACCTACAACTACGTTCTGGGCTGGACGGACAGCGACGAATCCGGCGCCACGTCACGCTGGGCAGCCGGTGGCTACCTCGAGCTGATCGGGACGGGGACGAACTACGCCATCCGAGATCAACAGGTCACGGTAGGGGGCGGGGATGCGAACAAGGAACACGCTCTCCGGATAGTGATCACACGCGGGCCTGTGGTTCTCAAGATCGGGACTGCCTCTGGTCTGGGTGACTACATGACAGAAACCCTGCTGACCGGCACCCATTCCCTTGCCTTCACCCCGACCGGGAACTTCTGGATACGATTCCAGAGCAACTTGGAGCGGGATGTGCTGATTGACTCCTGCACGGTCGAAGCCGCGGGCGTGATGGAGATACCAACCCCGTGGCCGGCTGCCTCTCTGGATTATGTTCGCTTCGATCAGTCGGCTGACATTGTTTTCGTGGCCTGTGATGGCTACCAGCAACGCAGGATAGAGCGGAGAAGCACCACAAGCTGGTCCGTAGTCCTGTTTCAGTCCGATGATGGCCCTTTCCGGGTGCAGAACACCACCACCACCACCATGACGCCCAGCGTCCTGAATGGCAATGGCACGCTGACCTGCTCCATCCCGTTCTTCCATTCCGGCCATGTGGGCGCTCTGTTTGCTCTGACCTCGAACGGCCAGAACGTGGATAAGACCGTGGGGGCACTCAATGATGTCACGGACTCCATCCGCGTGACCTCGATCACCACGAACCGGGCCTTCACCATTGTGCTGTCCGCCCTGTCTGCCACCGGGGACACGATCATCCTGCAGCGGTCCTTTGATGATGCAGTCTGGACGGATGTCGCTGGCAAGTCATGGACTGCCGACACCACGGAATCCTATACCGATGGCCTGGACAACCAGATCGTGTACTACCGCCTCAAGTGTTCGGTATATGCCGCAGGCAACCCGATCATTCAGTTGAAGTACCCCACCGGCTCCATTCGAGGCATCTGCCGGGTAACAGGCTTTACTTCCACCACTGTGGTGACCATGGAAGTCCTCGCCAATATGGGGGCCATCACCGCGACGGATACATGGGAAGAAGGCCAATGGTCAGACTACCGTGGCTGGCCGACCTCTGTTGCCCTGTACGAAGGCCGGTTGTGGTTCGCAGGGCGTGATGCCGTGGTCGGGTCGGTCTCCGATGCTTACACGTCATTTGACGATGTGGATACCACGGGCGACTCGGCTTGCATCAATCGCACGGTCGGCGGTTCGCAGGTCGATACCATCAACTGGATACTGCCCTTGCAGAGACTGGTACTGGGTGGGGAAGGCGCAGAGTATTCCTGCCGGTCAAGCTCACTAGATGAGCCATTGACCCCGACCAATTTCAACCCCAAGCGTGCCAGTACCCAAGGCTCCGCACCTGTTCGGGCGGTCTCTGTGGATGCCCAAGGCGTATTTGTGCAACGCGGGGGAACGCGCGTCTTTACCGTGGCTGCCGATACCTCCACCAATGGGGTGATGATCGACTACAAGGCCCAGAGCCTGGTCAATATCGTTCCCGAGATCGGACAACCCGGAATCACGCGCATAGCCGTACAGCGCCAACCCGATACCCGTATCCACTGTGTCCGCTCAGATGGCACGGTGGCCCTGCTGATCTTCGATGCCAATGAGCAAGTGACTTGCTGGGTTGAAGTCGAGACCGATGGGGAAGTCGAAGACGTTGCCATTCTCCCCGGAGATGATGGGGACGAGGAAGACATCGTGTACTACGTGGTCAAGCGGACCATCAACAGCGGCACGGTGCGCTATCTCGAACGCTGGGCGATGGAGTCTGAATGTGTTGGGGGCACTCAGAACCTGCAGGCTGATTCCTACGTGACCTATTCCGGAGCGCCCACCACGACCGTGACTGCGGCGCATCTGGCCAATGAGAACGTCTGCATCTGGGCAGATGGGGCGGATGTGGGGACCAGTTCCACCCGGACCCAGACCTATACGCTCAACGGCAGCGGCGTAGCAACCCTATCCAGCGCGGTATCCAGCTACGTGGTTGGCCTTCCCTATACTGCCAGCTTCGAGTCTGGAAAGCTCCTCGAACTCCAGACCCCGGCAGGGACGCCATTGTCCCAATCCAAGGCAGTCCGCAAGATCGGTCTGATCCTGGCGAACGTGCACAACAAGGGCATGCGCTTTGGCCGCAGCCTGACCGAAACCGAACTCACAGAGATGCCCAGCATCGTCAATGGCACCACGATTGCAGCGAACACGGTCTATACCGAATACGACCAGAACCGCATCATCTTCCCCGGATCGTGGGAAGTGGATCACCGGCTCTGCCTCAAAGCCTATGCACCCCGGCCCGTGACAGTGCTGGCCGCAACCCTGACGGTGGAAGTATGAACATCCGGACATCCATCCCCGAAGATTTCATCGCCCTATCTGGCAAAGGACCGTCCCGGACCTCCCGCGCAGTCACGGTCCTTGCAGACGATGGGGAAGTGATGGGCATCGGAGGCGTCTATCCCGATTCGACTCGCTGGGTCATGTTCTCTTTCATCACGGATCGACTAAGGGCTGACAAGCGGGCGCTCATCAAGACCATACGCACACTGCAGGGGCTGATGCGCCAACTGCCTGACATGCCGATCATTGCAGAAGCGGACCCGGAGATATGCGGCTCCGAGACTCTGCTGAAACATCTCGGCTTTCAAAACGTCTTTGGAAGGATCTGGCAATGTCCTGGGTTCCGATAGCCGCATCCGTTCTCTCCATTGCCGGCAACCTGAATGCCGGGGAGAGCGCCAAAGCCGCAGGTCTGCAACAGCAGGCCGAAGCCAACAACGCTGCTCGTCAGATGCGGGTCAATGCCGGCCAAGCCCTTGCCGTGGCTCAACGCGATGCCTACGAGGAAAGGCGACAAGGATCACTGGTTCAATCCCGCGCCATGGCCCTGCTTGCCTCGTCAGGGGGATCAGTGACAGACCCGACCGCCATCCGCCTGCTGGCCAGCAATGCAGGGGAGACTGCCTACCGCTCTGCCGTCGCGCTCTACAAGGGCGAAGACGAATCGAGGCAACTCATCACTCAAGCCGATGCCACGGAAACCAGCGGGAAAGTTGCCGCTGAGACTGGCCGGGATGTCCAGAAGTCATACAACTTCCGCGCCTTTGGTGACCTGATCAATGGTGGCAGCAGCTTGTATGAGAAGTACGCCACCCAATCACCTGCACCTGTCCGGACGGCTACCCCGAGGATGATCCGATGAAGCTGCCCGACCTTACCCAGCAAGCCCGCCCCGGCCTTCAGCCATCCCTTGGGGTGGCACGGTATCAGACTGAATCCCCATCGGCTGCTGCTGCGCCTGGTGAAGCCATGGCCAACCTTGGGCACCAGATCGGCCAGATAGCCCAGCAACAGATCGACCGCGCGGACAACATGCGGGCAGAGGATGCCTTCAACCAGCTACGCCAGCGCCAGCAAGACCTGACCATGGGCGAGAATGGGTTTGTCCATGCCAAGGGTGCTGATGCTGTCACCAAGCCCTTGATGCAGGACTACAGCCAGCAATTCACCGATGTGGCTGATGAAATCTCCCAGACTCTTGCGACCCCGAGGCAGAAGGAACTGTTCCGCCAGCGGTCCGACATGGCCAGCCTGCAATTCCGGGATGACCTGCTGCGCCATGTGGTGCGTGAAGGCGACGTGTACGAGAAGCAGGTATTCGACTCTGCCGCCCATACCGAAGCAGCCAATGTCTCTGCCCACTGGAACGAACCGGATTCTGTGGCCATCTCCATGACCCGCATGCAGGCACTGGTGGATCAGCGAGGCAAGACGCAGGGCTGGACGCCTGAAATCAAGCAGGCTGTCCTTGCGGAACAACTGGGCAACCTGCATGAAGGCGTGATCGACCAGGCGCTGGCGAACAAGAACTACGTCTTCGCACAGGAGTGGTTCGACAAGCACCGTGAGCAGATGGATCAGCAGACGCTGGACAAGCTGGCCCCGAAGGTTGAGGGTGGCGTACAGAAGCAACTGACCAACGAATACACCACGCGATTCATTGCAGCATCGGACAACTACAAAGCCCTCAGCGTCATCGAGAAGCAGGTCACGGGGGACCAAACGCTGGACGAGGAACGCAAGAACGTCCTGACCCTGAAGATTCAAACCCGCATGGACACATTGGAGAACCGTGCCCGTGTCGCCGAGGATCGCAGAATCCGGGAAGCGGAGGTTACTTACAACACCCTGCAAAGCATTGCCGACAAGGGCGGACGCCTCGATCCTGAATACGTCGATCAGGCCATGAATACAACCCGAGGGACGCCCTACGAGAAGGGTATCCAGGCACTGGTCAAGCAATCCAAGGAAACCGGTGGCATTGCCCAGCAGTCCCTGCAAGACCAGCAGAAGCTGCTTGATGAAGTGGATAGCCTGATTGCCAAGAAAGGTCGATCACCTGCGCTGGACAAGCGGCGCGATCAGATCGCCAAGGTACTGGCCTCGTCAGAGCAAGCCTACAAGAACGATGGCATCCGCGCGGCGCTTCAGTATGGCGCTTTCGATTCCATTGCGCCGGTCGATACCTCGACCCCCAATGCGCTGGCCCAATCCATCGGGCAAAGGCTGCAACAGGCAGAGATAGCCACGGTCAAGGCAGGCAAGCCCATATCTCCGCTGGATGGACTGGAAGCCAGCAACTTGAGGGAACAACTCAATGCCCTGCCACCGAAGCAGCGGGCGGACTCGATAGCCCTGCTGTCCGACAAGATGGGGCCGATGTTCTCCATCGCACTGGCCCAGCAACTAGACAGCAAGGATCGCCCCCTGGCCTTGGCGTTTGCCACAGGCAGCGACAAAACGAGCGAGGGCCGGTACACATCTGAGCTCATCATCGACGGCGCTCAGGCGCTCAAGGATGGAACCGCTGCCAAGGACTCTGCCAAGCTGACCGGATGGACGAGCGCCATATCCAATGAGGTATCCCGGACAAGTGACATGGAGGGCGTGTTTCTCAATGAGGACATGGCCCGCGATGTCAAGGAATCCGCCCTGTACGTTGCTGCCTACATCGCCAAGGAGAACGGCGGCTCAAGTACAGACATCAAGCGTGCTGTCCGTCTGGCGATGGGAACCGGGACCATTATCGAACGGCAGGGCCGCAAGTTGCCTCTCCCGGCAGGGATGAAGGAGTGGGAATTCAACCGGCAACTTGAGAGCATCACAGCGAAGGACATCGGCGCAGAGCGTGTCATTGCTGGCGGGGTGTCCGTTCCCGCAGACCAGTTCGTTACTTCCCTACCCGGGCAGCAATTGGCACTGGCAGGGAAGAATCGCTATTTCGTCATGGTTCAAGGGCGTCCGGTGAAGAAGCCGGATGGTTCGTTCGTCACTCTCAGGATTCAATGATGAGCCTGCTCGACGCTTACGAAGAAGGGACACTGCAAACCGCCAAGGCGATGGATGCTGCGCCCCTGCCTGAGCCTGTACCGGAACCCAAGCATTCCGCCTGGACTGTCGTTCCCCGTTTCTTGGCTGGGGCTGCCTTGGAAGTGGCCGGCAACCTGGTGGATGTGGGCAGCATGATCGGGCAAGTCGCCGAAGGGGAGACCCGTGATTATGGTGACTTCGAGCCACTGAATACCCGACCTGAAGCCTCCCGCCCCCATTACGAGATGGCCCGCGAGATGCGTCCTGATCCATTGACCGCAGGGCTGGCAGAGAACGTGATATTTGGAGTGGGCAAGGGACTGACCAAGGCAGGCGCTGCCGTCGCGGCTGGTGGCCCGATACTCGGAGCAGCAGCCTTTGGATTGTCCGAGGGCATGACTACCTCAGAAGACTTGGCCGAGCAGGGTGTGGATGCGGAAACCCGTCAAAAGGTAGGGGCTGTCACGGGGGTGGTATCCGGTGCGTCTGTCATGCTGCCCGTGGCCGGAACGTCCCTGCTGAAGACTGCCGGTCTGGTGGCTGCTGGCGGACCAGCGGCGTATATCGCCCAAGAAACCATCATCAAGGACATCCTCGAAGAGGCCGACTACCAGAAGATAGCGGACCAGCACGATCCGCTTGATCCCGTAGGTCTGGCTGTCTCCACCCTGCTCCCCGCTGCCTTTGGTGCCATGGCAATGCGTGGCGCATTCAAAGGGAAAGCGACACAGGAAGAACTGGATGCAGCCATGGTGCATAACACCACGATCAAGGCTGACCAATTCGAGGCAGAGACTCCCCAAGCAGTAGAGGCCATGAAGCAGGCCGAGGAATCCGTCAAGGACATCCGGGCGACCTATGAGCATACCGGTGACATCGGGAAGGTCATCACTGAAAAGCTGATGGACATCGGCAACACCCCACAAGAAGCCGCCGACAAGGGGCTGCTCTGGGATTCGTTCTTCAAGAGCATGGAATCCCGCACAGGTCAGGATGCCAGCCAGCTATTTGGCAAGTATTACGACCGCGTATTCAATGCAGGGGAAGCACTGCCTGAAGATGCAATCATGCAACAGGGTGGTAAGACAGAACCTGTGTTTTTCTCCCAGTTGTCGCGCTCAATGGAGCAAGCCCCGGCCAAAGTATTTGGCACAGGCAAGCAACTGAAGCAATGGCTCACGGCCAACCATGGCAATCTCGGAGTGAAGAAAGACGAGATCGAAGCCACGGGCCTGAATGACTGGCTGGACTTGCAAGGTAAGGTGAGCAAGGAACAGGTGCAGGAGTTCCTGGCAAATAATGGCGTCAAGGTGGAGGAGGTTACGCTGGGGGGCATGGCTGGCGACGTTGCCAAACGCCAAATCTTCGAGAAGTGGGCGCCGTTGATCGAAGAGCAGCAGCGACTGATGGATGACACCGGTACCGGCAAGGATGAGCAGCGCCGCAGCGCTCTGCTCGAATATGAACGCTTGGTCGATGCCCGCGAAAAAGAAGTCGCCGAAGCTGGCGGCAACGCCACGGAAACCAAGTTCAACCGCTCCGACCTTCTTCTCCCCGGTGGAGAGAACTACCGTGAACTGCTGCTGACGTTGCCGGCGCGCAATTCAGGAAAATATGAAGTTCGAAACTCTGGTGACAATGCCTATCCATTCTTGGTTTGGAACAAGGAAACGGACAAGCAGGCAAGCAGGCACAAAACACAGGACGAGGCGCAGCAGTTCGCTGATTCTGGAAACACCGAAGTCAACCAACAGAATTTCAAGTCCAGCCACTTCGACCAGCCCAACATCCTCGCCCATGTACGCTTTAACGAACGCACAGATGCCGATGGAAAGCGGGTGCTATTCCTTGAGGAAATCCAGAGCGATTTTGGGCAATCATTCCGCAAGCAAAAAGAGCAGATTTCAAAGGCGGTAGATGCTGATTTCACTGGTATCGTGGACCGCATGAAGAAAGCTGGGATACTGACTGTGGAGTGCGACTGATGTGGCGTCATTACGTTTATGTTCACCGCCGTGCTGATGACGGAAATGTGTTCTATGTTGGTAAAGGAAGCTATCCAGAGCGGGCTTATGAGAGAAGCAGCAGAAACAAGTATTGGCATCGGGTGGCTGAGAAGCACGGGCTGGTAGTAGAGATAGTCGCAAGATTCGAGACAGATAAACTGGCACAACAATGTGAGCGCGATTTAATAGCTTTCTATGGCCGAAAATCACTCACCAATCTTACCGATGGCGGCGATGGATGCGCAGGAATAGACCCATCTCCCGAAGCGCGCCAGAAGTTATCAGAAGCCGCAAAACGTCCTCGAAGCCCTGCATGGGTGGCGTCGATCAGGGTATCTCGCAAGGGCGGCGGAAATGGTGGCGTGGTTAAGAAGGGCGACAAATTACCCGATTGGTGGAAAGAGCGGATTTCAAAAACAAAGATCGGAGAAATGAATCCGATGTACGGGAAGAAAGGGGCCGCGCACCACAATAGCCGCAAGGTAGTTGATCGCAGCACGGGGGCAATTTACGACAGCGTACAGATAGCGGCAGATGCGCTTGGGTTCAAGATGAAGACCCTATACAACTGGCTTTCCGGGCATCGCAAAAACCCGACTTCATTGGAGCTTGCATAATGGCCTGTCGCTATACCTACAAAGGCAAGACATACGAGGCACACGAATTTGACGATGTGTTGCGCGCAATGGCTCCGGCTGATGCGGCGAAGTACATGCCGGGTATCAATGCCATACCCTCCGCCCCCTTCGTCACCGACACGAAAGCCTGGACCGCTTTGGCACTCAAGCGAATGATAAGGTACGCCGCTGAGAACGGCTTTGACCGGATTGCATGGACGAACGGGGATCAGCAGGCAGATCGATACAGCCTTGCCAAACAAGTCTCGAACATCAACTGGTCCCCGCTCAAGAATGGGCGTACTCATGTCGGCGTCAATACGAATGGCGGCATGGTTTCATTCGAGGTAGAGGACGGCAGGGTTGTTTCAGAGCGCAATGCTGCGGCTGGTGAATTGGGTATAGCGGGGAAAGGGCTTGATGAGGTTATCGGCAAGGCAGCTTCTGAAAAAATACTGTCTTCACCAGAGGGACGGCTTGAAGGCGATGGCCTGAAGATCGGCGGCGAAGGCATGCGCGGCTTCTACGACCAGATCGTCCCGCAGGTGGCGAATGATGTACTGAAGAAGCTGGGGGGCGGGAAAGTTGGGGAAATAACTATCTCCGATAGGGCACCCAAAACCCTCGACACGATCATGCGCGAGGAGTTTGGGATTGGGTACCCGGCTACACAGCAGCGTGGCTTCGACATAACCCCTGCCATGCGCGAGAAGGTCATGGCGGGTCTGCCCTTATTCCAGAAGACTGGCGATGGTGCCCGGGGCTTCCTTGAGTTTGGACAGAACGGGAAGATGGGCATCGGCCTTCTGGCTTCTGCTGACAAATCTACCTTCCTGCACGAATCTGGCCATTTCTTCCTTGAGGTAATGAACGACCTCTCGAACGAAGCCAATGCCCCCCCTGAGCTACGGGCGGACATGCAAGCCATCCACGAATGGATGGGTGTATCCCGTGAGCAATGGGCCTCCATGAGCCTTGAACAGAAACGCCCCTACCATGAGCAATGGGCGCGGGGATTCGAGCAGTACCTGATGGAAGGCAAAGCCCCGACCTCCCGGCTGAAGGAAGCCTTCGCACGTTTCAGAGACTGGCTGATCGAGATATACAAGTCAGCCACGGCATTGAATGTCACGCTGTCAGATGATGTCCGCAAAGTGATGGACAACATGCTGACCGTCAAAGAGTCCGAACCCCGGCAGGTGCCAGCCAGCGAAGGCGTCCCTCCTCCTCGCGTCAGCGTTGGGGAAGCGCCTGCCGGGAATTCGGACCTCGACCAAGCCCTTGCATCAGGTGAGCCGCAACTGGCTACCCAGAGACCGCTGGATGACCCAGACCTGCAAGCCATGATTCAGGACATGGCAGAGAATGAAACCGGCTGGGCAGAACGTGGAGGATTCCTCCTGCGGTCGGGTAGCGAAGTGGCAGGGGAAGAAACCATCAGCCGGACCAAGTGGATACCCAAGGCCGAATGGTGGCCTGATAGACCCGCACAAGGCAAGAAGCGCCTGAACGAGGCTGAAGTCTCTGAGGCTATCCGCAAGCACATTGCCGGGGAACCGCTCAAGCCCTTGGAGCAGCGAACCTTGGAGTACATGGGCATGATTGCCAATGACCGGCTGAATTCCATGAACATGCTGGGTGAAGAAGAATTTGCCCACACCATGGATGATCTGGCGGCAGAGAACATCGAGCCGACCACGGAAAAGGTATTTGACAGCCAGGCAGTGGCCCGGGCACTTGCACAGAACCCGGAAGCAACTAAGATGGCAATGGAGAACTATGATCTCCACGATGACGATGCCCTGTTCATGGGCGAGATAAGGAGCATCCTTGATGAAGCCCGACAGCAAAGCCTCGAAACTCCTGAGAGTGGCGCAAAAGATACTGGCGCGGACCCAGTCCAGTCAGAAGCCGAACGAATCGCAGCAGAAGATCCCGAGCGCCGCATCCCCATCGGCACCGACCAAGACGGAAACCCCCTAACGGTTTCAGTCAGGGAGTACCTTGACGAGGCCCGCGCCCAAGCGGACCAAGCCCGTCAGGATGTGAATCTGATCAAGGCAGCGGCAGAGTGCCTGCTGGGGCAGCTATGAGAGCCAAAGTAATAGCCCTGCAGCTACCCAAGCCAGACTATGACCCCACGGAGGAACTGGATTCCATCCGTGCGGACATCCGTGGATTGCAGCAATCCATCGAATCCCTTGCCGCCCAGATCGTCAAGCCAGACGATTCCAAGATACTGGCAGCCATTGCCAAGATCAAGCCCGTGTCATTGGAGCCTGTGATCAAGGCCATTGGAAGCCTGAGCGCACGGGTGGAGGAAATCGAGACACAGCGGGCGAATACCAAGCTGTCAGTGAGCTTTGATGTACTGACTGATGCAGCCGGTGACATCCGGCAAATCGTAGCAAGGGAGACATGACATGGCAGGGAAAACAGACGCATTCGAGTATGGGTTTATGAGGCTGACTTTCAACGCGGTGGCCCTGACAAACATAGGCGCAACCGCAGGGACCACCAGCCTATGGATTGGCTACCATACCGCAGACCCTGGGGATGCTGGATCAACCGCAGCCGAGGGTGGCTATCCCCAATACACGCGGATAGCCACTGACCGATCGACAGGGGCGACAGGGTGGTCGATTACCAGCGGGACCAGTGCAGCGGTGGCCAGTGCTTCACCTGTCTCGAACGTAGATGCGCCACAAAACACATCGACATCGACCGGGACGTTCACCTATTTCAGTGTAAATCCCAGTTCCAACAGTGCAGGATCGGCGGCGCTATATACCGGGACCATCACCCCGAATATCAACTTCAGCCAAAACGTGGTGCCAAGACTGACCACGGCATCCAGCATCACGGAGGATTGATGAAGCCTTACCAGTATCGCGCGAATCGCCTGTCCCCGCTGCGTCCGGCAGATGCCAGCAAGGTAGAACGCTGGCTTGGCGCGGAAAAGATTGCTCACCTGCAAGCCTGCATGAAGGGATGGTATGGCCGCCCGATCTGCCTGCTAGACGTGCCCGGCTCGTTGTGGATCACGGCGGACGGTGACTTTGTCGGCCACGTGAACGGCGGCTACTTCGCCAGCGCCCTGGATGTGTTCGAGTCCAAGTTGCGCGACTTGTGGCGGGCAGCAGGGAAGCCGCAATATGGGGTATGCAATGCTGGCTTTGCCTCAATCTCCGATGCGTTATCCCGCGCCTCGCAGGGCTACAGCCAGCGCAGGCAGATCAACAAGGTCGGCCCAACGGGCGTGGTCAGTGCCACCTCCAGCCTGTGGCGTGTCGGCCCCCAGCCTGTTGTGGGCGCGACGCCTGGCAATGCCCCGGGGGGTACGGCATTCAGCAGCAGCAGTACCGGCGCGATTGCCTTTGCCAACCCGGCCAGCGGCACCAATCACTTGGTCGGTGCGGATGTATCGGCCAATGTCATCAATAACTCGCTCATGGTGTATGACCTGATATTCGGGTGCAACAAGACCATGGCCAGCGTGGCCAATGAAGCGGTCACGGGAGTCCCTACCCGATACCAAAGCAGCACGGCGACGGATGCCGATTACGCGGGCGATAATTTCCTGTTTATTCAAGTAGGTGGCACGGCCCTCGCAGCAACCGCACACAACTGGGGAGTTGCCGGTGGAGCGAATGAATGCCTGTATCGGAATCAGGCCGGCACTGACAACACCGTGCTGCCTGTGCTGACCGGAAACGCTTCGGCAATTGTGGATCGGCTGGATCATCCACTGGCGCAATGGTTTGCCCCATTGGCCTCCGGAGATGTCGGCATCATGGATTTGGCACAAATGCGCTGCAGTGCATCTGTCGCTACCGGCGTGGTCTGGTTCATGATCGGGCACCCGCTTGGCTTCATGTCGTTCCCCGTCATAAACTCCGTTCTACCGTTCGATTGGCTCACCAACAGAGACCAAGCCCCGCGCGTGTTCGACAGCGCCTGCATTGCCTTGCTTGAACCACTGAAGCCAGCGACCACTGCCACCACCTATACAGGCAGGCTGGTTACTACCAGCGCGGCCCCATAATCATGAGCGACTGGCGGCGTTTTACATGGAAATCGGGAAGTTTGGCCAGAACGCCAATCTCCGGGTTTCTACAACCTCCATCGTCGCTGGATGCTGCTGATCCTTCCATACCAAACCTGCCATTACTCACACCAACGAACGGGCCAACCTATTCGAGTGGTGCTGGGTATTCAGCAGGGACATCAACGGCTATTGGAGTGGGTTCTTCCACAGGTGGCGTCACATACGCATCAGGAGCCGCTTACTCTGCCGGGACATCCTCTGCCACGGCAGCAGGGGCGGCAATCGCTTCTGGTGCAGGGTATTCACAGGGCACCAGCACGGCAACGGCCCAAGGGGGTGCAATCGCATCCGGCGTATTCTCGGCTGCCGGCGTATCCACTGCTGAGGCCATTGGGGCGTCTGTGGCCTCGGGTGCCATGGCTGCTGCCGGGACATCAAATGCCACTGCCGAAGGTGGGGCAATCGCAGGCGGGGCAGGTTACGCAGCCGGGACGAGTACCGCCGAAGCAGATGGCAGCACAGGTGGCGGGGTGGTATATGCCTCCGGTGCGGGGTATTCAGCCGGGTCCAGTACGGCGGAAGCAGTCGGCGAAGACGGGCAGGAAACAGAGACTATTTATGGTGGAAAGGTGCAGGACATCAGGGTAAAACGCAACCGGCAGATCGAGATGATCATCAAAGCCATGGCCCCTGAAGTCATGGAACGGTTCAAAAGGGCAGCATGAAAAGTGAGAACACACAGCCAATTGCAATCAGCCAGCCTACCGCCACGGCCCAGTCACGGGTGTATTGCATGGCCTGTTTCCATGAGCCAGACACCAGCAGCCCCGTGATCGGGATGATGGACAGCATGACCGCCAGATAGCCGAGGAACTTGAGCATGAAGCCAAAATGTATCACAGCCGTCAGATTAGCCGCAGGCCGGGAGGTAACGGATGCGGAAATCCAGCGCATTGATACCGACATGGACCGGATAGCCCGGGAACTTGCCAGGCAAGACCCGGAGGCATGGCGCAGCCTTTCCCAAGGTGAGCGGGTCATGGCGACATCCAACGCGCTGCAGGCTGAAATGACGGCCATGGCTGACCGCAAGGTGTATCTGGCGAACCTCCAGGTTCTGGCGACCGGCAAGACAGAAGCCCGGATTGCAGACCAGATGAAGCTCTCTGCCATGAAAGTCACCCGATCACAGGCCCAGATCAGGGACATGATGAACGTCAATAACTACGTTCACTCCCTGCACGATGATGCCATATCAGGTATGTCGGATATGCTGGATGCAGCGGCATCGACGGACAAGACGGGCCTGCTGCGGAAGATCGGGATCAAGATATTCGACATGGATAACCCCATGATGACCGCTGATGTGGTCAGGGAGATATTCAGGAATGCGGACGGTTTCACAGGAAACAAGGTAGCCCAGACCGCAGCCAAGGCATGGCTCAGTACCACGGAATCCCTGCGCCAGCGATTCAACGCTGCCGGTGGTGACATCGGCAAGCTGGGCTATGGCTACCTGACCCAGATCCATGACGCAGTGAAGATCAGCATGGTCACAGCGCAGGAGTGGGCAGCTAAGGTGCTTCCCCTGTTGGATCGCCAGCAGTACCTCCGGGCAGATGGCTCTGCCATGCCGAACAACGAAGTGACCGCCCTGCTCGAATCTGCCCATGAAACGCTGGCCAGCAACGGCCTGAACAAGATTGAGCCTGGCCAGTACATGGGCACCGGAAAGCGGGCGAACGCAGGATCAGAGTCACGGGTCATCCATTTCAAGGATGGGGATGCGTGGATGACCTACATGCAGGAATTCGGAGAGGGTTCGCTGTATAGCGCCATGATGGGCCACATTGGGGCCATGACCCGGAATATCGGTCTGGTCGAACAGTACGGGCCAAACCCGAATCAGCAATACCGATTGCAAGCCGACCTGTCGCAACGCGCGGACGGGAAGGGGACGGTGAAGAACCGATCCTTCGGGAACACGCCCCAAGCCTTTTGGGACATCCTGAGTGGCAAGACCTCCTCCCCGGAAAACGAAACGGTAGCCAAGGCATTCCAGGATGTGCGAAACGTGCAGACAGCAGCCAAGCTGGGCGGCGCAGTCGTGTCATCCATCACGGACGTGGGCACCATCGGAGCGACCCTGAAATACAACCGGCTGCCGTACTTCGACATGCTGGCAAATGTGGCAAAACGACTCAAGCCGGGGAGTGAGGAGGTTGACTTCCTGACTTCACACGGCATCATATCGGAACACCTGACCACCACACTGAACCGATGGACTGGGGACAACATGACCCACAGCCTCACGGGTCGAGTGGCTGCCAGTGTGATGAAGCTGCAGCTTATGAATGCCTGGACGGATGGACTTCGCGGGGCATTCTCGGCCACGATGATGCAGTCCTTTGCCAAGAAGGTAGGAGCCGCATGGGGCCAACTGGACGAATGGGATAGATACCTGATGTCACGCAAGGGGATCACGGAATCTGACTGGAACGTGATCACCCAAGCCCAGCCCACGGAACGCGGGGATCTGAAGTACCTGACGCGGGATTCCATCGTATCCACCGGGGCAGCGGATGCCAACAAGATTGCGACGAAATGGATGGCCTTTGTTTCGGATGAGGCTCAGTTTGCCGTGGTCAATCCCGACATGGCGACCCGTGCCATTGTGACTGGTGGCGGTATGCCAGCCGGCACGCTCAGGGGCGAAGCTGCCCGGACTTTTGCCCAGTTCAAGTCTTTCCCCATCGCAATGCTGACCCGGCACTGGAACCGGGTATTTGATACGCCCCAAGGCTTGCAGGGTGCGCCTGCCGGTTATGGGGCACAGACCGCCAAGGGTGCAGCAGTCAATCGGCTGGCTGTGCTGGCCGCCATGAATGTCACGCTGATGATGCTGGGCGCTACTGCCCTGCAGATCAAGGCCATGCTGTCAGGCAAAGACCCCTACAACATGACGTTGGGCAAGTTCTGGGTACGTGCCTTGGGACAGGGGGGTGGCCTTGGGTATATCGGCGACTTCCTGACCAAAGACCCCACGGATCAGCGCGGCAACAACTTCGAGCAGGCAGGGGGAACATTGGCCGGACCGGCAGGGGGTGCGGCTTTCGGTCTGGTGGGGGATATTGTCCTGACCAACGCATGGGAAGCTGCCAAGGGCAAGGAAACCAACATTGCAGCCGAAGCCCTGCGCTGGAGCAATTCCCAACTTCCCTACACGAATCTCTGGTACATGCGTGGCCTTTGGGAGCATGAGTTCTTGAACCAGGCGCAAGAGGCTGTGAATCCAGGCTACCTTGGCCGCATACAGTCCCGGGCACAGAAAGACTGGGGGCAGAGCTACTGGTGGGCACCGGAAGACAGGCTACCCGAGCGTGCCCCAGACATGAGCAAAGCAGTCCAATGAAAAGGAAATCACCATGACATCCGACCGACGCAATGGAGTAATCGGCGACTACGCCATCAAGACACCGGTACTGGTGGCCACGACCGCCAACATCACGCTATCCGGGCTGCAGACCATCGACGGCGTGGCATTGGCCGAGGGCGACCGGGTGCTGGTCAAGTCTCAATCCACCACAGCGAACAATGGAATCTATGAGGCGGACACGGGCACATGGACCCGTGCTGCTGACTTCGATGGCCCCTTCGATATCGTCAAGGGTACGCTGATCCCCGTGACCAGTGGGACGCTGTATTCGGCCTCCTACTGGTTCGTGGCCACGGCCAACCCGATCACCATCGGGACTACCGGCCTGACCCTGACCCGAGTATCACTTGGGGTAACGGCTGACCCGATCACCACGGACGGCATCACGGTAATCAACTCAGCCGACGAGACTGTCCTATCAACCCGGGTCGATCCTACCTATGGCGGGGTACTAAGGATCACCAACACGGTGGCCGGGACATGGGTCGAACTGTTCTGCATGGCAGATGGAACTCTTGGGACACTGGACAGCAACGGCAATGGCTACCTGCGGCTTTACAACGATACCTTCGGCGGCGCAGTCAGCATCCGATGTGATGACACGGGCGAGTTCTCACTGGTCAGTGATGGTGGCTACGAGATGATGCAGGTGTTCCAGGACGGCACCATTCAGGCGCAAGGGCCGAAAGAGCAGACCATCGCCGGGACCAGTTACACCTTGCTTGCTGTGGATCGAGGGCAGTTGCTGAACTTCACTTCAGGCAGTGCCATCACGGTGACCATCCCGCTGGACTTCCTGACCGGACAAGTGGCATCCAGTGTCTTCTACATCCGACAGGGAGGTGCCGGCCAGATCAGTTTTGCGGTCGCGGGCGGCGTTACACTCAGGAACGTCAATAGCGAGACAAAAACTCAGGGCCAGTACGCGATGTGCATGCTGCATCAGATGGCCGATGTGAATACGTGGAACCTCGTGGGAGCCACAGGTGCATAGCCTATTTGATGCGTGCCTGATGAATCAAGGGAGGTCGAATAATCCGACCCTGACTGCTTTACTCCATTTTGAGGGGGCGAACGGAAGCACCACGTACACCGATGAAAAGGGGCATACATTCACAACCATCGCCGCCGACACGGCGATAAGCACAACAAAATCCAAGTTTGGTTCAGCATCCTTTAATCGAACATCGAACCCCACGTCAGGGGGTATCTACAGCAACAGCGCGGACTTCGCCCCCGGTACAGGTGACTTTACTGTCGGCGGGTGGGTTTGGTGCCCAACTGGTACTAGAGGGACCCTCGTCGTGCTTAAAAGCGACGCATTGGCGGGGGGGAGTGGTGGCGATCTTACCCTGATGTGGGAGGACCACGCGACGACGTATTGCCGGATTAACTCCGTCGATCTGGTATTGAACGGCCTCGGGTGGGACTCCAACTGGCACCACATAGAGATGACTCGGAGCGGCACGGATGTCAGACTATTCAAAGATGGCGTACAGGTCGGCGCAACTGCCTCCAGCAGCTTTGACATAAACGACACTTATCTTCAAATTGGTGGCGGTTTATCCGGGTATCAGTTGAGGACAGGGAGCTACATCGACGAGTTCTATTTCATCAAAGGGTTGGCGTGGCATACGGCGAACTTCACTCCACCAGCCGCGCCGCTCACATGACAAACCGCGACCTCATCAAGATGCTGCTCGACAAGCCGATGGATGCTCCGGTGTTCATCGACTTGAACGATGACGCCACCACGGAGAGTGCGAACGAGATCACGCACGTATCTGGGCGGCTGGGGCCGCTCGGGCCGGTGGTTATTCTTGACGCAGATTGGGGTAAAAAAAGGTGAGCTGCGTTGTCACTCTTGGCTATTACGATAAGGGGTATCAAATGGCAGAAGAAAAAGAACCCAGGGCATTGGCAGCCCGAAAGACAGATGACCAGATCAAGGCCATTCACGAACGACTGTATCAGGGCGACGAGCGAATGAAGAAGATCGAAAATACTCAGATCAGCATGACTGGTGAACTGGCAGAGAATACCGCCATCACCCGGCGCATCGAGTCCAGTATGGCTGGGATAGTGGCCTTCTCTGATGATCTGGCGTCAGGGGCAAGGATCATCTGCCGGCTGGCCAAGTCGTTCGAGTTCATCCAGACCAAGGTCATCAAGCCGCTCTGGATGCCCTGCCTGATCATCTACCTTGCAGTGCAGTGGATCAGGGGAAATGGGGAAATACCCAGTTGGGCGTTCAAACTTTTATTCGGAGGCTGACATGCTGACTACACTACTGACATTGATGGGTGGCGGACTGGGTGGAATCCTTCGGTTTGTCCCTGAAATCCTCAAGCTATTCACGGATCAGCGGGACAGGGATCACGAATACCGCATGACCGAACTCCAGCTCAAGGTCGATGAAAAACGTGCCGCCCTTGAGATTGACAAGATACATGCAGAAGGCGATGCCCAGCAGGGCGTGGCAGAGATGCAAGCCTATATCGAGGCCATCAAAGGACAAGGCCAACTGACCGGAAACCGCAAGATTGATGCCCTGAATGCCAGCGTCAGGCCTGTAGTCACCTACTGGTGGATGAGTCTATTCACGGTATACAAGCTCTGCACCATCAGCATGGCCATCTCGAACTGGACGGACATGGCTACCTTTGTCGGCCAGCTATGGACAAATCAGGATGCGGGAGTTCTGGCCATGATCCTTGGCTTCTGGTTCGTTGATCGGTCGATCAGGAAGAATGCGGGACGTTGAAACCCTTGCGGGATTGATCAGGCGGTTCGAGGGTCTGAGACTCAAGGCGTACATCTGTCCTGCAGGAATCCCCACCATTGGCTACGGGAGTACGGGCCCGGACATTCAACTCGGCATGGTCTGGACAAAAGAGCAGGCTGAAGCCCGAATGCTCAGGGACGCCTCCCGATTCCTTTCCGTTGCCAGAAAGTATTGCCCAGGCCTTCAGGATGAGCCGCTGGCAGCCATTGCAGACTTTGCCTATAACCTTGGGGCGGCAAGGCTCAAAGGCTCCACCCTGCGCCGCAAGATCAATCTTGGGGACATGGATGGGGCCAAGACGGAACTGTCCAAGTGGGTCAGGGGTGGGGGAAGAATCCTGCCCGGTCTGGTGATCAGGAGGCAAGCCGAGGCAGGCCTGCTTGGACTGTGACGTAAATTGTGCCGCAAATCATCCTCGATGAACCGCCAAGCCCGCCCAACCTTGGCACCTGGCACTTCCCCAGCCTTGGCTCTGGCTTGGAGAGTGTTCGGGTGAAGGCCAAGGAATTTAGCGGCTTCCTGAAGACATAGCGTCTTCATTCATTCACCTTTAGCCATGCGGCGCAGCGTAGCAGCCACATCGTTGTTGAGCAGCGTCATTGGACTCGCGTCCCTTCGAGTTCATCTGCCATGCCAGAAAACGAGTCCACTACAGCCTGTGAATACTCAAGAGCAGCCTGGTGGCCGAAATCCGCTGCCATCGCCCCCATCGCCGACGACAAAAATCCGACGTATAGTTGTGCTAGTGCTTTCGGTTGGCTCTTGTTTGATGCCTGAAGAATCGCTGGTAGGCACATCCGTTCAAATATCAAGCCCCCAATTTCACATGGAGTTCCGCTGAACGTAAGCATGCTTTTTGGTACTTCCTTAAGTTGTTTCATGTTGATCCTTTATCTTGGGCCGCTTCCTCCAACACCTTCCGCCTTACCTCCGCGTCGTGTTCGGCAAGGGCGGTGGATGGAGTGAGCGTGTTGTCGATAACGTCCGCAAGTGCCTGTGATTGGTAGAAGTCACCATGATTGTCCCTTGCGTCGAATAGGTAAGCGTCCCCTCGTTGTTCTGCAATCATGGAGCAATCAGTAAGGTGCCAGCGCATCCTCTCCACCAGCGCATCCCGCTCGACAAGCTGCTGCCGGGCTTCGGCGAGTTCGGTTTCGAGTTCGCGGGCATGTCTAATTAACAGTGCGTCTTGTGCGGAGCCGACATAGGTGTTAGCAATGCGGCTTAGTTCAGCGTCTGTCCGTGGTGTATTACTCATGGCTTGGCCTCCGAGGTAACTGTAAATCTCGGACACTGCATACCTGAGCCGTGATACCCGCCACACACCAAGCATTTCTCAGTTCCCGGCACACGCTGCCCATACGCTTTTTCAGCACAGTGCGGACAAGAGACAACCCACGGCGCAAAGGTGTGTTGGCAGCGTGGGCAAGCCCATCCGTAGTTATCGTTCATCCCTTCCTCCTCTGATATTCAGCCGCACACCTGAGTACGGCCATTGCTAGAGCGGCTTTTCGGGTGGGGTGGTTTGAGAAATCTTCGGTAACTGACGGAAAGGCAATATTCCTGCCGGACCAGACCTGCACATAGCATTCATGCTGTAGGACACGGATTTCCCGCTTATCAATCAGGTCAATCAGGTCATCGCCCGATTCGAGGGGATTCCATGTATCCCCTTCCAGCGTGTGAATGTTCCCGTGTTCGTCTTGATGGTGGATTGAAACCTCCGCCGCCTGTGCAGCCAGTTCCAACAGTTCTCGGATTTCAGCGGTCATTGGGTTTCTCCTGTTCGATGGCTTTGTGTGCGTCTATGGCAATGTTCAGCACATGTTCGATACGGGCTTCTTCATGTTCAGCATCGTCGCTATGTTCTTTATTCAATTTTGGAATGAGCGCATCACAGTTCGTTACCATGTAAAGGGCGTTCTCTGCCGTAGTAAGCAGCTTCCGCAACCCCTCAACCTGCGCCTTGAGTGCAGCTATCTCCTTCGCGGACTCGGCTTGCTTGTGGAATAGGCCAGCGGAGAATGCCTTTTGAAAGTCCTCATCAATTACAACGTCCCATTCAGGATCGTAGCCATACTCTTTGCAGTACGCTTCCCGGCACGCTGCCAGTTCTTCGGGTGTGAGTTGGGTCATGGCTACACCTTGAACCCATAAGAGAGACAGCCAAATCGAATGTCATCGTCAGTCGTTCCCGGAACAAAAGGCTCCTCGCTGTCAAAAATATCCGTTACCACATACCCTGTTGGAATATTCCAATACCACTCTTTAGGATAGAGATAATGGCCTTCGTCCCACAAGCAGCATCCGATGGTCATGAGTGATTTGTGGCTGAGTTTTTTGAGCGCATCAAACTCTTGGACAGTGCGCGGGAAATAACCTATCACGCGCCCGTCTGTACGCTCGAATTGTGGCGTTGTGATGGTTAGTTGCTCCCCCGGAGAAAGGCCAAGAGCCGCGCGAAGCTCCTCGGCAAAAGTGGGCGATCCTGCATCAAGCATAATGTCAAAGTTCATGCTCCCTCCTTCGGCGCTGGTGCGGCAGGTAAGGGCATCCAAGCGATTGGGGTGCCCCAGCCTTCGGTGTAACAGTCTTGTTCCCAGTTCCACCCAGCGAACTGCCAGCGATCAATTCCGTCGTGCTCGAAGTTGTTGTGCCCTATAGTGCGAGGCTGGTGTTCTGCTTCGGCTTCAATGCCGTTGTCGAAGTCATTATCATGTGCCAGTAGTAACAGAACTAAAGTGCCATCCTTCGGCGCTGTTTCAATCGGTAGCCATTGGGAAGCCGGGATAGGTG
>ERZ869925.230-NODE-230-length-40217-cov-7.542179_pt1 | contig 40217 bp, 56 predicted proteins | sample MGYA00579311_ERZ869925 | MGnify/ENA primary metagenome ERZ869925 (study PRJEB32216, sample SAMN09231817) | wastewater metagenome | place: USA: Maryland | collected 2016-07-30 | study: EMG produced TPA metagenomics assembly of the PRJNA472060 data set (Reclaimed...
TGCATCTTAATATAGAAAGGTTTTACGACTATGTTTGAAGAATCCAATGAAGATCAAGAATTAGATGGTAACGTAGGCGCTCCAGCTCCAGAAGAAGCTGCTGCTCCTGAATTGCCTGGTGATGAAGAAGAAGCTTCGGCTGACTCTTCTGAACATGCAGAACCATCAATCGATGATCAGCTTCGTGAAGAAAGCGAAGCACCTGCAGAAGAATCTGCAGAATAATCGTTAATCTATTTCGCCGTTTACCCGGGATGAGTTTCTAGAGCTCATCACTGGCGAGGGAGAAATACAAAGGAAATAGAACTATGTTACTATTAGAAGACTACTTACCGGTAGTCAAATATAGCGGTCTCGCTACTAACAAAGATGTAGAATTCGGTGGTGCTGTTACCATGACGGGAACAGTAACACTATCTAGTGAAATTGTTGGTAACGTAATTACTGCTACATTCCACGGTCAAGCTGCTACTGCAATGGTGGATCAATCATTCTTCGTTGCAAACGCTGCTTACCAAGTTACAGCTGTTCGATTCGTTCATGCTGTGGCTGAATCTACTGCTGCTACTCTATTAGTTCAAGTAACTAAAGACACTAGCACAAACGCACCAGGTGCTGGCACTGACCTGCTTACAAACAATACCAACACTGGATTTGATTGTAAGGCAACTGCCAATACTGTTCAAACTGGAACATTGACAGCTACAACTGCATCTCTACAGCTTGCTGCTGGAGACCGTCTCTCAGTAGACTTCTCTGCAGCTGCTACAGAACTTGTAGGAGTAACTATCACTGTTACATTGAAACGTATCTAACTCTTAATCGGGTGCTACCCGAGAATGGCTAAGGGACGCAGACTCCCAAGGCTGAAATAAAACTATGAACCAGATTACTTTCCAAAGCGTTTACCAAACTATCACTGCTCGCGGTGAATTCAAGCTTGGCCAACGTGCAATGACTCCAGACGGTCGTGAATGGCAGTTCGTTAAGAACGGCTCCACAATCGCTCTTGGTAACATTGTTATTCCTGCAGCGGCTACTGCAGCTGACCTTTTCTCATCTTCTACAGATGCACAAGGTCGCATCATCTACATCACTAAAGCTGGCTTGACCATGACTACTGGTGATTTCGAAGATGCAATTGGTACAATTGATGATGGTACTGGCGTAGGTCAGACCTTCAAGATTCGTACTAATAGCCCGACTACTTTCACTCTTTATCCAGAAACTGCTTTGGCAACTGCATTAGCAGTAGCTGACTCAGACGTTACCGTAATTGGTATGTCTAACGTTATCATCGCGGCTGTAACTTCCAAGTTACAACGCACACAAGGTGCTTTCCAAGTTGCTGCTTCCAGCGGTGACTATGGTTGGATCCTTACTGATGGTGATGGTCGTGCAGTAGCTGGTGAAGTTCTAGTAGTTGGTGGTGGATTCACCTCTGGTGATGACACTGCTGGTCAAGTGATTAAGAACATTGCTACTGAATCAAGTATCACTGCTCAATCCCTTGGTTACTGTATTATCGCTAACGCGGCTGCAGATCAAGGAACACTTGTTCGCTACGTAGTTCGCTAATTAGATCAGTCTCCCGACTTTCTACTTAGATATCGACCCTGCTCCTTATGTGGCCATTGGGAGCAGGACTCGGTAGGCCACTACCGACATGGAATGTCAAAGCCATGCAATTAACGAAAGGTGAACAATGAACACTACTTTCGACGGTCGTAAATACGACCCAAACGATTACAAAGTCGTTGAGTTCCACAACTCTGAAGACTTTGATTTCACACCTGAGCTAGGTGCGATGTACGATGGTCGCCCCCTCTTTGTTAGCAAAGGTGAACGCAGACAGTTCCCGTTTCATATTGGTAATCGCTTAGCTGAAAACTTAGCGAAAGCTGTTATGGTTAAGGGAGCTCCTCCGCATAATCCAGAAGATCGCAATCCTACTGGGACTGCTCTCTGGAATGATGAACAGCTTAATAAGCTAAAGACGTCTTTCATGACTGAGTTATACTCAGATGAAACACCGATTGCTCAATCTCAGACTGAACTGCTGATGCAGAAAGTTGCAGAGCTTGAGAAATTAGTTAAGAAAGATGAGACTAAAGCTGAAGAGCCAGCATCAACTGATTCTGCTCCTGCAACTCAAGAGCCAGAACCCCCAAAAGAATATCGTGACAAGCAAGAAGTAATCAAAGAACTTGAAGCACGAGGTATTTCTCACGATAAGAGAAAAGGGAAAGAAGAATTAGAACAACTACTTAAGCAATAGACTATGGAACTCAACGAGCTTGACAATGAAAAGATGAAGACAATGAGAGAGATTGCTGAAGGCAATGTCTTAATTGGAAAGATGAAAGCTGATCTTGCTAAGCTCGAGAGTGACAAAGAACACTTCTTCGAACTGAGAGAGAAAGAAGTACTTGACAGAATCAAAACTTTGCTTGTCTCTAGTCAAGCATTAGTTGACGAGACTAAAGATAACTATAAATTAGTTCATCAATTCTATGAAACTGTGAAGTCATTCTCAGACTTCCTCAAAGAAGGTCAATCTCAGTTCGATGAAGTTGTTCAAGATTTTAGAGAACTATCAGAGCTTATCACAAAAGATCTTGATCAACGAACAGAAGAAGTTGAAAAAGAACGACGTCTTCTCAAAATTGAGAAAGAAGGTATGGAGAAGGATAAGCTATTCATTGAGTCTCAGCGAAAGAGTTTAGGTAACGAGCAGAAAAGGCTAAAGAGTGATCAAGAAACATTAAAACGAGCTATTGAAAGGCTCAAATTAGGAAAAATATGAACGATCAATATTTCACAAATCCAGCTGCACCTACTCTAGAAGAGACCTACGATGCAACAATTAGCTCCTCAACAACAGTTACTTTTGCAACAGGTGCTACTTATATAGAGGTATCAGCTATTGACAAAGGAATCTTCATGAAATGGGGCGCAGCAGCATCAAGTTCTGACTTTGACGCATTCATTCCGGCTAATACAACGAGAGTTTTTGAAATCCAAGCGGCAACAGCACAGTTCATTGAAGAAAGTGCAACAGCTAAGTTAGTAGTAATAGAGAAATAATGGCAGATTCAATCATCGATCAAAACTTCATACCGTCAAAGCTTGCTGTGCTCAATACTGACACTGTTCAAGGGACTAACTTTGTGAATGTCAAGATCAATGATGACAACGAAGTCTTAGTTAACTATACTGACACAATTAGTTTTACGATGGTACCGATTGATCCCAGAGATGAGAATTACAGAGAGTGTGCTACATTTATGGGAACAGATGGACAGTTATATCCGTGGGTAGCAAATGCTGACGGAGAATTATTAGTAAGCAATTAACAAACATGGCAGAAGCAATAAGAGATCAAAATCACGTTCCCAATATGCTTATGGAGTCATCATCGACTCCAGGCCTAACATTGAACGTGCAAGGAGACGAGGCAACTGGACGAGTTCTAGTTGACAGTGGCTCACCTGGTCCTACTGGCTACACAGGATATACTGGCTACACAGGATATACTGGCCCAGCTGGAGCTGCTTCATCAACTGGTGCGACAGGTTACACTGGCTATACTGGTTATACTGGACCTGCAGGAGACCCTGGAGATGATGGTGCAACTGGTCCTACTGGCTACACCGGCTATACAGGGTACACAGGGCCAGCAGGAAGTGCAAGCTCAACTGGAGCAACAGGTTACACAGGCTACACTGGTTACACAGGGCCTGCTGGAGCTGGAGACACAGGTTATACTGGCTACACAGGTTACACTGGTTACACTGGAGCACAGGGTGCAGCAAGCACAGTAACAGGACCGACTGGGGCGACAGGTTACACTGGCTACACAGGTTACACTGGCGCTGCAGGTGCAGCTTCTACAGTAACTGGTCCGACAGGATATACTGGTTACACTGGTCCGGCAGGTGCAGCATCTACAGTAACAGGTCCCACGGGTTATACTGGCTATACAGGGCCAGCCGGAGCACAAGGTGCTACAGGTTACACTGGCTACACAGGTTACACTGGTTATACAGGAGCTCAAGGAGCTACTGGCTATACAGGTTACACTGGACCAAGTGGTGCAGCAGGTGCGGAGGTTATTTTCTCAACTGGCTTTGAAGCATCAGGACGCTGGTCAACGAACCACTCATCAGGTACAGCAAGCTTTGCTGCAAGCGGTGTATCACTTGACACGACATCAACAGGTGGTCGTCAAGCCCATATATATACAAGTAGCACAGTCGTTGGCTCTGCTTTTAAAGCTTATACAGGAAGTCCATCATTCGGTTGCTCGATTTATCTCCAAACAATGGGAACTACAGGGCACTTCTCAGCATCAATCGGTGATACATCAGGTGGAACTACAACAACTTCTAATCACGCAGGATTCTTTATAGAAAAGGCTGCTGGAGTAGTCAACTTATATGCATCTAATGCTAATGGAAGCAATCAGACAAAGTCAGCTTCACTTACAACTCTAAATGCTAATGATGTCTTAGAGCTATATCTAAAGTTTAACGGAACATCAAGTATTGATTTCTATTGGAGAGTAAATGGTGGAGCTTGGTCTTCTGCAACAAACCATTCAACGAATATCCCGACTGGAAACGAAGCTATCTACATGTCATTCCTCGCTAAGAATACAACAGGACAGTTCCAAGCAATCTTCCAGTATGCTTTCTACAAGAGATAAACAAACTAACATGAAGAACACACCAAATCAAATGAACTTCAGCATCGTCCTCATCGCTAAAAACGAAGAAAAGACATTACCAAGACTACTTGGGTCTCTGAAAGAGTTTCAAGAAAGAGGTGGTAAGATCTTGCTTCTTGACACTGGCTCAACAGATGATACTGTCAATGTAGCACAATCACACAATGTTGAAGTCAAAGAAGTTGGTGAGATGTTCTTACGAACTATTGACAATGCCGACGAGATCAATGCTAAGTTTATAGCTGAAGGTGAAGAACCAGTAGTTGCAAACGGAGATCGACTCTTTGACTACTCTGCTGCAAGAAACTATATTGCTGACTTTGCACCTACTGACTTTATCTTTACACCAGATTGTGATGAAGAGTTCACGAAGTTTGATATTGACAAGATCTCAGAGCTAATCTCAAACGGGATTGAGCAACTAGAATACAACTTCGTCTTTAGCCACGATGAGTACGGTAACGAGGCAATTAAGTTCATGCATTCTAAAGCTTATGATCGACGGAAACTCAAATGGGTCGGAGTAATCCACGAAGTACTACAAGGTGATGCTAAGAGACAATTCGTAGAAGAAGATGTTATCAAGTTAGAGCACTTCCAGCAACCTGACGAACGTCGTTCATCTTATCTCAAAGGTCTTGCTCTTGATTGCTTCCTAAATCCGACTAATGAAAGAAACTCACACTATCTTGGAAGAGAATTGCTATGGACAGGACGACCTAAGTCTGCAATCAATGAGCTTGTTAGATGCATCAATATGCACTGGTGGAACGCTGAAAAGTCAGCATCTGCTTTATTTATAGGTGATGCTTACGGACGACTTAATCAGCCAGAGCAACAAGTTGAGTGGTACAACAAAGCTATTTACTTTGATGGAACACTAAGAGCACCATTTATTAGTCTTGCTCGATTCTATCAGCACAACAACAATCCTCAACTTGCTGCTTCTTACGTTGCAGCAGCTAATGAGATTCCCTGGACTCCATTCTATGCTAACAATATTGCTCACTATACTTATGAGCCACATGAGATTATGTATTGGGCAAAGGGATGGCTTGGAGATACTGCTCGAGCAAAACAAGAATTGGATTCTGCTTTGAAATACCGTCCTCTCGACTCTAACTACTTAAGAGACTATCGATTCTACAATCAGCTTCCACGAATCTCTATCGTAATTCCAACTCTCGGCAGGGAGGAAGGGCTCAAGAGATGCATTAACAGCATTGAGGCATTGAACTACCCATCAAACTTAATTGAAATTATCATAGAGAATGATCCAGAAGCAACAGTCCCAGTTAAAGTCAAATGGGGATACGAAAAGAGCAAAGGAGACTATATCATTTACGGATCAAATGATATCGAGTTTCACCCAGACAGTGTTATCTTAGCTGTCATTGACTCAGTTACAAACAACAAAGGCTTAGTTGCATTTGATACAGGAGTAAGAAACAGTGAAGGTTGGATCAACGAGCATTTCATGATTCGGAGAGATCTGATAGATAAGATCGGCGGAGAGATCTTTGATACTGAGTTTCATCACGTTGGAGTCGATGACTTATTATGGAGACAGTGTGACAAGCTTGGAGAAGCAATGATCTCAAGAGGAAAGATTACTCACTACCATTTCTCTAGAGAGGGTAGTGGAGTCAAATCAGATGCCATTATTGAAAAGGGTTGGAAGAATGCTGAAGCAGACCGAGCATTGCTTGCAAAGAAGATTAAAGAATTAGCATAAATAGATGGAAGTAACAAATCAACAACTATATAAACTGATTCAAAATCTCCAGCAAGAGATCACAGATCTTAAGCAAGGGTACTCAGTGCATCAACATGATGATATCGATGGGACTAATCATCTGAGAAAGAACATTGTTCTCGATCAAGATCAGTCAGTCGTTGTCGGTTGTCTTCAAGCTATTACAGCAACAGGCTTTAACCCCACAGATGGTGTTAACTTCTTTGGAGCAATTGTGACGGGTGAAGATATGAGGAACGCTTATGTTGCAGAATCACCTAATATGCAGATGTTGTTAACGCATGTTCCTAATTCAGCTGCGAAGTTCTCGTTTGTTACTGCTACACGAAGTCCGTTAGTTGTCTCTTATGCTAATAAGACAGTTTCAACAACAGCTGCTGGGAATACAATCACAATTGCTGGATATGATTTTGCAACTAACGAACTTGCAGGTGCCTACATTAATATCTATAACTCGTCAGCAGTTCTAGTTGAAACACAAACGATAGCATCAAACACATCAACTGTTATTACAATTTCTGGCACATGGCTCAACAGTACATCTAACGCGACATTTGATATCTATGTTCCTGTCTTCATCGGTCGGACATCAGCGATCTGGAGACGTTTATATGTGGAAGAAGGAACAGCATCAGGTGGAGTAAGATTCGGTCCTGGACCAACAGGAAACGGACAGAACGGCTTACTATATATGGATGCAGCAGGAGATCTCTACTGGAGAGATAAAGCAGGAGCATCAGTAAAACTAAACTAATGATCAATATTCCTAATCAACAAACTAGAACTTGGGCTCAACCAAACACATCAGACTTGTTTGGTAACTTGTTCGTGACAAAAAATCTTACATTTGATCTGTCTGGATATCTGATGCTATCGAATTCACCAAGAGCTGTAATTACAGAAGCAACAACGGGTTTTGATTTAGTTGCAGCAATGATTCATAACGCTGACTATGACTACTTTGTCGCTACTTGGGATTCAGCATGGTCTGTTAATGACACACCGTTATCTGTTGCACCAACGCTGATTGCTACTTCAGGAGTTCCTGGAACAGATGATGAAACTGGCGTTGATTATTTTGGCTCACTAATGGTTGTAACTCAAGATACTGACGTTGATTACTATAACTCAACAGCAAATACTTGGACTGATACAGACATCACACTAACAGCAAACGGTCAGCATGACGTTGTCCATCTCCTTAGCTTGAATGCTCTGGCAGTCGTCGATGTCAATACTATTAAACTTTATGCTAATCCTCTCACAGCAACACCAAGCTTGATCACAACACTTACGATTCCTTCTGACTTCGAGATCACACGTGTTGTCTATTATAACCAGAATTTGTATATCGCAACTCAAAATGTTGCTGGTGGATATGCTGCAATGTATGTTTGGAATGGCCAGGGTACCGCTGCACAGCAAGTTTATAAGACAAATACTAATATCATTTTCAGCTTAGCACCACACAAAGACAACATCTATGCATTGTTCGGTAATGGTGCTCTGATGAGATTCAACGGTGGAAACTTTTCACTAGCTGCTGGCTTTCCAATTTACTATACTGATATGTCACTGACAGACTATACTAATATCAGTCTGTACAAAGACATCATGAAGTCAAATGACTTTGTCTTATATATTAACTTCTCTAACTCTCGGAATCCTGTAAACAATCTAACATATCAGCCTGACGGCATCTGGTGCTTTGACGAAAACGTTGGCCTCTATCATAGATATGCAAACACAATCCGCACACCAATCTGGAACACAATCGCAACTGCAGATGTTAATACAACTACAAATCAGATTACTGTTCCAGCAGCACCGACAACAGGAACAGAAGTTTACTATGAAGATCCTGCATTAACACCGATCGGAGGTCTTACTGATGGACAGAAATACTATACGATCAAGATTGATGCAACACATGTTCAGCTTGCAGAAACATTTGCACTTGCCCAAGCTGGAACACCTATTGACTTGACAAGTACTGGGAACGCATTCCAACGATTGATCTTCTTCCCAAATATGGATTACGGGCAGTTCCATGGTGGTCGTCCGACATCCCTCTTGACTATTGATATCCCAGGAGAAAACAGACAGTATGGTACTGATCTATTATGGGGATCTGAGGTAACACGAAGAAACTCAACAAGTGAGTATGGAACCCTAATGACATCATCAGTCGGTCTTAGCTCTCGTGGGTACTTCATCACACCAAAGATTGTCTCAAAGAATGTAACAGATGACTTTAATCTGCTTACTTTAAAGTTCCTGCCATTTACTTCAACGGATGATAAGATCTTAATCAAAGCACGAACATCTGATGATATGAGAGACATGATTAGTTTAGTTGGAGGTAACTGGGCAATTACATGGACATCATCTACAACATTTACTGTTACAAAACCCTTTGACACTTGGGCTACTGCAGAAGTTGGTGATGAAGTTGAGGTCTTAAGAGGTGCTGGTGGTGGTCTTCTTGCTCATATTGTATCGATCACCGAAGCAGGTGGAACATATACTGTAACATTAGATGAAGCATTCAGCGACTATACTACAGGAGATATCGGTGAAGCGATCTTTAGAAACTGGAAGAGATTTGCTACTATAGAATACGGTGACTCAAATGCAGAGCAACACTTTATATCACAGAATATCGGACTTAAAGGTGAGTTCCTCCAACTGAAGGTCGAGTTGAGAGGAGTCAATGTAAAGATCTTTGAATTATTGGTAGATGATGTATATCGTCTCCCAGGAAATGATTAACATAAATATATGAGAAGTTGGACAAATTTTCAAGAAGACTATCTAAACATTACTGATAGATCAGAAGCTAATCAAACAGCTGGTGGTGTATCTTTAAATGATAGCATCCGCACGATCTGTAACTTGCAAGGTGGTAAACTACGCTTTCTAGAGTCTACTGTCAATCTTAAGACAATAGCTAACAAGCAAAGTTACTCTGTTCCGAACAAGTTCAGAAAAGTCATTGATCTCTACGTCACAGTAGGTGATCCTGACTCAAACACAAACACGATCTATATGCCAGAGATGGTCTTTGATCCTACTAAGTGGAAACTGATCTTAGCTTACAAGCTTGGAACAAATGACTATCCTTACTTTGCCTACGTGCAAAATCAGGACATGCAATTCCAGCCAGTTCCATCATCTAACGGAAACACAATTACAGTTCGAGGTCGTCTTAACACAATCAATCTGTCATTCGAGGATTACACAGATGGCACAATCGTTGCTGTTCCCCTTGCTGGAACACTAACTGGAGTTCTTGCTGCTGGAGATACATCTGCTACACTTAATGCTAACTGGAGTTTAACTACAGGAGTCTATACAATCATCTTTAGCAATGGTGAGCAACGACAAGTAACACTGACAAACGGCTCGGCAGCAGTAACATGGACTGATGGGTTAGACGAGGCAGCAACTGCAGCAATCACAATCGGCACAGAAGATGGTGGCTCGATCGTTACAGGATTAGGAACATCTTGGACAGCTGGGATGGCAGGACGATACATTAAGATTGCCAACACTGCTGCTGCTAACGGCGGTGATGGTTTCTGGTATGAGATCGAATCAGTTATTGATGGAACACACATCGCTCTTAGCAAACAGTACTCAGGAACAGCTATTACAGCAGGAGCTGCTACTTACATAATGGGTCAGATGTCAGTGATTCCAGAAGCCTATGATATTGCAGCAGTTTACCGAGCAGCAGCACTTTACTGGACTGACAAGAGCAACAACGCTAAAGCTGAAAAGTACTGGAGACTCTATGATGGTGGTAATGAGGCAGGTTTGAGCAAAGACTACGGTGGAGTTATTGGACAGATGCTAGACAATGAAGGTGAGACTGAAGAAGGTGCTTATGTTCCTCCTTTCTTATCTGGCAATGCTACAATAATGCAAGCACCGTACTATTTTCCGAATCAGCAAGCTTCAGGATTTTAATTAACTAATGATATAATAACTATATGATCCCATTACAAGGAAACAATACAAACCTGCAAGGTGGGGCAGTGAGCTTGCAGGGAGGGTCATACAATCCTCAACAAACTGTCTCTCCAACATATACTCCGCCGAAGCCAACAACATCTGTTGTAAAGCCAGCATCACCTTCTGCTACTTCAACAGTGACGCCAAAGCAACAGTATATGAATGACCTCTCATCAAGATATGGTCTTAACAGCGGAACAGTTTATGACAAGTCAACAAACAAGGCTTTGTCATTAGATGAGTTCAAAGCATCATCAGGAATTTCAAATCCTGATTGGAAGAGTCTTAAGTTTGATACTGCATATTCGATACCTTCAGTCAACTCCCCTTCTGCACAGATGTTCGTTGATAGTCTTCAGAAGCCAGCATCAGCACCTGCTGCTCCTGCAGTCTCTGCACCCAAGAGTGCTTATCTTGAGTACTTAAGAAAACAGTTTAATCCAGAGGCACTTGATGCTGCAGGTAATAGTCTTAACGAGCTCAATAAGAGAACATCAGAGGAGCTACTAAGAGCTAGAGCTAGAGAAGATGAAGTACGAAAGAATGAGATCGGTCAAATCGAATCTGGTCTCAATCACAACTTATCTGAAAATGCTAGACTCTCTAACAAGTCATTAGCAGATCTTGCACTCGCTAAAGGATACGCTGGTGAGAACTATAATCGACTTCTTGGCTTTGGTGAGAATCTTTACAATCTTGAAGAATCTGAACGAAGAACAAAACTTGCTGAAGGAGATGCAACACTTAAAGCTGTTGCTCCAGCGTTACTTGAGCAACTTGGAACATTCAAGACTCAGGCTGAGAAAGATGCTTACATCGTTTCTAAAGCTACAGAACTTGGAGTTAGTATTGATAAAGTCAACTCAGCTCTACACGCTGTCATGGCTGCTAAGAAGCAAGATCCAATCACTCTATCAGAAGGTGAAGCAGTCTGGGATCCTAACACTCAGTCATTTATTTACAAGAATCCTAAGACCTACGATCCTAACAGTGGAGCTAACGGTCTTACTCCTGGACAGATCAATACTACAGTCAACCAGATTGCTTCGGCTTTCGACAATGAACCAGTAGTTAAGAACTTCAACGTAGTAAAAGAAGGTTATGATTATGCTCTATCTATTGGGAGCAAATCAAATCCAACTTCTACAGATGACCAGGGTTTGATTTATGCTTTCGCTAAAGCACAAGATCCAAACTCAGTTGTTAAAGAAGGTGAATACATCACAGTTCAGAAATACAGTCAATCTCTGGCTCAACAAAAGTGGGCTGACTTAAAACGTATGGCAAAGAACGAGCCATTCCTTACTCCAGAAGCTCGAAGAAATATGATTGCTACTATTAAGTCTAAGTACGGAGCTTCAGAGAAAGCATACCAGAATGTCTACAATGAATACCAAAGACAGATCAATGATGCTTACACCGGTGCTCCTAGAACGATTACAAACTACTTAGGAGCTCAACCTGGGGTTAGTCCAGGTGGTGGAGATCCTCTCGGACTGGGTTTTAATCGGGTTGGTAACACCTCAGCTTCCACCCCTTATCTTTCAAAGCTTGGTCCAATTACTGGACTGGACGGATCATCACTTTGGAAATGGGGTCTTGATATCGATCTCAAGATGGGTCAACCAGTTCCCGCATTAGTTGGTGGTCAGGTTATAGCAGTAGCACCTAACGGTGGCTTTGGTAACCAAGTTAAGATCAGAGCTGCTGATGGAACTGAGTTCTGGTATTCTCACTTACAAAACGGAACAGTAAAAGTGGGACAGACAATCCAGAGAGGTCAAATCATTGGTCTCGGTGGTAACACTGGTAACACAATTCCTGGACCAGGTGGAGATGGATCTCACTTAGATCTTACTGCTAAGGATCCACAAGGGAACTATATCAGTCCAAGAACAATCGCTCAATTAGCTAGACAAACTTTCGTATAAATATATGCCAGAACTAAAAGTAATAAGTCAACCGGATAACAGAACAATCTCAGTTGCACGACAACCGTTGCAGCAACCGAAGATTACTGTTGCTCCGCCACAACAGCAAGCTCCATTGCGAGTTGCACCTGCTCCACCTCCACAAAAGTTGGAAGTCAGAAGTGCTCCTGCTGATCAACCTGAGATCACTCAGATCAATGGTCAACCTTATACTCCAAAGATGGATCTTGCAGCATTTGGTCGAAAAATCAAAGAGAAGTACCCAGAGTATGCTGACATTAGTGATGAAGAACTTGGTCGAGCTACTCTTGAAAAATATCCAGAGTATGCTGATCGAGTCGTAACACCATCAGCTGCTCCAGAACAAGCACCACCTCCTGATAGAAGCAAAGGCTTCTTCGGTCGTCTTGGTGATGACATCAAGCAACGGTACGAGAATGTTAAAGAAAGCAGCAAGCTCGTCGATGAAGGCAAGCAAGGTAATCTTGGCTTTGGCTTCCAACTGGCTGGTCAAATAGCTGGCGGAGTTGGAGATGTCATCGGTGAAGGCATCACGTCTGCTTATCGTACCGTTGCACCAAGAGCAGTAGAAGATGCAGTTGCTAGAGCAGGAGATGAGATTGGTCAAAGTGAAGTAGTTCAAGGAGCTTTCAAGAAGTATGAAGGATTCAAAGAGAATCACCCAGCACTTGCTAAGAACTTAGAAGCTGCAGGAAACATTGCTTCAATTATCCCAGTTGGTAAAGGAGCAGGATTAGCAGCTACTGCTTTAGAAAGAGTTGCTCCAAAGACTGCACTACGAATTGGTGCATTAGCAGAAAAGGGAGCAGCACGTCTTGCACCAAGACTTGCAGATGAAGCTCTAGAGAACGCAATAGAAGTAACTCGTCCTATATTAAAGGTAGGAGAGAAAGAAGCAGCTCTTGCTGGTGGTCAAGGCTTTGTCGAAAAAGGAATTGTTAAGATCAAAGAGAATGCTCGAGATATCCAGATTGCAGAATCTGTCAAAGATATCGTTACAAAGAATGCTAATCCTGTTGAAAACCTCAACAGTGTTAAAGAAGGAATCAGAGCCATCTCAGAATCAGTCGGAGAAGAGCTTACTAGAAATAATGGAATCTTTAACTCTAACCAGTTAAAGTCAGTTTTGAATAAAGCAAAAGAAGGAAGCAAAGTTGTCTTCGGTAGTGATAAGTCTCTAGAGTCAGCTTACGATGCAGTGGTTACTGAGATGATGAGGATCGTCGATGAATCACCTAAGAACTTAAGAGGACTCTGGGATGCTCGAAAACTATTCGACGATGTTATGGAGTCTAAGTTTGGAAAGAAAGCTTTTGAAGATGCTACAGATAACGCAAGAACGAATGCTATCCGAGATGTTCGTAGAGCAGTTAATGATTACATCGCTAACAGACTTCCAGAAGGTAACCAATATAAACAGACACTAAGACGACTAAGTAATATGTATGACGCAAGAGACCGACTCGCCGCAATCGGGGCTCGAATGGTAGATCAGACGAAAGTACAGCGGCTTATGGCAGTTATCAGTAAGAATCCTACAATTGCAACATTGGCTGCAGTTGGATTAGGAGGAAGCCTGATGGCAATACTAAGTAGTCCGATTGCTCTTGGAGCTCTAGCAATAGGAGCACCGTTCTACATTGGAAAGAAACTGATTAAGCCAAGTATGGTGAAATCAACTCTGCTCAAGATTCTGAACCGGAAGAACGCCGTCTTCCAAGCAGGAGAGAGACAAGTTATTCTTGACTTCCTTAATAACATCAACATCGATCCTGCAGCAGAATCTGAACCAGAAGCAGAAGAACAAACAGATCAACTAATAGAGTAACAATGGGCGCACTACAAATCGCACAACTAATAGGCCTCATCCTCGCAAGTGGGGGTATCCTCATTGGAGGCATTGGCTTTGCTATTTATAGCTATAAGAAGTCAGGTCGACAGGAACGTAAAGACGTAACTGAGACGGCCGATACAATTTCTAACTTCTGGAAAGGTCAAGCTGATAAGCTTGAAGCAATCCTGAAAGTTAAAGATGAAGAATTCAATAAGAAGATCTCTGAATTAACTAAAGACTTCAATGAGAAGATCCAACAGTTAACCGGAAAGATCGGAGAGCTTACAGGTCAACTCACAGCAGAGAAGATGCTTAATGAACGTCTTGAGAAGATCTTCCAGAACAGAAGTCCTGAGATGGAAGAGTTTATGAAGTACATGGTATCTGCTACTGAGAAACATTCAGAGACACATGAGATGATGATGAAAGTCTTGACAGACCTACACAACACAAGTCAAAGCAACCATGAGATCCTAGATTCTCGAAAGAAAGAAGTCGAGATTAAAGGATCAATGGAAACTAAATCAATTGGTTAATTATTAAAGAAAGAAACATTATGCCAGAAGAATACAATCCCGAAGAGAATACTGGTGTCATACTTGGTCGAAGACCAACTGACTTCGTAGCAGCAGAAGCTGCTGGAGTAATTCCATATGAAGTCGTGAATCCATCTGGTGATTGGAGACCTTATCTCCCAGCAGGTGAAAGACAGTCAAGTGTTCCTGCACCTACTACAGGTGAGAGAGACAGCATGAGCTGTGTTACATTTTCTGCTGAGAACTCAATTGAGACTCAGGAGAAGCAGCAAACTGGTAAAGACGCTAATTACTCTGATCGTTGGACTGCAGTAGAATCTGGAACTACGATCAACGGAAATTATCTCTGGAAGGTAGCTGACACAATTCGAAAGATGGGTCTTGCTCCAAACTCATTATATCCAGCTCCAGCAACTCCGTGGGACTTTAATGAGTATCATAAACCAATTCCTGAATCACTTCGAAACCAGCTTAAAGCTGAAGGTCTGAAGTGGCTTGAGAAATGGGAGATCTTCTACGAATGGATCCCAGTTACTAAAGAGTCTTTGCTTCATCACTTAAAGCAAGCACCATTACAGCTTGTCTATCCAAGTCATGCTGTAGTCGGTATTCTATGTGAAGCTGATGTTGTTAGATTATTTGACAGTTATATCCGCAGTGGTAACTTCCAGAACACTAAGAGATATGATCAGTTAACTGACTGTCTCAAAATCGTATTAAAACGAAAGGAATCAACTATGTTCCCAGCAAAGAAAATTAAAGTTGTAAGACCAGATGGCTCAACTGCTTTCGGAGTCGCTGTCTTTACACCGAACATGATCAACGTTACATTAGCTGAAGATGAAGCAGAATGGAGAAGCTATGGTAAACTTGACAGCTATGGAGTAACTACAGTGAATGCTGATGGTAGCACAAACTACGACACAGACTTCACTTGGAATGTTCCTCAGTAGTTTATATTTGATTATTAACTGACTAGGTTTGGAGGGTACGGGGGTAAACGTGGCCGAGGTCAGAGATAGGTACGACTATAAAACGTCTTACTAAAATCTCTCTTGTAGTTATTCTTGCAGCAATACTATTACTATTTGTACCGATCGTATTAGCACAAGAGAATATAGATCCCGATTATTATGTCAAGATTCAACACGAACAACAGTTACAGAAAGAAAAAGAAGCACGGGAAGCTGAAGAGCTTCGTATTAAGAAACTATCAGAAGAGTTAACAGCTAAAGCTCAAAAGTTAGTTGGGACCAGGCAAGGACAATGTGTTATTGCCGTTCGCAATTTCTTGGGAGTCAGTCGCAGTGTTATATCAGGCGCAGCTCGCACGACTAAAGTCAACAGCAACACGTGGTCAGTCGGAGCAATCGTTGTTTTCCGAATGTCCTCGGTCGGTCATGTTGGTGTAGCACTTTCAGTCGATGATCAAGGCTACCTCTGGTATTACGATTCAAACGGCGATTGGAGGCAAAGAGGAGCTATTCGAAAGATCGCTCTTGACTCTAAACTGATAGTTGGTTATAAAGTAATTAAATAGAACACTATGTTTACATCATCATTCTTTCTAAGAATCTTGATTGCAGTTATCGCTGTAATCTTGATCTACGCAATCATCCCTCCATTCTTACGCATTATTGGTTTTCCAGCATCAGCTGACCTAATGCTAATCATCAAAATCGTAGTGGCAGCAATTGCTGTATTCTATGTAGTCCGTGGTCCTAATCTCTTAGCTTAAATATATGAACGAATTATTAGAAAAAATCAAATCAATTATTACGTCGCCACGATTCTGGCAGTTGTTCTTCATAGGACTGGTTGCGGGGCTTAACATTCCATTACCTGGTAATCTTTGGATTCAGGGCCTATCCGTCGCTGTTGGTATCTGGTTTGGTGGCTCAGTCATCGTTGGTACAACAGATCGTGCAACAGAAGTTCTTGCCGGTCTTCGAAAATAATCTACAACTTATGTAGCGAAAACAAAAACAAATCCACTGCTGGTCTCCCAGAGCAAGAAAGTCAGACTCAAATGTGGTCTGACTTTTTTGCGCAGTAGATCAGTAGTATAGGAGGTACAATGTGAATGCGATTTCAACCGGCACGGAGAAGGACTTACCTTCGACGATTACGTCAGCTGAGAGGTGTCCGCTTTGCAAGAGACAGGTTATGCCTAGAGAGAACAGCGTTAAGCTACTCTCATCGGAATACCACTCTCCTTGTATGGTGGCACAAATCTCCCAGTGGATAAGAGGAGGTGATCCTAAATCTCGGAGCTATCCGTTAAATAGCATCCCGCTAGAACCCCAAGCACCTGCCAGAACCCTACCGTAATTCCCCCAGATGCACCCGCCAAAATCGCATCGCAAAAACAGCCTATATTATTTCTAATGATTTAGGCTGTTCTTTGTTTATATATAGGATGGCGCTAGAATGAAAATTCCAGACCAAATTTGCACGCAAATTGCATTTGTGATAGTTACTATGGTTGGCAAATTTGCGTGCCTTATTGGTCAGAATCTGGCCAGCAGAAAAACAAGACAAAGCACCCTAGACCTGCGATGGCATGACCTGTAAATAAGAGGATCCACCCGAGGATGAAAAAGAAGGCCTTCATAGAGACCGATCCTTGATCTGTGCGAGTCGATCTTTAAGAGCATCAAGTGCTCCTTGCTTCATCCAGCCGATGTAGACCTTGATTCCGATTACTGTCAGATTAAGTGTCCAACACCCATCACAGTCGTGGAGTCCAAGCATTAAGAAGATGAAGTCAGGTCGCTTTTCGTCTAAGAACTCAAGCTCGATTCCTGTCATCAACTTATGGATCTGTAAATTAAACCCTGTTGGTATTCTCATGTTAGAAGTAGATTAACTGCGGTGGCTGACCTCCGTCCAACATACGTTCTCGGATTGCAGAGCAAGCAGCAGTGCTTAGTCTCTCTGATAACTTACGTTGATTAGGAGCATCGAACATAGCAACGATAACCATGAAGTTATCTTGAATGTTCGGCATGTCTTTGATCCTGTCTATTTTGCTAGAAGCATAGCCGTACTTGTCGTTGTCAGTATCTACCTCTTTCCAGAGTTCGATAGCTTCATCTCTGACTTCATTGAAGAGTGCATCTTCAGGTGGTGTGTAATATAAGTCTTCCATAATTTACCAATCTTGCCACGGTGCTATTTCATCTAGCACGAGCATCTTATTTTTATCAGTGTGAGCATAGAAGAATTGCTTCTTCTCACCATTCATCATCTTTTTCAATCCTTTCGGTATTGGGAACTGTTCCAGAATACTTTGATCTTCGTTGTAGATCAGAACATCTCCCATATATCCAGCGAGAGGAAGTTGAACTTTAACTATGTATCGTTTCATCTTCTTAGAAGGAAGCTTGAGCAATTAAGACTCCTACGAAAAAGGAGATTCCTAACCATGCCCACATGTTCCCTTTGTTTTCCCAAATGTAACCTGGATATGTGTATGAGAATGTCATTGCCAATGCAATCCAGATTACCATGTAAATTATAAACTCTATCATTATAAGTCGTCCTCCTCGTCAGTATCATCAATAGTTGATCCAATGACATAACCGCAGAAGTAGTTAACAGCTGCGATATAGTCATGAAACTTCATCGATGACATGTTAGACTCTTGGTAGTCTACTAAGAGATCTTGTGACATCTGGACCAAGATCTCAGTCCGTCGTCGTATCCCTCTTGCTTTAAGAAGGTCTGTAAATGTCTTCATGTTTCTTTGTTAATTGTAATTATCATTTTGCATCGTGGATTTTCTTTATCCACATCGATGCCTTGTGTTCTGTCCATGATGAACTTGTCATTGATGACTAAGCCACCGTGTTCTAGAACGTCTAAGAGTAACTTCTTGTAGTTATGCGAGTCAGCATTCCTACGAGGAACCCAGAACCACATATCAATGTAGAAGTAGTCTTCTCTCATCGGGAACTTGTTTTCTTTGACCCATTCCTGGACCGCTGCTGTGTTAACAGTTAAGTACGATGTCCCTGACTTCTTATATACTTTCTGTCTAATGTACGGATTGTACGTGTAGACTACGTTCATTGATGGCGGGAGAGGAAGAACGAGTTCGTAACTCGTGGACTTCTTCCCAGTGGTTTTTGAATTCATCTTTTCGTTTGAATTTTAGATTGCACCCTCTACCGGTGCAGTGGAAATAGCTTCCTCCGCCTTTTGAGAGACTGATTCGCTCTCGGACGTATCGTTTCCCCATGATTTTATTTTAGTTAATAATTTTTGATGATCTTCAACTAACTTGCCGTAGACCTCTATTGTATGATCCCAGCCTTCGATGACATCCTTTGTAAGCTTTAGGACTTCACGATTATTATACATGAAGACAAAAGCGAATGTCCATCCTGCTACGGCGAATATAATTGCCCAGATTGTTATAAATAACATTACTTAGTTTTCCTTTCTTTCTTAATTCTCATACTCCAGTCAGTGTCAGGAAAGACAACTTCTAAGATACGTTGACTTGGATCGTAGCAACGATTCCAATAATAGTCTTTGTCATAGTGTCCTGTGAAGTCATCAGCATGAACTGCTTCAGTCTTATCTGATGTATCAACTACAATGTAAGGGATATAAGATCCTGCAGAGAACATTGACGTCTTGCCACTGCTTCTGTCATTACCATATTTCTCTTTCATAGCCAGTGCTACCTTAGCATGAACTGGAACGTTAACTGATCTTGGGTTACCTTCTTTGTCAAGCTTGTAACCACCATTCTTTCTATCTCTAATCTTCTTCTGACCATATTCTTCTGGCTCCTGTGATAACCGAGCTTGGAATGTCAGCTCCTCCTTCTTTAGCTTACCAGAGTAAACAAGTTTCTGCCATCGCTTAACAACATTCATATAGTAGTCAGCATCATGATCACTATCTAGCAATGAGTTAATAAGCTTCTTTTGCCATTCTTCAGCTTTTGGTAAAGTATCTCGTTTCTTGAATTCAAGGCCTGAGACTTTCTCATCACCATTAGCAGACCGTCCCATATACTTCTTCTTTGCTACCATCAGGAAGTTATCAAACTTCTTTTCAAAGTCCATCTGAAGGTGAGAGTCATTGATATTACATTTAGCAATCTTTGCATCTAAGAAGACTTTCATCTCTTTGCACATTGCTTCAATATCAACTTCACCGTCAATGTGAACGAAGATAGAATCAGAGTCTCCATAGATTGGCTCATAACCTTGATCTTCCATCCACTTCCACATTGTCTTAATCAGATACTGTCCTGTCAGTGTAATACCTTCAGCCAATTCTCGTTTGAAGTATCGTGAGAAGCTTGCTCCCATAATACCATACATACTATTAGCAAGAACTTTGAAGGCATATTGTCGGTAGTGCCAGTTCCAGTATTCAGGTGAGTCTTTAACTACTTTCTTCATTACTCCAAAACGAATGTTGTTACGTTGATCTAAAACGTTCTGGATAATAGAAGGAATAATTCCCTTCTTATCTTTCATGAAGATAGACCGCTTAGATGTGTCTTTAATAGGCATAACAATGCCTTCACCTTTGTAATCTTTACGGACTCCTAAGAATGTATCTAGTGAAACATTGAATGTCTTCATAATTGACGGGTATAGAGACTGGAAGTCAAAGATGTAGATGTTCTTATGTTTACCGCGCTTTGGCTCAAAGACGAAACCACCAGCATAATCACTATCAGCTTTAACACCTCTTTGTGCGTCTTCCATGTTAGCAGGATCTATAGTCTTAAAGTTCTGTCCTGCAGTATGTGCTTCACCGTGATAGCCAAGAGTGTGTCCGGCAATCTCTCTGTCTTCTAATGTTTCTTTGTTAGGATCTGCCCAGAATCCATTTCTGGATGGTAGGTGTTCACCTAACTTACGTGCTGCTCTAAGAGCAAATGGATCAATCTTTCCGTGAGAGGTATAGTCATTCAATCGAGCATTACAAACCTGGTGCTCAATCAACTTCTGTTGAATGATGTTTAGTTTATTGTCAAGCTTTACTAGAAGCTCAACGTCTTTCATGTTATACTCTTTGAAGAACTTAGGATTCTCACGAGCTAAAGTATATGTGCTAACGTATCCCTTTTGACGGTCAAGTTTACCTTCTCCTAGAAAATGCTGGGAGACAGCCTCTAAACTAAAGGACCTAACTTTCTTGATCAGCTCAGTATCACGATAGTGCATCTCTTTCACCTTCATCATCATATCAATGTGATTAAAGGTTTGAGGACGAGCACGATATTTACCAGAAGTTCGAACTCCTGTTAAACCACCTTTACCAGCTTTAGACCATTCAGAAGCCCAAGCACCAATTTTGATATTGTACATCTTACATCGTTTGATGATAGCAACAAGGTCGAACGTTTCACTGTTCCATCCTGTTAAGATGTCATAGTCTTCAATTAGTTCTACGAACTGCTTTAAGATCCTTCTCTCATTAGTTGTAGAGAAATACTGGTATCGTTTACCATCACTACCAATAGCACCAATACAGGTGATACGATCAGCTCCTGGAACAATACCGGGTTGTGTATCATCTGTTTCAATGTCAAAGTAAAGAATCTTTTGATCGATGTCTAACTCAATATCTTCATCTACCAGATACCGCATCCACATCGGAAGGTCTGCTTCAAACGTCTGGATATCATTTTCATGAAGGAATCGGACGACAGTTTCACGACGGTGGTATGGACAATAGATCTTAATCCAGTTGCCTTCTCTGACAAACTTGGTAATGAACTTTGCTTCTTTCATTTCTACAAGGTCATTCTTCATCTTTGTAGCATCTTCTGCTTTTATGACGAAGTACCAGTCAATCGACAATTTGTGTGTTCCTTCTTTATCTTTGACAAAAAAGAAATCGTCGTCTTTATTTAATTGATAGATGTTGATAAATGTTTTCATGATTGCATCGGTCCGTGAGTGATCTTACGTTTAGCACGACGGCTGACGATTTGTCGTCTAGCCATATCTTCAGAGCGGAGATCTCTTGCAAGCTGGTCACCGAATTCTTCTCGTTGAAGTTTTCTTTCTCGACGTTCCCAATCTCTCCATTCTTCTTTGAGTCTCTTAGTCAGCATTTTGTTTTAGCTTAATAACTTAGTAGTTTGATAGCAGTTCCCAGTCCTTCTTATAAATGTGAAGACTAGAAGCAAACATAATGAATTTCCCAACCGGGACATTGATTCGTCCTGCAATATACTTTCTAAGTTCATCAGCTAACCAAATGTCATTCTGGAAGTGAGTAGCAAAGTCTGTGCTTCTCATTACATAGATAACATCTAGCTTTCCGTTACGGATCATGAAGTGGTAGAACATAGAACAAGGGACTCTCATTTTACCCATTCGTTCTGTATCGATTCCACGGTCATGAACCTCGATAATTGCTTGTCTTGTATCTGGATGCTTAACAAGTTCTTGAATTACTGGATTAACTTGCCAGCTGATTCGTTCGTTGTAGGTGTATTCAAATTTGCCATCTACTAAGAACTCGTCCCAGACATTCTTACGGAGCTTGTAAGCATAACCAGGATTAAGATGCTCTGGAGCAATACGCTCACTGAATTCAGACTGAGCCCATTCTAATGTTACATTAGGCATAGAGTCTTTGTCAACAGTATCTATAATACAAAACTGAAATGCTTGGATCTCTTTCGTTTCATAGTCAGGATCATTAGCAATATCTTTGTTCTGCATTGTTTGAGTGTGAACAGTTGTTGCACACTTCTTAAGCTCTCGGCCTATGTCAGTAATTGCTTCCTGACAGTTCAGATATATTCTCATGTGATGTTTCTTTCTTTTGATTATACCATGCATGACAGTTGCATGCACATTTTTGTCTAGTGCTGTCGATCGGATCATGATGGTACTTAACGTAGCCACCACAACTATCGTGTTTCCTATCAGTGCACCAATGTGTCTTTTCCCTATACATGATCTAATACTTACTACGGATCCTATCTTCGTTAACAGCAATCTTCTTTAACACGATCTGTGCTAAGTCTTCTGGATCAATTCCTGAAGCTAAGCAGAGGTTGATAAAGTAAATGAAGATGTCAGCTACTTCATCTAAGTACTCATTGACATCTGTTAGATACTTTGACTGCCTCCAAGTCTTTGCATTCTTTAACGCTACTACTGCTTCATGAATCTCTTGCGACATTCGCCACAGAATGTTATCGTTAATGTGCTTACAGACTTCTGGATGGTGAAGATGATCGATCTTACCAAAGACAAGACGTTCAGGGAATCCTTCAATGATTGCCCAGTCTTTCTCAACTTTAGATTGAGCTTCAAATAGAGCTTTCATAAGATCTCCTGTTATTTTGATTTTGTCTTTCTCACTTATGTTCATCGGTTTAAGAACTTTCTAACAGCTGCAAGGTTTGCACCTCGGTCTGTTAATGAATTGATCTTGATGAACGGTAACTTCGTCTTCATTAAAAAGATGTTATACCGATCAAGTATCTGCTCGATATCTTCATCTGTTAAGTATTCTTCTTTCTCGGACTTAAAGCGTTTGCTAATTGTCTTAGCATCAGCTTCACAGTAGATCAAGAGTGTGTTGTGCTCTTCACCTAACTTTTCATCTAACTCTAATAGATCTTTGTTTGATAGTGCATCATAACCACGTTTGATAGAATATACCATCTCACTTGGATATGACCGGTCAAAGATGAATAGGTGGTCAGCATTCTGTGCGTGTCGTGTCTGACCGAACATCTCTTTGTATAAAGTGATGACGGCTTCTTGTGAGAAGAAGTTTCCTTGCTGTGGTTTCTGAGTCAGCTTAAACGTTACGGGGTTAGCCGGATAGAGTGCTTCTCTGATGTCAGCAGCAATTGTGCTTTTTCCTGCTTTGTCTATACCTTCAATGATTATGTTCATATATCCTTTGTTTTAAGAGTGAGCTAGAAGGCCAAAACAGTGTCAATTTTGAATGTTTATGGCTTCAACCAGATGTTACACCGGTTGGCCTTTTAACAGCTCTATATTTTGATCAATTAGAAGTCGATGTCATCATCGTCATCGTCGCTTTTCTTTGACTTCTTTTTCTTCTTAGGTTTTTCGTCTTCCTCTTCTTCGTCCTCTTCCTCTTCTTCCTCGTCTTCTTCTACTTCCTTAGCTTTCTTTTTCTTCTTTGGCTTCTCTTCTACTTCTTCATCTTCTTCTTCCTCATCGTCTTCATCTTTAGCACTTGCTTTAGCAGCAGTTACTTTCCAACGACCTTTACCATCATCAGAGTCAAGCTTGCTGATCTTAATTAGATCACCGGCTTCAAACTTAGATAATTGGTTAGCTACTTTATTAGAGCCAACTGTGAAGATCTTCTCTTCTCCAGTTTCTTCTACTGTTACAGGAACTTCCACTACGTCTTTACCGAATGGATTCTTCTTTGACTCAAGACCGAATGGATCAGCGTTGAGTTCTACGATGATTGAATCACCGATTTCCAACTTCACGAATTTTCCTGCTTTCATAAAATCTTTAAACTTCATAGTTTTTCTTCATTAGTTTATTAGTTGATAGAATGTCTTTCAATCTATTTCTCCATACATCCTCGGTAATCGACCCATACCGAATTGCAGATGGATGAATGATAGAGTAAAAGTTGATATTAAGTTTGCCAAACCAGTTCTTGGCATCGTTTCCCAGTGCTATGATTACGTCAGGTTTGACTATTTCTGATTCTATCCTTAGATATGATGTACTTACAGCAATATCTCTAGGATCTACCTCGCTGATGTGAACGGGACGTTTGATCAGGTTGGTGAAGTAGAAATCTTTTTTAGTAATCCCCAGTGGCTCTAAGAGTTTCAGAAAGAACTTATCAAATTCAGAGTCTCCACGTTTACCAGTATTGTTTGACATTGCAGGACACTGTCCTATGAACATGATCTTCCCAGCTCTTCCCCAGCCCCATTCTATTTCTGTATCATACGTCTTATAGAGTGGATCTGCAAGGATTGCTAGTTTAAGATCTTCCATCTTTTCTCGTCGTGTCATACGCTTTCAAACTTAGTAGTAAGTGGATTGAATCGTAAGTCTATCTTACCAGTCTGTCCGGTCCGATGCTTTCCAATCTTGAGCACTGCTCGTTCTTTCTTGCTGCCGATAATGTCTCGGCTTAAGAACATGATCACATCAGCGTCTTGCTCAATGTGTCCCGAGTCTCGAAGATCAGAAAGCATCGGATCTTCCTGACTAGCAGCTGATCTATGTTCAATCCTTCTATTTAACTGGTGTGGAACTATCATCGCAGTGTCAAGCATTTGAGCTACACCACGTAATCCCTTCGTTACTCGTCCGATTCTTGATACTTCGCTCTCTCTCTTTTCACCTTCATCACTTAACAGTCCAAGATAGTCAACGATGATTACGTCAATTCCGTTGATCGTCTTTTCTTTAGCAGCAATTGAGAAGATGTCTGCAGAGGTTGCTTTCGGCATATACTTAATAGTCAGGTGTAGTTTATCTAACTTAGCATAAGCATCTTTAAGCTTCTCTTTCGGAATCTTACCTCTAACTATAGATTGAACTGGAGAACCAAGTTGGAATGATAGTAATCTATCCATAACTTCTTCGTCGTCCATTTCTAATGTAAAGTATAACACCTTAGCACCTTTGAGAGCCATGTTATGTGCAAGTGAGAGTGAGAAGCTAGTCTTACCTACTGAAGGACGAGCACCAATGATGATCAAGTCTTTCTTCTGGAATCCTTGTCCTAATTGAAAATCAAGGTCAGGGAATCCAGTTGGAATTCCAATGATCTCACCAGCAAGACGTCTCTTCATTAACTTCTTGTGCTTCAATGCAACTGACTGTTTAGTATCAGCATCAAATGATAGGCGCTGACTTAAAGTTGAGAACATTGAAAGCCCCTTACTTACAACTTCTGATCTATCATCTGTTTCTGAGTTCTTCTTCATTAAGTTCCATAACTCAACGAAGAGGATTCTTCCTATTGCTTTGCTCTTAAGTGATTTGATCATCTCTTTCGAGACTCTCATTAAGAAATCACCTGGGACTCTATAGATAGCTGAACTAACACCGTCTTCGAAATCAAATGCTGCAGAGACAGTGGTCATATTCCAACTCTCTCCGTCTTCATAGAACTTCCGAAGTTTCTTATAGACTTTAGCTGCAGCTTCATTTGTGAAGTCTCCAACTTTGATGTTGTAATAAACATCGTCCATATACTTTGGATCGTTGATGAGTGCAGATATTAGATCGAGCTCGAGATTCTCATCGGACGGAACTAAGAAGCTATTAACGTCCGCCGTATTGCTCCCGAAGCTCTCTCGATTGTTTTCTGTATTCGTCTTCGCCATCGGTGTTTTCGTTTTCGTTATTTTTTAATTTATCTTGGTCCCACTCAACTTTTCTCTTGATCCAAGTTGCGAATCTTGCAAGGCTTGCGTTCTGTTTCTTCTTAACAGTTTGCTCACTGCACCATTCAACCATCCTGTAGTACTCCCAGCCGAAGTCAACTTTGCCGTAGTAGTTCTGAATGATTCTTCTAGCAAAGCTTTCACTACTTGATCCATCTTTGATCTTGAACTTTGCTTTGAAGACTCTTAAGAGGCGGCGCTTTTCTTTTTTGTCTTTGTAGTCTTGCTCTTTGCGTCTTTGTTCCATAGTCCCTTCCCTTCTTCTTGGAGTGGAAAAGTCCCTCTCAAGTCCAAGAACTTTAGAATGTCTTCACCCTTGATTGACCATTGCTTGAACTTCGGATTAGCTCCTTTGTTCAATGCAGGGATCTGACCAGTTTCAATCAACTTGATGATTGTGATCTTTTCTCTAATAGGGAAGAAACCTTCCTTTCCTAAGTCTTCAAGGTCTTGCGGGGTATAGTATTTTAGTGGGTGTATCATACTAATAGTAATGCTTTCTCGTAAAGTTTGCAATCACAGTAACTGTGCATAAAGCCTTCACCGTATTTGTAGTTACGTTCTTTAGTGCCTTTTGCAGCAATCTCTGTGAGAATATCACCAACCATATTATATGTATCAGTGATGCTCTTCTTAGTCCTCGTCGTCTTAAGAACTTGAATTGGATTATTCTTTCGACCTTTGATGAATACTACATAGAAGAATTCAGTAGGCCATTCCTTGTTAAGCAGATAGTAACTGTAGTTATAGATAGAAGCTTGATCAGCCTCATCTACATCTGATTGCTTGTAAGGTTTCTTAGAGGTCTTGTATTCAATGATTGTTGGAACATTAGCGAGTCTGTCAAACCTTCCTGTAAAAGGAATTGGTAATTCCCCGATCCCTCCAGCTACTGGATAAGGCCAGGTTATTTTGAATGGAACTTCGCTTGTGCCTTCTATAGGCATCTCGTTAACTGCATGAATTGCTTTAGCGTTATCTCTCCAGTATTCCATCATAGCAATACCGTCATTCAGGTTGTCTGTAAACTTAAGTAAGATCTCAGGCTTGTGAATATCACGAATGCCATCTTTGACAAAATGTTCTTTGAACTTTGCCACAGGATCTTCACCTTTGTAGAATGCTTCTACTCCTTCATGGAATGCGTTTCCAAATGCTAGGGGTATTGGCTTTCCTGGTAATCTGAAGCTATGAACATACTGATAGAAAAAGAGCTTAGGACAAGTCTTGTAGCACTTAATCATTGAGGCAGTAATTCTCTCGAAAGGGAGGTCACTACTTGCCAGCTGCAATAAGTTCGGCTTTTCTGTTTTCTTTAATGTCATCCAAGTACTTTTTCTCTTTACGTTTTAATGAATCGTATTTGTCTCCTTCGATAATTTCGTTCCAGATCTTCTTTAGATCCTTAATAGAATTAGCGTTGATGACTTTGTTAATCTCCGGACCGATAAGCTCAAGAACATCTGTTTGTTTAGAGCGACGAGCACTACCTTCTCCCTTTTCAATTTCAACTTCACCGAATAAAGCTTCGTTAGCTTCTTGGATCTGACGGAATGTCTTCTCCACTAACTTGATATCTTTAGCAGTTAAAGGTTTCCCTTTGCTGATTGTAAAGAAATAGGTCCAGAGTGATGTGCGGAAGTTAACACTTCCCCATTTAGCTTCGTCAGCAGTAGCGAATTTCATCTTCTGATCTACTTCTGGCTCTGCTTCTGTTTTCTTTGTGGCCATTGTATTATATCCTATTTAGCAGTAAGAGTGTATTTCTTACCGTCTTTAGTTACGTTGTAAACAGTTTCATTAAGAGTAACTGTCTTACCATCTTCACTTAGCAATCCTTTACGCTTCCAGCGGCGGAATGCTCCAGCACCGTAAGCTGTCTTAAGAACTGCGCTACCTTTTTCTTTTGCTACTTTAGTTGTAGCTTTCTTTGCTGCTGGCTTTTTAGCAGCTGTAGTTTTAGTTGCCATTATATTTCCTTCCTCATCTGAATTCAGATAGAGTTGTTTTAGTTGATCTACGTGTGCAAACTGAGTTACCTCTTTTAGGAACTCTTCATCTTGTTGGCGACTTCGGAGATTCTCTTTGACAAAGTCCATGTGCTTGTTAAGGAATTCTTTTTCGCTATCTAAGAGATCTAGATATAAGATGTGATCAGAATAATGAATCTCGAAAGTAAGCTCTATCAACTTAAGAAATCGTTTCAGTGATGATTCACGTTCTACTTCACCGCGTGTTGGATGGAGAGTCTTATAGGTAACTGTGTTACCATCAATGTCCGTAACTTCGAACTCAATGTGCCGTCCGTAGTATTGGCTTCTGGCGTTAGTGATGATGTTCATCTTTTTGCCAGTATTCTTTTTCTTATAGATTTTGCCTACTTCAATTTCCATTTTAGTTTCTGTTAGATTGTTCTGCAAGCTCTTGGAGTGCTTCAGCTGCTGTATCTTTGTAACCCAGTTGCCTTGCACATTCTAGAGATGAGTCGTAAGCCATCTTATGTATATCGGTAATCATAGGAATCCCGATCCTTGCTGGAATTTGGTACTTCATCATTAAAGATGTTAGTGCTTCCATTCCTGCTTCAGTAGCTTCCTGAGCATCATGTAGAAAGAGCGTCGTATTCTTTTGTAGTTCGTCTTTAGTCATCTATTTAACTTTATCTAGTATTTTCTTAGCTCGTGCTCCATTGAGTCGAGCAATGATGACTAAGTTGTTACAGCTATTGCAACATGTACCAATGTTGATTGGTGAAGCATTGTTACCAAATTCTTCGTATTGCTGGTAGCAGATACTACAGATCTTAGCTTTACTTAGCTTCTCTTGGTACTGGCTTTCTTTAGTCTTCGCCATTGTCGTCTTCCTCGTCTTCATCTTCATTGTCAGGAGGAACTTCATCGTGCCTCTGTTTATCTATTGGCATGTAAGGATTATGTGTCATAGAATCTGAAGTGAAGGATTAGTTGTTAAAATGTGGTCAGCTATCTTTTGTGCACTATCTTTGTTAACCCAAGATAAGCTCGAGAGGGTTACATTACCAGCGAGAGTTAGGTACTGGATATGCCAGCGACCTGTTTCTCCATTCTGGATTAACCGTGGTAATTCATCTTGTAGGTCTTTCATAGGTATAAGTTATTTAAGAATGTCTTCACAGAGTGCTTTATCTGTTGATGTGATTTGACAGCTACGATATTCATGACGCTTGATATGATCACTATTAAGGATCGCTGCGAAGATGAGGGTAAATACTGCCATTGTGATAAAGATGAGAATGAAGTCTTTCATATTTTTATTTTATGCTTGGTAGCAACTTGAGCTGAATAGGACTTTAGATCCTGAGCTGTGATTGATACCACAGTTAATGATTTTTGTTTTCTGGATCCTCTTTACTTTTTTAGTCTTAGCTTCAACTGAGTGAAACGGGAGACTAAAAAATAGGAGGATAACGAGAGCAATAATTATTTTCTTCATGATTTTATATATCAAGATATTTGTTCACTAACATTTGGTGACCGAGAATAGAAGATCGAGCATTGTTATAACTAACTGATTCGACTCCTTCTTCTAAGTCTCCTCTGTTGAATTTTTCGATATCCTGTTTGTCGATCACTATTGTTTCAAACTGGAGTTTTTCAATTTCTGAAGTTAGAATGAAAGTTCCGTTTGGTAAAATTGTTTGGAGTGAGTTAGCAGGGTAGGGAAATTGAGTGTTCATATATTTATAATTGATTGCTTAGATTACGACCTTTGAGATTATATAGGATAGGGATTAAAGGTTAGCTCCCTGTTTTATAATTTGGTAGAGATCCTTTGATTTATCCTATATATACATTATAAGATACTTTAGATACCTTGTAAATAGCTAAAATAGGCAATATTGTTCATAACCTGTTTATAACTGCCAAAAAGAGCTGTTTTGCTGCTGTTTTTGCTCATTTTGCCTGTTTATAACCACCCTTCAAAAAGGCCTGTAAATACTGCCATTTTCTGCTATAAGCCAAAAATCAGCTCTATTTTGCTCTCTTTTTATAGGAGGATATAACCCTCACGAAACACCCAAAACGTGCCGTTTTGCAGCCATTTTGGCCTCTCTTCTAAAACCCCTGTATTTGCTGCTTTTTCATCTAATCTGAGTTATCCCCTATTTTACTCCATATTTATCTACAGGGTTTACAAGTGCACGTATAATGTATATAATAGGAATACTTCCGGACTTAACCAATAACAAACACATGCAAGATCCACAAACTACTCCTACTACTGAAGAAGTACAAGGAGAAGAAACCAATACAGAATCAGAACAGTCTACATCAACAAGTAATATCTTTAAGCCTACTACTGCAGAAGCTTAATTATATATTACTTGTTTTTCTATTTCTCCATACTACTGCTTTAGCAGTGTAGTGTATGGAACTACCTAAACATACAATAACCCGGTACTAGGTATAGTACTGGAAGTAGAAAAACCAATATAAACTAACAAGGATATACATGAATCAACCACAGTATAGTCTTAAGCCCTGCACTCAAGAGGAGCTTAACACCTTTAATGAAGGTCTTCGTAACCTTCTAGAATCTAACGGTCTTGAAATGAGAGTACAACCTACTTTCGTACCTGAGACCAGCACTAACAAATTCTTAGTAGACGCACAGGTCGTTGTCTACAAGAAAGTAGAATTAGAATTAGTAGAAAAAGCTAATGGCCCAAAAGAACAAGGCTCTTCAGGAGAAGAACCAAACAACAACGAAAACAAAGCCGAAGAGCCAAAGCAAGAAACTGATCCAGGCCAAGAAGAACCTCAAGCCTAAGGAAGTTAAGTTTGCTAAAGCTTATGTGAAGAATAATGAGAACGGACGTAAAGCAATGCTTGAAGTTCTACCTCATTTGACTCCACAATCAGCTTCTACAAAGGCTTCTGAGCTGTTAAGGAATCCTGATGTTCAAGAAGTCATAGCATACGAGGAAGAGACTCTTAAAGAAGCTTTGATTACAGCAGGAGTAACTCCTAAGAAGATTGCTGAGAAAGTAAATGTTCTTTTAGATGCTGAAAAGATTGTCTACAAGAACAACATGAAGACTGGTAAGATCGAAGAAGTAGGATCTGAGCCTAACTACGATGCAATTGACAAGGGATTGAAACATGCAACAGCTATTCATGGAGTCAAAGATCTTGGATCTCCTCCAAGTACAAACACTTACAACTTCTTTATCAATCCAACATTAAGAAAGAAAGTCGATGATGTTGAAGCAGAAATTAAGCAATCCCTATTCGAGGCATTGCCGGATGACAAATAATGTTATCAAGAATACGAAGACTCTGGGCGATATCTAAGAAAGATCCAAAGCAAGTAGATAAGCTCATAGAGATACCACAAGAGATCCTTGAAAAGGTACCTGATGAAGGTGATGGCAAAGCTGTCTTCTTCTCTGAAGGTACTGAGAAGGACTTTGAAGAGTTCGAGAATGAGCAGTCAGGAATGGCTAAGTGGCTCCAGAGATTGAAGGACTTGGTATGAACGTAGATAAGTTCATGAACGAGACTCCTCACCCATTAGTTGAAGATCACTACTACATCAGAGATCTTATTGCTAAGCAGGAGATACGTTCTAAAGATAAGCAACGTTGGAAGAACATCAAAGCTGAAGAAGATTCATTCTTTAAGTGGTGTGATGGATTCAAAGACATCGAGACATTTGCATTCTGGTGCTCTCACTGTGATTTAGATTTCACAGCTAGAGCTAAGAAGCAGATCGATGGTTGGGAGAACATTGCTTACTATAAGACTAAGCACAGATGTGGAACTTGGAGTATCAGGTTAATCACAGACCGTGAACTTGATCCCTATTTTTATCGGTCTAGAAGAGTCGCTCTAGATCGTGGTATTGGAAGTAATGACATGTTGCAACCTTTTGAAACAGGATTCAACATGGTTTATGGAAAGAAATAATGCAAGTATCAAATAACTACGTAGCAGTTGAGAAGGTCTATGAATCTGAGCCAGAGCCAGGAGACTTCAAGACTGTAGATGTCCACGATGAATCGTTGTTCAAAGGTAAAGTCAAGCACATACCTGAAGCACCGATCTTCTTGGGTAACACACCAATAGCAGTAGGAGATATGATTCTCTTTGCTAAGTACTCTCCTGATACTCATGAGATCACTCATGAAGGAGAGACAATCAAATTCATTAACACCAGAGATATTCTGGCAAGGATATAAATATATGGAACCATACCAAGACGGTCCAATGTTGGATCAATCATCACAAATGATGTCAATCATTCAAGAGTGCCACATGATTACAGACGGCATTGCTAAACGCCTTCGTCCTGTTACTCAGATGAACAAGACAGACTCATCACGTCCAACAGCAGCTGCAGCTACTGAGATGGAAGAAGGTTTGATGGCTCTGATGACAAAGCTTCAAGATCTTAATCAATCAATCCACATTTAGCCTATGAAAGAGATATCATTCGGAGCAGAGGCTAGAACAAAGATCAAGAACGGTATTGACAAAGCTGCTGATGCAGTAGCACCTACTCTTGGTGCTGTCGGTATGTCAGCCTTGATTGATTGGGAAGGTCTCGATCCTATCGTCAGTGATGACGGTGTTACAATTCTAAAGAATCTTGAGTTCGAAGATAAGTATGAGAACATGGGACTTAAGATGTTACGCAAGGCTGCTATCAGAACCTCTAATGAAGGTGGAGATGGTACAGCTACAACTACAGTTCTTACTCGAGCATTAGTCTCACAAGCATTCCGTGAGATTGCTTCCGACTCCAGTAAGATCCAAGAAGTTAGAGCACGCTTGATCTCAGGTAGAGATCACGTCATTGAGCTATTGACACAATCCCGTAAAGAGATTACTGAAGATGAGATTGTATCAATCGCTAAGATCTCTTCATTAGATGATGAGGTCTCTGAGCTAATCGCTCAAGCTATCAAAGAGGTCGGAAAGAGCGGAGTCATCTCAGTAGAGAAGTCAGCAAGGATTGGCTATGAGATGGAGACCGTCAAAGGTATGAAGTTTGAGTCTGGCTTTCTATCACCTCACTTCATCACAGATCGAGAACGAGAGTTCTCAGTTCTAGAGAATCCAGCTATTGTTATTGTAGATCGCAAGGTTAGTATGAATGAGCAGATCGTCGGTCTTATGAACTCTATTGCAACTGCAGGTCATCGCTCAGTTCTTTGGGTTGCTGATGATGTAGACTCTCTAGCTCTTGCTTCCTTAATCGTTAACCAACAAGCAGGCAACTTCAAAGTCTGCTGTGTTAAGAACCCTTACACTGCAAGCCGAGCTCAAGACTTCTTAGGAGATCTTGCTGCTCTAACAGGTGGAACAGTAATCAGTGAGAGTGCTGGTATCAAACTACCAGATGCTACAGTAGATCATGTTGGCTTTGCTGAGAAGGTTGTAGTATCAAAAGGATCTTGCACAGTTATTGGGGGTAAAGGATCACCAGAGCTTGCAGATCGAGTCAAAGCTATTGAGAATAAGATTGCAGAGACTACATCAGAATACGAGAAGGCAATGCTTGAAGATCGTCTTGCTGCATTGACTACTGGAGTTGGTGTTATCAGAGTTGGAACATACACCGATGTTGACTTCATGGCTAAGAAGCTTAAGTTCGAGAATGCTATCAATGCTACACAAGCGGCTCTTGCTGAAGGCATTCTACCTGGTGGTGGTATTGCATTGCTTAACATCTCAAAGAAGATTGAAGATCCAATCTTTAAGAATGCACTAAGTGCTCCATTCTACCAGATGATGACCAACGCAGGTGAGTCTGATGATCGAACAGTCCTCCATGAACCAGAAGGTATCGGTATCAACTTTAAGACTAAGAAGTTAGTTGATATGATCTCTGATGGAATCTTAGACCCATTCAAGGTTACTCGATTGGCTATTGAAAGTGCAGTATCAGTAACTCTTAACTTGATCACTACTGAAACAGCTATTGTTACAGAAGTCAAGAAGGAAGAGAAGCAGGTGCTACCAGGTAACTAATGTATGGGACTACGACATCTCCCACAAGTCGTTCCAAGATGTTGGAGAACCCGGAAGCCTAGATATGACAAGAAAGGGGCGATCACGGCTCGCAACAAGAGATTCAAGGAAGATCACATTCCACTCAGAGTCTACCATTGCCCCTTCTGTAACGGATGGCATCTAACTAAACAAGATAAGCATGCAAAGAAAACGTAAGACAACTAAAGAGTACTACTCAATCTTAGACTGGATCTTCGACAGAGGCATCATGAACGAGAAGAGTGAGCCTCTTGACTTCAAAGACCACATGTTCCTACTGGACATCTTAACAGACTGGTCCCAGAACATCGTAGTTAAGGCTTGTGCTCAGGTAGGAAAGAGTGTTACCTTCACGGTTAAGATCCTCTTTGCTATTAAGCACCTCCGCTTAAATGTAATTTATACATTCCCTACTGATGATGACGTAAAGGAATTCGTAGCTTCTAAGGTTAATAAGATCTTACAAGCTAACATACATGAGTTTGGTGGCATGGACACTGACTCGATTGAAAGAAAGGAAATTAGTGATCGCTTTATATTCTTCAAAGGGACTGTTTCAAAGACTGCTGCTATTTCAAATACTGTTGATTTGCTCGTGCATGATGAAGCATCCCGATCTAATCAGTCAACTCTTGAGACCTACAAGTCTCGAACTAAAGACTCCGCATACAAAGGGCGGTGGATGTTCTCGAACCCGACGACGGAAAAAGACGTCTTAGATATCCAATGGAAGAAGTCAGACATGAAAGAGTGGACAATCGTCTGTCCTCACTGTAATGTTGATCAGACATTGGTCTGGCCAGAGAGCATCAACATAGAGAAGAAGCACTTCCAGTGTAGACTTTGTAAGAAAGAGCTATCTGATAATGTTCGTAGAAAGGGTAAATGGGTAGCACAGAACCCTGGCTCAGAGATTAGTGGCTACCACATCTCTCACTTAATTGCTCCTAAGATCTCTGCTAAGGAAATCATTGAAGACTCAGAGGGAGATCAGGAGTACTTTTACAACTTCGTTCTTGGAGAGCCATACAATCCAGGAGATCTTACAGTCAGTCGTTCTACAATACTTGACATTTGGACCCCCAAAAGTCTTGAGACTGGTAATTACTACTTAGGAGTAGACGTTGGTAGTATCAAGCACTACGTTCTTGGCTCTGAGAAAGGCATCATCAAAGTTGGTAGGACTACAAACTGGCAAGACATCGATGATTTGATTAACTTCTATAAGATCAAAGGTGGTGTCATTGATGCTATGCCAGACAATACGATGTCTAAGTACTACGTCGAGACATACAGACAGATGAAGATGAGCTTCTTTCAAGAGAACCAGAACAACCCACAGACTATCGTATGGTGGGGAGAGAAGGACAAAGATGGAATTGTCTACTCACACAGAGATCGTGTCATCGATCGAATGATTGCTGACATGGCAGAGGCTAAGTTCTTGATCGGACTACCATCAGATCGAGACCTACTTTTGTATATTAAACACTTTGAGACCCTCAGACGTGTTAAAGAGACTAACAACAAAGGCATCGAGAGATACATCTGGGACTCAACGACATCAGAGGATCACTTTGTCTTCGCTACCTTGTACTGGTGGTTAGCTCTACAGGGTCAAGGAGCAGGAGAATTCTACGGGGAACCGAAAGAATCAGATCGTAAGCCAGTCATTGACACAGATAACAACTATGATATCACAAGAGCATTCATCGAAAACAACTATGGAATCAACGACACCAGTAGAGAATGAGGTAACGGTCTACCTTGATCAGGCAGCAGCGATGCAGTTCGTTGCTTTTCAGGAAAACTATGATAACTTTGTGATCCTAGTTGAAAACAAGGTATTTGACCAAAGGGGTGCTGCAATAACGCTCCATTTTGACCCTTTAGGGATCATTAGGAGCATAAATAGAGCTGATACTTTATATGATTATAGGGCTGATTTTGTTAATAATAACCCTAAAAAGCACAAGTTATGAACAGGTTAGCTATTTACAACCATAGATTTATTAAAATATAATGAAATCAAATAAATAGCTTAAGCTCAACAACAACGAGAAAGCAGTCCTTTATGGCCTGCTTTTGTTTTGTATATATGCCAAAAATAGACATTCAAAACCTAACCGATCAGCAAAAAGTTGACCTCGTCCAGAACCGCTGGGACTCTTCGAGTACAGTCTGGGAGATCATTCAACGTGTTTACAAGCAGAACACTGCAGTCTATGCCAATAAAGGTGATTGGCTCGACAACATTGCTTATAAACGAAAGCCGTGGTTAGTTCAAGCTAACAGAATCTTCGTTAATATGGAAGCGGTCATCAACAGTCTGATCGCAAACCCAGCAGGGATCAATCTCTTGCCAGGCAGAGACGGTATTGAGTCTCAGAATCTGGCTTCTAAGCTGGAAAGCTACTTCCGCAAGAAGTTCGAAGATCTGAACTTCAAAGAAACAGTACGTATGGCACTACGTAACTTATACTTCTCACGATTAGGTGTTATTAAGCCATACTGGGATGCAGAGGCTAATGACTTTGCTTATCGTGCTGTTGACCCTCGAAAGGTCCGCTTTGCAAAGCATGCTCGCAACGAACGCGAGTCAGAGTTTGCTATTGAAGAGATCGAGGACAACCTTTGTGCTATCATCGATCGTTTCCCAAAGAAGGAAGCAGAGCTGATGAAGAAGTTCGGCTTGAAAGATAAGAACGATCTATATATTAAGAACCCTGATGCCAAGTATCAAGAAGCTTGGGTCCAAGATTATGTTATCTTCAGAATGGAGAATATCATTTTGGACTGTATTAAGAATCCGTACTGGGACTGGGACGGTATCTTAATCACAGAAGAAGAACGAGAACAGATCGAGGCTGCAGAACCAGGTAAAGCTAAGGAAGTTCTTACACCTATTAAGCTTGCACAGTTAGATCGACAACCAATTCAAGCTCCTGAAGGAGAAGCTCCTGGTGCTACCGACCCTAACGAGAACTACGAACAAGGTGAGCAACAGAACTATGATGCTTACTTCTTCAATTACTTCGATACACCACGTAAGCCGTATATCTACGGTACTATCTTTAACAACGAGAACTCTCCTGTTGGTAGAACTGACATGATTACGTTGTCTACTGACCTCCAACGAGGTATTGACAAACGTAAGATGGACATTGATGAAAACTGTGAGATGGTCAACGGTATGTTAAAGGTTGATGCTGGAGTGATGGGTAAATCAGATGCACAACGTATCGCTTTTGAAACAAAAGGAATCATCTGGGGTAAAGGAGTTAAAGAAGGAGTTACTCGAGAAGTCGGACAAGGACTTCCACAGATGGTCTTTGATGATATGATCGACTCACGAAACGAGATCGACAATATCATGGCTGCTTCCTCTGCATTTAAGGGAGAACGAGAAGGACAAGAAACTAAAGCTGGTCGTCTCGCTCTTATTCAACAGTCTTACTTACGCTTAAATGAATTAGTACAAGTAGTGGACTACTTCCACAAAGAAGCTTTCGAATGGGCGTTGCAATTAGCTAAGACTCGATACACAGAACCTCACTATGCTAAATGGACAGGACCAGATGATGCTCAAGAGATCATTACTATATTACAGGACGATATCGAAGATGGACAGGAAATCAAGGTTATCTCAGGAAAGACTTTGCCACAAGATGAGCAGTTCAAGTTTGAACAGGCTCAGGCTGATGTTATGGCTGGACTCATCTCCCCAGTAGACTACGTCCGTATAGCCAAATACGACGATCCCAAGGAGATCGCGAAAAACGCCGTGGTCTACAAACAGAATCCTGCAGAAGCTGTTGGTCTGGCTCCAGATGAGATTCCTCTTCCAAGTCAGCCAGGTGAGTTCAGCCCTGATCAGATGGAAGCAATTCTGTCACAGCCTCAACCAGAAGCAGTTACACCTGCAGCACCAGTAGAGGCACCTCCACTTTAACAACTCTGTCCCGAGCATGACGTTAAAAGGTTTATCCAATCATTAAACGACCAAGTCATTTCGATTCAGTCTTCCAAGACCAAGTTGAGAAATGTCAGTCATAGGTAATATATGGATCCAGAAGAAAGTATGGCTATTGAGCCCAGTGAAGAACAGGGAAACCTTCCTGTAGAAGCACCAAGTGAACAACAGCCAGAAGAGCCAGTTGTGGCTCCAGAGGAAACCCCTTCGGAAGAACAACCAGCAGAACCTGCTGCACCTCCTTCAGAACCAGCACTATACGAGCTGCCTGATGGAAGAAAGGTTACAGGCGACGAACTGTATAAAGAGCATACTCAAAACTTGCTCCCGGAGTTTACACGTCGATCTCAGAAGCTCTCTGAATACGAATCAGGGAAGGCTCCAACAACTCCACCAGATCATTCACAACCAGAGAAACCGAATCCGTACGCCGATCCTAACTATATCCCTCAGACTTATGAGGAGATTATAGCTGCTGCGGAGGAAAGAGCTCTAGCTCGTATTGAAGCTCGGGAACAGTCTGCTATTGAAACTCGCCAAGCGGTTGAGACTCAAGTAGCAGCTGAGATCGAAGCTATTAAAGCTATCGACCCGAACGTGAATACGGACCAGCTCTTTGCTCATGCTGTCAAGTATGGCTTCAGTGATCTCAAAGCTGCTCATAGTAATATGAGGGATATGGCTGCCTTAGTGGAAAAGACGCAGAAAACAACTGCGGCTAACGTTATAAAACGTACTGACCCTGTTAGCAAGACTAACCAGCCGTCAGGCACTAAACCCAATCCCAAAGCATTCAACTCTGCAGCTGATTACTTAGAAGCCGTTAAAGCCTCGTCGTAGATTCATTCTCTGTTAAAAGAGAAATAACCTATGATATTTAACGCAGCTGTTACCACAACCACTCGTGAGTACATCTTGCCGAAAGTATATGACCAAGTTACCACTGGTACTCCTGGTCTTATGACTTTCTTGCAAAAGCAAACACTCAAACAGTGGAACACTGGTACATCATACAAGTTTGCCATTAAATACCAAGATACTACCAATGGTGGTAACATGGGTATTGCTGACAAACTAGACACCGATCGCCAAAACGTTCGTGTCCAAGCTAACTTCAACTTGAAGGCAGCTTACAAGCCCGTAGTAGTAGCTATCGCTGAACAAACTGTTAACACGGGAGATGAACAAATCGTTGATCTTCTTGAAACAGAATTTGATTCTCAAGGACAGTCTCTATTGAATCTTATGGCCGCTAACCTATATACCGGTAACGGTACTGGTAACGACTGGGATTCATTAGCAGCTGCTGCTTCTGACTCAACTTTGTTTGCTACTTATGGAGATCTTTCACGATCTACATACCCAGTATGGAGCGGTTACTACTTAGCTTCTACAGGTGCTATCACCTTAGCTAAGTTAGCAACAGGTTTCGATGCCGTAACAATCGGTGTTGATGCTCCTGACCTATGTCTTACAACTAAGGCAATCTGGTCAACCTACGAATCTCTATTGACTCCTACAGTTCGTGCTAACTTTACTACTAGCGGTTATCCAAAGATGAACGCTTTCGGTGGAGTTCCTACTAACGCAGGAAATGGTGCTGATCAAGGTTTCGTTTACCTGTCATTCCGTGGAAGCGGTATTGCAAAAGACGAACAAGTCCCAAGTGGCAAGTTCTTTATCACTAATACTAAAGGCTTCGGCTATGTAGGTTTTGACTACAAAGACGAATCCATCATGACTGCTAACTTTAAGCAGACATCTGATGCAGTTCCTTCTGGTGTTCCTGGTAATATCAAATCCACTCGTGGCTTCCAATTCCGTAAAATGATGACTCCAGTTGATCAATTGACCAAAGTTGGATTCTTAATCCAAGCTGGTAACTTCGTAGCTGTAGAGCCACGATTGCAAGGTCAATTAGCTGGTGCATCTTAATATAGAAAGGTTTTACGACTATGTTTGAAGAATCCAATGAAGATC
>ERZ869925.232-NODE-232-length-40097-cov-20.690150_pt1 | contig 40097 bp, 59 predicted proteins | sample MGYA00579311_ERZ869925 | MGnify/ENA primary metagenome ERZ869925 (study PRJEB32216, sample SAMN09231817) | wastewater metagenome | place: USA: Maryland | collected 2016-07-30 | study: EMG produced TPA metagenomics assembly of the PRJNA472060 data set (Reclaimed...
CGTGGCTCTGGACTCATCGCAAGTCGTGGCTTGGGGCTCATCGCGAGTCGAGGCTTGGGACTCATCGCGAGTCGAGGCTTGGGGCACCACTTCGATCCATCTCTACGGCCAGTCGACCCTCTCAGCGTTTTTCATGTGCACAGTATTCGTGAAATCATTAAGCGCTAAAATTGAGCATTTAGCTGATAAATCAACTGCCAAATTTTGTTTCGATACTACTTCAAAAGTAGTTAAGAACATTATCATTAAAAAGGATAGAACCGCACATATTGAGCTAAATCAAAAAGAGCTTAGTTATGAAACTTATCTTAAGCGAGGACATCTTAAAGCTGATGGGATTATTTCTAAGGTTTTATCCCACAAGAAATTCAAAACCATTGAAGTATTTGAAGTAGAGCGGCGATTCGAGAAGAGCTTTGTAGTTAAAAAAGGTCAAGTCTTCTCTCACGGTAAAACAATCAAAGAAGCTAAAGAGTCTTTGAAATATAAGATTTCAATCCGAGATACTTCAGAATTTAAAAAGTGGAACTTAAAGACTGTTGCTACTCAAGCTAAAATGATCGAAGCGTATCGCGTGATCACTGGGGCTTGCGAGTTTGGGGTGCGTGACTTCTGCCAAGGTAAGAAGCTCCCTAGTAAGCTATCTGTGGCTAATGTGATTGAGTTAACTGATGGAAAATATGGAAACGAAAAGTTTCAGGAGTTTTTTAAATGAATAAATTAAGATGGCTAGTGAAGCAGGATGGTACTCGCGTATTGCAGCAACACGTTGCGCGTACAGAGGTTGGAAACGCATTTTATGGCTATGAGGACATTCCCTCAATCCCAGAAGTGAAGGAGGATGTTAAGCCCCGTGAGTTTTGGATTGCTTCTCCATACAGTAAATATGAATACTTTGAGTCATTCATATCTACCAGATCAACGTGCGTTACAGAAGATAGTGATTTTTGTGATGCCATCCACGTTGCAGAGCTACCTAAGGGGTCTAGGGTTTTAAGTCGCAGAGAAGTAATTCACGCAATCGAGGCTGTTATTAATTTATCGCAACATCAGGTTGACCTTATTTCTAACAATTTAGGTTTCGAGGTTTACAAGTGAGCAATCAAACAGACTTGGAAAAGAAGATTGAAGAAGCTGCTGAAAATTTTAAATTATCAGACATTTCGTATCCACCACTAAAGAACATATTCAAGGCTGGATGTAAACACGGCTACACACTAGGCCGCGAGGAAATGCTGCAAGAATTGTTGGAGTATATGCGAAAAACAGGCGACAGATTTTTAGAATGTGCAGACGGTGAAAGGCAATCAATCGGTAGACATTGGCACATAAGGGCAGACGCGATAGAATCCAAGTTTAAGGGTAGTGATAACAACAAACAAAAAGAAGGACAGTAGAATGAAACCGAATACGATAAAGATAGATGAAGTTGAATATGTTAGAAAAGACACGCTAAAGAACGAAGCAAAGTCAATGGATGGAAAACCATTTGTGATTGTGCGCTCTACAACGGCTAGTCCATTTTTCGGATACCTTGAGAAAGAAGATGAAGTTAATAAAACTGTGATTCTTGTGAACGCTAGACGCATTTATGAATGGTATGGCGCAGCTACTTTGTCACAGCTTGCGGAAAGCGGAACATCACAGCCTGATAAATGTAAGTTCCCCGCTGCTGTAAAAGTTAAAATTTCAAACGTGCATGAAATTTATTACGCCACTGAAGAAGCGCAAAAATGTTTGGAAGCGGTGAAAGTATGGAAGGTGTAAGCAAAGGTTACGGTTCCGGTTCCGGTTCCGGTTCCGGTTACGGTGACGGTGACGGTTACGGTTCCGGTTCCGGTTCCGGTTACGGTTCCGGTTCCGGTTCCGGTTCCGGTTCCGGTTCCGGTTACGGTTACGGTTACGGTTACGGTTCCGGTTCCGGTTCCGGTTCCGGTTCCGGTTCCGGTTACGGTTACGGTGAAGAAATATTATGAAATCCAAGTTCAAGGGCATCGAAGCCAGCGAAGGGAAGGTGGAAAATGACTAATGAAGAAGAATGTAAATCTGTTTATAGATCGACAATGTATTCTGTACTAATTGCAATTTTGAAAGACATGAGTATTGAGGATATGGAATGGAGCAAAAATGAAAACATTTAAAATTGTAGGACAAGATTTGTCAGATGGGTACCACACTTTTGACGAACTTTATGAACACCGCGTTTGTTTATTTTTAGCACTGTGCTCTAGTTTAAAAGAAAAAGTTTATTACAAGTTAGATTATGACGAATGGTTTTGTATTTACTTGGAATTAGATGAAGGCCAAATTAGCTATCATGTGCCAAATAAGTATAAACTATACGCGGAAAAAAACTTTAAATATTCTCCATTTCACGAGTTTGATGGACACACTTCAGATCAAGTTTTAGATCGGTTGACTGAATACACATTTTTAAGAGGCGATAAATGACCAGCGCGGATGAGTTTAAAGCATCGATGGAAGGCGGAAAGACGGAATGAAATTTATAGAATTAACAGCAATTTATTATAAAGATGATTCATGGAAAGAAGCTGGCAAAATATTGGTTAATCCAAGACATATTGTCCGCATTTCGCCAAATGAAATTAACGGTTTAACGGTTGGTTGTTACATTGACACAGTAAACGATCATTCCGGCTACTCATTAAAAGTGAAAGAAAAACCGGAAGAAATTAAGGAAATGTTAAGATGACCGGCGCGAATGAGCGGAAGCCAAAATACACAGGCGAATTTGAGATATGGGGAACTGATGCTTGCCGTAATTATGATTACTGTGGTGGTCGAATTACTCTTTTTGTAGCAAATAAAAAATGCATTAGCTGCGATCCTGAATCATACAAAAAACGCGAAGTGCTTCCAGACGACAGCGCGAAGGATGAGGATTTTGAGAAGGTGCAAGCGGAAATCGAAAGCTGGAAATCTCGTTTCGAAAACGCCGATGCTTTCGAAAAGGCTTACGCTAATGAATGCGGAGTGCTTAGAGGAGAACTTGATTATCACAAGAATCAGCTCGCCAAGGCGCAAGCGGAGATTGAAGAGCAGTGCCGAATAAACGGCATTGGCGCTCAGAGAGAGCTAAAATTGATGAGTCAGGTAGAGCTATTAAAGTCAGCCCTGTTGAGAGTATCTGGAAAAGGGACTGCCATAGCGGCTGAAGCACTAGAGCAGCTCGAAAATATGAGGGGTGGGAAATGAATAGGCAAGAATTCGACAGCAGGATTGATAAAGAAGCTTATAAAAGCGAGTCCGATAGAGACTACGGTAATTCATTAGAAGAGCGTACCGACGCATTTAAAGCAGGAGCTAACTTTTCCCAAGCTCTCACGATTCAGATAGTTCTTGAGTGGCTGAGAGATGAAGCTAAGGACTGCCGAAAAAATGTTAAACAATGTCATGGATTTATATCTTTAGCCAGAAAGTACGATGATATGGCCGACTACATCCAAGAGAGATGGAATAAGGAGTTTAAGGGATGATGAATAGCGCTGATCAACTTTTTAAGAAAATAGAGACTATGCCACTTGAGAAGCTTTTAACTCTTTGTGCGTTAGCAATTGAAGAGAAAATGGAAAAGAAGAGAACTGAAGCGCTCCTATTAATGCTCGAAACAAGACTTCAAAAATATAGAATGTTAAGTCAGTTAGGGATAAAGCCGCAATGACCTGCACCCACGGAATCGATAAGGATTTTTGCCAAGTTTGCTTTGAGAGGATTAGGAAATGAGTAAATCAAAAGAAAAGCAGGATAAGGAAAAAATTGAATCAATGAAATCAAAAGAAGAGATGGCAAGAGAATATAGTAGTCGCTTTAGTCCTGAGAATGGATGGGGTGCGGAAATATCAAAAGAAGCATTCCTAGCGGGCTACGACGCAAGGCAAGCGGAGGTTGATGAGCTGAAACATTACATTGAACATGTTCTGATACCAATAAATAGATCAACGGTACAGAAATTAGAAATTGATAAAAGTTCTTTTTATAAGAATGAATATATTAATCTAATGAATGAAATCCAAGAACTCAAGAAAGATACACTTGAGTTAATTAAAGAGATTACCACACACGAATGCTCCGAGTGGGACGGAATGAGAATAAACGCAACTCATCCAGAGTGGGAACCTTGCCTTTGTTTTGGGCGGTTATTTAAAACAGCTATAGATCTACGCATGAATATTTTGAAGGAATCTAAAGATGGAAAATGAAAAGAAAGTTGCTAAAGATTATTGGTTTATTGAGGACCGATTGTATTCTTGTGATTGCGTTAGTGATGCGCCGATTAAAACTGCTCCATGCTTTAAAGTTATCCACTGTAAAGAAGTCCTGCCATCCCAAGATAAAGAAGGATGGATACATCATGATCGATTCTATGCAATGGTTGCTCTTAATGATGAAAAGAATGGGCAGCTTGAGCAACTACTTGAATTTAAGGAACAGGCGATTGAGTTTGCCGAAACAATTGCGCTCAGATCTCATCCAAGCTTAGAAACTAAAGAACTGAAATATCATAATAGTTTAGCCCGCGCATTTTTAGAAAAGTGGGGTGAGAAATGACATCACAAATAGAAACTCAGATTCCATCCATAACTACAGACTGCAATTGCATCGAGTGCAGATTTGGTAGATAAATAATTAAAAGGGGAAAAATAATGTTTAAATACGAACCAATTGAATTAAGTGGTCTTGATAAAAACAAACGCTCGGAAAAGTTTTCAACGGCTTTAAATCTTTCTGAGAAAGCAATTAACTCAGAAGAGTTCGAAGCTTGGTTTATCTCTGTCGTGTTTACACAACTGGGAGAAAATCAAAGACTTACAAACCAAGAACTTTTAATTAAATTAAGAAAAGAAACTCAATTTTCGTACAGCGTTATTCCGCGTCCTTGGTATAAGCGTTTTTCTTCGGTCGTTGGTTGGACTTCTTTTTACAATAGAATGATTGATAAGATCGGATTAAAAAGTATCCCGTTCGTTTACACTTATTCGGATCAATTTGATGGAATGAGTGTTCAGGGATTGTCCGGGCATTTAGCGCACGAGATTGCCTGTCACGGAAATTACTTTAGCCATGATTTCAATTGGTCAAAGGCCAGAGATATGTCGCTTCCTTACCGGGTAGGTAATTGGGTAGAAGCGTATGCTGGTAGAAACCTTATCTAACGTAAGGGTTTATTTTCTTTTCAACTACGCACGCTTCTTTTTGTCCTTTCACACAGTCTTGATGAACTTGTGTTACTGGTACGTTAAACCCTAGAAAACTACCGAACAAAAAAATGATTAATAGTTCCATGACTAAAATAGTAATGGCAAAATCTGCTTAATCAATATAAAAAAAATTTATCTGATTCTTTATAGGAATTTGATGTCTATAGATGGGGGTGAGCAATATTGTGTTGTTCTCCCTCATTTATTATGCGGCGTGCATAGTAATAACCTTAGATTATTCCATCCTGATATTAATGAGTAATAAATCCGGTGTTACCGAAGATGAATTTATCAGGATATTTCTACAACACGGGGCCGCTGAGACCTCCAGAATCCTTGGAATCGACGTTAGAAATGTTCACGATCGAAGACTAAGGATTGAGAAAAAAACAGGGAAACACTTATTATCTCCAACGGCTAGTGTATCGAGATGGTCTAGCCAATACCCAAAGCGCGTCCCCGTAAATGTTGAAAACGGAATAGTGATTATTGGTTCTGATGCCCATTATTGGCCCGATGAAATATCAGCCGCTCACCGTGGGCTAGTTCATTTAACTAAAGAGCTAAAGCCTGAAGTTGTAATCCTAAACGGTGACGCATTTGACGGTGCAAGAGCATCTAGGCACCCGCGCATTGGTTGGGCACAAACCCCAACACTCAAGGCAGAAAAAGAAGCTGTGATCGACCGCACTCACGAGATCATACAGGCGCACCCAAAAGCTAAACACTATTGGACTATTGGCAATCACGACATGCGGTACGAAATGAAGCTTGCAAACGAAGCACCTGAGTTTGAGGGTATGCCCGGATTCACCCTATCTGATGTATTTCCACTTTGGGAGTTCTGCGTTTCTATCTGGATCAACAATGAGGTCGTAGTTAAACACCGATTTAAAGGCGGTGTTCACGCTACACACAACAACACCGTTGCGTCTGGTAAAAGCATCGTCACCGGTCATTTACACTCATTAAAGGTTACTCCTTATAGTGACTACAACGGGATCAGGTTCGGTATTGATACCGGTACTCTGGCCGAACCAGCTAGTGACACAATAGGCGGTCCACAATTTGATTACAACGAAGATAACCCACAAAACCATAGATCAGGGTTTATCGTTCTAACGTTTAATAACGGGAGAATGCTGTGGCCTGAAGTGTGTCACGCGATTGATAAAGAAACTGTTGAGTTTAGGGGGCAGATAATTAAGGTTTAAGACCGTATAGCTCAGAGGGTAGAGTACCGCTTGACGAAGGCGCTTGCGGAGGACGCTTGTTCGAATCAGGCTACGGTCGCCAAACTTAACTATTGAACAAAAAAGCTGATAATTCAGAATTAAGTTATGGAACAAAAAAAGAACACCGTCTTTGATATTTGCCTAAAAGTAACCTCAGACTTTGAGGGATCTACTTATTCCACAATTACTGAGAACTTTGACGGGCAGGGGTTAAGTGTAGGAATCCTGCAATTTAATATCGGTCAGGGAACGCTCGCTGCTTATATTTTAAATCAGGTAGATGTTATGTCGTACGATATGTTTCCGCTTCCAATCTCTAGCCTAAGAGATAAAAAAGAAGCAGCTCTAGTGTGGCACAAAGATAATTGCTGTGACGTTTACGGACGATTAAAACCAGAGTGGAAAAAGGCATGGCAGGAGTTCTTAGTTAAACCTGAGATCATTAACCTTCAAAAGACCGCGTGCGGTAAATACTTTCAAAGAGCACGCGAGATCGCAGGATTCCTTGGATTCTCACACGAGAATAAAAGAGCTATGGCATGGGCTTACGATTTATCTGTGCAAAGCTGGAGCCTTGCAATTAATCGCATAGAACCAAACTTTGAACACGCTCAAAATATTATTCAATCCTATGGATCAGAAAACGCTGTTCTTTGGGCCAACAGCGAAATGACTAGCGACCAAATGTCCCTAGTTATCGCGTCCCATCTTAGAGCTTTAAAGTGTAAACCAGAATGGCGTCACGATTTCTTCACAAGAAAATGCACCATCGCTATGGGCATAGGAATGGTGCATGGTAAAAAGTATGATTTTAGAAAACTTTTTATGGAGAGTTAACAAAATCAACGCCAGAAATGACTCCTGTGTTAGCCGCCCCTGTCGAAGTGATTTGAACAACCTGAGATGGGCCGACATAAACAACAAGTGGTAATGTGCTTACTCCAGAGAAAGAGTGTACAACCCTCCCCCCTACGGTGAATGTACCGCTTGCTCCAAATGCTGTACAAAACAAGTTTACAATCGCATAACCGGAGGCCGGCGCTGTATACAATGTTGTCGCTCCAGACGTAGCACTTGCTGAGTTACTGACCGCACCATTTATTTTTACTGTTACGTTATTTCCGATCAATGTAGCTGACATAAAACCCCCTTAGTTAGTTGGTCGCCAATAGATTCGCATTAAGAATCCGTTAGGCGTACCCGATTGAAGTGAAACCGCTCGGCAAAGTAAAACATCTCCGGCGGAGAAAGTTGATTTAGATAAAACAGGCACAGTACACCCTGTCGGCGTGGTCGCTACCCCAAAAGTATCAAACTGAGCATTGCTCGGTGCCGCACTTGTAACCTTTGGAGTGGTCGAGAAAATTGAGGCAAACGTACCAGAGTTAGAAGCGGCCCATTGAATGTCTAGCTCTGTGGTTCCACTTGATCCAGATGTAGAATGAATAAAGGTGATGCCTACAATCTCGGCATTAGTCGGAAACTCTTCAAGGTCGCTAATAACTAAAGGAGCTGTAAATACGTTATATGTTGGGTTCCCACTTGATGAGATAGCTTTAATAAATCCGAACTCGAAGTGCTTGTATTGCAAGTCATTAATGAAGTTGATCGCTCCTCCCAACTTCGTCCACGTTGATTCTGATACCGCGCTTTTATACGATACCTCTTCAACTTGTACGTTACGTCTTAATCTTGAAATATCTGCCACGATTCCCCCTTATAAATATCTATAGCTTGCCCCGCCATCAATGAACCCAATCAAGTCTACCGTTTCACTAGATGATGGAACAAAGCCTAATGTTTTGTCTACTGTAATAAAATTGCCGCTAATGCTTTCAACCCTAACTTCAGGGGATACAGTGCTGAAGTCTTCGTTGTGTACCAATATTGTGGCACCCACTAAGAACTTAGAAATATCGGATGGCCCTACTTCGAACTCAAATTCACTTACTCCAGAGATAACGGTGACGTTTGGATTAGTGAATACGAATACGTTCTTTAAAAGAAGGTTATCAGAAGCAACGGTGGTGTTTGGATAGAATGCAATGTCTACAGTGAATCCCTCAACCGATGCGGAAGGGATTGTTTCGATGTACATTCTATAGTCGTTCGTTGGGTCGAATCCTAAAATCTTAGAGTTGTAAGTTACAGAATAGTCATCGTTGTGGATCAGGATTTTTTGTCCGATATAGTCGATCCACTTGTTCTTCTCAATCTCAGGAAAAACGGTGCTGTATGAATCAACAATAATTAAAGAATCAACCGTGCTACCAACACCAATATCAGAAGACGGAGAAATGATTCCATAACGACCAGACGATAGGTAAGACGTATCAATAATGGTGAGCTGAACGCTGCCAGTAATGATGTTCATTTTCTTATCGATCACTTCACAGAGTCGCGGTTTAAATCCCCTTACTCCATTTAATGAGTCAGGAAGGTTTAAGTTTTCATCACCGAATAGAACAACGTCACCGACATCGATATTAAAACCGATCCCATAAAACACGCTTATGGTGATTGCCTCGGCTGCGTACTTATATTTTTCTAAGATACGAATAGAGTTAATGTCTAAAATTGGAAGCGTATCAGCGTCGTTTCTTAGGCCCTTCCCTATGATGGTCATTGCCTTTGTTCCAACTTTAATTTGATTCTTTGAATCCTCATCGACCCGGATGTACCCGGTCAACGGCTTGTCGGCTTCAACTGCATCGAAGTTGAATTTATAAATAACAGTGTTATAAAAATACTTCCCAATTGCTCGCTTAATCCTGATCGATTGAGGGTTAGAAACCACGTCAGCGTTTAATACTGGCAGCGATGCTACGGCGAGGGGCGGCGAAACAACGCCCAAAGAAGTCTTTCCCTTCTTTGGCAATGAGAAAAGATTTGCTGGGAACAGGATTTCTGTATCAATGAACTCTTTGCCCTTAATTGTTTCGGTAATGTAAAAGTCGTAAACCGGGATAGACGAGCTAAATAGATCATAAATACGATTAAACTCATCAACGTCGACTTGGTTTGCTCCAAAACCAAGGCCGTCATTTAGAACGTTGTATCTGCTTTTAATCTTAGCAAGACCAGTCGACCCCGCTTCTAGCACAAGTGGAGATCCGTCAACTACAACAAATGAACCATTAATTGTAGTTGAAATAGAAGTGACCGTTCTTAGTGTGAAATTATTTGCACCATTTGCTGCCCCTGTGGTCGTGATAAAATCACCAACCGTTAAACCAAGCTTCGTTTTAACATCGATCTCAACAAAGAAGATCCCATTTAAGTTAGTGTTTCCATCTCCGTCTTGGCCGAAGTTAGTGATCGAAATATTTTCTTTATAATACTCATCTCCTCCTGAGAGCATTAACTGAAGAGAAAGATCAATTGCATTCCCCTGCATTCTAATGAATGAAGAAACACTTGCCGCATCGTCGTGTGCTACTGCAATGGTGTCAAACTGTGCTCTAGTGCATCCAGTTAGCGTGTTTGTACCTGTATTAATTCCAGTGTACCTTATGATTTCATCATCGATCTTGACGTATGTACTAATAATCGATGCCACTGGTAGCTGATAATTTGCCGTTTCTTTTAGTGGGATAGTCGTCTGAGAACTATTAATTGCACCGACAGTTTCGGTTTCAATTACAGGATAAATTTCTTGGCGTTTCTTTAACTCAGGGTTAGCAATGTTTAGCTTGATTGTTGCGCCAGATTCGACCTCATCGATTATACCGTTAAATAGAATCACATAGTCAGACGGGAAGTTACTGTTTTTATATCCGATGTAAACAATTGCCTCGCGTCCTAATATGTCATCAAGGACGAAACCGGGTGAAATAAGTTCGGTCATCTCACCCCTGAAGTCGATTAAAGAAACCTGAAAAGAAGTAATTGAACTCGTGCCGCCCTTATCTTGCAACAATTGTTGACTAATAGAAGAGGTTGTTCCATCTATCGAGATATAGTCGTTTGAATTTTTATCGTAAGATGATCCTCCGATAACCCAGTCGTCACCAATTACTAACCCTTCTTGGCCGATCTTAATGAACTTTAAAATCTTATTCATCCCAAAGATTTTATCGTAACCATCAATCTCTAAAACAATCTCTGGCTCTTGCTTTACTAATTTCTGCCTATCTTGCGCGACTTCACTTAGTTTAAATGCCATTGCCAATCGCTTCTAAAATGGAGTCAATCCATTCCTCATCACGGTTGTAATCTGTAGGGCTAAAACATACATAGTTTTTAATTGGTTTAACGTCCCACTTGTCGGTGACTGGATTAAAGCACTGGGCGGTTCCGTTATCGTTTGCAATACACACAACCGACTGTGGTCTGGGCGGCAAGGCAGGGGGTGTACACTGACGGCCCTGACCCATGCCAAAACTTGCACACGAACTATTTAGTGCGAAGATCAGAAATAACTTTAGCAAGTCTTGCGCGCTCTTCATCGGTTACGGCCTCCATTAATTCGGATTCAGCTTTTCTTCTATTTTCGATTCTTGATTTAGCCTTGGCCTTTTTAATCTGATCGATTCCGTACCAGACTAAACCAGCCAGTGCGGTGATTGCCCCTGCAATTGTTGCAATTGAAGCTAACATATTTCTCCATTCGGCCAAGGTACTTTATCATTCATAGTTTTTTTGGTGGGGTGAATCCTTTCACCCCACCGCTTCCCATATTAACTGAGTTTTTATTTCAGTTTTTGCGGAAGAACTTTGTCCATAAAGTTAGCAACACCGCTTAGGATTTCTCCTGATTTTTTAATTACAAACGAAATGGTGTGAAGAATTGAAAGCGGCTTTTCTGATTTAGTAAGTCGCAAAGAAAACTCTACAGCCACGGCCACAATAGCAGAAGCAGCGCCCAAGTTGTTATTGATAAAGTCTACAATTTGATTAAAAACGTGTTCCATGATTTCCCCTTTATTTATTTCCTTTACGCGCTGAGTCCATTAAACCCCTCATGTAATCGGTGTTTTCTTTAATGCTATCCACTTTTTTAGAAAGTTCTAGCCTTTCGTCTTTTAGTTTTGATACGTCAGCTTGGATGTTTCCAACCCAAATTAAAGAAGACCCTAAACCGCCCATCATTGTTACGAGTAATGAAAGTCTAATTTTAGTGTTTTCACTAATCATTTAGTTCCCCACTCTATTGATTGCAATGTTCGTAGCGTCGCCACTTAGTGACGCTCCTCCAAACGTTACGCTTCCGTTTGGTCTAAGCTCAATGTAATCACCAGCGTTTAGCCTCAAGCTAGTCGCCCCTCCAGCCGTAGAGTTAGAAGTACCTGTGTTTGATGCAATCGATTTATACTTTGACCCGTTTTTATAAATGTAAAGATAAGTCGTAGTTCCAGTTGTTAACCCGTACCACACCGCAACGCTGTAAACTCCAGAAACGGGGGCTGTGAACTTCCACACTGTAGCGCTAGGGGTAACGGCATTGTGCGAGTCATACTCTTTAGAATCGAAATTAACCGGCACCGAGGTCGATGCGGCAAAGTTTGACGATACATAGTAAGACGCGCTCACAGACTCCGTTGCAGCAACTACTGAAGGACCTGATAGACGCTCGATTGATACTGCATTTAAAAAAGGCGCTGCTTGACCAAAATATGTTCTTGCAGTGTCAGTAAATAATCCAATCGTCTGCCCAGCATTTGCGAATACGGTAGCCGAACCGCCTGAAACAGTCGTTGTTCCAGTAGTGAATAGATTAACTTTTGATGATCCGCTGACTTGAATGTAAACCTGAGCTGTTCCGGCAGAGGTTTGACCAGAAGCTGAAACGCGATAGTATCCTGACACCGGAGCTGTGTACAACCCTGTTGATGTAGAGTAAGCTGCGTGAGTATCGCCTAATACGGTGTCATATTTAATTACAGTGTTGATCGTTGGAGATACGTTTGAAGTTAGGCCAATCTGAGCAGCAACAACACGCGTATCGGTGTCATTAGACATTTGAACATTTGCAGAAAATCCAGAGATGGGCAATTCAGCGGTGAAATTTATTCCATTACCTGTACTTAAGAACACGTTACCATTTACTTTAGATAATCCGCTAAATGAACCATTTAACAAAGAGAAAGTTACGTACCCAACAGAAGGTTCACATAACACGTTATACTGACCAGCAGTGTTGGTCCCAGTAAAGTTTAGTGTACCGCAAATTTTAATAGAAGGAATGATGCTTGTGTCAGCGCTAGTAACAGAAGGTAATCCGACTCGCATTTCTGCGGCGGTAGTCGTTCCCACGATTAGCTTACCCATTATTTGAATATTACTTCCAATTCTTCTCCAAAAGCATTCAACACTACTTGGCACTCCTAATCCATTTGTTGTTGGAGTATATGCAACCCAATCTGATCCGGGCATTCCGATAGGAGCTGTTTGTGGCCCAACAGAGAAATCATCAAAAAGCATTGTTATTGCGCCAGCGCTTGCGTTTACTGCAACGATAGCAATTTGATATTGTGACGAGTTATAAGATGTTTGAAAACTAAAAGAGCACTTACCAACACCAGAGCTTTGAGTCATCCCATAAACGCCAGCAGGTTGAATCCAAGCAGAGTTTGTCACGTCATAGACATAAACCGCGAACGTGTTTGATGAAGTACCAGAGAAGTTACCGTTTGAAGCGTTAGCCGTTACTGAAAAATAGAAGCTACCAGTTAAGACTTTAGCTCTATCCTCTAAATCGATATTAAATGCGCTACTGATAAAACCCTGCCCTGCTGTCCAAGCCGAAGATGATGCGACCTCTAGGCTGTAAGCACCGGCGAGCTTACCGGTCGATGTGGTAGCAAAAGTAGTTACACTTGATGCGGTTAATGTAATAGATCCAGTAGGAATTAATGAGGTTAAGGTGGTGTTAAACTTGCTCCACCCAGCCGCAGAGTTTAGTTCGAAATCACCGTTTCCTGTGTTTCCTAAGATAGTATTTGCAGATAAATAGTTCTTTGATCCACTCCCAGCAGAGGCGCTTGATCCACTGCCTGATTTAACCACCCACTTTGTTCTAGCTAAATCATAAATAAGTTCAGCCGATGCGTTAGCGTTAATTTGCACGTCTGAGTCGCTTGGTAAGATCAATCTATCGGCAGATGATGCACCTGTATTTTGATGTTTAAGCGTTACAATAGCACTAGACGCGTTATGAATAAGGATGTGCTGCCCGTCCTGACCTGCCGTGATCCCTTGAATCTCGGTAGCAGTAGAGCCAGTCATCCGAATGGCTGATTGAGTGGATGCAAGGGCTGTAATTGTAGCCGTAGTCGCAACGTCTAACCAATCGGTTGCAAGATAGTTATTAAATGTTTTACCTCCAGATAAGGCTTGAGCAGTCGCTCTTGATACAAAGGCAGCGTTAAGGTTTGAAGCGTTTCCAAGTTGTCCGTTTGAAATTGACATATTAGTCCTCTATGATCTTAAAAGTTAAAATTCCAGTCTCGAAGTACCCAACGAGGCCGCGTGTAAATTGTTCTTGTAATTTATAACCCATGCCATCACTTCCGCTAGATGATTTATGGAGTACGACTTTATAAAAAACATCAGGGTTGTCTTTGTCTGGCATAAACTCAACGGTGTATTTGTTGCATAAATACTGCATAAATATGCGTAAATTATCAACTCCGCTTAGGTTACTAACGATAGGCCCAGACGAAGGTTGTGGAATGTTTGTGGCAAACTTTATTGAGAACTCAAAAAATCGATCAATTCCAAATGACTGCATTTGTACTTTACCACTTGCAGACGTAGAAATAGTGGCAGCTCGCTGCTCCCGGTAATCCTCTTGATCAACATAGTCTTGAAGCTTGTATTGAGGAAAATAAACTGAAGCTATCGCATTACTAGCCACATAAGACGTTGAAGCGAGTACATCAGTAGCGGCATAACCAAGTGTAGAAAAAATACTATTACTAACATTTGACCCACTACTTGCGAGAAAGTCGGTAGGCGCATTTGATTCGATTGTGATAATACGGCTAGAACGATTAAAGCTAACAGAATATGTATTTGTTCCTGATTCATTAAGCGCGTCCTCTACCGCAATGGCTATATCTTCTGGGCAGTAATTACCAACACGGACTATCGCAGTTATCTCTCCGGCACCCTCGTCAAAGTTTAAGTATTTATTTTCTGTACCTACCTCAATATTGAAATAGAACTTCGAGAATGTGTTAATCATGCAAAACCTCTAACTATAGTTCCATTTGTATCAAATGAATCTGATAAAATTTGCGCAATTTGAAGGCCTGTTTCTTTTGAATCAAAAACATTTCCTTGAACGATAACCTGCACCCCCGTTTGGGCTTGTGCTCGTTCCTGATCATCGGTGAATGTTGTCCCCACGTTTGAGTCTGAAGTGTATGCAGGGGTCGTCGGTGAACTTCCCGGAGCACCGCCCCCTCCTCCTCCGATTGCTTTAAGCGCTCCGCCCACGACTCCAAGGGCAGCACCTGCTGCGATAAGAGCTGCGCCCTGTGCCGCTCCACCGATTGAAAATAATAGAGCAATACCTTGTGCAATAAAAAATGTAGACATTTGAAGCGCCAAGTCTCCTAAAACGCTTAACATTGAAGATGCAAATGCATCTAATACGTTTTCTCCTTTTGTTAATGCCTTACCAATAGCTCCGAATGAATTTGCGAATCCATTAACAAATGTACCAGACATTTGTTTTCCAAGTTGCATAACACTAACTGCCATGCTTTTTACGCCTTGATCGAATCCACTTAAAAAGTTACCAAAAGTAGCTTGAGCATTTTGTAGGTTTTCCCATTCTTCTTGAGCCGATCTTAAATATTCTAGTTCTGCTTTTCTTTCTTCATTTGTCTTTTTGTACGCATCGCCTTTGGCATTTAAAGTGTTTATCTCTTGTTGGTCAGTTATACTTTTAGTTAGTTGCTGATTTTTAAGTTGCTCTTGAATTATTAATTGTTCTTTTAACTGTGCTAACTCTGCTTGTCTTTGTTCATATAGCGGCATCGATCCAAATTGCAGATTCTCAATATCTTTGATTTGAGCCTTGATTCTTGAAATAGAATCCTCAACCGATGGCATTTTACCTAAAAATACTTCTTCGATCTTCTTAGCTACGTTATTAAACGCGCCAGTAAATGAGGCGGTGATTGTTGCTAAAGCTGGACCTATTTTTTGATTAATAACTAGCGCAATCGAATCTCCGACTTCTCCAAATGCTACTCCTAACTTTTTTGTTTCGTTTGCAAGTGGTGTAATTGACGCGGTGATGTTCTTAAATCTTTCATCTCCCTTTTCTAAAACTGAGTTCATTATCGCTTGCTGCTTTTGAGCTTCGCTTAGATTATCCTTAGCGACTCCGACTTGATCAGCGTACCTTTGATATGCTTTTTCTGAGTCGGTAATAAGACCAATATTTTTTAAACTTTTAGTGTTACCTGATGCAATCGCCAAAGATATTTTATCAAATTGCTCAATTACAGAACCGCCGTAAAGCATGGTTACTTTTTTAGCTAACTCGAAAATTTGAGGGATACGTTCAGCATTTGTGCCTAAAGAAACAACTGCACCGGCGGCGGCCTGCAATGCGTCCTCCATGTCAACGGTTCCCTTTAGTGCGTCCTCTATTCCGGCTGTTATTTTCTCAGGTACAAGCCCAGCCTGTGCAGCAAGCGTGTCGAACCTAATTCCGATAGCATTAATTTCTTCGCCCATCTTGGCGAAATCTACGGCCTTATTGAATGCCTCTGATATTCCAGAAACAGTTTTTGAGATTAGTTCGAAACCCTGATTTAAGATAACGACTTTAGAGCCTAAACTTTGACCAAAACTATCTAATGATTGTTCTGCTGGTTTAGTATTCGCGTTAAATACAAATGTTGTTTCGCCGCCGTTTTCGGCCATCTCTTACCCCTGATTTAAAATTGAAGCTAGCTGATCAGTAGTCATCGGTTTTTTATTCTCTTCTTCAATAATCGGAGGGTTTGCTAATTTATTCAAGGCTTTGAAAAGCTTTTTTCGTGCTTCTGGCTTCATATGTTCATAGTCAGAAACCTTTAAAAGTATTAATTGTTCATGTGCTTCTAAGGCTGGGATTGCGAGTAAAAGCTGATTTACCCTTTCGGCTGTCATTTCATCTAGTTCACTTGGAGCAAGGTGGTAAAACCTTGCTAAACGGGCTTCTTTGTAGCCCTCAAAATCTAGTTTTTTTTTGTGCCGTTAACGATTGAAATTAGTTCAACTAAAGAATCTGGATCAAGTTGATCGATGATTTCTAATGGAATCCCGCAGCTCGTAAGCTGGTTTACCATTGAATCGGTTCTTTCTTTATCAGTTAATGAGCTTAATTTTTCCTGCATTTCGCGGAGTTCTTTGTAGTTTGGTTTTCTAACTTCGTAAACAACACCGAAGATTTCAATAGATAACTTTTTATTTTCGATCTTATATTGTGACATAAAAAACCCCCTTATGATTTGTTCAATCGTAAGAGGGTTTTATGACGGTGTAAAGATTAATTTAAGCTAGGGTTTGTGAAGCGTCGCCGAATACGCACATGCGCACTTTGTCTTGTTTTGAGTAGTCCGGGTAGATTGAGAAATCTACAGGGATCATCATAACGTTTTCACCACTGAATGTTAGAGATGCGACCTTCGGAAATGCTTTCCAAATAGTAATATCTCGGCTCATATTTGAAGCAGGTAGGGCGATAGGGTGCAACACTAGCTTGCGTGCGCGATCTTGTGTTTGCTTGAATTGGCGAGAAGTACCCCAACCGAAAACTTCGGTAGAAGATACTCCCGTACCGTCTGGAATCATTGCGTCACCTTCACCTGTTGCGATCATTTTTCTCAATTGAGAAACGGCGGTTTCTTTAAGGCTTAGTGTTAACGATAGAGAGTTCCCTGTGGCAATGTGACCAAGAACCTGAGTTCCGGTTTGGTGCGCTGTAAGGTCTACCATTGTTTCTTCATGGCCTAGCTCAATGTCTCCGTCGGTATATCCAAGATCAAGAGCAGTATCTCCATAATGGACAACTTCAAAACTGAAATCAGTAGCGGCGGCGCCGTCGTGGATTGGTTTAGCATAGCCCGCCGCGGTTGCGGTAAGAGTAAGAACTGCGCCATCTACTGAACAATCAAACCCAGAAATAATATCTAAAACAGCTTGAGCAGCGGTTGCGACAGCGGAGGCGCTAGCATTAGCAGAGATATCAATTTCGTGACCAGTACCTCCAGATACAGCCGGATCGGTACCCGCTGCACCTACGTTAAACCATGCATAGTGCTTTGCCCCCGCCGCGGTGTAGAATACAAAATATTTATTATTGAGTGAGCTAGAAACATCGGCTACAACCGTGATTTTCTCCGATTGCATTACCGATTCACCGAAAGTCACTTGCATTGGCTCTACTTTTTGATTGCTTACTGATCCTGCCATAATTATCTCCCTATGTTTGAAGGATCAAAAAGACCCTAAAAGTTAATGACGCTACAACTAAGTTATCGTTACTCGCGCTATCAGCGTCAAAACTAGCGTTTTCGAAAACCACATTTTTTATACCATTTTGCTGTGTGACTCTATTCGAGACTGCAACACATTGTTTGATATAATCTTCGGTTAGATTGATTGCTCTGTCAATTCCTGTAGCCGGATCACGAAAGCCCTTTACGAATATTCTAACCGTCTGAGAAAAGTTTATTTCTTGGTCTGATTGGTTATTTTTAACACCTACCATTTGACCGGATTCAATATGAAACGCTTTGTCATAAATATTTGATGGAATGTTAGAAAAATTAAATCCGTCTTTCCATTCTTTTAGGCCTACCGACTCGGCCCTTGCCCTTAGATATGCTCTAGCGCTTGATAAGCTCATCGGCGGTACAAGCTCCCAGAGTAGATTGAAACACCTTCATTATTGTCAGCAAGGCCGTCCTTATCACTATCAATTCTTAATACCACGCGCTGACGTGCGGCCTCTTCATTTAGTGCGTAGTCTTTACTCTTGCGATCAAAAATATCATCAACGGCGTTAGACATTCCTTGAAAGATTAAACGAAGCGACATGAAAATTGACCACTGCTTTACCTCTTCAATGTCGATTACGTCTTTCTTTGTGAACTTATCACCATAAATATTGACGTAACCCTTCTCATCTAACCAAGCCATGATGAGCTTCTGAGAGCGTCTAATCACATTGTTATATGACGAGTGACCGTCCTGAATCCACTTAACTAGATCTGGTTCGTGAGCGGTAAGGTCCCGGGTATTACAGAAAAGGTAGTCACCACTTTCGGAGTAGCACTTTAAATAGAACTTCTTTTCGTCAGTGATAGTTCCGTTTGATGCTTCAACGGTTACGATCTTCGTTCCATATTCAACTTCAGATGAAACATGTGTTGACGATAGAGTTTTTAAGCTAAAAAAACCTTGTTCTTGAGCGCTTGATTTAATAAATTTAAAAACTCCTGAACTTGTAATAGTTACTTTGTTGTTCGAAACCGATGCAGAATATGTTTTAGTCCCGACTGATTGCATCTTTGATGCTAACTCTGTAGCAAATTGCGACAGATTGTAAGTTCCGGCGCTTAGGTTTACAGATAAATCAGATCCTCCCTCATTAAAAATAACGTCATCATTCTGTGGCCCAATATCGATTGAAGTATCAGAGTAAACCCAATCTAAAAACATATCCTCGCCGTTTGAGTTAAAGCAATCGACTGCACTTCCTGATAGCTCTGGTTTAATAGTAAGAGAAGAAATTTCACTAACCGCTTTAGACGCAAAACTTTTAGACGCGGAAAGTCTAGTCTTATCTAAAACCTGTACTTCTGATTCAAAATCTAACAAAGAAAATATACTCATAATTTTATCCTATACCCCAAAAGAATGGCATGAAAGTGCTTTTACTCATAGATACTGAAGGTATTACAAACGGAGAATAAGGAACGCCATCAACGAAGTAAGCAAACGAGCTTTGATCAGTAGGCACTTTTTTAAGATCGCAGTAGGTGATTCCTCCTGCCCAGAAATCAAAATCTCCCTGCTTATCATTAGTCGCGTAAGCCATTAGCTGACCCTCACTGTGTCAAAGTTCACCCAGCCAGTTGTGCCATCAACCTGACCCCAAAACTCAAGCGCTGTGCTGTCTGACACGGTAGGAATAGTGTAGGTGAGAGTTTCCCACGCACCGTTTGCTGCGTTGGTCGAAGTCATCACAACTTGATCGGTGTCGAATGAAGATCCTGCTGCCGCATTTGCAAGCATGATAATTTTAGCTTGATTCCCGTTATAGGCAGCGCCATCCCCGATCACGGATTTCCTAACCTTCATTGTAATCGTCGCGCCTGATCCTGCAGGAATACCCACGCGACCAATCGGGAAGTATAAATCCTCTGTCGCACTTGAAGGAGTAGCACGCAGAGATTGCGTAGACCCCGGAGTTGAAGGATCGTAAATAGTAGAATCAGTGACCGTTAGCCCCTGTCTCCACCACGCTTTGTTTGTTCCTGCGACACCACCACTTTTTTGAATCCTAACCGAAGATCCTCTCGTCAATGCTGTTTGAAGAACAACTTGTGAAGTGCTACCTAGTGTTGAGTCGATGAGTATTATTTCACCCATTGTTAAAGCGACAAGAATGATGTCACCACCTGCGGAGTGCTGAGTAACGGTTCCGAAATTAGAATTTGAGAACTTAAAATTTCTTAGTAAACAGTTTGCAGAAGTTAAAATACCACGAGGGCATGTTTCGGTTACTCCGGCTTGGACGTCTGCACTATCAATAGTTGTGTCACTAATTAATGAACTTGCCGCAATGATTAATGTTCCGGTTACATGACCAAAAGAAGTAAGTCCATTAATCCTAGAGTCAGACAACAATTGTGTTTGGATTCCGTAAGTGTTGCATCTATAAGTAGTAAAGTTTGACGCTATTGTGTTAACAAATGATAAAACAAAACCAACAGATGCGCACGCCTCTGTTCTGTTTCCAGAAATTTCACCTTGAGTCCACGAGTAAGCGTTTACAGAGGTTGTGATAGAAAAGTTAGTAGACCCTCGCGCTCCGTTAACAACATTGTCTTTAATTTCAAAACGTCTGTCTAACGAGTTGATCGAAATTGATGATGCACCTACACACCCGATTACCCAATTACCTGTAAATTTAGCCGAAGTAAAACCCGCGCTTAGTGTTGCGGCAGCGTTGTATGCGTGAGAAATTCCACCAAACTGGACATTGTTTGTTGCTTCAATAATCCCGGCCTGAGCAGTGGAAGCGTTTGCCTCAATTGAAATTGCGCTTGTGTGTAAGTCATAAAATGCGCACGAATTTATTTCATAAGTATTACTTGCAGAGGAGGCGGCGATCCCTATTCCTCTGGTTCCTGTAGTCACACTTCCTAAATATCTAAAAGTTGCAGAATCAAAATCAATTGTTGCAATTGCTCCGCTTAAACTAATATAAAACGTATTAGCGGCAGATGTTCCTCTAAAATTGACGTTCGAAGTTAAATTAATTAGTGGCGCTTGAACTGGAGCGGTTCCAGATTTTAAATCTGTAACGGCTGAAATAGTAAGCGTAGTACCTGCTGCATCGGCAGTTAATGTTTTTGTTTCTGTTAGAGGGGTTGCTGCCCTACTTGTAGCTCCGATTCCAATTAAGTCACCGTTTTTCCATCCGGTAGAAATATCCGTTGTAATAGAGGTAGCACCTGCGGAAAAGTTTGCTGCGGCTCTTGCCATTCTTGTTTTTGTTGCGCCAAAAGCTCGGAGCGTTCCCCCTGATCCAACAATAATAGAATTACCCGCCGCAGCGGCAGATTGGCACTCCCAAGTAAAGCTCGATGTCGAGTTAATTCTAGCTCCAGAATTTCCGATTTCGAAACTACCTGATATTTGTGATTGTGCTGTTGTATATAAATTGTAATTTGTAGATGCGCTGTTTTGACAAGTCATGGAACAGCCGTAGCCAATTTTTAAAGAGTTAAAAACGGTCGTAGCCGTGTTATCAAAAACTGGAGCGATTGTGGTTACAGAACCAACCCCACCTATAGCCCCACCCATATAAAGAATGTCTCCAGCTCCTACGGTTCCGGTCGTACTTGTGACAAGACTTCGTAACCAGTTCCCTGCCGTTCCGTCTCGGTAAACCACTACCGTTCCGTTTACGCTTGATAAAATCCTAATCTGGTACGCCTTTGCTGCGATTAAAGTAACGGGTGAAGAAAACTTAAAATAGCACCATCCTCCCGGTGCTTGAGTTTTTATACCAATTGAAACTAGATCAGATAAATTACATTGTACAAGTCCAGCTTGGGCGGAATCAGTAGAGTTCCATAATTGCATACTAAACGTGCCTGTAGGTCCAACGCTTGTATTTGCAATTTTTAAAGCTACGCCTTCTACGGTTATTGCTCCGGGAGTAAATGAAGACGAGGCAACGTATGAAGTAGTTGAGTTTGAAACGCTTAAGTTGTTACCGTCAAGGTAAGAAGTATTATCAATCGTTTTCCAATTTGCTGATGTAAAGTTTGAGCTTGTGTCTAAAAATTTATTCGCCATTTGCTAAGTCCTGAATTGCTGCAATTTTAGAAAGTGCAAAATCATTTAGAACACTTTCATCGGTGCCTGAGTTGAATTGTACGAATTGCGACTCGATGATTGAACCATCTAAAAGAATGTGCAGAAGAAAATCGTCTTTGCCGTTTTGTGAAAATTTTGATGTGTACAAAAAGGAGTACATTAGTAACCCCCTACAAACGAGATGACGTCAAATGTGTCATCTGAAGAGTGATAGCGAACACCAATGTAATCGGTTTTATTTGCGCCTGTTGAAAGAGTGATTGAAGTAATATCTGCACCAAATCTGAACTTTGTATCGAGAGTGATTGTTCTAGAACCAGCACCGTCTTGTCTAAGAGCGAATAAAAGAAGTTGCCCGTTCACAGCTCCGGTAGGATTTCCTAGCGTTCTATTTCCTCCGAGCGTGACAGTGAATTGATTTCCAAGAGCTGCATTGACTGCAATCGTTGCAGCATCGGTGAGTGCTACAACCGATGGGATGACCGCGCCTGTGAATGTATCTCCTGCAATATCTGCTTTTGCGTCTACAGCAGATTTAACCGCTCCGCTTGTTGGATAAAGCGTCGAAGATGCCGCAAGCGATCCGTTGTCTTTATTTGACAGTAATTCGTACCCGCTTAAATCCTGATCACCTGTGTTTGTCCCTGAAGTGTTACCGATCACGGCTAGCTGCGCATCGGTCACATATCTTTTATTGCTTGAGTCTGCGATGTCGGCAGTAGTTGCGTCTGTACCGCCAGTGACTAACCCTTTTGCGTCGTAAGTGATTTTTGTTTTCGTCGCGCCAGTGATCGGTGCGTTTTCATCCACCTTGCCGTCAAGCGCGGTTTGAGTTGCGGTGGAAACTGGTTTATCTAAATCTGATGTATTATCGACGCTGCCTAAACCCACTTGTGATTTAGTCACTCCATGCGGGTTAGATGTGCTCGAAATGTGTGACTGAATGTTAGCGTTTTTTGGTTCGTAAGCCGCATCGGATAATGTCTTTGTATAATATCTGGCGTCGCCTCGCGAATCGTTATGGTACTGTGGATGATCGTCGTCGCTTAGTCCAGTAAGCGCACCGTGGTCGGTTACTCCACCTCCTCCGCCTCCTGTTTGATCAACCCATTCTGTATCGTAGTCAGCGTTTGAATTTTTAGCTAAAACTTGTCCAGTAGTTCCCCCCACTGGGACTCCTACCCCGTCCGCACCGTCGTTACCATTATCTCCTTTTGGCCCAACCGTTCCTAAAGATCTAATAATGATCGATTGCGCGTACTCGTTGACGATTACTTGATTATTTGTTTCGTCTACGATCACGTTAAAGTTAGCCATTATTTCGTAACCTCTGGGCTAATTGAACAAACACCTTCTAAAATTCTATACACTGTTGAGCCAGTAACGGCTTCAATGTCATATACACATTCTAGAATTTCTTTCTGTCCATCTAATCCGTGTTTAACCGGAAGTGTTGCGGTCTGAGATGCGGTGAGTGAAAAAGTAAATTGTCCAAGCGCTGCGTTTGTAATTGAAATAGTAAGACTTGTTACTGCTTGTGCATCCGATGTTTTACGCTTAATTTTTCCAGAAATTGTATACCCAGTTAGATCAATTGCTGCTCCGGAAGAGTCTTGCCACGTTACTGATCTAGTAAGTGTTGCACCTTGCTCGATTGTAAAATCGTATCTCCCTGCTGCCATTTTATTACCCCTATTTTTTCACATAAAAAAGCCAGCCCTAGAATGGAGTCTAGGACTGGCAGCGTGGATGACTAACTAGATTCTGTAACCTTTAACTACTACCGCGAAAGCTCCAGCGCTAATAGTTGTTTGATCTAACTTAACTTCTTTACCTGCCGCGGCGTAGTATTTACGAGCGTTAGAAGCAAGGTAAGCGCCGTTTCCTGCGTAAGCCCCCGGTGTTGCCTCAGTGATCTCTGTAGAGGTAGCGAAACCGTCTGCATCGTCGTCGTCGCCGACTGTGATGGTTCCGGTAACAGCAGAGCTGATCACAACTTCAACGCCGTCGATGACGGCGGAAGCTGGAATAGCTAGAATGTCTGAATCTACTGGAGATGCTGGATCAAGTGAGCTGTCACCTGAACCAGAAGCGCCGTATTCGTAATATTTAACGTGGATGAATCTTGAATTTTTTTGCATGTTGTCTCCTTATGACAATGTAACAACACGGGTGTTGTCTAGTTGTTTAATACCAAGAACGGTATCGATATTGATTCGGTAATTACGATCTCCGTTAACTCCACCGTCAAATTCTTTCACGTTCAACCCTTGTTGAGTTGCCATTGTCATGAAAGAGTTGTGGAAGTAGTAAGAAGTGTTTCCTACCAAGCTAGTGAAGTGTGGCATGAAACCCACCATTTGAGATGGAAGCCCACCGTTTAACAATGGAGCGTTTGAAACTCCGAAGTCAGTGCTGACGAAGCCATTCACCAAAAATAAGTCGTTAAGTTGTGCGGCTCCTACGATCATATGGCGATCAGACATTGGCACGTCTTGAGCGTCGAGAAGTTCTTTAACTTCTAGTAAATCTGACAATGCCAGCGTCGAGCCTGAATCATAAGAAATTTGATGATCGGGTGCTGAAGCACTTGGAATCGTCAATGAGATAATCAAGCTTTGGATCTTTTTGTTGATTGAATAGATCGCAAGGTCACGCAATTTGTCCATGCTTGGAAGTGATTGAAGCATAGCGAGGTTAGTGATGATAAAATCTTTTGCAACGCGGTAGTTAATGTTTAAAGTTTGTTGAGTAACAGTAACCGCAGATGCGTCATTACGCTCATCTTCTGCTAAAATGTTAGCCTCATCGAACTCAGGGAATGAACTGATTCGCACTGAATCGCCCAAGAAACCACTGATTTCGCCTTCGTAATCTTTAGAAATTAAAGATTGAAATGGAAGTTCTGCTAAAAGAACTTCGTAATATTTTTGTGACCATAGGCTTTGGCTTAGAACTGATAGTTCGGCACTCTTGCGGTGGATTTGATCCATGTTTTAATATCTCCTTAATTATTTGCTTTGTATTTTAGTACAAGCTCTTTGTATTGTTCGTATTTACCAGTTTTTTTGGCTTCCGCCTCGGCCTTCTTGAGATCGTCCCAAGTTACGCCCGATGAGCTATTAGTCACGCTCGGTGATGCGGTGTTCACATTCGGAGTGCTTGATTGGAACCAATGAGGTCGTAAGGTTTTTAATCTTTGAACCGCTTTGTCCGCACCTGATGTATTGAACTCGCCTTCAGAATTAGTTTCAAGCTTAATTTCAGGAAAGTCAATAAGGCGAAGATCAGGGATCGACTCCTTGCGAATACCGGCTTGAATTGCGGCCTCACGGATTGCTGCCATCTTTTCCTTTTGAACGAAAGCGGTTTTAAGTTTTTCAGCTTTGTCGATTGCTTCGTTAGCTTCTTTTTCTTTAAGCTCGGCAAGTTGCTGCCATTGTTGATTCTTTGTTAACTCTTCTTCTTTAGTTTTCTTGAATAGAGTTTCAAGCTCATTAGCTTTGGTTTTATATTTATTTAACTCTTCGATTAATTTCGCGTTAATGTCAGGTTGCGCTTGTTGCGGCGCGGCTTGTTCTTGGTTATCGACTGGTTCTGTTTGAGTTGATTCGCTCATTTATTTCTCCCTCTGTTGATTGCTTGGCTTAAACAATAAGCAAAAAGTTTTCTAATTTCTAGGATAATGTCACGCGTGTATGTCTGATTCTTTAGTGGGATGAATGGACGTGCTGGGATTCCTTTAGCGATTGCGGCTGCGGCCTTTTGTAGTTTACGGTCGCGGCTAGATGCCTTAACGCTTGATGCTACTTTTCCTTTTCCTGATTGAGTTCCTCGATTGTTTGCAATCGCCTTAGTGATCTCCTCTTCTGGAGCATCCTGCATACCGATTGTGATTTCCATTTCGTTATTACTTGGCTTTGATGAGTAGTATGAAAGCATTGAACCGGTGAGTGAAAGATTTGGTTTGTTGTTTTGCTTCTGATCACCCGGGTATTGTTTAGGATTCTTGTACTTCTGAAACATACGGATGCCGTCAACTGGTGATAATCCCTTGTCGATCTTTCTAAGGATCAGGTTATTTACTACTGATTCAGATAGATCGGACCATTGACGGTTTGAGAAGTTATCTCGAAGCGTTTTCTTTAGATCGAACTTCCATTCGACTGATACGTTTTTATGGGTAAACTTCATAGAAGCTCCAATAGATTAAACTTATCTAGCGATACTGACAGTTCAGACTGAAGGATTAATTCTTTAATCTTACCGCGTGGCATACCGTCAAATTCTGATTGCAGGTAGTCGTAAAGGTCTTTTTTGTTTTCAATGTACTTAAGCTTTGATTCATCTAATGACAAGTTATCTGCTTTAAACGCATCGACTGTTTCCTTAACTAGATTCTTGATAGATGAAACAAAAAGCTCACCCTCTTTAGGTAAAAACTGACGGGTAGGTAGTTTAGACTTTCCTGAAAAGTTATTGTGACCGTCTGCCTTACCAGCATCCTCGCCAAATATTCCTAGCTCGATCGTGTTGTCTTTAACTTTGTAATCAAGTGACGATAGCATTTCGCCACTGAGATCAAGGTTAGGTTCTCCGGATCCAGTCTCTTCTAGCTTTAATGCTTTGTACTCCTGAGATAGTCCTTTGAACGCGCGACCTGTGATCGGGCTTTTAGATTCCGCCACGGTTGATAAAACCTGATCGACGAGTAACTCACCTATCTGATCAAGCAGTTCCGTCTTCTTTGCTTTGGTCAGGCCCTGCAGCTCCGACTTCAGGTCTATCGTTGAGCTGATCTTGCTCGTTGAGACTTTGGTTTCCTTGACTTGCATTCTCTGCTCCTAACTGTTTTTCGATATTATCTTTTAAGATTTTAGCAAGCTTCTCTTTCGCTTGATCTTCTGTCAGTTGAGGGTTGTCTTTCATAATGAGATCAATCATTGAATCGATACCAAGTTCTTTACGCGCTTTAAGGTTAGCAAGCTTCTCTTGCTCTGACACGATCACGGGAGCATCGATAAAGTTAAGTGAGAAGTTTTCTTCAAAGTTCTCCGCAAGGCTTAGCCCTGATAGTCCTTCAACGACTTGATCGCCGTATAGGTTTAACCACTTGTTAATCTTTCGCCAAATAGCGGGTTCTTTATCAACGAAGATCTGACGTTGATCATTCACGTCCTCCATTGATTCAGACTTATCGATCACCATTGCGATACCAGAAGGAGCGGTAGCGGCCCCATTAAGTGAGCTAGCCACTGCCGACGTGCTTAGGTTGTTAGTGGTTAGAAGAAGTGCAATGTATGATTCAACAAGCCCTCTTAGTGAATCAATCTGTGGGCTTGCGTTTGCAAAACCAAGATCGGGAGTAGGTTCTCCCTCTTGATACTCCATGCGGATCACTTTGTTCGGGCCAACCGTTACGGCGGTTGGTAGGTTCTTACCCTTCATCCAAAATTGACCGTACCCTTGAGTGATCCCTACGTTTTGGTTATGGGTTAAAACGGCATTAATTAGAATGCTTCCATCAATAAGGTCGTCGCCTCCGATTGCCCAGAATTGACCGTCTTGATCGATTGCAAAGTTTTCGATTGGCATTTCTCCGATTGGGTTTACGCCGTCGCCTTGGGAGATGATGTTTCCTTCAATGTCGGTCGTGAAGTGGTAGTTGTTTGACCACCAAATAACCTCACCTGTTTTTGCGTCTGAAGGAGAGTCTGCAATGGCTTGATCCTTCTTGTCTGAGTAAGGGTTAACCGCACCCGATGGTACTGGAGCGTCACGGTTTCGAGCTGGGTCTTTAATTGTGTAGAGCGTTTCTGTGTAGTCGAAGTCTGATAGGACATAAACCATTGGCTTGGTGCGGTCGTAGAAATTTTCAACCACATCGTATAGGTATGGGCTCATTGGCTCTAACTTGATTGTGTACTTTTCATTGCCTTGGTTATCGATAACCGGGCAAGGTTTAACGTACATTGCGATGTTTTTTTGAAGCTTTAGGAACTTGTTAGCTGTGCGGACGGCGGTGTTGAAGTCTAGTTCTTTCTCTAGCTTCTTGATGTTCTCTTCACTCTGTTCGTCTTCACCGACTTCGCGATTAACTCCATTGTTATAAACGCGTGCAAGCTTTTCGATAATCTTTCGTGTGATCGATACGTTCGCGATGCAGTATTTCATTTCATCAACAGTTGATTTATCGAACTGTTTTAAAAGCTGCTCAATGACGAATTGCTTTGTCTGATCCTTTAGACACAAGTAACGCTTGTATGCCTGTTTCTTACGTTCTTGGTTCTCGGCTGACTTAATCTCTGAAAGGATTTGTCGTCTTACTTCTAGGCTTAGGATTTCTGAATCTGATTTAACTCGCATTATTTTATCCTCTCATTAAATTTTATCTAATTCTAGACTGTGAAACTTTGCTTCTATGGTCGTTAAAAGGGAAATATAAATCAACTAAGTAATCGACGCCGTCAGATAAGTGGGTAAGCTTTGGATTCTTCTTAATCTTCTCAAGACTAGCTGTGTCCATCTCTACCGCCATAAAGTCCTTTTTGGTCTTAGGCTGTTTAGTTGGGTGTACGATGATTCTTTGCTTCTGAAATAGGTTATTCATGTTAATTTGACGTTCTCTGAACCTTGGTGCTGCGGCGCGGGTCTTCACTTGGAACCCCGCTTGCTCTAAAATTTCTACTTCTGTTTTTCCTGAAGTGTTTCTGCTTTTACCGGCTGGGTCCGGGCAAATGATAGAGTTTTGAGGTGTGTAGCCTTTGTTGCGAAGTGCTGTGATCATGTTTTCGACCTTAAATCCCTCTCCGCCCTCTAGCACCACCTCGTCTAGGCCAATCATTTTATTACCCCATTGCTGCCAAACGGACGCGCTTAGGAACTCTACGTTAAAGTCCATTCCGATTAGAAATGGAAGTTGCTCGTCTGGTTCGTTTGCTTGATCGTTTCTTACTGGGTCGTACTCGAAGTAGAATCTGTTTCCGGCAAGGTTTACCCATAGGCCTTTCATGTAAGCGTCGATCAATTGTTTTGGGTAAGTGTCATATAAGCTTTGAATGTAATTAGGATTTAGATTGTGAGCATTCTCTCTCGTGTCACCGTAAAGGCACCGTGAGCCAGCCATAGGCTTTTCAACGAATGCTTCGTAGTAGTCAGAGGCTAAACCTTCAGGTGTTCCGCTTGATACGATCTGAGGGAATGATGCGTCCTTGATGCGAACCCGTCCGATAACCTCGCGGTAGCGTTCAAATGAGATTAATGTGAGTTCATTTATCCCAGCATACCCCCAGTTGGGGCCACGAATCTTTTTCTCGGCGGTTGCGACATAGAGTGCGCCCTTAGTCCACGGTAGTTTATATTTATGTTCTGATCCGTGGTACTCGGCCTTGATGTTGTTTTCATGGAATATGTCTTCAAAAGCTACCTTCACGTCGCGGGTGAAGTCGGTATATGAAGGGACTACGATACCGCCGGGGTAAGGTGCATTTAATTTACTGAGTTCTAAAAGTTTTAGAATGAGAGTTCGCGACTTACCGAATCCGTAACCCGCTGATAGGTGCAAGAACTTAGTTTGATAGTCCTGCATGAAGTCCCACTGAGCACCAACGAGTTTACTTCTTAGTCGTACCTGTTTCATTTTGAGCAATTGAGAATAGCGTTAGCAATTCTTTGTGTCATCTTTTCGATTGTGATTTCTTGAGATGACGGAGTGATGAGCTTTCCGTTTAGTAGAGCGTGCATATTATCATACGACTCTTGTGTAAAGATGTGACAAAGCTCGTGTACGATTGTGTGTTCTTGAGTTTCTTTATTATGTTTGTAGAAGCAAGGGTAGATTGTTATTAATGCATTTAGATAAATTACATCGATGTTAATGTCTGCTAGAGTTTGCGCTCCATCCTCGTCTACGGAGTTGTGATTTGATTCTCTAGTTTCAATTTTCCATTCGTCTAAAAATAATTTACGTTTCCATTTATTTATCAGAGCTTGATGTTTCATCTTTTGTAAACTCCGTCACTAGTTCGTAAGTTTCCTGAGATTCTATTTTATCAGATTGTCCTAAGTATTGTTTACCAAGCCAAATTAACATGGAGACGTTACCACTCATTGCAACATCATACTGTTTCTTTAATAGGTTTATCTTTAGTGGTTCTCTTCTTTTGTTCTTATACTCGGAAAAAGAGCAGCCATATTTTTCTTTAATTCTTGCAGCAAGAGTATCAATATTTAAACCAAGTTTTTCAGCACAAAATACTTCTGATCCAAATACAATTAAAGAATTAAGTTGATCCCAACCGTCAAATTTCATTTCTTCTAGTTTTTTCTTTGGTCTTCCTGTTTTCATAAAACAGACCTGTCTTCAGTGGTAGTGATCCCACCTTCTTTAAAGATTTCTTCGTAGTCGCCAGAGACTTGACCGCTCGCGGTTTTCTCTAAGTCTTTACGTTCATCTTCTTTTTGTTTATCGATCATTTTTTGAACGTCGGACTTCATTCGGTTTTGTGCTTCTGATTCGACGGTACTGATGAATATATCTACGAAGTCGTAAATAGTGTCCTTGATTGTTTTCTCTTGATATAGTTTTTTATTTTTTTTAAGACGATCGGCCTGAATAATTTCTAGTTCTTTAGCTAAGTTCTCTAAAAATAAAGGCATTCGCTCTTGTGATTTTAGAGCAAGTCGCAGGTCGGACGGCATTTGTTTTAGTGCGATCGCCTCTTGATAGGTGTTACGCACAAGTTTTAGGTAGTGCATTGTTTAACCTAAAACGCCCGGTACTGGAGCTGTTTTTTGTGCTTCTTCGGCGATCATGTTAATTGCTTTAGGGTTTTGAACGCGTGACTCTACGACGTCTGATTTTAGATAAAGAACCTCATGGGTGTGTTTATCTTCAAGGTATTCGGCAAGGGGTTTGGCTACTTTTTTAGGTTTGCCGCGAACCATCTCGATGCCGAATGTGAGGGGTTCAGAGATTGAAAGGACTTTGGCAGGTTCTCCGTTTTTGCTTTCTTGGAATGTGATTTCGTGAAAGTGCCCCCCCACTGGTGAAGAGTAGATTTGTTTTTTACCGTCGGAGTCAAAGGTGCGCCAAATGTGTTGGTGATCGTGTTTAACGAAGAACGGATCATTAATTTTATTATTGATGTCTTTAACGAGCTTTGCTGTCGTTAGTTGAAAAGTATCTGATTCAATTTCAAAACCTTGGTTGAACCTGCGAGCGGTATCTTTTGACTGGATAATGTTGGTAGATGCTTGGATGGGTTGAGCTTGTTTTTTTGCCATGACTAATCGTCCTCCTGTGGCTTTGTTATTCTTAGAGGATAATTATTTTTTAGTTATGTTCAAGGCTGAATCGTATTCAATAGCGTCCTCGAGTGATCTAAGAACTATGTATTTTCCTGATTTAGATTCAACTTGGTGCTGAAAATCCTTTTGATATGGTGATTGTTTACCGATTTTATTTTTAACTTCAATTGCGTGAAAGTATCCTAACGGATCGCAGCATAAAAGATCAGATACTCCGAGTTCATCTTTAGGGAGTGGGTGAAGTTTTCCGGCATTAAATCGTCCAGTTGATCGCACTTTGCAGACAATCCAACCCTTAGATCTAAGATAGTGCTTAATTTGCTGTTCAATAAACTTTTCAGGAATAGGCTTTTGTTTTTTAGGTTTCATGGTCGAGTGAGTTCCCTGAAACGAATTTAATAATCTCTGACTTTTCTGTTTTGATTTTAATTTTTATTCGACCGTCTTCTGTGATTTCCATGACGGTAGCTGTGACTTGACGGTTTCCATATGATAAGGTTTTCGCAGACCCAAGCCATACAACCTTATCACCGACCTTTACGTTTTCAGGTTTCACCATACGGTAAGAGTTAAGGCGGTGTTAATTTTAGTCAACAAAAAAGTAAATGAACAAAAGCAGAGCAATCGGAGTGGCAAAGCATATTGCAATTGAAAGCAAAGCATACACTCTTAAACAATATGGCAATAAAAATAGTAATACAATACCTTGACTGCTTTGATCTACTTTAAAAGCTTAGTATGTGTAATTTCAGTTAATTGTTCTTCCTGAAGTATTCTTTTTGGATAAAATTTTCCTGCACAACAATTAGTTGCTAGATCTAATGCATTCACAAGACCTTTTAAGTCATTTGAGAATGTTGCGTGCTCTAGCCATCCTCCGTGCTGCATTTTTATATAGGTATGGTATCCATCTTTTGACTGCTCGATCTTAACTATTTCTGTATTTAATATTGTTTTCATTATGATGCCAATACCATTGCCGCTTCAAATGCTGATTTGTTTAGTTTAGATCCATTTCCGAACCAGTTAGAATTTAGAATCTTTTCGGAAGTTTTACCATTTTCGTGCGATAAAAATTCTGTTGCTGCGTTGTACAATCCCCAGACGGTGCCACGGACGCCTAAAATATCGGATCCTCTGCCCGTTTCAAACAATCTAACAATAGTTTCTGTTTGTTTTCTTTTAAAGGCCTCTTCCCTGCCAGAATTTACGACATCGGCATAGCCAAAAGTCATATTAACGAAACGCTGAACATCCTTTTGAATTACTTTCTTAGATGCAAATCTTTTATAAAACTCAGCAGTCTGTTCAAAGGCGGAATCGGCCATTGAAATAGATTGTTGAACCCTCTCTAGGCGTTCATTCATTTTTAGTGAATGGGTTGCTTTAAAGATTTGTGTCTTTGAGTTATTAAATGCCATCGCTTCAGTATTGGCACATACAACTCTTATTGGTGTTAGAGCTCCACGAACTGCATAGCCTGCACTATGATGATTAGATAGCAGAATATATTTATCAACTATATCGCCCTTAACGACTTCTATTGGGTTTCTGTTAATTTTAGCCAACACCCAAATACGACGACCGTGATCAAGTGAGCCGGCAGTTTCAAAAGTTGCTTCACCTGATTCAATGAATGGATCAAAGAATTTGAATGCATCAGTATTCTGAAGTGGTTGCCAAGACTCACCAGCGTAACCCATGTACCTGTCATCAGAATCTCGTACGACCGCATATTGACCTTTTGCAACATCTTGTTCGCCGTTATCGCGTTCATACCAAACTTTTCTTTTTGTAACCGTCCAATCAAGACCAGCTTCTTTTATGGCTGTCTCGGCGTTTGGTGCTTCTGGTAAAATAACTCCAAGCCCATGCCAAGGTGTTAATTTTACGGACATAATTGATTCAATTTCGTGTGCCATTTCGTCATTTCCTTTCTTACTGTTGAGATTAGCCTCATCAGGCAGGGTAAAACCCTACGACCGCCGTAGCGGTTTCGGCTTATGGATGCATCGCCTCTAGTGCCTCTTCAAAACTTAGGTCATCGGAATCAACGATTTCGCGGACAGTTTCTTCAATGGCATCGGTAATAAGGGAAAGTTCATTTGGACTTTTACCTACAAGGTTTTCAATTTTTCCTAGTAATTTTAAAATTTCTTTTTGTTTTTTGATTTTCATTTTAGTCATTTCCTTCTGTTATAGTTTATAACGCGGTGACTAATTTGTACATATAAAAAGATCGTTTGTTTTTAAATGCAATATATTCAATCTTATAATTCGATTTAAGACGTTTTAAAGTTGGGGTATATGAAACCATTAACCGTAGGTTTAAATGGCCTATAAGTCAATTGTGGCGGTTTAATGATAAATTAAAGTTGTTTACTTGTTGTTAAATTTAAAATAAATGTGCTTAACTTAATTTAAGGGGTGCTCTTACCACCCCTACTTGAGCTGACGAGTTTAGCGGCTCCCAGCTCAGGAACCAACGATTGGCCTCGTTGGCTCGTGTTTTTTTATAACACACCAACTAGCCAAATAGAAAGAATAATTCATGGCTAGAATCAACATCGAAGACTCAATTTTTAAAGACATACGCTTTGAAGATCTAAAAATTAAAACTGGATCCCTTGAAACAGCCCTTGGGGCTTTAATTCGGGCGTGGTCATTAGCTCAGAAATTCTATTTGGATACAGAAACCTCCCGGTTAATTCCGATAACCGAGTGGAAAAAACAAAGAATAAACCCAGCAGTTTTAGAATGTGGGCTCGCTGAACAGCGTGGTGAGTTTATTTATGTTAGTGGATCCGAAGAACAATTCAAATGGTTAATCCAAAAACAAGAAGCTGGTAAAAAAGGGGGAAGACCATCAAATGCAATAAAAGGCATCGAGGGGAAACCTCCCGGTTTATCCCGAAAAGCGGAGCAAAGCGGCTCAAACCCTCTTACTCTTACTCTTCCTCTTTCTCCTTCTCTTTCTCCTTCTCTTTCTCAAACTCTTCCTCTTAAAAATATTAACAAGGGGCAAAAAGAAAAAAAGCCTCCCACCGATAAATCTGGTGGGTCAAAGGTTTGGGATTGTTATAGGGCTGAATTTTTAAAACGATACGGAGTAGAACCAGTTCGAAATGCTAAAGTAAACTCCCAATGCGCTCAACTATTCACTAGACTGGGAGGGGAGGCTTTTGGGGTGGTAGGCTTTTATTTAAAACATAACGATTCATGGTTTCTAAAAAATCAACATGACTTCGGGTCGCTGTTAGCCAAAGCCGAAAGCATTTACACCCAATGGCTTCGCGGCCAGGCAGTTACATCAGCACAGGTTCGAGACGCCGAAAAGACAATTCATAAAACCACAATAAAGAATGAGATTGAAAACTTATTCTCAGAAACTCAAGAGGGATAACATGACAAGTGAACAAAAAAATTCAATAGCAAAACTTTATTTTGAAATAGGTGAACTCCATGGCCGAGTTTTATCAAAGGATACATTAATCACTCTGGTAAATTCATTTGATGATTTAAACTTTGAAGTTGTTTTTAAAACAATGAAAGATTGGCTTTTGAATGGGACACATTTTCCATTGCCGGCACACATAAGGCAAAAAATCCTACCAAGCAAAAATGAAAGCGATGACATTTCTGAAGCAGTCAATCGTTCATTGGCTGCCGTAAGCAAATTCGGATATTGCAATTCCGAACAAGCGAAAATTTACATCGGTGCGTTAGGTTGGCAAATTATTAATGGCATGGGCGGTTGGGTTCATCTTTGCGAAACCCTTGGAATTGAAACACCTATAGGAGTTATGAGGAAACAAATGCTTGATTATGGTGAAACTGTTTGGAAGCGTGTCAAGCGCGGAGAGCACCACACTCCGCCAGCACTTCCAGAATCAATTTTAAATTTGTTGCCACAATTCAAAAGCATTGATTAAATAAAAATATATGATTAATGTATGGCCGGTTAAGGTTTTAAAAGTTAAAGAATTATTTCCTAATGAAAAAAATCCGAGAACAATTTCTGATTCTAATTTTCAACGATTAAAAAATAAAATTCAAAAGCAAGGCTTTCATACACCCCCTAAAATTGATAACGATGGTGTTTTACTTGGGGGAAACATGCGTTATCGTGCATTGCTTGACATGGGAATGGGTGATTTAGAAATACCAGTAATGTTCCCACCTAAAAAATTAACCGAAAAAGAACGCCAAGAGATTATTGTTTCGGATAATTTACAAGAGGGTGAATGGGATTTTGATGCTCTCGCTAATGATTTTGATGATATTGATTTATCTGAACTAGGAATCGATTTTCCAGTAATTGAAACCGAGCAAGAAAAAGAAAACATTTATACCGATAAGATTGCTCGGCCAACATACACACCGCAAAAAGATGCTCCACCACCAATGTCAGAAATGTTTGTTACAGATAAATACTTTGCCTTAATTAAACAAATAAAAGAAAAAAAACTTCCTCCAGACGTAGAACTTTTTCTTACGCTTGCAGCATCAAGACATATCGTTTTTAATTACGAGAACATTGCAGAATTTTATTGCCATCAGAACATAGACGTACAGGATTTGATGGAAAAATCAGCTTTGGTTATTATTGACTTTGAAAAAGCAATCGAAGAAGGTTTTATTAAATTAACAAATGAAATTCAGGAATCATTTGATGAAAACGGCAGTGAAATGGAAGACGAATAAAATGAAAATAGGTTTCTTTCCAATGGTTGCAGATATTTTACATAGCGGCCATGTTCTATCATTAGAGCAAGCTAAAAAAAATTGTGATTATCTTATTGTTGGGCTTCACTGTAATCCAATTTACAAAAGTCCTCAGCAGTCAGTTTACGAAAGATTTATTCAGTTAAGAAGCGTTAAGTGGGTTGATGAGGTAATACCTTATGAAAACATTGCTCGTGATAGAGACATATTTCTTTCTCTTCATTATGATGTGTATTTTCTTGGTTCCGATCATAAAACACATGAATGGGAAATGAAGGAACAAATATTAAAAATGGAAAAAGAAATTTTTTACCTTGATAGAAACCATAGCTACAGCAGCACTAAGATAAAAAATGAAAGCAAATAAAAAGCACGCAATATTTATTTTAACTCACGGCAGACCAGAAAATGTAATTACCTATAAGACACTAAGAAGATGTGGCTATACTGGGGAAATTTATTTAATTTGCGACGATGAGGATAAAACATTATATCAGTATAAAAAAAAATACGGTGATAAAGTTATTGTTTTTAGTAAATCAAACTATGAAGGAAAGTTTGATAAAATGGATAATTTTAATGGAAATAAAGTTATCGTCTATGCAAGAAATGCCTGTTATGACATCGCCCGTTCTCTTGGTTTAGATTACTTTTTTGAATACGAGGACGATTACACTGGAATTTACTTTAGAAAGATTAAAGGCGATATGCTTAAAGCATATAAAATAAATAAACTAGATAATGTTTTAGATGCAATGATTGAGTGTTTAGATAATACGGGTTCTTGCACTATTGCATTTTCACAGGCTGGGGATCATATCGGTGGAGCATCAACATTTCATAGAATACATTTAAAACGAAAGGCTATGAATAGCTTTGTTTTTAAAGTTAATAAAGATCCTAAAGATGATTTACTTTTTATTGGCAGAATGAACGATGATGTAAACGCTTATTTATCTCAGGGAAAAGTAGGAAAGTTATTTTTTCAAACAGGAGACGTGTCCTTGGTTCAACTGGCTACCCAAAGTAATTCTGGTGGTAACACAGAGGCATATAAAGAATCAGGAACCTATGTAAAATCATTCTATAGCGTAATGGTGGCACCAGACTGCTGTAAAATTTCATTTATTGGAACGACCAACCGAAGAATACATCATAAAATCAACTGGGAAAATGCGGTTCCTAAAATTATTTCGGTGGAGCATAAAAAATAATTATTTTTTTGTTTACATATTAATTGTGTATGTATATAAAACTTTTGAAACAATAAATATCTTGAAAGGAAATGACGAATATGTTCAAAAAAGCAACTAAGAATGCTGTATATCTAAAATTAGCGATCACGGGTCCGACGGGATCAGGAAAAACTTACAGCGCGTTAAGGCTGGCAAGTGGATTATCAAAAAAAATAGCCTTCATTGATACCGAAAATGGTTCGGCCTCACTGTACGCTGATAAGTTTGATTTTAGCGTGATTGATTTGGCCCCACCATTTACATCAGATAAATACATAAAAGCAATTCAAGGTGCGGTTGAGGCGGGTTTTGAAGTTGTAGTGATTGATTCACTTACTCATGCGTGGGCTGGTGATGGTGGTTTGTTAAATAAAAAAGAATCGATGGATGCTAAAGGCGGTAATTCATTCACAAACTGGGGAGCAATCACGAAGGAAGATAATTCTTTTCGAAGCTCAATCCTTCAAAGTAAAATTCATTTAATCGGAACCATGCGATCAAAAATGGAATATGTGATCGAACAAAATGATAAGGGTAAATCTGCACCAAGAAAATTAGGTCTTGCACCAATTCAGCGCGATGGAATCGAATACGAATTTACCACTGTTTTTGATATTGCAATGAACCATGAGGCATCTGCTTCAAAAGATCGTACTGGACTTTACGATGGTAAGTTTTTCCAAATTACCGAAAAGACTGGTGAAGAAATTAAAAAATGGTTGGGTGTGATGGTTGCAAAGGATGAACCTAAAGAAGCTCAAAAGGGTGAAGAACCAAAACCAACTACTAAACCAAAAACTCCTGAGAGTGATCGTAATGTTTTGAAGAAGCAGATTAACGATTTAAAGACGGCACTGGACTGGTCTGGCGCTGATTTAGTTATATTCATTGATAAGCATTTTAAGAAAACACCGTCCGAGTTAACCGATGAAGAAATGATCGAGCTTGTAGTGCAAATGAATGAGTCATTGGTGAGAAGGGATGCGTTTGTAAATGAATAACCTACAAAGTTTTGACGAACTAAAAGCAAATATCACTCAGTACGTTGAACCGATCAATGAAATATCAGTTTCTAATCGTGAAGGATCGGATCAAGCTTCACAGGCGTTCAAACATTTAAACGACCTAGAGAAGCGAGTGGAGGCGAAACGTAAGGAGTTAGTCGGTCCCTTGAATGATCAGGTTGCCAGAATAAACGCCTACGCAAAAGAAGTTTTGAATCCTATTTCAACTGCAAAAACGCATTTGAATAATCAACTGGTCGCTTTTGAAAAGATTCTTGAAGAAGAACGAAAAGAAAAATTTCGTATCGAGCGAGAAGAAAATATCAAACGCCAGCAAGAAGCGATGAAGGCTGCCGATGAAGCAAGATTAAAAGCCGAAGAGCTTGCTGCTAAAGCAAAGGAAGAAGCTGAAACAAATGCCATGTTTGATGGAGCGACTGATGAAGAAGCTAAAAAACTAGCTGATGAATCTGAACGTAAAGCTAGAGCACATGCTATGGCTGAAGCTACTCGAATTGAGTTTGAAGCTAAAAAAGAACATTGGGATATGAACAAGGAAATTAAGGATGATAAAGTAAAAGGCACTCGTAGGTCGTGGAAGGCTCAAGTTGTCGATGAGTATAAAATTCCAAGGGAATACCTAATTGTTGATGAAGTAAAAATAAACAAGGTTGTTCGTGCAGGAGTTAGATCAATTCCTGGCGTTAAAATCTTTGAAGAAATTAAAATGACTGGAAGGATTTAGATATGAGTGATGTTAGAAATGGACCTGAAAAAGAAATGTTGTTGGCAGTTTTAGAATTTAGAAAAGAACATAATGGCACGCAGTATTTTAGCGGTTTTATGGGTTTAAATAGTTTAAGTGCTTCTGTTAAAGACGGTAAGATTTTTTTAAATTTACAAAAATGGCCGAAGAATGAAAATACAAATAAATCTAGTTTTGCAAAAGAAGACGATATTACTTTTTAAATAAATTTAATCGGCAGGAGTTACTCGTCATTTCCTCTGCTGGTTATGGCCGCTCTGAAGCTATGTAATGTAGTTAGGGGCGGCTTTTTTATTACTATTAAGGTATACAATCGTAAACTATTGATGTAAGATCACCATATGAAAACAGTTAAAGAAATTATATCCGCCCGTGTTGACCCTGAGATTCTAAAAGAGATCGAAAAGATCGCAAGAAAAGAAAAGAAATCAATTAGTGAGGTTGTTAACGCTTTGCTTGGGTTTGTACTGGTGAAAGTTAAATGAGCTGCAAAGTTTGTAAAGGAAATGTTTGGTATTGCGTACCAAATGTTGACCCTCTTCAGATTATTAAAACTTGTTACGATTGCAAACAGAAATTAAGAATAAGTAGAGAAACAGAAAACGTTTACAGAGACGCAGTGCGGTTCATGGATAACGAGTCGCGCATACAATTTGAATCAGATTATCCAGACGATATGTCGTTTTTAAAGGCTAATGGTTTATGGAATATTTAGGATATTACATTGCTGGAATCGTATTAATGATTTTATCATTATTTTTAATAGGATTAATCGTTAGGTTTTTCTGCGAAGAAAAATGGAAATAAGTTTCCCGAAATAGTTCGGGGAAATAACCCGCTCGGCTTTATTTGTTGTTATTCAAATTTGTGGTGTCGGGCGGGTGTTTTTAAAAGGAGAAATGAAATGAAAACGATCGTAGTTAAAACACAAGCAGGATTGGACGCGCTTCCAGATGCGTTTACCGAATTTACCGTAATTGAGATTAGATCGCCGGATAATATTTGGCTTAAGGTGACAAAGGCTCGGGACTCATCGCAAGTCG
>ERZ869925.234-NODE-234-length-40071-cov-17.365629_pt1 | contig 40071 bp, 44 predicted proteins | sample MGYA00579311_ERZ869925 | MGnify/ENA primary metagenome ERZ869925 (study PRJEB32216, sample SAMN09231817) | wastewater metagenome | place: USA: Maryland | collected 2016-07-30 | study: EMG produced TPA metagenomics assembly of the PRJNA472060 data set (Reclaimed...
CGAAGGTCTGGAGCGCCGCGTGCGTCGTCATCGACACGAGGTCCACCTGCACCTTACGGTTCGTGTCGTAGAAGTCGAAGCCAGCGACCATCGTGGAGCCGTCGTCGGAGAGGTCGATCCGGTCGCAGTAGCACACCCCCGGCACCGTGTACGACCACCCGCCGTTGACGCCGAGGCTGTAGACGTCCACGCGGCCCAGGCGGCCCACCGCGAAGGTGTCCCCGGCGATGGCGGCAGCGTGGAAGTTCGTCGTTCCTGACGCGGCATATAGCGTCTGGAGCGAAGGCAGGGCGAACACGCGCAGGGTGGAGTCCCCGAGGACGAGCGCCTTGGAGCCGTCCGGCGACACGTCCAGGGCGAGGACCGTGAAGCCGAGGGGGGAGACCGCGCCATCGACCATGATCTCAGACCCCGCAGCCGCCACGATGCGCGAGCCATCCCGCGAGGTACCGATCGCGATGCGGTCGGAGTTCGAGGCGATCGTGGGGAACTGCCAGAGCGATAGCGCCGTGCGGACGTAGACGAGCTGCTGCATCGAGGCCGTGCCGGGAACGTCGGCGTCGAAGATGGTCGCGTTCCCCGACGCGGCGTAGTGCCAAGTCATGCCGGGGGACTGGCGCTCCCACGAGACCGAGCCATCGACGTAGGTGCGCGTGAAGCTGGCACCGGGTCCGGTAGCGGTCGTGACGCCTTGCGCGCCGAGCCCGACCGAGAAGCACGACGAGCCGGGGACCGTCCACGCGCGGGTCTGGGCGACAGCACCACGAGCGAACAGGGAAGCGAGGACGATGAAGGCGAGTACGGCTTGCATGGGGTTGGACTCAGGGGTACGGTGTGGCCGTCAAGGCGCGGCCCTGTGCCGCAGCGGGTCACCAATGCGCGAACTTGGTGGCCCGCATTCTTTCAGCACGGGCGACCGCCCTTCTTGCTGCCCTTCTTCTTCTTCACGTCGATCACCTCCTTTCCGATTAGGGGTTGTAGGTCACCGCCACAGCCGCAGCCGCGACCGTGGACGAGTTGTAGTTGAACACGCCGCTCGTGATGTGCCCGTTGTCGTTCCCACCGACAGCGCGCAGGTAGATCGTCCACGGCTGGCGGAAGAACGACTCATCGTTCACGGCGAGCGTGCTCTCGACGAGCGCCTGTTCCTCGTTCGTGACCGTCACGCCGGACGTGCCCGCGTAGTCGATCGAGAAGTCGAACGAGGTCAGCACGCCCGCTTGATCGGGCAGCGGAACGACCGCCGTGCCGACGACGAACGTGCGGCGGAACGACGGGTCGAAGGACGCTTGCAGCACGACCGGGGAAGAGTGAACGTCCCACGCGGCACCTTGGAAGACGCCGAGGTTCTCGTACTGAAGCGTCCGCGACACGAAGCAGCACAGGTCCAGGTGGATCGTCGTGAGCGGTTCCGTGCCCGTGTAGGCAGGCAGCGTGCGATCCTCGGTCCACTCGACCGTTGCCGGGTTGACGCGGCAACCGACAGGCGGCTGCGATCCCGAGAGGAGAAGTAGCGCGAGCGGGAGGAGGATGAGGCTACGACGCATGGGGCTTCTGCTCCGTGGAGACGACAACGGCGGGGGGCGGTTTGGCCCTACGGTTTGCGCGCGCCGTGACAAGCATGTTGTCGGCACGCTTTGAATGCACCCACCCGACAGTCGCCCCAGCCTTCGCCAGAGCCGCCAGGGGATGCGCGTGCGCGACCGAGTACAGGAAGCCCAGGACGTGCGGGCGCGTGCGAGGGATCGCAACCAGGACGCCCAGGGCGAGAGCGGCGAGCTTGCCCCACCACAGCCACGGCTCATACCACGGCCCACGCCCCTGCGCGCTCACCGTGTAGACCGTTCCGCCGTTGCTGTTGTTGATCGTCGTCGTCGGGGCAGGCGGGGGAGGCGGAACCACGAGGTTCGCGCCCGCGTCACCCGCGATCGCACCCACGCCCGCGCCGAGCGGACCGCCGACCATCGCCCCTACGGCAGCGCCACCACCGGCACCGCCAAGGCGCGCGAGTCCGTGTCCGGTCCCTGCGCAGCCGAAGGCGACCGTGAGAGCTACCGCGACCGCAGCCGCGAGTACGTACAGATGCGCCGTAGCGCGAAGGTGGGTCTTCATTGGGTCTCCAGCGTCGTCGTCGTGGCCGTCCACTTCCCTTCGGGGAAGTTCGTGTGGACGTAACGGTACACATGGATCGCGTGCCGCATGTAGAAGTCTTCCTCCGTTTCCCCTTCTTGGCGGGTGTCGATGATCGGGCCGTATACCACGTCATCCACCGTCACGTAGCTCGTGAGCTTCATCGTCGTTGCTCCTTGGTCGTTCGGGCTTCCTCACCCTGCACCTTCGCCATCTCTTTCACAGCTTCCATGTGGCGCAGGATGAACTCTTGTTCGGTCTCCATGCTCTCCCGGTACGTCGTGATCGTCTGCAAGATGCCGTTGGTCTCTCTCCAATGGGCATTCGCATACTGCGTGTCCTCCATCCTCGAATGGATGAGGACAGAGAACCCGGAGTTGAGCGCGTGAAGCTCGTACTGCGTCAGCACGAGCAAGCCGAGAACGATGCCGATAGCCCACTTCACCGACCACCTTGACGATGCACCTCTTCCTTGAGGTCAGCGATCTGACTCACAAGGCTGTTCATGCGCGCCTCAAAGAGTTCCTTCGTCACGTAGCGCGTGTCCATCTTCTCCTCCAAGGCGTGCATGTACGTGATGTTCGCGATCACGCCGCCAAGGATGACGATGACCAGCCCCACCGTGACGGGGGTCGAGTGGGACAGGACACGGCGGTACTCGGTGGGTACTTGGCTGCTGCTCACTTGTTGCGCGACTCCATGAACTTGTTGAACCTCTGCTCGATCTCCAGCTTACGGTCTTCGAGTCGCTTGCGAACAGGCCCTTCAGGCACGGCCTTCATCGCTCGGTTCAGCTTCTCGATCTGGTTCCTCGTCGCACGTCCCTGTCCGATCACGGCTGCATCGAACTGCATCCCCTGGGATCGGTACTCCTCCTGCTTCTCGACCTCGGTCAGGTTGTCCGAGAAGAGGCTGTACGTGAACCACGACGGAGCCTCCTGGTAGAAGCGGCGCACAGCCGGGATCTCGCTGGGCCTAATTCCTTCACCGCGGAGCCCCTTGTCCATCAGGTTCGCAACGCGCATCGCAGCGCGACCGAAGCCACCCGCCGACTCACCAAGCAGGTGCTCCATCGTTTCGGGGCTGATGTCCAAGACTCCAGCCTCGACTTGATCCCCTCCAGTCCAGCGGTTGAGCGCATCGGCAGCCGTCTTCAAGGACGGGTTCACGTCGGGGAAGTACCTGTAGGAATCAGGCGTCTGATACCGCTTGAACGGATCCTCGCGAGGCATGATCGAACGACCAGCGAAGTCCTTGTTCTCCTGCACCTGGATGAAAGGGTCAGCGAACCACGGAGCAACGACCTGCGTCGGAGTCGATCCCTGGATCGGTGAGAACGATTCAGCCGATTGCGTGAGCAAGTCCTTGACGGCCTCGTTGGACTTGTAGCGCCCGTTCTGGAGCTGCTCTGCCTGCTGCCCCATGTACGTGAACAGCGACCATCCCCAAGGCTGAGGCAGCATAACGCGACGGTCGCCGTACATCAGAGACAGATTGTGCGCCTTGTCGTTCTGGCTGATCGTGTCCCAGCGGTTCACACCGTTCTCGTCGTCGTCCGACATGAGTCGGTTCAGGAACGACACCAAGTATCCGAAGGAAACCATCGAGGCCGCGAGCGCAGCGGTGCGGCGAGGCGGGGCCTTCTTGAGCGCCTGGAAGATGCGCGCCGTGCCTTGGACGTTCGCGTTGAAGAACAGGTACATCACGTTGAACGGAGTACTGATCTCGCCGCGAGAGTCGAAGTCGATCGTGATCGTCTTGGACTGCCGCGCCGCTTCATCAGGTGAAGCACCGGCCTCGATGAAGGCGCGGTACACCGAGAAACGAACCGCGTTCTCAGCGGCAGAGGAGAAGTCCTCGACGATCTTCTTTCCCTTCAACCAAGCGAGGACGACATGCTTCCCGGTCGTGTCCTTCTTCGCGAGATCAACCTGCTTCTCAAGCTGATCGAACCGCTTGCGCAGCGTCTCGGGCTGAAGGTTCCAGCCCGTCATCCCGCCGCGCTCCTTCCACTCAGCCACGTCCTTCGAGAGCTTGTGCTCGCGACCGTGCTGGTCGGCCATGATCGCCATCAAGCTGTCCTTGATGCGAACAGGGTTCAGCGCCTTCGCCGTGAACGCGGGGCCTTGCTCCAGGTTCAAGGTCGCCGCCGCAGCGAGGGTGTCCTTGAGTAGGTTGGGCCCGATGAACTCAGGGTTCCAGCTCGTGTGCAGCTTGCTGTACGTGGTTCGGATGCCTTGAGCCAGACGCAGCAGTTCACCGGCAGGCTCGACCCCGATCGCCTTCATCGCCCTGGCGAGCTTCGCGTCGTGCAGGATCACCATCCGCTTCTGGCCGTCCTGCCAGTAGGTGAACACCTGATCCTCGGGTTTGGCCTTCGACATGGAGTCGATGGGCTCCCACAGCGAAGCGTCAGGGGCCTCTTCGACCAGCTTCCCTAGCGAGCGTCCAACCCGGTTCGACTCAGCACGCAGCGACCACTTCGCCATGCTGTCGATGAGGTTGACCAGCGGGTTGTCGGCGATCGACCGACGACCCTTCGCCGTCTTCGTGATCCGCTCGGCGTTGTTGAAGCTCTTGGAGCCGTAGCCCGTGAACGCATCCTCGGAGTCCTTCTCCCAGGTGTAGAGAGGGGCGTGGTACTGGCCGAAGTCCTCTTCCCACTTCTTGCGCGCTTCGTCGTTCAAGAAGCCTGACTGCTGAGCAAGATCCAGCTTCGCCTTGTTTGCGGCAGCGACCTGATCCCTGATCCACTCGTAGCCAGCCTTGTTCTTCGCGTACGACTCACGAAGTATCTTCTGCGCTTCAGCGGTCGTGATACCGGAACCAGGGTTCGCGACGTTGCCGAACTTCCTCGGGTAACGCTTCGCCATCGTCGCGTTGCGCTGCTCGGCACCGAGGGCGTAGACAAACATCCCAGCGTCCTCGACGCTGATGCCGCTCTTGACGAGGTGCTCGACAACGGAGTTCGAGAACTTCTCGACCTTCTCGTACCGATCGCGGAGCCTGGACGGGAAGAGACGAACCTTCTGCTCGGCGTTCGCATCCTCGCTGACCGGCTGCTTCTTAGCGATCCATTCCTGGATTCGCTTCAGCCTGATGTAACGATCCTGGATCTTGCGCAGGAACTTGTCGGAGCGGGACTCGTCAGGGACGTCGAAGCGGCCTTGGGGAGCGACAGCGAAGCGCGGCTGCCCCTCGTCCATTACCGAGGCACGCAATTCGGAGGTGATGGGAAGGGATGGGACGGAAATCTCGCCGTCGCTTGTCGGCCTTCCAATCCCTACCTCAACCCTCCCCACCCTCGCCCCAAACTTCTTCCCGATCTTGTTCGCTGAGGCCGTGAGCATCTGATCGTAGAAGGTCTGCATCCCCTTCCCTCCGATCGCCAGCCCTTCTCCTTCAAACGTCGTCTCGCCTGCGCGAATCTTCGCCGCGATCTCCTTGCCGACTACATCTTCAAGTGAGACCTCGTGGCCGTGGAGGCGTGTCGTTCCTTCGAGGGGAACTTCGGCACCGAAGCGTTCGGAGCCGTCCTTGGTAGCGCGGATGTAGACGGTTTGCGGTCGGCTTCCCTGCTCTGAAACCCACTCGCGAGCCAGTTCATGCGTGTCGAACTCTCTTGTTAGTCCGGTACGAATGATGGTAACACGCAGCCTCCCACCAGGGAGTGCCTCAGATCGAGCAAACGCGCGTGTGTCCTCCGAGTTCCGATCGTCGCGCGGCTCCGCAACGATCTTGTCCACGTTCTGCCGCATCGACTCGTTGTATCGGTCGATCTGCATCGCTCCAGTCGTCCACGCCAACTCGTCGAATCCGTGCTCGGCTGCGTAGCGCACCATGCGCTTCATCGCGAGGTCGTGCCATGTAGACTTGAAGGGGGCGTTGGGGACGGATCCTGGAAGCTTTTGATCCATATACCACCTGGACTGTGCCGTGGCCTGCTCGTATTCGGCCTCGGTGAGAACCCCCGCCTTGAGTGCTTCCTCACGCTGTTTCTGGCTGGTGTGCTCCAGTCTCGTCGCATCAGTTCCGTGGAAGCCCGCCACCTTGCGCGCGAGGTAGTAGTTTTCGTTGTCCGTCAGCGGCGGCGGAGTGCTGACTTGATACCCCCGCTCCCTCCCCTTTTGATGCCAATCGCTCTGCACCTCTTCGAGGAACAGCACGCGCTTTCCGTCAGCGGTCGTGCGCTCGTTGAAACGGACGTGAGCGAGGACGTTGGGGGTGTCGAAGTGGCCGCCCTCGAAACGCTTGCCAACAGCCGAATCACGAACATCTTGGTATTCACGACGAGCTGCCCACAGACCTTCGCGTAGGTGTTCGAATGCCTTTTGTCCGGCTTCGACGGCTTCGTTGTCGCGCGCATACTCAAGGTCGTCACGGACCTCTCGGAACTTGGCGCGAGCGTTTGTCGGCAGATCGAGGTTTTTGGCTTGACGGTCGGCCTCCTCGATCTCGGCCCTGTACTTCTCAAAAATAGGCTTGCTTGCGGCAGCCTTGATTGAACGCTCCTCTTCCTCCAGCGCGTCAACCTTGGCGCGAAGCCGCTTCATTTCAGGAGTGTCAAAATAGGGCAGCGTCAACAGCAGCTCGCGGTAGTTCTTTCCGCCTGGGGTTTGGTACTGTGAAAACTTGTCGGACTCACTATCAACCTCACTTACCTGCACGTTGTTCTCGCGCAGGAACTCCAGAACTTCCGCCTTCGTCACCGTGCTCTTGCCCTTGAGCCAGTCTTCGAGCCCGCTCCATTCGTACTCTTCAGCCTTCGAGCCCTGCTTCGCGATGGCACGCACCTGAGCGACGTTCGCCTTGTTCGGCATCTTTTCGTCGAGGCTGCTTTCGAGCTGCGAGTAGAATCCGAGCTTGTCTTTGGTCCTGGAGACTGCAAACCGCTCCTCTGTTCCAACTCGACGCGCCGCTTCCTGTGCCCTCTCTCCAGCGGCACGCGACGCCTCTCGGTTTCCACTACGGCGCTCAAGTCGAGAGGCTTCGGCTTCGAGTTCCTTGTAGCGAAGCGCACCCATCAGCGCCTCGACGTTGCGACCCGCCTCGTGACCTCCTTGCAGGACTTCAAGAGCGCGAGGACGAAGCTGGGCCTCGACAGCGCGCACCTGCTTCGCAGCAGCTTCCTGGGCAGGGCTAGAGGGGCGACGTGCCGACTGACGAAGTTCGATGAACCGCTCTTGCCAGAGCTTGCCGCGACCCTCGAAGACGAGCTTCACACGCTCTCGTTCAATCGCGAGAGCTTTCTCCAGGTCCGCTTCAAGCTCTTCCTTCGATCGCCTCGTCAGCTCGTTCGGCTTCGTCGGGACGTAAGCGGGCTCGTCCTCGGGGATCTCAACGTCGATCTCGCCCTTGGTCGTAAGCGGCTTGGCCCGCTCGACGGCTTGAGGTCCACGACTCCACGACCCGACAACCGGACGGCCTTGCTCGTCGTACAGCTCGGGGTTCTTGACCGCTTCAGGACCAGAAGGACCAACTGCGCGCGGACTCCTAGAAGCGACTGGCTGCTGGGCGACCGGAGGCATGGATTCAGGCTCAACCTGACCCGCCTCGGTCGCTCGCACTTCGATCGGCTCCGCAGGCTTCGACTTCTCAAGCTCCGCGAGACCAGCCGCGAACGAACGCGACACGTCACGCAGGAGAGCCGGATCCGCCGTCTTCTCTAGGTCCGTCTCGGCGATCGAGTCCCTGAGCGCAAGCAATTCCTTCTTGACGCTGGACGTACCCCCGAGCTTCTCGGTGATCCAGTCGATGATGCGTCGGACGAACCCGCGCTTCGTCTCCTTGAACTGACCGGGGTTCTCCTCCCACGCACGGATGAAGCCGGGAAGCTCCTCAGCGAACGCGGCCACCGATTCCTCGGCGTCCGCTTCGGGGGTCAGATCCTCACCGAACGAAGCCTTGTACCGCTCGCCGATCTTCGACAGGAGTTCGGGGGCGTTGGCCTGGAGATCGGCATGGAGCGTCTTCCACGAGTCCTGGTCCTCACCGGCCAGCCGGTGCGTCAGCTCGTGGTAGAGGACCGCCTTGCGACGCGAGCCTTCAGGAAGGTCCGCGTTCAGGTACGTCACCCCACCCTTCGAGAACCCGGTCGGCGCTCCTTCGGTCGCCTTCCCATCCCCGACGCGGAAGAGGACGAGGGGAGACCCGGCCATCTTGGCCCGCTCAGCCTCCCACTCGTAGCCCGTCTGGTCCTCGACCACCGAGACCGGGACACCAGCCTTCTCGCTGATCCGCTGCATGGCCTCCTGGACGCGCTGATCCGTCGTCTCGACCGGCTTGGAGAGCGTCCCTTCCGCCATCGCAGGCGCTTGCGCAGGGCCTTCCTGGACGGCCTGGGAGGGTTCAGGCTGCACGCCCTCCTTCGGGCCTACCTTGGACGCCTCCTGCTGGTGCCCGCGAGCCATGCCGCTACCAAGCAGCGACATGAGAACCCCAGCGAACCCACCACCACCGGCAGCGTCCGAGAGTCCCTGGGTGACCTCCCTGCGCTCGTCGAAGCTCATCGAAGCGTAGGCGTCCTGCCCGAGCTGCTGGATCGCCTCCGTCATGGCCTCCGTGCCGCCCTCGATGAAAGCGTCCGTGATGGCCTTACCCAGTCGCCCGCCCAGCTTGCCGTCGATGCGAGCGAGGATCCGGGCGGGAGTCGCAGCTTCGAGGGTGCCCAGCCCGCCATTGACGAGCATCGCCCCGAACGCCTGCTCAGGAGTGGCTCCCGACCGGATCGCATCCTCGTAGCCGGACACCGCGTTGACCGAGGCACCCGTGAGCGCAGTCAAGGCCGTCGCCGCGCGAGTCGTCGCACCGGCACCCTTCGCGATCATCCCAAGGCCAAGGAACGGGAGCGTTGAGCCCAGGGCATTCATGCCCGTCTCGGACACCCACTTCCCAGCACCGCCTTGCTGAGCATCGACCTTCTCGTTGGTCGGCACCATCCGCTCCAGGGCTTGCAGCCCACGAGCAGCCCAGTAGTGCGGGCTCAGGGTTTTCGCCGTTTCGGCGACCTCGTTGAGGCCGAGCATCGCAGCCCCAGCCGAGCCCATCGTTGCCGGGAAGTCGAGCAGCATCCTGCCCGTGTCCAGGGCACCCTTCGCGAACGACGAAGCGGACTGACCGGCGTAGTCCTTCAGCCCAGGCCCTTCAGGAGTCGGAGCTGGCGCGTACTTGGAACGGAGCCAGTCAACAGCCGAAGAGGGCTGGCTCTCCTGTCCCTGCGCTCCACCGTACCGCTGACGAAGGAACGAGATCGCGTCTACTTCTTCTTGGGCCATCCGAGTTTTTCGCCTTGCTTCAGAAGGCTTCGGTTGCGGTTCCCACCGAACCACTCACCGGGACCAAACGACGCCTCGATCTCAGCCGGACTCGGCTTCTTTCCATCCTGATTGGAAGAAGAAGGTGTCGGCTGCTTCATGGAGGAGATACGCGCGTCGATCTCCTGCGCGTACCGCATGTCGTTCGGGATCCCAAGGTTGGTGAACACCGCTTGCGGATCACCACCCTGAGCGATCATCTGCGCCGCTTGGTCGATGATGTCCGAGGTCGGAGGCGGCTTGGGGTTGCGCTGGTTGAACAGCTCCTCGGCACGCTTCTGAATCTGCTCACCAGGAACGAGATCACCAAGCTCCTTACGAGCCGTCGCAACCGCGTCGTCGTAGGTGTACGGCTTCTCGGTCGTACCACGCTGCCCAGCCGCACGCAGGCCAGCGGCCTCGACCGTGCCCTGCGTCTGGATCATCTGCTCTTGCAGCTTGCTCGCTTCCGTGAGGTCTTCAGCGAGCGCCTTCATGTAGGCACCCTGCATCGCATCGAGGTCGTCCTGCGTCTGCGGAGAGCGCATCGACACGAGCGACAGCGCCGCGTGAGAGCGGAGCATCCGCATGTTCGGGAACATCTGAGCGACCCCAGCGTGCTGCTGAGACAGGCTCATCAACATTCGCTGGCCCTCAGCCGCGAACGCCGCCTTCTGGGCTTGCTCCGTCTCCAACTTCGAGAGCATCGTCCCGACTTCGATCGGGTTGAGACCCTGCTGGCCCCCGGTCTTGATGAACGACTCCATCCCTGACACGAGCCCCTCGGCTTGGTCAGGCTGGATCAGGCCCGTAGGCGTACCGTCCTCGGTGGGGCCTTGCCCCTGAGCGAGCCGCATAGCCCGCTGCGCTTGACGCTTGGCATCCTCAGCCAGGACGCGCATCGACATCTCTTGCCCCTTCTCGGCAAGGATCGCAGCGCGAGCCTGCGGGTTCATCTGAGACGAGACCTCGTTCAGGCGACTGAGGATCTCTTGGACGTGTCCACGAGGTCCGATCGCGGCCTCGTCTACGGGACCGTTCGATTGGTCCCACTCACCGCGCGCCTGCTTCAGTTCGTCGAGGATCCCAAGGCCCTTCGTGTAGGCATCCTCCTGTCCGCGCGCACGCTGGATCTCGGCGAGGCGCTCAGAGTTCAACTTCCCCTGCTGATCGGCAAGAGCGTTCTCCCTCTGAGACTGCTCCTGCTTGAGGCGCAGGTTCTCCCTGGCGAGTTCGTCGTTCAGCTTGGACTCGGACTCGGCAAGCTGTAACCGACGCTGCTGCATTCCGATCTCAAGCCCTTGGCCGATGCCACCGGCAAGACCAGAAGCCGCGTTCGCAAGGGCTCCGTTGTGACGAATGACGATGGGCATTGTGATCCTAGAAGTAACTGCTTCCCTGGTACTGGCTCCCGAACTGAGAACCAACCTGCCCGCCGATAGCAGCTCCAGCCGGGCCTCCGATTCCTGCCCCGAGCGCCATCCCACCGATCTGGAAGAGGCTCTGGAGCCAAGCGTTCGGATCGGTGTGCTGCACGCCTGCGACCGTCTGGGCGATCTGTCCCGTGAGTGCAGCCTGCGCACCCGCTTGGCCCTGGAAGATGTTGGACAGCGAGCCGTACTGCCCAGCCATCGCGTTCGCCCGCGACTGCTCCAGGTTCGCACCAAGGCCAGCCAGAGCCTCGTTGATGTTCGAGAGGGCCCGAGACGTGTCCGAGCGCACACCACGAGCCATGTTGTCATATAGGGTCGTGTCGTAGAGGCCACGGTCGATCGAGGACTGCGCCGCCGCTCCAAGGCCCTGCGTCTCGCGCGTGAGAGCCTCTTGCTTCGCCTGCCCACCGATCCTGGCGATCTCACCCTTCGCCGCCTTGTACCCGGTGTCGATCGACTTCAAGCCCTGCCGCTGCTGATACAGCGCGTTGGCATAGCCCTTCTGCTGCTGCATCTGGGCCTGCTTGTAGAGGGCCATGACCTGAGAGAGCTGACCCTTGCCGGGATCCTTGCCCCCCATCAAGCCCTGGAACCTGTCGATCGGATTGATCTTGTCGAAGAAGCCCATATCTACCTCACGCCGTTCGCTTCCAGAAGTACACCACGATCGAAGGCTGAATCACAGACACGTCATCATGCGCATCAGGCTGGGTAACAGAGTGCGAGAGCGTAGCACTCGGCCCAGCCGTCGTGCCTGTGGCTACGCTTCCACCTGGGTTACTGGTCGTGGCACTAATCCCAGTCGTCGCCGACTTGGTGGACAGCGTATTGTCCGCAGGCGTTCCAGACATCGACGTGTCGATCGTGAACCCAGAGGACGAACCCGTTGCGGTCGGATACCGCTGCGTCAGGTGCGTGTGGCCTGGGTCGGTCACGTTCACCGTGTGCGTATGCTGGATGACCTGGGTGTAGTCGTGCGTGTGGCTTGAGTGGCTGGCTACCGCCGTCCCAGCGTGAGCCGAGATCGAAGCCGACTTCGAGCCGATGGTCTCCTCGGCGGTGTCGAAGTCTTCGTCGCCTTCGTCAAGGCCAACGAGCACACGACCCGCTCCGAAAGAGGACCACGTTCCGTATCCAAGCAGCGTGGCTGGGTCGGTTGATACGACTGAGGTGAACACGCTTCCAACCGGAAACGCCTCGCCAGACGACGACAGACTCTTGACCCGGGCGTCGAGATCAGAGATCGCGCTGGAGATCCGCTTCAACGAAAGATCGACGGATGAGCCTCCCGCAGAACCGGCCTTGACTTTCGAGGAGTCGATCCCTTCGACCCTGAGGGCAGTCGGGGATCCAGGGCTGACAACCAGCCCATCGGCAGCTCTGAACTGAAGCTCATCGCCCTCGAAGTAGAAGGGACTGCGACCGCTCACGGCGAGTTCGATCTTGCCGTTTTTGTCTCGGCGCAAGCCCTTTCCAAGCACGAGCTGATCGAGCACCTGCTGGACGGCTCGGCGGATGCGCGGGTCTTGGTCGCCCCAGGCAAGAGTCGTCATCGGCTCAGCCCTCGCTTCCTACCACCACGATGGATGTCGAAGTGAACGCTCTCGATCGCGAAGCGCGTACCAGAGTCACCGACGTTCTGCGACACGTTGCGCAGGCGAACCCACAGAGCAGACCCAGACATTCGCAGCGGAACCTTGTTGCGACCTGGGACAAGCTCTCCATGACGGACGATACCACCGAGGGCGTCGGGGTAGTCCGACATGTACGCCTGATAGATGCACCCGTCCTGCGACAGAGAGAGGAGTGCATCCATGCTGGTCACTTTGCTCTCGTACTCGGCAGCTTCTCCGACAAACGGACCCAGCACCACGCGAGCGTCGATCGGAACCGTGTCGTCCGTCTTGGCGCTCTCGCTGACAAGGCGAATGTAGCCGTCCTGCGAGCCCTGCACCATGACCCTCGCGGACTCACCGTCACCGTCGAGGTTGCAGGCGAACGTGGGGCGCGTGTCGATCGAGCCGGACTTGCCGAACTCGTCTTCCATCCAGGCGTTCGTCTTCTGACTCCAGAACCACATCTTGACCGCCGTGCTACCCGAGTGACCGGCGTACGGGATCTGGTACACGCGCAGGCCGAACTCGCGGATGTCCCACACGAGCAGCATGTAGTAGGTCGAGAGGTCGATCGCTCGGAAGCGACGCTCGATCACCCCGTCCGTGATCGGAACCGGGATCGAGTTGGGAGCCATGCGCAGCACACCACCACGGCTCATGTAGACGTACAGCGTCCCGTCCGGTGCCTTCGCCCAGCAGGGTCCGAAGCCGGTTCCGTAGGTGTCGCTGATAAGGTCGATCTGACCACCCGCAGCCGGGTCTCCCGTGAAGCGCCTGATGCTGCGCTCGCCGCCGATGATGAGGAGATCGTCCGAGTACGGGATGAGCGTATTGATGAGATCGCTGGGACGACCAGGGACCGCGTTGACTCCCTTGAGAGCTTGCGTCGGGATCGGCGAGTCGTGCGGGAAGAAGTCCCAGTTCGCAGGATCTCCGACCGCCGACATGAAGTAGTTGCTCGGGTTGTCGGGATCGCGCGCCAGGACGAGGCGGTTGCGCCAAGAGCACATGAGCTTGCAGCGAGGCGGGATCGTCCCCGCACTCGAAGCCGTGTGCGCGCTGACCGTATCCGTCTTGGGGTCGTAGACCTTGTAGCTGAGACCGTCCGACAGGTAGAGCTTGCGGTAGATCACCGCCGAGCTGATGAACTGGCTCGACGAATCGAGCGTCGGAGACCCCGAGGGAGTCGAGATCGCGCTCGTAGTGAACGTGCGGATGTTGCCGTTCGAGACAGCGACGAACTTCACGTCGCGAGGCGTTCCAGTAGCAGAGGCCGTGCTGACCAGCTTCAGCTTGTAGAGGCCGTAGCTGGAAGATCCAGTCACCTCAGATCCAAGCCACACGAACTCGGCACGAGTGTTTGTGAAGCTGGAGGGGTACTCGGGGATCGCAGGATCGACAGCGACCGCGTATCCGCGAGGATCGTCCGTGATCCCCTGCACCGTAGCGATCACCACGCTGGACGCATCGTACCGCTTGTAGACAATCAGCGACGTTCCCGTGGATCCTTGGTAGATCGGAACGTACAGGTTGTCGAACTTGTCTACGGCAAGGCGCGGGTAGGCGTAGGTGAGCGCACTTCCAAGCGTCTCGTTCCATCCCGTCGTCGCCGTCGTACCAGCGAGCAGGGAGAAGCTGCTTCCATTGTCGATGATCTTGCGAACGTCGGTCGTGTCTGCGGACAGAACGTAGGTGTCGGTCGCTTGCCGAGGTCCGACCGAGTACACGTCTCCCTGGCTGTTGATGATGACGCCCCAGCCTACACCCCCAACGGTGTCGCTGGAGCTTCCGTTGTATAGCGAGGTCGCGACCCACTTCAGTTTCGCGTTCGCCGTGTCGATCTTGGCGAGGATGCCGTACTTCGAGTTCGCGGCAAGCCCTTCTTTGCTCGGAGTGCTGTAGGACGTGTCCGAACGAGGAGGACCGCCGTGCGTCTGGCTCGCGAGTTTGTAGCGGTTGTAGAGATGCGGGAACCAGCCAATGTTTGCGTTAGCAGTCGAAGGCGAGAACGACGTGCTGGTAGCAACTGCTCCGGTAGCAGACGTGCTCCACGACCAAGGAGGAGTGATGCCCTCGGCGAGCGTGCGCGTAGACCCACGCGAGTTGATCGCCTGGATACGCATCGCGTAGTGCGGAGTCGAGTTGTATGCAACGGGAGCGCAGGCCCGGTACTCCGAGTGGGGAGTAGAGCTTCCGCCGTACTGAACCCCGGCCTGCCCAGTATTGTTGATGCAGTCCTTGAGGTTCTGGAGAGTCGCTCGAACGGTAGCTCCGATGAAGACCTCTCGCGCAGTCGGAGTCGCCGTGAGGGCAGACTTGAACGTGTACGTCACGGCACCCGATCCGTCGTTGATCGTCACCGTGTCGTTGTTGCTGGGCTGGGTTCCGTTAGCGAGAAGCCATGCAGCGGGACCAGCCGTGAGCTGGTCCATCAGCCCGTACTTGCCAGCGAGATAGCCCTCGATCTCGTCCATCTCGTAGCTCGTGGCCGTCGAGTAGGCGAACGATTCGTCGGGGTAGTCCTGCGTCGTGATGAGGCGCTGCTGAGCGTTGCTGGAGTCGTACCAGTCAGCCAGCACCATGATCTCGCAGATGTCTCCGGCGAACGGGCTAAACCCCGAGCTGGGGTTCGTTCCGTAGCCAAGCATCGTCTCGACCGCAGACGAGAACGAGGCGCTCTGCCAGCGAGCACAGGGCTGGCCGTTGATCCTCAGCATCGAGCGCGTCGCCGTGCCGAACTGATCATGCACTCGACCGTCGCAGACCCAGGTGATGACGGCGCAGTTGTTCCAGCCGACCGGGCCACCGAGCGGCATCGTGTTCGCTCCAAGTGGAGCGACGGCAGCGACCGTCGAGGCCGTGGAGTCGCTGGCGGTTCCACTCAACTCATGCAGGGTGATCTCGCCCTGCGAGGCCGTTCCAGGAAGGGTCGATCCTTGGGTTCGGTTAGCGATCAGCATCCTGTCCGAGGACCCGTTGTCCTGGAACAGGATCCATCGCATCGTCGCATCCGCCGCAAGGCGCACGACCATGAACACCACGAACTGAGCCCCCGCGTAGGTCGGGATCAGGGACAGGATCTCGTCCCTGGCGCTCTTGTCCGTCGTCGTCGGCGTCACCGACTTCATCGAGTTCGACGTGCCGTTGAAGTGCAGGCACGGACGGCCTCCAGGGCCCTTCAGGCGGTACGTCGGGCCGGTGTGTGGGGTAGCCCCACCCTTAGCGTCCGCGTACAGGTGACGGCCCTTGCCGCTCTTGTCGAGCCACGCCTCGACCGTACCGCCCTCCAGCGTGTCAGCATTCGTGAGCGGGGTGATGACGAGGGTATCCTCCTCCGTCGCGTCCAGGTGCGCCCAGATGCGCGTGGAGTAGCTGGAGAGGTTCGTTACCGGGTCGTAGTCAACCGCGACCTCGGTCGTGTCCGGGCTCTTGGGCGTCACCCCACGGGTCGCGTTGGGTTGCGCCGCGTAGAAGAGGGAGCCGTCCTTCGGGCTCGCCGCAAGGTCGTTCAGGGGGTAGCTCGCACGGCGGCGGAAGACCTCCTCGGGGTTCGCTCGATCGGCACCCGTGTAGCCCACGATGTAGGACTGCTGCGAGTCCACGTCGTTCTGGGCCGTGTAGAGCCGATCGTCCTTGAGCACGATGCGCTCGACGTACACGCCGAGGTCGAGCTGCCAGACCTGCTTCGTCTTGTTCTCGGCAAGCTGCTCGTAGCACCACATCCGAGCCTTGCTCTGGACGCCTCCGGTGCTGATGGCAGCGAACACGTTTCCAGCATCGTCCACCGCAAGCGCACGGCACTCGTGGTTGGGATCGTCCACCGGCAACGAGAGCGTCCACAGCTTCGTCCCCGCCGAGTTGTACTTGACGATCGACGCCTTGCCGTCAATCACGTAGACGTTGCCCTGGCGATCCACAACCACGCCCTTCACCTCGGACGTGGACGGCGTGGTGATGTTCTGCTCGGTCGTGACGCTGCTTCCAAGGCTCGTGTACGTGACCTTGGTCTGGTCGTATCCCACCGTAGCGAGGTGCTTGATCGGGTTCGTTCCCGAAACCTGCGAGGCGTTGTACTTCGAGAGCCCCGAACGCTGGCTGATGCGCTTGCGACCCGTAACCGGGTCCACCGTGCGCATGTTCACCATCTCCCGCGTCGTTTCGGCGGGCTGATCGCCGAACGCTTCGTTGTCGTTCAGGCCACCGAACGGAAGAGGGAAACGCGGCATGTCACGGAATGCTCAGGTTCCAGGGGCTCAGGTTCGCACCACGGGTCGAGTCCATGAAGGAGGCAGCAGCGCCACCTTCGACACGACCGAAGTCCCATTGGGTTCCTTGGTCGTTCGTCATCGCCGCAAGGGCGATCGGGCCCGCCTCGACGCGAGCAACCATCTCACCAACAGAAGCGGACTCGCTCTCCTCCCAGCCGATCGCGAACGCCCGGATCAACTCCAGCATCAGGGGCTCGATGAAATCGGGGACCGGAACGAGGTACGAGTCGTTCGTCACTCCAGGCCACTTCGCCCTGTAGTAGAGCAAGAGCCCGTCCGTGACGCTGGATGCAGGGGTCGGCCAGAGAGCCAGCCTGGGAGTCGGAGCCGACGAGGACGTGGGAGCGCTGTACTCGATCCCACCCCAGTACTGAAGGCCGGAAACGCTCAGGTCAGAGGCCCGCTTGCGCAGGATGTCCGACAACGGGGTCCAGGTGAACTTGCTGATTTGGCTATTCACCTGGACCGAGATCGCCTTGCCGAAGTCCAGCGGAAGATCGACGTAGTTCTGGCTTGCGACCAGATCGAGTTCGACCGCCGGACGTTCCAACCACGACCACTCGAACATGCTCACGAGGTGCTGGCCCGCCACGTTCACGATCTCGACCGGATTGAGGTCCGGGTCGGTATCGCGACCAAGGGCGTGCTTCACATGCCTGATCGCACGTTCGAGGGTCAGGGTCATAGATCAGGTTCCGGTGGGCTGGATGCCGTGACCGTAGATGCCCGTGAGAACGACCTTCTGGAGCGAAGCGGTAGCACTCGTGCCAACGGCAACGGCGCTGGCCGCATACGCACCCCATCGGTTCGTGTTCACGGCAGGCGGGTCAGCCTCCAGGGCCTTCGCGGTGCCGAAGCACAGAGGATCTCCGACCGCGATCGGGCACCCGCTCGTGCGCTTCACCAGCGCATAGCAAGAGCCCTGAATGCGGACCGGCAACGTCGCGCCCGATGCCGCGCTTGCCATCGCGACTCCGACGTACGCAGCCTTGCGCTGAGCAGCCGTAGCCGTCGAGGTCGTCACGAGGACACCGGCAGCAAGAGGCGCTGAGGAGCTGATCGGGACGACATCCCCAGCCGTGATGGCTGCGGAAGCCGTAGCGATCACATCGACATTGGGAACCCTGTAGTTGGTTCCACCGCTGTAGTCAGGAAACAGGTCACTCACGACGTGGTTCCTCCGTATCGACCGAAGCCTTCGAGTCCGTTGAAGTGCAGGGTCCGCAACTGAGGAGTGCTCATGCCAGAGACGATGGATTCCATGCCCCTCGCAACCCACTTCTGGTTGACAGTACCAGCACCCTGATCCAGCTCCACGACAGTCGTCGAGGTCGCGTTGTAGGTGACGCCGGTCTTCACGATGAAGATCGAGTCGGTAGCCCAGGCGGTGTTACTGGTCGATTGCGTGACGGCCCGGACAAGGCCGCGAATGCGAACCTTGGCCGTAGCACCGCTGGCAACCGCGCTCAGCACGACACCGAACACGCCGTCCGAGCAGATCGCAGACGACACGGCACCGAGGCTCGCCGAAGAAGGGGCCGTGCATGAGACGAACCGACCCGTGTTCGAGTCGATGTCGCACATGACGACCTCCCCCTTCTGGAAGGCCGCGTTGGCCGTGAGGTCAACGTCGTAGTTCTGAACGTCGTAGGTGAGTCCACCGGGGGCGAGCTTCGCATGAATGGACATCAGTTCGCTCCTGCGTAGTTGCCGTAACCGGAGATCCCGTTGAACTGGACGAGCCGCAACGCCCGAGTGGCCGTCGTGCTCACGAGCGCCGTGCCGACAGCACGGGCGACGAACTTCGCGTTGATGCCGTAGGTCGCCGCGTCCGAGTCCAGCGTCCCGTCAGCGACGGGGGCGTAGAGGTTCATGGAGGCGATAGCGGCATCAGCCGTGTTGCGGGTGAACGCCTTGCAGACACCGTGCAGACGCACCTTGACCTGACCGCCAGAGGAAGCGTCTTCGAGAGCGATCCCGAAAACACCATGTTCCAGCTTGGGGTCGAGGAGAGTGAACGCGATGTTGCTCTGACCATCAGCGCCAGCACCGATGGTGCGATCAAGGGAGATCGCGTCGTCGCTGATCTTGATGTAGACCTGGTAGAACCCGGTCGTGGCCCCGGTTCCGCCAGTCACCTTGATCCTGGCAAGGCCAGATGCGCTGCCATTACCAAGGTTCCCAGCGATGTCAACCTGGGTATCGGCAAGGGCACCGATACTCGCCGTGAGCGTGATGGCATCGGCGCTGGTTTTGCCAGCAACCGTGTAGATGCCAACCGTCGCGTTCGTGCCACCCGTGATCACTACCTTGTCGTTGCTCGCGGACGTGAACGTGTAGTTCGTGAACGCAGCAGACTTGGTGATGGTCTTGCTGGATTCAGTCCATTGGGCACCAGACAAGGCCGTGATCGTGTTCGTGTTTCCAGGAACAGACGCGAAGGCACCGACTTTCGTGATGCGCTTCAGGGTGTTTGCGAACGAAGCTCCGGTCGAAGCAGCGTTGTCCTGCCCCGCGAGGTAGCAAGACGTGAAGATACCGTCAGACGACATCGAGAGCTGAACGCAGTCGCCAAGGGCGACCGCCTCGTTCGCGGTGACGTAGGTATCGAAGTTCTTGAGCGCGAATCCGTTTCCGGTCGGGCTCGAAAGGACGGGAAGGTGTGCCATAGGTCACACCATCAGTTCGTGTACGCCGCGAAGGCGTTGGCGAGGGGCGAGAGGAGACCCTGACGCTGGCGCGAACGGCAGACGAAGTTGTACCACGTCGAGACCGGAACGATCGTCGCCTCGGGCTGATCCGAGGGCGTGATCTTCTCGCGGAAGCGGATGTACCACTTGTCGTGGAACACCGGCAGCATGTACTTCGGGTGCAGGAAGTAGTAGCGCGGGCCAAGGCCCATGTTCGAGTTCGCTGCGCCCGAGTTGCCTTCGGCCACGTTGTTGTCGGCGCTTCCGAGCGTGCGGTGGTTCGGGTACAGCGTCGCCGCATCGAGACCCTGCCAGTAGTGGATCGGGATGCCCATGTAGTTCAGGCCACCGATGTTCGGGTTGTTGCCACCACCGGTCCAGACCCAGGTGCTCTGACGAGCGCGGGTGCTGGCCATGAAGTGGTTGTAGCCCGTACGGCTCGTGGCGATGAACATGCGATCCACTTCAGGCCGCTCGAAGTACTCCTGGAAGGAGGTCGGCGGGATGAACTGGACGCGCGTGATCATGTCGTCGAAGCCCGCGATCGCGTCGCCCGAGTTGTGGACGCCGGTGATCGCCGTACCAGAGGCAGCCGTCGCCGTGAGGGCCGAGCTGTCGTAGGTCGCGTACTGGTTCTTCCACTTCGTGTTCCCCGACGACGTGGGGTTGATCCCCTCGACCGTGGTGAACGCAGTACCGGCAGAACCAGCACCGTTGAACTGGCCGTTCGTGTACTCGTTGACGAACACGCCGAGCGAGTACGGCTCCGTCGCCGTCGAACCCGAGGTCGTGACCTCCATGAGGTCGTAGTCCGGCTCAGCGAAGAACAAGTTGTCCATCTTGTTCATCACGCTCGTCATCAAGCGTTGCTTCTTGCCGAACATCATCGACTTGACCTGCTGGAAGCGACCCATGCCCGTCATCTGCTCGGGGCCGTTGAGGTCGTCTTCCTGGTCGATGAAGGACATGTGGTCCATGACGAAGCGCCACGGAGCCGTCCAGTACTTCGACGTGTTCGGGCTCGACCACGAGAAGGTCGCACCCGGAAGGTGAGTCACCGCAGTCGTCCCCTCGTCCGGGAACCACTCATCGGTGATGTTCTTGCCACCCTTGAACAGCTCGTTGATCCCCTTGCCGCGAAGGAAGGGAGAGATGCCGTAGGTGTTCTTCACCGCATCGTTGACGATCTCTTCCTTCGTGGAAAAGATCCCCGACCCCGTGCGGTTCACGAGGTCGAGATAAGCAGTCAATTGCTGGCCCGCCATGAGTTTTCATCCTGCGGCTATCGCCGCCTTGGTCACATTCGACCCGAACGATAGATGCGAACTGCCTCGTCGGAACTGCCGCCCTTGACCAGATGCTTCCACGCCTCGTACTCGGCCACCTCGGGATCTAGGGCGAGCGACTCTGTGCGCCGTCCATTCACGCTGGGTGAGCCATTGACTTTGGCGTTGCTGGCCTTGTTGACATCCAACTTGGCTTGAGCCTGGCGCTTCAGACCAACGAGCTTGGCCGCGTCGGCGAAGAGATCGAACATCTCCCCGTCCTTGTAGCCAGGGCTGATCTTCTCAGCCTTCTCGACGACCTTCTGCCACTTCTCAGGCTCCAAAACCTCGGGGAAACGCTCCGCGAGGTCACGCCGGGTCTGGTCCACCTGAAAGCGAACGATCTGCGACTGGAGAGCTTGGATCTTCTGCTCGTAGTCCAGTTGCGGAGCTTCCTTCGGGAGGATCTCAGCCAGCGCCGAAGCCGCCTCTTCACCGAACAGCTCACGGATCTTGTCCAGCTTCTTCGCGGTGTTGTCCTCAAGAGGGGCGGGCCTCGCCTCCTTGGGTGCCGCTTTCTGAAGCCGGTCGATCTCAGCCTTGAGCTTCTCAATGTCAGCGAACTTCGAGTCAACGTCAGACTGGACCTTCAGGCGCTTCTTGCCCATCTCAAGGATGGCCTTGCGTCCCATCTTGTCCAGTTGCTCAGAGGTCCAGCCATCGCGCCGCAGAGCTGCCAGGGCAGTCTCCAGCTCGCTCATGTCTTCCTCTGCTTCAGCCTCCGGTTCGGACTCAGGCTCAGGGGTCTTCGCCTTCGTCGCCTTCGGCTCGGGAGCGTCGTCTTCCGCTTCCGGCTCCTCGGCCTTCACGGCCTTGGTGTTCTTCTTCTCAGGCTTCTTCTCAGCCTTCGGCTTGGGGTTCGCCGTCTCGGCAACCTCGCGCTCGATCTCCGCGCGCTCCTTCGCCCACTCCTCATCCGACATCTCAGGCGCACGGAACGCAGCCAGAGGGTCGGAACCACCCGAGGGGAGGGAGACCGGCTGGGGAGCGTTAGGGAGTTCGAGTTCGTCAGTCATGCTCAGCGCGCGTCGAAGATGATGGTTGCGATGACTCCCGTGCTACTGGCCGTTGCACGGATACCGTCACCGGGGATCTGGATTCCAGAAGGTCCGAACTCGATGTACCCGGCGTCGGGAATCGGAACCGCTGTCGCAGCACCGACACGGAATGTGAGCAGCGTCGTTCCGGCGTGGTCCGCGATGGTGATCGTCTGCTCCGTAGCAGCTCGCGCCGTGATGACGACCGAACGCAGGACTGCCTTGTACTGGCCGACGACGAGCCCAGCCGGTCCTTTCCACGCGCTCGCCGCCGTCGTAGTCGCGCCACCGGCAGCGTTCGTCGGATACTGGGCGCTGGCGCTGGAAGCGAGAGTGAAGTAGCTGTGGGGTGAATCCATGGGTCAACCGAACTCGCAAGAGTCCATCTTGCTGTCCTTCGAGCGGGCTACGGCTTCGTCGATCTCGCGCTTGCTCGTGAACACGGGATGACCCTGCTCGTCAAATCGCTTCGCGTACTTCCAGTTCTTCGGCAGGTTCAGCGCCACATGACTCCGATCCGGCTTGGGATCGAACTGCTTGCCCTCGCAGATCCGACGACAGGTGATCCCGTTGATGACGTGGTACTCGCCGATCGGAGGAGCTTCCCGCATGGGGAGGAACTCCTCGATGATCTGGCCCTCAGGAGTCTCGAACTGGTAGATCGGCATACAGCCCCTAGCGGGTTCCAGAGGTAGTACCACTACCCCTTGGGGTGGTCAAGGGGTTGCCAGCCGAGCGCATGGTTCCCTGTCCCCGCGTCTGGCCTCCCATCGCGAATCCAGGCTGGCGCACCTGCTCCCCGGACGGAGAGCCCTGACCGGGGCGCGGCGAGAGCTGGGGGCCCTGCGGTTTCTGCTCGACGCCCTGCGTCTCGGGCATCATCGCCTGCATCTGGATCCCCTGGAACGCCGACAGGATCTTGGGGTCGATCAGGCTGGGAAGGTCGGGCATGTTCAGGGCGTCGCCCAGCTTCGACAGTAAGGCCGTTGCGTTCACGTACGGCATCGCCCCGATGACCTGGAGCAGTCCAGGCAGCGCCCCGGTCAAGAACGCAGCCTGACGCTGCATGAGGGCCTCAGAGGTGCGCTCCATCGAGTACGGCTCGATGTCGTACTCGTAGAGGTCGAACGAGTCGTTCTCGTCCATCGGGCCGCCCTCGAACCAGACCTCGACCCCAGAGGGATCAGCCCCCATGAGCACCTGCACCCGGTTGTCGTTGTGCAAGTACCAGCCCCAGGTCTGACCGAGGCGGATCGTGGCCTTCACGACCGACCGCTTCAGCATGGCGACGCGACGGCTGGCAGCCTCGTTCGCGATCACGTTCGCGGTCGCAGTCTCCCCACCCTGCGTGTTTCCACGCATGGCCTCGAACAGACCCGACACACGATCGAGCCGGTCGCGGTCCACCTGGAACGCTTCGAGCTGCTCGCGGCTGATGCCACCTGCCGTGACCTCCTTGGCCTTCGACTGATCGAAGCCAGCCACGGTGTAGACGCCGAGGTGCTCGCCCTTCGCCATGATCTGCGCGAGCTTCTTCCCAGCCGAGTAGCTGCCCTTCCCAGACGCACGCGGGGTGTTCAGCTCGTCCAGGATCACCATGCGCTTGAAGCGCATCGAGGAGTCGATGATCGACTTCGCCTGCGCGTTCAGCGTGCGCACCTGGGCATCGACGGCCACCAGCGGAGCCAGCGGGAAGGACTCGTCCGAGACCTTGTGCGCGGCGTACATCGTGTACGGGCCCCACCTAGGACCGTAGTACGCGCGCGGCTTGCGCAACCAACCGTACGCCTCGCCCAGCTTCTCGGCCCCACCGTCCGTGGTTTCGACCAGCTCGACCAGCGTCCCGTTGTAGCCATCCGAGCGTTCGTAGCCATCCTGCTGCCACTCAGGAACCCACACGCACCAGTAGGCGATCTCGTCGCGGTTCAACTCGCGACGCTTCTCCTGGTCGGACTCGGCCATGTCGTGCTCACTCGGGGTGAGCGCCTCGATCAGCTTGAGGTTCCAGCCCTCGTCCTTGCGGGACTTCGCACGCTCAAGCAGCGCCTTCTTGCTGACGATGATGCGGTGCGCCTTCCAGCGCGCGAGGTCGTAGTCGCACGCCGCAACGTCCCAGGCGTGATCCTTCGGACTCACCCGAACCGACTTCGGAGCGTACGGCTTCTGCTTCTTCTCCTCACCGCTCCCCTCGCCCTCATCGCCCTCTTCGTCGTCCTCGTACGGGATGCCGCCGTACAAGGACGCCTCCTGCGTCGTGAGGACGACACCGTAGGCGAACTGCATGTCGAGGACCGGACCATCCGCGAGCAGCGTCTCAAGCTCGTTCTCGGCGGTCAGCCGGTTCATCGCGTTCTCGACCGCCTTGGCATTCAGGGCGTAGTGACCTCCACGCCGAGAGCGAACCTTCCACTTGGGGTTCGAGTAGACAAGCTGCGGGATGATGTTGGTGCACCACTCGTACGCATGGTTCTCAGGGTCGTAGGCGTCCTGCGACTTGGGGTAGAAGGGACCACCCAGCCGCATCCTGAGATCGTCGTAGTTCTTGAGGAACTTCCGGTTCGCCTCCGTCGCAACGCAAAGCTCGTGAAGAAGCCCCTTGGCCGTGATTTCCATCAGTAGTCAACTCCTTCGATCCAGTCCTCTTCCTCGAACGTCTCCTCAAACCCAAGCATGGCTGCATAGCTGTTTGGATTGAAGCGAGGCTTCGCAGGCTCGTTGGAGTGATCGTGCCTCCACACGTAATTCGCCACATAGCGTAATGGGTCACATCCGTGATCGGCAGCTTTCGGATCCGTGTAGTCGCGAGTCGGTCTTCCATCGTCACGCTTCAAGAACGTGTACTCAGGAAGCTCCTCAATCAGACTGCACGGCTTTCGCTTCGACGCAAGGATCTCGTCTCGCCCAGACTTGAGTGCGGTACTAGACAATCGGATCTTGGGGATTCCGTCTGCCTGCACCGTGAACCCACTACGAACGAGGTCGAGGCCCGCGAGGTCTCCGCGACCCGTGGTCGTTCGAGTATTGTCTGCGGGACGCGCGATGCGCGGGAAGCCCTCACGCGAGAGGTAATCGTTGCAAAGCTGGATCGCGTCCGGTCGCGAGGGGTCGCACACCACGACGACTAGACCTTGGTTGTTCGGATCGGTCTCATCGCGCTTGTCGCGGTCTCGAAGGTCACGCGCAACGGACGTGATGCGATCAGCCCACCACTCGATCGGGCGCTGGACGTAGTAGTACTCTTCGAGCAGGAAGATCCTACGCTCGTGATCGACCCCGAAGACTTCGATCGTTCCAGGGTCGGTGTATCCCCAGTCCATCCCAGCGATGAACCACTTGAACTGGCGGTAGTCCGAAGGAGCCGGGACGACGTGGATGTTGCGGTCGAAGTTCTCCCACACAAGACCTTCGGCGGCGCACCACTCGCCGAAGCGCAGGCGACGCTTGCGAACCCCGGTCAACTGATCCAGCGACTCGATGTAGGCCGAGCCTTCAGGCGTCCAGGCCCTCGCCTTGGCATCGTACAGGATCGGGTTGTTCTCGTGCTTTGTTCGGATACGGCGCGTGACACCGTTCAAGCACCGCTGGTTCAACCAATGCCCCGGTGCGTCAGGGTTCGTGTCCGCAAGTAGCAACTGGAAGTTGAGCTTCTTGTTGCCCCAGTTGCGCAGGGCGCGGCGGAACTGCTGCCACTCGTCCTCGCTGATCTCGAACGCTTCCTGGACGTACACCACGTCGTAGTCGGTTGAGTACAGACGGCTCGCATTGTCTAGGCCACCGACGACCATTCGCGAGCCGTTCTCGTGCTCGTAGCTGAGGCGCTGCTTGCGCGCTGGTCCAGCAAGCATCGGCTCTCCCTCGGGCAGCACGTTCTCTTCCCACGTCTTCAAGAACGCTTCCGTCAGCGAGGTGCGCGTCTTGCGAACGATGAGGATGCGGATCCCAGGAAACTGATTCATCAGGGCGTAGAGAATCACCCCGATCGCGAAGCTCTTTCCGGTTCCGGCTGGGCCTTCTATCGAAACCTCCAGCACCTTGCGCGGAGGCTTCGAGGCCATGAGTTCCTGAAAGAGCAGGTACGGCTCTCCACGCAGCTCGATCGGTTTGTCAACCGTCTGGCTCATACCCTCATCATCGGTCGGCAGAACTTCTCGAACGTGAAGTACAGGTCTCCGAAGTTCGGCGTCACGACCTTGTACTCGAAGCGGTACGTGTGCCCACCGACCGTCTCGAACAAGGCGTTCGTGAAGCGATGGAACAGGTTGTATCCAGTCGAGTCCTGTTCCCAGTATCCATCCAGCGTCAAGGCGGCCTTGAACACGTCCGAGGTCGTCATGGCTCCAGACGTGTAGATCGCAGTCGCAGGATCCGTGGACTGAAGGTCATAGACACTCAGCGTGACGCTAGTGATCGCGGCATCCGACGTACCACCACTCAGAAGGTACGTCTGATTCGGCGTCTGCGCTTGACGCACGTTGTAGATGTCTGCGCCCTCATCGAACTCACCGTAAACAACTCCCACGATCGGACCTCCGCTTGGGTATTTCAGGATTGGGTCTGAGGGCTTGTAGGGCATCAGGTCGTCACGAGAGACGTTCGCTTCTGATACAGGGCGTTGAAGGCGAGAAGCTCGGAGGCGTTCAGCCCCGAGGTGTCTCCACCAGGGGTCAGGTTCGTCGCTTCCATCGGGTCGTACGATCCGCTGGGAAGCAGGTCGTAGAACTCAAGCTCAGCACTCGCTCCGTTGCGGAGGATCTTGTAGCGACCCGCTCCCTCGGTTCCACCGGCAGCAACGTCACCGCCGATGATCGCCCACTCGTAGGCCGTCTTTCCGGCGTCCCCCAAACCCTCACGCGCTCCGTTGGGCTGGAACCACTCCGAGTAGACGTGATCGCGAACAGCCGAGCTGGAAGCCGAGTCATCGAGCACGCTGGCGAGACTCACGCCGTCGATCGTGAGTGGGTTGTCTTCCAGGTACTCAGGAATGTCGAACCCGAGCACGCCGGCGATCGTCGGCATGAGATCGACGCACGAGGTCAGCTTGGAGTAGGAACGGTTGGGGTTCTCGACTCCGTGCCCAGCGATGACGAGCGGGCTCCAGATCCCAGGCTCGTAGGGAGTGTCTTTTCCGTGTCCAGCGGGATAGAGGCCAAGCGTCGGGTGTTCTTCGTTCTGGAGAGTCCCACCCGTACCCGAAGCCGAGCCATTGTCGCTCGTGAAGATGACGAGTGTATTGTCCCAGAAGTCCGGGTCCATCGCTGCGAGTCCAGCGAGGAGGCGACCAAGCTCTTTGTCTGTAGCCTCAATGCAAGCCCGATAGGCGTGCATGGTCTGTTGCGTCGTGGTCTGCGTCACGTCCGCAGCGGTCGTCCACGTCCCGGTGTCGTAGAGGTCCGTGGGCGGCGAGTTCTTCTTGACCGGCGTCTGCGTCGCGTTGTTCGTGTAGGCGTCGTGGCAGGCGTAGAACGGCAGATAGATGAACCAGTCCTCGTCGCGATGATCTCGCGCCCAGCGCAGAGCTTCATCGACGACGTAGGTCGTGTGGTAGGTACGCACCTTGCGGTTCTCGTCCTGGCTCCAGCCGTTCCACGAGAAGAAGCCTTCTCTGAACTCGACGCCGCTGATTGTGAACCGGGTCGCGTTCTGGAGATTGAACAGGTTGCCGACGTAGTGATCGAATCCAGCTCGCTGAGGAGACTTGCGTCCACCGTTCAGCGAGTTTCCAAGGTGCCACTTTCCAAAGGCTGCCGTGACGTACCCGTGGTCCTTGAGCAGGTGAGCAACCGTGTACTCGGAGTTGGGGAGCGAAGCCTGGGAGGTGGGATCTTCGTCTTCTCCCGCTGGCTGGCGAATGATGTCGCCGATCCCGGTCCTGAAGGGGTGCCGACCCACTAGGGACGCAGCGCGCGTGGGGCTGCATAGCTGCTCGACGTAGTGGCGATCGAAGCGGACACCACCGGGGTAAGATAGACCTTGGACCGTTCCTCCCTCGCACAGGGCGTCCGCGCAGGGGGTCGAGGGGTAGCCGTACGTTCCAGCTCCACCCATGCCCCAGGTCGAGTAGACCTCTTTCCCGACATCATCGACCAGCACGTAGAGGACGTTGACCATCTACTTCATCGCTCTCTTCTGGACGCCCATCGTGTCGAGCGGCTCTCGATACCGCTCGGTCAGTTGCTCGCGCTCCATCCGCAGGAGTTCCCTGGGGGTGGGTTCCTTGACCGGGATCTCGACGTGCTTGGCTTCGGCCTCGACCGTGAGCATCGGGCCAGACCCGACCTCCGCGATGCCGTGGATCACAAGGCGCGACACCGTGCCGGTGTGCTCGATCTTGCGGTCCAGCGGGCCGTCTACGCGGTCTAGGATGATCTGGGCTGCGCTCACGCACCTGGGGTTGTCTGGATCCTTGGCGGTCCTGATCAGCGCCGCAGCAAGCTCGCGGGCCTCTTTCCCGCCATTGGCCGCTAGGATCGAGCGCAGAGCCCGCGAGAGTTCGCGCTTGGACATCGAGCCTTCCGGCAGATCCGGCAGGTTCGGTTCCGGCTCAGCACTACCCGTAGTGGGTGTCTTCTTCTTCACCACAGCCGATAGCGTATACCCAGCATGGTCTCCAAGCGCAAGGAGCGTCGTTTCCAGGAGCGTGATGCCCAGATCCTCAACGACGTGTTCGCTGCCCGTCTGCGATGGATCCGCGAGGCCCGCAAGATGACCGTCTACGACCTCGCGACGAAGGTCCTGGCTACCCCCCAGGAGATCCGGGCCTGGGAGGAGGGGGCCCGCCCTATCCCCTCGCACAGCCTCTACCTCGCCTGCCGGGCCCTCTCGTGCCAGCCGAACTGGATCCTGTTCGGCACGAACCCGCCCATGATGCACGGCGAGGTGATGAACGCGACCGTCAACGACCCCTGGTTGGCTTCCCTCCAGGCTCTAGAGGACCGCCTGCGCTCCCCGATCGTCCGCAACGGCTCCGCGAAGCAGGTCGTCCCGACCTCGACCGAGTACGTCCACCTGGACATCCCGGACACTAAGCCGAACCCCTCGCGCTACTTCTCAGCCCCGACGCCTGCGGCGCGGCCTGGACGGGGCAACCGAGCTGACCCGCTCTCGGACCCGATCTAGGGCCTCCGACACGGCCTGCTTGCTCACCCCAAGCTCCCTGGAAGCCTCCCCCTGGGTCAGGTCTAAAACGACAAGCAGCACCAGGATCTTCCTCTGCCGTGGGGTCAAAAACTTCCCGAACGCGAGCAGCTCGTCCTTCACCTCGCAAAGCCATTCCAGCTCACACTTTCGGTCATCTACCACCCCCTCAAACCACTCCGGTCGTACAGGCTTCTCGCGACTCATTTCCGATTTCCACCCTGACAAAACGCCCCTAAGTACGGCTCTTATTATAGAGCCGCGCGAAGCGCACCACCAGCGGATCGCTGGAGCCTAGCGACAGCGGCATCGGTCTCGACCTACCAGGGAACTGACCTCCCTGATCAGGATGACCTCCCTATCAACCAGGGGGCCCCTAGAAGGGGTGATGGGGTGGGGGTAGGGGTCATCGACCTCTAGGAGGGGTGTGTAGGAAGGGGTGATCCCTGGGAGTGGGTGTGCGTGAAGGGGTGGATAACTTTGATGGAACGATCCACCGCGAGGGACCCGAAAAGGGGGGATTGACCTACCGTCCTGGCGATCGAGACCCCCCCTCCCCCTGGTAGCGTAGCGTGGCCGATATCAGGTCAACGTCTGATAATCCGCTGTTACGTTACGCTGGCGAGCGCGCACTAGCAGGACGACGATAGGGGAGAGAGTGTCCTACAGAGAGGACAGTGTCCTATGGGGAGGACAACTAGGTAGGTGTCTAAAAAGTCAACACCTTGAAGCGAACGGGACAAGTCTCCCCCTCCCTCAAGGCCGACCCCCTCCCCTCTCCCGTTGTGAAATCCACAACACCAGCTTGCTATCCCGTCCATAATCTAGACTAGAGCCCCACTACAGTAAGAGCCAAGTAACGAGAACAAGTAAACCCTAGAAATAGTGGTCGATAGGACCGTCCCGCACGGTAATAAGGGTAGAGGGCGCGTGGTGCGCCCAATGGAGAATCTAGCTATGAGTCACGTTTTCACGGTAGGGCTTGGCGTGTCGGGATATGACGCGCTTGGCGTTTCGATCGTCGAGGATGGCGGGTATCGGTGGACGCTGTTCGTGCGCCATGATGACGGGCGCGAGATCCCCACGTGCGAAGCTATCGCGACGGGCGATAGCGATACGTACGACAGCGCGATCGTGGACGCTTGCTGCGCGCACTTGCGCCGTTGCGGCATCGAGCTTGAGCGGAGCGGTGGCGCGTGGTGGAGCCCGCACCTCGATGCGATGCTCGCACGTGCGGACCACGGCTGGATTCGCTCGCCCGCCCTCAAGAGCACGGAAGGTGGTGCGTCGTGATCCTGCTCGACCTGAAGCGCCAAGCCGATGACGCGGCCACCCGTAGGGGGCACCGGCTCGAATGGGCTCGCCCCTGGCACGGCGAGCACCGATCGGTTCAAAGCGCCGAATGCGTCGCTTGTGGCGCTTCCGTTAGCGTGTCCACGCGCCCCATGCCTAACGAGATCGACGTTGGCGGGAGCGCCGTTGCCGTGAACTGCCTAGAGATCCAAGGCGCATGGGCCGCCGGATCGAACCTCCCGCGCTTTGCCGGAGCGCACGGCGTGAGGATGCCCCGATGACCCTCGCCTTCTTCCTCTTCCTGGTCCTTTGGTCCCTACCGATCCCGTCCGGGATGGAGCGTGCGAAGTGAACATCGGAAAAGAGCGCACGTCGCACGGGTTCGCATTGACTCACAAGGGCGAGCGGCTCGACTTCCAGCGCTCGCCGGACGGATGGCGCATGGTCTTCCTGTCCGATTGGAGCAAGGTCCGCGCATTCGTGGCGGACGGCTTCCTACGGGAAGTGTGCTACGGGCCGTCCACCTTCAACCACGTCGAGCGCTTCCTAGCCGACGACGCACAAGCGCCCCACTAGGGGCACGTCCGCATCGCCCAGCGTCCTCGTCGCGCGGATGGAAACGAGCTCACGCCGAGCTCGGCCAAGGGGCGGGAGAATCGACCATGACTACGAAACAAGAAACCTTCGAAGAGCGCGCAGCTCGCGAGAAGCTCGAATGGTGCGCGCGTGCGGACTCGATCGCCAAGGCCCTAGGCCCTCAATGGCGACGCTGGACGGACGAAGGCGACAACGGCTATTCGCCGTCCGGCTACGCCGTCCTCACTGACGGCACGGCACGCTTGACGCTGCGCGAAGGCAAGCGCCTAGAAGTGTCCGCCTACTTCGACGAGAGCAAGCTCCGGCTCCATGACGCGCTGCGCCACGAACAGGGCTACCGCCGCAACGGCCCCGGATCGATCACGCTCGACAAGTCGCGCCCCGTCGATGCCCTAGCGCGCGAAATCAATCGTAGGCTCGTCGCCCATATCCCCGCGTGGATCGCGAGCCTTCAAGCCGTCAAAGCTACGCTTGACGCTGAACGCGCCACGGTCGCGAACGCCGTGCGCGAAGCCCTCGCCGTGGCGCATGGCGCGACCACGAACGCGAACGAGGAGGGCGCGATCTGGCATCCCTACGGGCACGACGTGCGCGCGTGGAACGGCACAGACGGTATCTCGTGGCGCATGACGTTGCGCAGCGTTCCGCACGATATCGCGCTGCGTATCTTCGAAGCCCTCAACGCGATCGAACGCTGACCCCCTACACGCCGTGCCCGCAGGGCTCCACGTCGCGCGCCCCTGCGGGCTCGATTAGCGCGCGACACTTCACAACGCACAACGCCGAAACGGGCTCCGGCCCCTCGCCGTGTCGCTCACGGCCCGATGAGGCTACGCGCGGTCGCTCCGCGCTCAACGGAGAATCGAGACTATGAACAAGCAAACTTTGCCGATGCAGGGCAGGCTTCCCGACTTCCTTCGGATGCAGGCTTCCAGGGACAGCAAGCCCGTGCGTGAGAACCTGATGTCGCAAGCCGCCGACGCTTTGGAAGCGCAAGAAAAGCGCATCGCGGATTTAGAGGGGGCGCTTGCTTCCCTCGTGCTCCAAGTGGACGCCGCCAAGTGGCCGAGCCCGTACAATGCGGCGCTCGTCGATTCTCTCGGCCACGCCCGCCGCGTGCTCGGGGGTGCCAAGTGAGCGCCCCGAAGTTCACGCCCTGGAAGGTCGGCGGTCGCGTCGGCGCTACCGCTCGCGAGGGGCTCGTCGGGCTCTACGCAATCGACCGCGCGGAGCCGAACAAGTACCAGGGCCCCGGCGTCGGATACGCGCACTCGCTGGCCGATGCGAAGCTCGCGGCAGCGGCCCCGGAGCTGTACGCGGCGCTGGAGATGCTCGTTCGGTTTCACGAGTCGGAACCTCAGCCTGGGCTTTCGTCGTGGCATGAGTGGCTCACGCGCTCTCTAGATCAAGCCCGCTCCGCGCTCGGAAAGGCGGCCCCCCATGCCTGACCCCATCGCCCTCGCGTTCGTCCTAGTGCTCGCCGTGTTCCTCGGGTGGACTCTGCTCGACTGGTGGAACCGTGAATAGCATTACAATCGACGACGCGCTTCGCCTCGGATCAATCAACGAGCGTGAAGCTCGGAAGCTGCGATCCCTAGCACCCGCAACAGTCGCTTGGCTACTCCGCGTCCTCGTCCAAGAAGGCCGCGACGCCTTCAAGGAAGAACTCGCCCAGGTGCCATGAAGGACGTAGCCAAGGCACTCGGCCTATGGGTCGCGCTCATGCTCACGCTCGGCCTTGCACTACTCGCCCTCAAGCGGGCGACTGGCGGATAGGAGCGAGCCCCGGACGGGGGAGAATCGAGGGACCGTCCGGGGCTCGCGTCACTTGAGAGAAGCCCCACCGAGCGGGGCTTGCCGTTGACCTCGAAGGTCCAACACGGCATCTTGGAGCTTGTTCAGAGCGTCCGTGGGCATCATACCCCGCCCCCGGAAGCCTTCAAGTCCTGGGGTGCCGAGTTACGCCCGTGAACGACCCTAGACCGTCGTTTCCGTTCTACCCATCCGACTTCTGGAGCGCCGATGCCGTCGTCCTCATGGACTTCGAGGCCGTCGGCCTCTACTGGTTCCTGCTCTCGCGTGAGTGGCAGACCGGCTACCTCACCGCCGACGAGAACGTGCTGCAACGCCTCGCCGCTGGCCGCGTCCGCGACTGGCATAGCGCGTGGAAGCAGGTCCGACCCTGCTTCGAGGAGCGCGACGGCAAGCTCTACAACGCCCGCCTAGAGGCCGAACGAGCCATCGCCGACCAGTTCTCGATGCGCCAGTCCGGTAAGGCAAAAGCCCGCTGGGATCGTTTCAAGGCCACTACGCCATGCCCCGGCAATGCAGCGGCAATGCCACGGCATAGCCACGGCAATGCCAGTGCAATGCCTAGGACAGGACAGGACAAGACAGGACAGGACGGGACTACCCCCCTAAGCCCCCCCAGGGGGGCCAAGACGCGGAAGGCGCGCATCGACCCCGCGACCATCGACCTCCCGGCCAAGATCAACTACGCCGACGTTCGAGCCGCGCTCACGGACTACCTCGCGACCCGCAAGGGCGGAGCCTGGGACGAGAAGCTCGCAGCCGTACGCCTCAAGCAGCTCGACGAGTGGGGCCGCGAACGCGCCATCGCAGCCCTCCGGCACTCGGTCGGCTACCAGGGCCTATTCGAGCCCTCGACGCCGAAGAACGGTCGCCCCATCCCCCCGCCCCTCGAAGCCTCCCCCTACCGCCCGCTATGACCACCGCCCAGCCGTACAACCGCGAGGCGGAACGCCGCCTCATCGGGGCCCTCATCCTCGACCCCCAACGCATCCCCGAGGTCGCAGACCGCCTCCAAGCCTCCGACCTCTTCGACCCCGCCCTCCAGGCCGTCTTCCGAGCCCTCGTCACCCTCACCAACCGGCTACAGCCCGTCGAGTATGTGACCCTCGCGACAGAGTTAGACTCCAAAGGCCACCTCACCCTCGTCGGAGGACACGAAGCCCTAGTTCAGCTCACCCAAGAGGCTCGCCACACGGCCTTCCTCGCCCACCACGTCGAGATTTGCCACCAGGCTTCACGGCAGCGCCGCTGGCTGCACTTGGCGATGGGGGCGGTACAGTCCCTCATGGAAGCCGCGCCGGGCTCTAATAGCGCCCTGGAGCTTATGGCGAGCCTTGAGGCTCAGGCCGTCAAGCTGAACCTGGACGTTACAAAAGAGGCCGAGAGGACCGACGAGATCGCTCCGAGGGTTGCTCGACGCCTGCTCCAGGATCCGGCTCCTGGGGAGTTCGATGGCCTGCGGACCGGGCTCACCGAGGTCGATCGGGTGCTACTCGGGCTCCAGCCTGGAGACCTCGTGATCCTGGCCGCCCGCCCTGGGATGGGGAAGACGGCCTTCGTCCTGAACCTCCTGCGTCACGCCCTCTCGACCGAGACCCCCGGTAACGGCCTCCTGGCTTCCTGCGAGATGGGTCGCGAGGCTATCGTCCGGCGCATGGTGTGTGAGCACGCCGGGGTGTCCGCGAACGAGATCCGGCGCATAGGGGCCTTCGGCACGGCGCGCGACCGCATCCACGAGGCGGAAGCCTTCGTGTCGGCCCTCCCGCTCACGATCGACGACCAGCCAGCCCAGAGCCTCATGCACCTGCGATCGCAGGCGCTACGAGAGAAGCGCAAGCGCGGGCTCTCGATCATCGCCGTCGATTATCTCCAGCTCATGCGGCACCCGCAGGCTGAGAACCGACTCCAGGAAGTCTCCGAGATCAGCCGTGGACTCAAGAACCTAGCCCGCGAACTCGAAGTCCCCGTGGTCGCCCTGTCCCAGCTCTCCCGCAGGGTCGAGCAGACCGAACAGAAGCGCCCCAGTCTCTCGGACCTCCGTGAGTCGGGCTCGATCGAGCAAGACGCCGATCAGGTGATCTTTCTCTATCGACCCAGCTACTACGAGAAGGAACCTACAGACGCCTCCCTGTGCGAAGTCATCATCTCGAAGAACAGGAACGGACCAACTGGATTCGTGAACGTCAACTTCGAGCCCGCACTCATGCGCTTTTCAGATCGAACGCTTGTCGAGAGGACAGTTCTATGACGCAAGACAACGTGTTTGCCGCCTTCGATACGGCTTGGAACGGCAGCTACGACAACACGAAGGAGTCGCTCGACGATCTGGTTGGAAGCATGAAGTCCTATGCCTCTCTCTTGAGCGGAGACGAGCAGCAAGGGTACGTGTCTGCTGTCCAGCATCTCTTGAAGCACTACGAAGAGATGGATCTGAAGCGGCAAAGCTCCCCGAAACGCAACCGCTGTCTACGCACCTATCTCCAGGTTCTCCGTCTACCCACGTAACATGGAAATGAGATTCATCGACCTTCCCGTGCGAGTACAAAACGGACTACGGCGCAGGATGCGAGAGGCTGCTCGCAAGGTGGGATGGGTCGATGGAGTCATCGAGATGTCCTTCACCTACCGGGGTGAGGAACTCTCGGCTTGGTGCGTCATCACCTCCAAGCCAGTCCGCAGGGTCAAGGTCAAGAACCTCGTGACCGAGGCACCCTCAGAGCCCTGAAACGAAAAGGGCCCCGAGGTTGTGCATCCTCGGAGCCCACCGGAAACCTGTCCCCCCGGACAGGCTTACCAGGGCGTCTCGCCGTCCTTGGGATCAGAGGAGGCGTCGCCCAGCATCACGTCGATCCCGCTGCCCTGTCGCTGGGCAGGCGGTTCGTCCTCGTGATAGTACCCGCACTTCGAGCCCTTCGCTCGAATGTCCACTTCGAGGTACTGCTTGCCGTCGTCGTTAGGCTTGCCTAGCTTCACCGCCACGTAGGCGCGCAAGCCGTTCAAGTCCTCGGGCGAGAGAGCACCCTTCGAGAGGTCGCAACCCAGGGCCTTGAGCTTCGCCTTGCTCATGCTGAGAGCGCCCTCCTTGCCGCTCAGCATGATCCGGTCGTAGCAGACGAGCTTGTTGTCGTCCACCGAGACCAGCTTCATCGCGATCATGTCGTTGCCGTTCATGGATCGCTTGCCCTCGGCACCGTCCACCTGGACGTAGTAGATCCCGTCTTTGCGTTGAACGAAGTCGGGTGCGTTGTTGACGCCTGAGAGATCGTAGCTCACTTCTTCACCTCCACGCGGCTACGCAGCCACGTCACCATCTTGTCGGCCTGTTCCATCGTCAGTTCCTCGAACGTGTCCACGTTGGCCTTCGAGAGCCACTTGCCCACGTCCTCCTCCGAGACCTTCAAGACCTCCAGGAGAGCCTTGATGTCAGCCACCTGATCGGGACGCGCGATCACGATGATCGAAGCCGTACCCTCCAGGTTGTCCTTGCCGTAGCGAGCCGCGAACTCCTCGTAGCCGCAGTCCGCACCCGCCTTCTGCAAGTCGATCCGGTCCCCGTCGGGGAAACCAAGAAGCCGAGACTTCGTGACCGTCGCAGTACGCAGGCCCTTGTTGTGCTTCTCGACGCGCAGGGTGAGGTCCAGCTCGTAGATCAGCTTGTCGAAGATGTCGGCGGTCTTGCCGACCATCGTCCGATCGTTCCCAGACCCCGACCATTGGTCGATCTCGTGGGCCACGAACCACACGTTCATGTCGAGGCGGTTGATCCAGGCGATCAGCCGACGCATGTACGCGATCGCAGGCTTCTTCGAGGCCCCGAAGGCATCCTTGTCGCCGAGGCGCTCGGCCTCCTTCGCGATGCAGCTCTGGTAGACCTTCGTGATCGAGTCGATCACCAGCGTCTTGTAGGGATGCTTCTCCGTCGCGAGAGCCTGGATCTGAGCCAGGATCGTGTCGAAGTCACAGGCCCCGTCGCTCGGACCCATGTAGGAACCACCAGCGACCTTGAGCCGCTGCATGTAGTGGTTCAGGTCCGCTCCCCCCTCCGTGTCGATGAAGTACGGAGCCGGGAACGAGAGAGCGAACCACGTCTTCCCTGCCCCGGATGCTCCGAACAGCATCCCCTTGATGTGCCCCGGCTTCACCTCTTCGGGTGCCTTGGCCTTCAGCTTCGTCATGTCGTTGTCCTGCGTCGCAGCGGTGCCCAATGCGTTCCGATCGACGCGCGTAGACCCAAGGATGGCGAAGGTTTGTAGCACTCGCAAGAAAAAACCTGTCCGAATGTTGCAAGCATTGGCCGAAGGAGTACCTTGCGCACATGCCCCGCACCAGGAAGTTCACGGATGAAGAGTTCGTCCGAGCTTGGAAGGAAGCTCCGTCCCTCGAAGCCGTAGCACGTCGCTTCGGCCTCGTGAAGGAGACGGCTACCAACATCGCGATACGCTTGCGCGCACAGGGGCACGACCTCAAGCGGTTCAAGAAACAGAAGCATGGCACACATGAAGAAGTCTCGTGAGAAGAAGCGCGCGGCGAAGGTCGTCGCGAAGAACCAAGCCCGCACGTTCGTCCAGGTGTGGAACTCCTCGGCGACGTGCATGGACGCGGCCTACCAGCTTGGGATCAAGCCTCGCTCGGCCTCGTGCAAGGCGAGTCTCCTGCGTGCGTCGGGGATCAAGCTCAAGATGATGCCCCGAGGGAGCGCGTCGCGATGAGCTTCGGAGGCGTTACCTTCGACGAGAACCGCGATGGTGATCGCCTTCGTGCCCAACTCCATCGCGTGCGAACCCTCATGTGGGATCAGGCGTGGAGGACACTAGCCGAGATCAGCGCCGTGACGGGTGATCCTGAGGCGTCGATCTCGGCTCGACTGCGAGACCTTCGCAAGAAGAAGTTTGGCGAGCATGTGATGAACGCTCGCATCCGTGGGCCGCAAGAGCTTGGCCTGTGGGAGTACCAAGTGATTCCGAACAAGGAGACCGAGAACATGACCGAGCAGAAGATCGTCCGTCGCCGCCTGTCCGATTCCGAGAAGATCGCCCGCGCCCAGTCTCAGATCGAGATGGTTCGCAAGCGTGCCGTCGAGAAGCAGAAGCAGCGTGTCAACGAGGCGCTTCTCCTCCTGGACGGGGTTGATGGTAGCAACATCGTCGAGGCCAAGGCTCGCCTCACGAACTGGTTGATGGAGAACCCGTCGTGAACCTAGAGAGCGTCCTGCTCTTGAATGCCATGAAGGCAACCGAAGATGCTCTCGACCGCGACCCCGAGTATGACGACGGGCGCGGAGTCACTACCTGGAAGGGCGTGCGGATCTACTACAACCGCGACGAGCCCGATGAGTCCGGCGAGTGGGAGTGCGATGGACTCCCGCAAGCGTTGTGGGAGTTGCTGATGGACGAGCACGAGGACGAGATACTGCTGGCGATCTACGACGAGGAGAGAGCGTGAAGATGCACCGAGCGTACAACACTGAAGTCGAGGTCGATGTAGGCCGCCCGGTCTACTACACCGTTGGAGAAGAGGTCCGCATGGGCCGAGTGGCTCGGATCTCGGGCGAGATGTGCGTCGTGATCCGCGACGGCCTGCGCGAGCAGGTTCCTTTGAAGTACGTGACGGTCGCGAAGCGGGCCTGGAAGGAGATGCGCGATGGGTACGTTGGCTGACCTTCTGATCCCGCTTGCGGGCTCGATCTCGAACGAGCGCGCGATCAAGATGCGCGAGGCGTGCGACGCTCTGGAGGCGAAGATAGACGTTGCGCAGCGCGGAACGAACCACGCCCACGACCTGATCTCGTTGCTGACGGATCGCGTCAAGGACTTGGAGAGCGACAATCTAGACCGCCGCCTGACGAAGCTGGAGAGCGCCGTGGACGTGCTGGACAGGCAGCGCGTCGAGACGCTGAAGCTGCGCGTCAACGGGCTGGAAGACCGCGTGTCGAAGCTCGAATCCGCCACGAAGAACACCGGGGAGGGCTCCACTTCGCAGACCGGCGCGGTGTCCCATTCGCAGTCGGGAGGCGGTTCGGATGGCACGCGGGAGCCTGCGAGGTCCGCGTGCATCGACGACGCCGGAACGACGCAGGACACGCCCTCCCCGGCCTCTGTCCCTGAGTGGGTGCCGAGCGAGACGGAGATGGAAGCTCTGTGGCGCACGCATCCTGTCGGTGGCGAGTTTGCTGCGATGCGCCGCCTCATCGCCAGCCGCGCCCCCGCCGCGCCGGTTGTCGATGTGAATGCGCTGCTCACTCGTTTCTACTCAGAGTTGGATGTGTGCGACTTGGAATCGAAAGCCATGACCCGTGCGCTCGCGGCCCAAGGCGTGAAGTGCAAGGAGGTGCAGCCGTGACCGCCTGGACTAGGACGCCGCCCGATGAGGCTGGATACTACTGGGTGCGACGCACGGATAGCGAAGGTGATGTCGCTGTGTTTCTGGTTCTAGCGATGCCACAGGTTGACGAGGTTGTGTCTATCCACGGAGGCATGGAGACAATGAGGCTTGAGTCTCTTGGGCCTGATGTTGAGTGGTGGCCCATCCCGATCCAACCCCCTACGGAGGAGACGCCGTGACCCGCCCGCCGTGGAACAAGGACTGCACGATCGAGTGCGAGCGCCGCGTCAAGTGCGCGGTGTGCGAGAAGCCGAAGCCGCCGATCGGTCGGAGCGTTCCGATTGCGGCTGCGAACGGTTACTGCAACCAAGAATGCCCCGGATACAGCCAGCCGCCCGAAGCCGGGCATCTGTGGCCGGGCGAACTCAAGCGGATGGACGAGGAGGACGAATCGTGACCGACAAGAAGACGATCCGCGAAGGTGCAGCCGTGACCGAGAACGAATCGGTGGAGAGGCTCGTCGCAGCGTTCCGTCGCGAGATGGAAGTGGATGGCTCGCTGTCGTGGGACAAGGCCGCCCGCATTGCGCTCGTCTCTCATCCGGCGGTCGAGGTCCTCGATCGTCTGAGCACGACGTGCCGAGACTACATCGACTATCGAGACACTCAGGTGGCCGGTGAACTCTACCGCGCGATCATGGAGCGCACCGAAGAGGCCCGCACCGTCCTCGCGAGCCTGCCGAAGGAGAAGTGACCATGAACCCCCTCGACCAACTCCGCGACGAGATCGCGAACCTGCACTTGCTGGCGGATAGGCTGGCGGGTGCAAAACGGAGCGACGAGAAGCCGACGCTCGAAGAGTGCGAGCAGGCATTCCACGAAGCGTATGGGAACGCCCTAAGGCCTGGGATCAACTTGGCTGGACTCGCCGCCGTCCGCGATCTCTGCCTCGCGTCTCGCTTCCCCTCTCACGATCTCGTCGAGGCGGCGGATGCGATGCGGGCTCTGTTTCCCAAGGCGGCCCACGACTGCTTGCTCCGTGAGTGCTCGATCGTGGACGCCTACGACACCGCCCGCGCCCGCCACGCCTCGGGCGCGCAGCCCGACTCCGCCTGTGACGAGAT
>ERZ869925.235-NODE-235-length-40025-cov-8.451514_pt1 | contig 40025 bp, 67 predicted proteins | sample MGYA00579311_ERZ869925 | MGnify/ENA primary metagenome ERZ869925 (study PRJEB32216, sample SAMN09231817) | wastewater metagenome | place: USA: Maryland | collected 2016-07-30 | study: EMG produced TPA metagenomics assembly of the PRJNA472060 data set (Reclaimed...
ATCCGTAAACTACTGCTAAAGATAACGCTAATCCTACAATTCCCATAACTAAATTCGGCTTTTTCATAAAAACTTTATTTAAAATTAAACTTTATTTTTTATTAACAATAATTGCGGTTGCAATACCGCCAATTAATCCACCAACTAATCCAGAAGCATAAATATTATACTTCTTATAGTAACCTACCATCAAACCTATTACAAGACCTGTAATCGCACCATTCATAGAAGCTTTTGAAGTTTCCATCAATAGTTCTCTTTTGTCTTTGTTAACAATGTCTTTTGCTTCTGCTAAATAATTCTGCATATTACTATTTTTTTAATAATTTATAAACTACATAACCTACTCCTAATAACAAAGCAATATTTATTAAATTTTTATTGTCTTTTGGTGTTGAGTTATTATTAGAAATTTTTATTTCTGTTGAATCTGATACTTTTTGTAAAAAAGAAATTGGAACTGTCAAAATTTGTTTTTCTACCGTAAAATTTGCCAAAATATTTTTTCCATTTGAGCCAGTATCTAAAAATGTTTCAACATCAATTACATCTCCTACTTTATAAGTAATATATTTATATTTACTGCAAGGATTAACTCCCATAGAATTATATTCAATGCACAAACCCGTAGTATAATCTTTTATAAATTTATACTTACCTTTTTGCTCTGAAGTTGTGATATTATTATTTTTTTCATTTTTATTTTTGTCTAATAAAGGTAATCCACCTTTTACTAAACCATCTGGTGTAATATACATTGTCATAACTAATTATTTTTTTACAACCAAAAACACAATTAATCCTAAAACAACTGCTCCACCAACACCAAGTCCAATGTAAAGACCAGTATTGTCTTTTTCAGGTTTTTGCTGTCCTTGTAATTGCAATTTTGCGGTTTCATAAGCTAATTGTTGAGCTTGCAATTGTTTGTCTGCTACAGCCTTTGCGGTATTAGCTTCCGCTTTTGCATTTTGTTTAACTTGATTGTTAGCGATTAAGCCAGTACCAAGACCAACCAAACTACCTATTGTTTGACCTCCTGCTTCACTATTTAAAAAACTTCCAAACCAACTCATAAACTATCTTTTACTTTCAACAAAATCGCTAAATTCTTTTAAAAAACTTGGCGAACTAACTAATCCATCTATTGTAGCATCAACTAATTGTTGAGAATTGTAATTTTCAGCATCAATTGTTACTCCGTTTTTATTTAGCAAAGAAGCGACTTCTTTGGGAAATAAAGCTACTGTTACTCCTACTATTTTTGCCGTACTTTCTAATGCACTCATATTATTTCTTTTTAGCAATTACATACACCAATAAACCTACTAAAGCTAAACCACCTACTCCTAAACCAATGTATAAACCTACATTGCTTTTTCCATCATCATCTTTTTCTTTACCTCCTGATTCATTTAATATTACTTGATTATCAGAAATTTTACCACCTGCTTTTGCTTCTGACTTCCTAACATCTAATTCTTTGTTTTTCAAATAAGCATTTCCTAATTGAGATAACTTGTCGAAAATAGTTCCAACAGTTGTTTCTGAAAAAGGTTTTTTAGGTTTATCAGTTGTAGTGGTTGTAGAACCTCCACCTGTTCCAAAAATAGTATCTGTGGTAGGTCGCCAAACATTATCAAAAGGACCCGGAGCATTTAAAAAAGAGCTATCACTACTTCCCATTAAAACTCCCATCAACAAAATAGTTTCTTTTTTGAAAGATTCTGACTTTTGCATAGCTTTCAAAATCATATTTGTTAAATCTTCATTAGAGATATTAGTGTTAACTAAAACTCCATTTCTTCTTAACAAACCTAGAAACTTTTCTTTATTACCACTTACTTGAGTAAGCAGAATTAATCCGAAATTATTTTCCATACGTTATTTTTTTATAATTAATGCTGTAAAAATAAACAAAGCAGAAACTAATATCATAGCATTTGTTTGTTGAGCAATCATAGAACTTGTATTTTCTTTTTCTTTTGCAACCTCCCCACCATTAGCGTTAAGGAAACCTTCATGTCTTTTTGAACCACAACCACAATTACAACTTGTGTCTGAATTTTTAGAAAACATTTCCAAGATAATTTCTTTATCTGGATGGTTTTCCATAACTTTTTTAAGTGCTGGCTCGCCTAATCTTGCAACTAATTGAGATAATCCCATGTCTGGAGTATTTGCGTGTTCATAACCAAAAGATTCGATTATTCCTTGCGCTCCAATAGGATTACTTTCCGCTATATATTTATAAACATCCATCTTTTTTTGTTTTAAGAAAAAAAGGCAAGACGAATTAATCAATCTTGCCTTTTTAATTATACATTAATTCGTTGTTTTACAACATTACGAAATTACGCTTTTAACTTGATAGTTTGTCCGTTAACAACGTTTGGATTAGCGAATTGTTTTGCAACTGCGTTTCCTCCTAATGCTCTTGACAAGTTGATGTTATCAGCAGGGTAGAAGTATAATTTCACAGAAGCATTAGCCAATACTTGACGAATGATTAATTTAGTGAAACCATCAATTCTATAAGCATACTTCATCGCTACGATGTTAGTTTGTTGCTGATAAGGGTCAATTGTAGGCACTAATGTTTTTTGCGCCAAGTTACCATTTGAATCTTTAGTGTTAACCGAAATAGTTTCTAAAACTTGGTTAGCAGTAGCCGATTGAATGTAAGTTAAACCTACACTAAAAGGTTGATTCATAAATTGGTACAACATTTCACGATACGTGATGCCTGAAATTCCAGAAGAAATTGTAACTGAACCAATTACTAAATCTCCATTTGAATTAAAACCAGAATTATTGATGTATTGGTAAGAACCTAATACTTCAAAATTAGAAACATTTGCACCTGATGTAGAAGTAATATCTACAATATAAGGTTGAGAAGTTGGAGCTGAACCGCCCATATCTCCACCTGCATTTCTGAAGAAATCATCTCCAGTGAATGATAAATCATCATCAATAAAACCATCTGCATTAGCGAAACTTTCCATCGCTCTATTTTGTGCAGAAGCTAAATACTTTCTTACGTTTGACATAATATAATTTTTTTACTTTTAAACTTTTTTTGAACTCTTACGCTTCGCTTAATACTGGAGGAAGTGTTTTAGTTGACATATACTTTTTTTCAATAGCATTTGCAATTAACACACCTGCAACCACAACAGCAACACCTTTCAATAATGATACTAACTCTTTTTGCATTTCAGAATGTTTTTTTGTTAAACTTATTTTAAATAATAATTGTTTACAGAAACAATAACAATTCAAAGATATAATACAAAAAAATAAGTCCGTTAGAAAACGAACTTATTATTGAAAACAATTTAAAATCAATTTTGTTTACTTTACTATTTGAAACGTCAAAAGCCCAATACTTACAATAGTTGTTAACTTATAAAACAAAGTGTTTTTTTTGCTTTTAGATAACTCTTTTTTTGTATTAGATAAATTTTCATCACTTATTTTTAGCAATTTATCATTAGCTTCAACCATTTTGTAGAAGTTAACAATTTGGTTTTTTTGATTATTAATTATGCTATCTTTTACACTTACCTTTTCATTTAGCAACTTAATGTTCTCTTTTACAATAAGCAATTCTTTTTTACACTCATCGCCTTTTACTAAATCAACAGCTGTTTTTCTAGCGATTGAAGTGTCAATAACTACTTTATTTTTTGTATCGGTCTGCGAAAAATTTTTCCCACATACGAGCATCATAAGACTTAAAAGAATTAATTTTTTCATTAGTTTGTGTTTTTAAATTGTCAATTTTTTTGTTATTTTTTGAAATATTAGTATCTATTTTTACCAATATCTTTTCATACTCAGCTAACTTTTTAGTTAGCTTTTTGTTCTCGTCTTTGTATGACTGAATTTCTAATTTTAAACTCTTAAATTCTTTTTTCAAAAACTCACTATCATTGTTAGACCAAGTATTGAAAAAACCATTCATAAGACTTAAACATACCAATACCAACAACCCCAAAAAAATAAGATTGAATTGTGATTTGTAATTTTCTGGATTAAATTTTAACATAAGTGTAAGTTTTCCCATTAATAGTTTCTTTAAAAGTGTTACCATTGTCAAACATTTGTTTTAATGTTCTCCAAGAGTGTCCAAATGTCATTTCAAAGTGTGGCTTATCTACAATTGATTGAAAATCTCCACCCCATTTAGCACCTATTGATTTAAAGTATTCTACACACTCCATCCAATCTGCTTTACCATCTTTGTCGAAATCTAAAACCGTATTCCAACTTGCTTCTTCAAAAACACCATCTCCATTTTTATCAAGCAACAATACTATATCCCAAGCTAAATGATAATTATGAATACTCTCTCCGCCTTTTGCATTAGTTACTTTTCCTAAACGCTTACCTTTGCTGTCAAACAACTTTGTTCTACCTTGAGCGTACAATTCGTTTTGCTCCTCGTTTGTTCTTGTAGTGTACGCAAAGCGTAAACGAACTCCTTTGCCTAATAATTTGTTGTTAATGTGAGTATAGGCATCTAAAACCCTTTGTCTAATTTTAGGATGAAGGGTGGAGATTCTTTCAAGTGTTATTCTGTCCATTTTTTACTTTATATAATCGTTCAACAATATCCGTAAATCCCTGAATAGCAACATAACCAGTTGCTACTATTGTCCAATTATCGCCATCTAACTTATCGCCAAATAAAGCGTATGAAGCCACCAAAAAAACGGTTAGTTTTTTTGAAATCCAACGATTTAAAAATTTATCAATTCTTTGCCCTGCGGACTTTGTAATTGTTTGTATTCTTTCTTTTGTCATAATCAATCAAAATAATATTTCAAAATCCTATCTTTATGGTGTTTAACTGCATCTGCTGGAGTAAATTTCTTTTTACCACCCAATAATTCTTTTTGTTGAAGCATAGGACTAACCAACTTCCTATAATTATGGGAAATATACTCCTCAACAATAGGCTCTATTTTCTTTTTATCTATTCCTTTAATTTTCTCATCATCAATGTCAACATAAATAAAAACTCTTTGATTATCGTATTCGTGATATTCCTTGTTAACATAAAGCTCTACCAATTTAAACATTTCGTACTTATCCTCGAATTTATTTCTATGTTTATCCACACTATCGGTGTTTTTATGAAATCTTAAAAAATTTAGATTCTGCCAAATTTTTGGAGATACACGCCCAATAGATTGAAAGTGCAAAATAATATCAGTATCAGTATGTCTATTAGTTACAATAGCTCCTACAAGGTCATTTGGTAAGTAATCCGATATGTATCGATTAATATCTTCTATAAGTAACAATCCATTACGATAATCAAAAAGTATTTTGAATAAAGTTTCTTGAATATCGTTAATAGTCATACGCTTTCCATTATCGTGAAAAGGTCTAATTCTACGAATTTCAATTTTTGGGTGCATAGAAAACTTTTGAACATCGGAAATTCTTAATGCTTTTACATCTTCAAACTCGTCATTTACATCCAAAATCAAAACTCGTCTTGGAGCTACCCCTTTGCTTGGATTACCCATTACATATTGCTGAAGCATACGTTTGGTTGTAAAAGTCTTTCCGCAACCTTTACGACCAACCGCTACTCCTAATTTTGGTTCTCTTTCTTCCATGTTATTTTTTTAACCATTCAACAAATTTTTGAAATTTTGTTTTCTTTTTTTTGATTTAAAATATACAATATATTTATCTTTATAAATTCCTTTTTTAATTTTTTTTACATTAAAGTTTTTATGTTTAATAGCCCATTTTATAAAAAAAAGTTCTGATAAATATTTTAAAACTTCTTCTTTTGAATTTAAAACATGACTACAAGATTTAGCATAACTATTTTTTGCGCTCATTTTTTTTATTTTTTTTAAATTAATTTTTTTCTAAACATTCAACAAATTTTTGAAATTTTGTTTTTTTGGATTGAAATTCTATTTTTTTAATCCCACTTGTAGCATTTGGGTAAAAATATATGCTAAATGTTGTTTTTGGCAATATTTCAGAATAAATTATATCGGTAAACATATCAATTCCATAATTGTACATTACACCTACATTAGAACTTTTAATTTGACAAAAGTCAATTGTTGGCACTAATGTTTTTTGTGCTACATTACCATTTGCATCTTTTGTTATTATTTCAAATGTTTTTGTCGATTGTTCTTGATTACCAAAAGCAACAACATAAGTTATACCAACTTGAAATGGTTGTACCATAAATTGAAATAAAATATCTTTATAAGAAATATTAGGTATTCCAGACTTAATGCTTATTTCGCCTTTACCTTTTTTAATAAAAATATTACCTTCCTTATCTAAATACTCACTATTTTGATATTCTAAAAAACTTATTATTTTAAAATCTTTTATAGTTTCGCTTGTATTATTAGATACGGTTAAAATGTAAGGCTGAAGTTTTCTTGGGTCTATTTCTTCTTTTTCAACTATTTTTTTATATTTTTTAGGTATAAAAAATAATATAAACAACTTTAATTGTCTTAAAACACTATTTAAAAAGTTTGACAGTAAACTTTTTTCTTTGATTGATAATTTATTTTTTTTCATTTTTAAAGAATATTTATTTTTAATTTTTCTTCTAATTCAATTTTTTCTAAATTTTTCAAAATATCATTTTTAGCTTTTTCTAAAATACCTAATAATTCAAAAGAATTAAAACCAGAATTTTGTATATTTAAAGTTGTAATTCCATCTTTTTCTACTAATGCAATCGTGTAAGCTTTAACAGTCATTTTAAATTCATTATTTGGATTATTAAATTCATTATTTGAATAAAACTTAAAATCGTAATTTAAAAATTTTTGTAATTTACAAATGATAGTATAACTAATTATTTCGCTATCAATAATTTTACGAAAAGTTGGTCTGGTTATTTCTAAAAACTCTGCACATTCAGAATTTTTAATTCTTCTTGACTTTAAAAAATCTTTTAAAGTATTACCCATGTGTGTTTTGTTCATAATAAATACTATATAAAATTATATTTATATTTTTGGACTTAATAACATTTTTTTATTAACTCTTTTTTCTATATATTGCATTACGTCATCATAAGTTGTTTCAGACAAATCTATCAAAGGAGAAAAACAATTTGAATTATAAAAAATATATTTTTTTGCTATTGTTTTTTTACCACAATATCTACAAGTAATAAAACCATTATATTTTTTAAAATCATAAGCAATACCTATGTCTATTGTTAATTCACTACCAATACAACAACCTGTGTTAATCTCTTTAATAAAAAATTCATCTCCCTTTTTAAAATCTAATTGAGAGTGATTTTTAATCGCAACAATTTTTTGCCCTATAAAAAAATCCATAATAATTTTAGCACTTGCCCTTGCAATCGGTTTTAAAGTTCAAAGCAAATGTAATTATGTTTTTAATTATTACAAAATAATTTTACCTTTTTTTTACATTATTTTCTTGGTTTTCTGCTTACCGTTGTTCTTTTAGTTGTAGTTCTTTTAGTTGCAGTTTTTTTACGAACTGGTTTTTCTAAATCACTATCTTTTGCTATTTTTTCAATACCTGCTAAAACATCTGGGTCGCCAAATGTCGGCATATTATCAGCTACTTTAGTTTCTGCTTTAAATCCACCTTTATCATTTAATATCGAATAAACTCCATCTTCAACTTCTTCTGGCTCGAAGAACTCTACTTGACTATCTAAATTAGTTGTTGGCTTTTTTCTTTTTGGTGTTGGAACTTCTTCTTGAATTGCTTCACTTATATTTTCAGTATATTCTTCAGATTTTACAGGTTCTGTTCTTGGCTCGTATTTTACTTCTTGCTCTTGAGGTTTTGGTCTTGTAGCATAATTTTGCTCACGAATAGCCAAAGTGTTTTCTCTTAAAGAATCCACAATGCTATTGGCTGTTTTTTTCAACATAAATGCTTGAACACCTTTTGTTCCTAAGTCCATACCAAAATAATACAACAACAACTGCTCATCAGTCATTCCGATACCACGCTTTTTGAAAACTCTCTCTAAAGGCGGTCTTACCTTTTCTTTAAAATCATCTGAAACAGCAAAGGCATCTTTAATACTATCATTGTATTCTCTTGCAAATTCTTTTACTCCTAATTCTCCTGCTTCAGTAGGAATTTGAATGTTAGGGTCTATTTCTCCTTCCGAAATCAATCTATCTAATTTGCCTTCTGAAATTTCTGGAAGTTTACCTAAAAAGCCACATCCTTTCTCGTACAAATCTAAAGTCATTTCGACCATCATTTTTGCACCCATAGTCTTTTCTTTTCCATCTAATTCGCTATACGCTTGATTAAATGGTCTTTCTGGCTCTGGTTCGCCACCATCTCCATCTTCAAAATCATTAAAACTAGGCGGTGCAAAAGTAGGTTCTTCTAATTCGCCAATAACTTGTGCATCGGCTACGTGATGTTGGGTATATGCACGTTGTTTTACAGGTGCGTCTAACGGAGAAAAATCGTCAATAATTTCCACTTGTGGTTCTTTTAAATCTTCTTGGTTCATTTTTTCTATTTTTAAAATAATTAATTATTGTATTTCAGATAATATTTTATCTAGCTTATTTAGAACTTTTGCATCTACTGGATGTTTTTTATTCATATCCATAATTTCATTTATTAAAATAGATATAAAAAAAACAGACTTTTTTACAACAAAAGAAATTTTTTCTGGGCTGAATTTATATTCTTTGTTTAAAATATAACAAACAGTTGCTAAAGCATATCTTCTGTCATTTTTTCTTTTTTTGCTGTAAAAATCCTCAAAAGTCATATCGTAATGCTTGCAAGTTGAAAGAATTACGTTGTTAGCGTTTTCATAATCTTTTTCATTAATGTCTTTGTGAATTTTTTGAATGTTTTTTAGCATTTGAGTAAGATTGTTTACGCCAACTATTTTGGCTGTAACTCCTACTTCATTTAGCATTTTACTAATATCTTCTGTTTCTTGGTTTTCTTGGTTCATAAATTACACTTTTAAGTAATCATCTATTATTTCCTTAGTCATGTCAAAAGTCCAACTAAAAAGAGCTTTATAACCTTTTTCATTAAGTTTATTAATTGCTTCTAATTGGTTTTTTAAATGGTCGTCTTTAGATGCCTTAATTTCTCCATTCTTTTTAAATGGTGTTTCTACTTTAAGTTCTATAAACAAACCACAATATCCGTTTCTTGGCTCTAAAATTAATAAATCTGGACAAGAAAAACCATTTTTTTGTATTTTTTTATTTCGATTGGCTTGCGCAGGCGTTAATTTTAAACTAGCAATTGTATCAGACAAATAAAGTACTTCTGGAAATTGATAACTTAAATACCTGCAAATAGCCGATTGTAATTCAAACTCTGGTTGTTTTTTCATATCGAATATTTTTTAGCAAATTCTTTATGTTTTAAAATTTTTTCTCCTACTTGAAAAGAAAAGTCATTATCTGATTGATAGTGAATACCTAAATTTTTTCTACTTTCAGCCACATCTTCAATGATTTGTTTACAATATTTATAATGAATTGGATACATACTTCCAATTACATTTAACATGACATACGCTTGAGTGGTATGCCCACTTGGAAAAGAAGCGGATTCTGCTGAAAAACTTTCAAAAGGGAATAATAATAGCTTATAATAATTAGCTAATTGATATGGTCTTGGTCTGTTATAGTGTGCTTTTAATTTAGCAATCAAAGGATTGATGTCGTCTTGTATGTTTAAGCATATTTTCTCAACATCAATACCTTTTTGCTTAAATATAGTCGTCAAACTCTGAATAAGACTTCTATCGTATGCTTTATATCTTTTTAAAAAAGATTCGTTTTCTGGATTTTCTAATAATGAAATTCCTTCTGCAATTTCATTCAGTTCTTCTTTTACAAGTTCCGAATCATTTGCAGGCATTGTTTCAGTTTTTAAACTACTAAAAAGGTCATCCACTAAACCTTTTGAATTTAACAATTTTAAAACTTTTTGTGTTGGGTTTCCGAAAGTTACTTGGTTTAATTCCATATTACAACATACAAGTTTTCATAAATTCTGATTGTGCTTTCAGCATAGCTTCCTCTGAAGCAAATCTAGCCGTACTAGCATATTCAGTCCATTTTTTTTCACACTCGGCTTGTTTTGGATTAACCACATCTGTTACTCCAGTTGTTACTCCAGAAACTACATCTTTTGTTGCTTTTTCTGCTCTTTTAAATAAATCTTTTTTGAAGACAAGATAGCCAATTGCTACACCACTTGCCAACAATAATAAGTCTTTTGCTTTCATAGTTTAATTTTTAAGTTGTTTCGTATTTTTTACCTAATGCTTTTTTAAGGTTGTACTTTACTTCTTCAATGTCGCCACTCATGTTATCATATTCTTCAGCAGTTGGCTGTTCGTCTAATTTTTTAATGGCTTTTCTGTAATAAAAAATACCATATATCGATAAGGTAATTAACAATGCGCTAATAACAATATCTTTGATGTTCATTTTACCACTCGTAATACTTCCCATAGCACCGCCTTCCGAATAGCTTGTTTCAACTGTTGGAGCAGGCGTTTCCACTGATATTGGTGGTGTAGTATTTACTGGAGCTGTTTCCGCAATTGGCGGTGTTGTTTGTCCTTCCATTTTATTTTAGTTTTTTAATTGATAAAAATAATAAAGCAATTCCTAATAATCCTCCTAATCCTGCATAAACATACTTATTCTTATTTAAGTGTAGTTCTAAATTATTTTTAGGTTTTTTATTAGTAGATTGCTTTGGTTTTGTTCCCATAATTACTACATCTCCTAGTTCCGTTATAGCTTCTTTCAAAATGACATTTTTGTCGTTAAGTTCTTTTGCTTTGAAGGATTGCTTTACAAATCCAACATAAGAAACTTCAAATAAATCTTCTTCAGAAAACTCATTACTTTCTAATGAAAAATTACCATCAATGTCAGAAACAGTTCCAATTCTCCCAGACTTAGCTCCGCTTCTTAATGTGATATTAGCCCCAATTAAAGGTTCATTATCAATATCTAATATTTTACCACTAATTTTTGCCATTATTTTCCGTTTAATCTTCTAATAGTATAATAATTCACTATCGCTCCCAATGTGAATGATACAATACCAACCACCACAAAAACAGTTGATAAGTGTTTGTGGATTTTAGTATTTTTTTCTTGTTTATTTTCTTGTTCTAACATATATGTATGCACCTCCTAATGCGATTAATCCAATTCCTAAAATTAATGCTAATTTATTACCTGTTGACAAAGCATAAGGCTTATTCAAAACATAAAAAGCATCTAATCTATTCAGCCACCCTTTTAAGTGAGTTGGTGCAGAAGGCATTTTTTTATAACGTTCTGCTCTAAAATCATGCAATTTTTCAAACAATTCAGGAGTTTGACCTTTACTATCTAATTCATTTACATAATTTACAAATTGGTCTATCGTGGTTAAATTTTTATTATAATTTTCTTTAAAAAAATTATTCATAAAAGATATAGTGCCTTTTCCGCTACTTATACTACCTAAACCACTACCCCAAGTCATCTCAACAAAAACATTAGCAATAGCTTGATTTTTTATTTTATCTCCTTTTACAGCATCCCAAAAACCTGCCTTATAAACTTTTAACCAAACACTATCAGGCATATTTATAAAATTATCACAACTTGCAGAATAACCACCTTTTGAAGCCAATCCTTTAAAAGTTGCCCATTGAATACCTTTATTAGTGTGAATCGGATAGCCATTCTTGTTTCCACAAGGAGAAGCATTTTTAGAAGCACTATCTTTTGGGTCTGAACTCAAACCGCCTTCAACTTTCCTAATAAATGGAACTATGTTTTTATAATCCGCCATTACCACAATATTTTATCAGCATAATAACCATTTGAACCAACTATATGTCGGTCTTTTTCATGCCTTTCTTTATACAATTTTCTACGTTTGTTTGCGTAACCTTTTTCAAAATATCCCTTTTTTTCTTTTTCAAGATATGTAGGGTAGTCATTCATTCCTCTTGCGCCAATGCTTGCTACTTTTTTACCATTTTTAAAAACATCAATCTTTTTAAAAGGATTAGAGGATGGCTTAATAACCACCCCTAATTCTTTTGCCTTTCTAAAGCTATATGGTAAAATTTTATAAGCCATTATTTTACGTTTTTAATACTTGTTAATGCTTCTTGAAGGTCAACTTGTTTGTTGTAAATTCTTTGCATTAACATTTTTTGCCAAATAAGAAAACTTGAATATGACAAAGCAACAAAACCCAAACTTAAAAGACTATATTTTAATACTTTTTTCATAATCTAAACTATTTTGCCAAAACCTGTTTTTTTTGCTATTCTTTTTACAATACCACTCATTTCTCTTAAATATAAATCTGGAGGTGTTGATGTATATCCTAATGATGCAATCATTTTAATTTGTTCTTCTGGACTTTTAGCTTCATCTCTTGCTTTTTTATATCTACTTCCTAAAAGAACACCTATGTTTTGTTTTAATCCATCTTCTGCATTTTTAAATTTTGCAAATTTCGCTTTTGTAGGAACTTTTTTCTTATTTACATATTCAAAAGTATCAACCAAAACATAATCAGAATGTATGTTTGGATTATATTTTACTCCACCATAATTAAAAGAATTAGGCGGTATTCGTTTTCCATAACCAGATTCATAACATTTCATAGCAGTTATAGCAGGGAAAAACAAATTAGTATTTTTTAAAAATTTAGCTATATTTTCTCCATGAACATATATAAAATATCTAATTTTTGTATCTCCATCAACATAATCGTTATATTGTTCTAAAGACAAACTATCTAAATACTTAACTAATTCATCATTAGTTAATTTGTCTAATTCAGATTTACTTTTTACCGCCATTTTTTTTATTTTTTTATCTATTATTTCTAAAGTAATTAATCGCTCCTAAACTAGCAACAAGTAATATACCTCCTAAAACAAAACCTGCAACGTTGGTTGATTTTTTATCCTCTGGTTTTTCATCTCCGTTTGATTTTTCTTCGCCAATCGGTTTATTATCGCCGTTTGGTTTGTCATCCTCTTTTGGTTGCTCGTTTGCTTTTTCCTTTGCTTCAACTAACGCTTCTAAATCTTCAATCAAGTCATCACGATAATCTTCAAGATAATCAGTAATTTCAGTCATTGCTTCTTTTAATTCCTCATCGTCTGGATTTTCAGCTAATTCTTTTTTAGCTACATCATAACGTGATTCAAGATTTTTAAGACCATCTAATCTTTTAGCAATAGGAGTTGGAACTTTGTTGTCTAACTTTCCTAATAATTCTACAATTTTATCCATTTTTTTTTTGTTTTGTTTAAGTTATTTTAATTACAAATATAATAAATTTATCTATACTATTTTTTATTCTGAAAATGGCGTATATTCAATACGTTCTAATTCTTCAAGTTGGTCGTGTATTTCTGAAAAGTTAGGGTCATCTAAAACTTCTAAACCAACTATCCATCTATCTGAACCATCTTTTACAAATATAAGTTCAGAAGCGTTGTTTTTATACCCATTCAAAGCGGTATATTGTTCTGTATTTGGGTGTAGTACTAACATATTATAAAGAAGTTATATAAGTGTTAAACGCATTTACAAAAGCTGTATTTTCAGCTACTAAAGAAGCACCATTTGCATACATAGATACTCTATGACCACCATATACTGAACCAGAACGTAAAACAAATTGGTTATTACTATTCATACTTGCCGATGTTGCTGTTCTACTTCCTTGCGTTGTAGCGTTAAACAACTCTACGTTTGTAGAATTTGTACGATGTATTGATTTCATTCCTTGAATAGCTGTAAAATCAAAAGAACCACCAGTTACTCCAATTGTTCCTTGATTAATTCTTTGATTACCAGTTGAAGCTCTTGTCATATTATTAATAGAAGCGACTGATTTACCATCTAAAGCACCTGTTCCACTCGCAGTGTGCAAATAAACATACCTACTTGCATCATCTTGAAGATAATTAACGCCATGCAATACAGCATTAAAATTAGTATCTATATAACTACTTGTTCCATTACCTTGAAAACCAACATTAGTTGTAAAAGTTGGAGAGTTAATTAAAGTTGATTGGTATAGATTTGGAGATTTCCAATTCAATGTACCAAAATTGCTTCCACCATCATTAGCAAAAATATATAGTATATCAAGTTTAGTCCATATACCACCTGCTTTTAAAGCTAAAACTAAAGCGTTTTGTTTTATTTGTTGGGAAGCAGAAGGTAATGTATATCCAAGTGTAGTAGCTCTATTCAATACAGCTTGGTAATCTGCATCAAACGAGCTATTTTGTCCTTGTCCTGCTCCTAATAATGTTAACATATTATGCGTAAGTTAAATTAACAATCACATCTCCTGCTCCAACCGCACCTGTATCATTATCTGCCGAACCACTTGTAATTGCTACACCAATTCCTAAAGGAAAATTAACTCCCATTGAAAAAGGAATAGCAACCCCAGCTCCTTGCGTATTGGCTGGTACTGGAATAGTCATTAAAGGCACATCAGTTCCTACTGTTGGTGCAGTTGCTTTACTATAAATTTTTAAGTATCTAACAGTACTTGTCAAACCAATTGCAATTATAGAATATAAGTTACCACCGCTTGCTTTTACAACATTTGCGTTTGTAGAAGCAGTAGATATTAATTTGTAAGCAGTTGTTCCATTTGCTCCAGTATTGTTTGGTCTTGGACTAACTGGTACTGGAGATGCGGAAGTTGAACTTGTTCCAAAATAAGTTGAAGCAAATGTCAAAAAAGAAGACAAAGTAAAAGGTGTTCCTGTTGAATCTTCACAATCCGATAAAAGTCCTTCAAAAACAGTCAAGTTGTTACCTTGAGCCGTATTGAATAATACTACTCTTGGAGCAGTTTCGTACAAACTAATACTTTGTAAACCAATATATAGCGTTGGCAAGTACAACACATTTGTTGCTCCTACCGATATTTGTAAAGTTGAATTTACTATTGTAAATCTTGCCATAATTATTTTTTTTATTTTAAAGTGTAAATATACTATTTTTTTTTAAAATCAAGGCGTTAATCTATTTCAATTAACACCTTGACTTAATTTTACTATTTTTTTCGCATTTGCTCGTTTGCACGTTTCAATGCACTTTGCCAACTTTCGCCATCTTTACGAATTTGTTTTGCTAATTGCATAGCACCACCTCTTTTGGCTGAACCTCCTTTTGACATTTTAGCATCATACTTCGCTTTCTGACTTCCTGCAATTTTATTACCTACTTCTTTTGCTTCGGCTTTGTCATAAGTCTTACCATACTCTTTTTGGTATTTTGGTTCTACTTTTTTACCTTCAAATTTTTTAGCTATTGCAGTTGCTTTTTCCTTGAAAGTGGTTTTGCCACCATTTAGCATTATTTTAAAATAACCATACTTTTCAAAAGTTAATTCATTATCAAAAATATCTTTTTTAATTTCTTCCCATTTTGATTTTTTAACATTACTTATAGTGTAAATACCTTTTTCAGTTATAATAAATACTTTTGGCTCATACCAATTATTTTTATAATTATTATTAATAGGTTTTGCTAAAATTATATATTTTGATTTTTCTAAATTAGAATTATCATAATCTATATCAACTATATCTTTTAAAACTTCTTCTATTTTATAGTTTTCTAAATCTTCTTTTGGTATTCCATAGTTTAAGTTGCCACCGCCAGCATAATCCATTTCTCCACCATCATCATATTTAGAAGTATGAATTGGTTTTGCCCCTTTTTTAATCCAATAACCATTAGCCACCTTTACATCTTTACCATTTTTCAATTGTACTTTAACTACATTTCTTTTTGAAACGTAAAAAGCCGTTTTTTCAAGGTTTCCGCCTTCTTCTAACTTGTATGCACCATTATATACATCTGATACTTTATAAGTCAATTTTTGGTTGCCTTTTTTAATGGTAATGGTATTTAATTGGTTTCTGTTTATGTAGTTTTTTGTTACACCGCCAGTTGCATAAACTTGATTCTGAAATTCCCCAAAATTAGGGTCGGTCATAAAACCGCCTTCTGCAAAAGTTTTATTTGTTTTTGTATCTCTAATAAAAATATCTCTTTGAGTTACATCTTTTTTAAATTGTTGCTCGTAAACAAAATTTAATGCTTCTTTTCTACTATCAAAATCAGCTATAACTTTAATTTCATTTTTAGGTAGAGTTTTTCCATTTTTGTCGAAGCCTATTACTTTTACAACTTCATATCTTCCATTTGAAATCCCTCCCTCATCAAAACTTCTTTTTCCTAAATATCCTGTTCTATTTGGCTTGTTTTTAGCGTAACGAACTTCATAGTCTTGAGCCTTGTTAACGTGCCTTCTTTCGTTAGTGTAACCGCCTTTTGCAAAAGGTAGTGGTGGTTCAGCACCTCTATAACCATTAGCTAAATTAACATAAACAATATCTCCGCTTTTAGTTTTTACTTTTTGAACTCCACCTGACATTGTTTTGATAATTTGGTCGCCTTGCTTTAAACCATGATTACCAAGTGAGCCACCCATTGCAAACATCTCTCCTGCCGACATACCGCCAGTTTCTCCAACAAGTCCTGTATAGTCAATATCTAATCCTCTTGCTAATGGTGTTTCTGGTGTACCGATAATTGTTCCGCCATCTGCATATTGCAAAGCGTTTAAAGATATTCTTAAAACTTCATTCATTTTTGAAACTGTCTTTTGTTTTAAAGCATACTTCAAATTGTCGGTTGTAATTCTTTTTACAATTTCACTACCACTTCTATAATCTTCCATATTATCTAAAAGATTTTGAATTGGCTCTCTTTTTTGTGAAATAGTTTTTAAACTAATAATATAAGAAACTTGAGAGTTTATGAATTTTTTAAATTTTTCATCTTCAATACTTCCGCCATTTTCATATCCATAACCTCGTCTATGCGGTTTGTCTTTTGAATAACGAACTTCATAATCTTGACTATAATTAACATATCTTCTTTCACGAGTTCTACCACCATTTCCGTAATGATAAACCTCGTTATCAGTAACTTCATCTGTTACAAAAATTCTATGGTTTTTTCCAGTTAATTCGTATAAGTCTATTTCAGCCATATTTACTAAAGGCTTAATTCTTTCTTTATCATCAGTAGTAGCATACAAAACAGGTTGCTCTCCATCAACTTCTCCTAAAATTGAATATCTACCTACTTTCCCACCATTATCAAAAGCCAATGCTTCTGCACTTGCACCATGCATTTCTCTACGCTCTCCAAAAGACTTACTACCCCCTTGTTGAGTTTTTATAACTCTTGGCTTACCATCATCTGTCAAATCAATTTCTTCGTCTAATGTTTCTACATAAACGCCTTTGTTAGCGTATCCACCATTCTCTAAATAAGCATTTTTAAATCCACCTACATCAACTCTATTGGCTCTGTTTTCGTAATATACATTTCCACTTTCAGAAACACGTTTACCTCTTGGCAAAGCACGTCTTTGAGCATCTTTTGCTAAATTTGATGAACCAGTAAGTTTTTTGTATTCTTTATTTCTACGAACCATTGCCAATAACTTTTGTGTTTCAGTTTTGGTTTTCTTTTTAGTTTCAGTAGTTTCTGACTTCATCATTTTTCTTGCTCGGTCTTTTGCTTCTTCCCAACTTTCGCCATCTTTACGAATTTCTTTTGCAATAGAGAAAACACTTTTTTTAGCCGACTTTGGTTTTTCGTCTGCTTTAGGTGTTTTGGTTCTACTTTTTTTAGCTTTTTTTTCCTCTGCTTTAGCTTCGGCTTTCTCCTGTGCTTCTTCTTTTTTAGCTTCGGCTTGTTCTTCTTTTTCTTCAGCTACTTCAAGTGCCTTTTCAACCTTTTTTTCTATTTCTTTAACTTCCTCTTTTACTTCGGTAGCCGTAATAGTTTCATCAGTTTTAATATCGGCTTCTAACTTTTTAATTTCAGCACGAATTTTGTCTTTCATGTTGTCTGGAATAAACTTATTATCCAATGACTTTTTTAATTTTTCTAATTTTTCTGTATTCATTGTTGATTAATTTTCGTTTAACATTTGTAATATTTCTAATGCTTCCTGCACTTCTTTTTTATCTTCGCCCTCAAGGGTTTCTAACAACATTTCAAGCGTTTCTATTGCTTCTTGTAATTCGTTGGTTTCGGTTGGTTTATTACCTCTTTTATTTATTAAATAATCAGCATAATCTAAAGCGGTTTTTGTTTGAAATTTATCTCCTAATATGTAAGTAGTTCCATTTTCTACATATCTAATTGTATTATTCCCTTCTCTATCAGTATTGATAAAACCATTGTATTTATTAATAGCTTCTCTTATCTTGTCTTTGACTTTTACACCATTAACTTTGCTATTTAGATAAGTCAATATTTTACCTTTTTGTAAAACAGTTTTATTCTCTGCAAAATCATCAATATCGTTATACTCTTTTTCGTTTTCTAATTCTTTTTCTCTTTTTTGTTGCTCCCTTAATATACGTTCTTCTTGTTCTTTTTCTCTTACCTTTCTGGATTCTTCATACTTATTTTGATTAAGTAAAATTTCATTATATTCAGAAATTGGATAAAGATTTAACCTATCACTTGAACCATCTATTCTTTTTGCTTCAATAAACTCTCTGCCATCTCTTACTTTAACAATTCTTGTTATTTTTTCAAGACCTTCTCCAAAATCTAAAATTTGACCTATTTCTGGCTTATTCTCAATAACTGGCATAATTTCAGCAGTAGTTTCTTTTATTTCTTCTACTACTTTTTTCATTTGTAATTCAGCACTAAAGAAATCTTTATTTTCTTTTAGGAAAATCTCTATTAATGGTTTGATTTTTTCATTAAAAATTTCAGCCTTTACAAAAACCTCTTGGTTTGATATTTTCTCTGGAACATTGAAAGCTCCATATCCATATACAATTTCTACATCATCGCCATATTGTTTCATTACAAAGTATTGTTGCATAGCTCTGGCAAAACATTCCTTTGTAGCATTGATATAATCCGTTTGTTGTTCTTTTGGTTTATTCAAGTTATTTCTAAACGTAAAAGCAATTACTCCTGCGGTAGATTCAAAGTTATCAGTTTCCCAACGCTTACCATTTTTTTGACCTAATTTATTATCAATAAAGTGTGCCAATTCGTGAGCAAATGTAGAGTTAAATTGAATTTCTCCATACTTATCAGAAACGGCAATTGTACCCATACTTGGAATATAGCAACCTACGGCTTTTTGTGCAAAAACCAATTTTTTACCTGTATGAGAAATTTTGATATTATTCTTGATAAACTCCTCTTTTAAGTTGCCAAAAATCTTACTAATTAAATTTAGTCCTTCTTCAATTTGTCCTACTTCTAATGCGTTGATTTTATCTCCATTTTGTCTTTTTACCAACACTCCATAATCGGCAAATAAATAGTTTTCAGTATTCGATTCTCCAAAAGAAGTTTCAATAGCCGTTTTGTAGTTTTCAGACATTTCTGCTCTTTGGAACTCAATATCTTTTGATTTGTAATCCATCATTTCCCTAAAGCTATCCCAATACTTAAAAACTATTGGGTGTGCATACGATTGAACCATTACTCTTTCTCCAATTGCTAATGTTTTAAATCCATCTTTAGTTGTTCTTAACAATTCTGGATTGATAAAAACATTATACATATCGTGAAAAGAACCATACATTTTATTTATCGATAATGTACTCTCGAATTTCTTTGGTCTTGTAGCGGAATATGCAGGTGCGAGTTCTTCTTTTTTCTCTAAAGGCAAGATGTTCCATTCTTCTTCGGTATATTTTTTTCTTAAAGTATTATTTAGTGAAAAATAAAAGTTTTTTTGATTATAATACCTTTCTCTACGTTCCAAAGGCAATGAAAAATACGAATCTTTTGCTCTTTGTGTTTTTCTATCTGCTTCTTTTTGATAAATTGCTTTTATTTTTGTTGTATAATACAAACTGGTTAAAACCAATTGGTCTAAAGTAAGCAAGAAAACTTGTGCTTCATTTTCTGAATTAAATTTATAATTTGAATAAGCTACTACATAAGTATCTGTTGTTAATCTTATAGCATCTAAAACCCCACCTCTTAATCTAAATTCTTCTTCATCAATGAAAGGCACGTATGCAGGTGCAGGTTCAACTAAAATTGTATTTTCGTCAAACCCTATCACTTCTGTTTTTACATTTCTAAAATCAGCTACTCCTTTGTAAACTTTTCCTACTTTATCTTCAAATTCAACTATTTCTCCACCATTGGTAATAGCTTTTAATTGATTTTCTAAAGTTTTAAGTTGATTTTTCTTTGCTTGAATAATTTTATAATTCTCTTTTCTTTGTTCGTTTATAGCTTCACGAGATTTCCAATCTGCTATTTCTGTCCTTTGTTTAGATAAGACTTCATCTTCCTCTGTTAACTTTTGAATTTCAGTCGCAAGTGCTTCTTTTTGATTAGAAAAATCCAACAAAACTTTTTCAGCAAATTCCTTTGCCATTTTTTGTGCTAACTCTAATTCTTCTTCGGTTAAATATTTTTTTAAATCTTCCATCAAATATTAATTTAAAGGTGTTCTAATTGGTTCAAAAGTTAATTTTCTACTCATTATACCACCGCTTTCAAAACTTTCTTCTTTTAGCATATTTATAATTTCTAATGCTTCGTAAATTTCTTTTCTTTGCTCCTCGTTTTCTTCAATTTCAGCCAACATCAATAAAGTTTCAATAGCTTCTCTAACTTGCTCTTTTTCTACGTTTACAGCTTCTTTTTTCGCTTTAGCTACCTTTTTAGGTTGTTGCTTTGTTTTTTCCTCTGGCAAAGTCTTTTTATAGTCAATTGCATCTATTGGGAAAATATAAGCTCTATTTGGCTCGGTAAAATAACATTCTACTTCAGTATCGGTTATTGTTTCAAGCATAGTGTCAAAAAATTCTTTTCTAAAAGAAAAATATTGATTTTCTTTAAATTCATCTTTTGAAGGCATTAATAAAAATACCGATTTATCTAAACCTATATTTGTGTCAACTTGCTCGTAATTAAATTCAATTTCGCATAATTTAATTTTATCTACTAATTGATACTCTACATTAAAACGTATTTCTTTTGTTACTTTTAAAAATAAATTATTACCTTCATTTGACAAAGTAAAAAAAACATCTTTATTGCCTTTGTATTTTGCCACTTGATTTGCTACTTCTGGACTTTTTAAGCACTTATTCATTTGTGCATGGTCAAATACTATCATTTTATCATTTTGCTTCGGAATAACCGCTTCATAGTTCGGATATTTACCATCAATAGTTTTACCAATAAAATCAAGGTTTTCTGCTTCAATAAAAATGTTAGATAGACTACATTTAAAATGTAATGAACCATCTGCTAACTTAACAAAATCATTCAAATATTTAACTGGTAAAATGTATTCTAACTCTCTGTCATCTTTGTTAAATTCGCAATATTCAGTAATATTAATTTTGCAAAGAGTATGAGCATTAGTAGTTACTAAAAACATTTCATTTTGAGCTGTTTTCTTAATGCAAATTCCAGACATAACTGGTCTTAAATCATCTTTACCTACTGACAACAATAACTTATCTAAATAAAACTCAAACACTTCGCTAAATGTTACAAATTCAAAAGCGGTTTGTCTTTTTTCTTTCCAATGAGTTTCATATTCTGATTTATCAAAAACCCTTTCTTTTGGAAAATCCTCAATTGGATACATAGTAATATTTGGAGCTTTATTTACAATTTCGTAAATACCATTTGGCATATTAACATCTTTAATGATTAAAGATATATCCAAATCGGTTGCGGTCATTTTACCATCTTCTACTTTTGCGTAATCACAAATAGGAAGTTTATTATTTTTACTTGTTATTTTATTTAATAAACCTAAATAGCTATCATCTACTGAAAGGTTGTTTTCGTATTGCATTTTAAATTCTGCTACCGAACCATCGGCATTGTGAATTTCGCTATCATTAAAATCGAAATATGCTTTTATGCTTCTGTTATAATCAATATCTTCTGCACCATATCCTGTAATCGTTCCAAAAGTAGAAGTCAACATTATGGGCATAATTAATAAAATATCATCATTACCTACTTCGTAATTTTTGTTAGGACTTAATACCATTGCTCTATTTGGAGCAGTAATTTTAGCATATAGCTTTTCATGTCCTAATTTTAAAGAAGCAGTTAACACCTCTAACAAAAGAGAACCATTAAACCCAATTCTTTCATTATCTCCAAACTTAAACGAAATTCCTTTCGTGGTTTTATTGGCATAATTTATTGCAGTTTTTGTGTATTGTAATAGTTTGTAAACATCTACTTCATACCCAGAAATTATATTTGATTTTGGTATAATTGCTTCATAATTTGGATAATTACCATCAATTAAAATTGGTTGGTCGGCTTTTATTTTTTTTACTCGGTTTACATCATAAATACCTTCATATTTTTCATTTGGATAAGGTAAAGTAATTAACTTATGAAAATCAGTAGCCGTAATACCATTTTTATCGAAATTAATACCCATTCCAACTGGTCTTAACTCATCTTTACCCAAAAATGGTGCAATAATACTATCTAATCCTTTGTCCATTGGATTATTAGTAAAAGGAACTTTTTTTACTTTGGTTATGTTTCGGTAATTTGTAGGCACTTTGTTCCATTCAAATACTTCTGCACTTAAAGTTGCTCCGCCACCTGCATAATTTAATTCTCCGCCATCGGCAAAAGCCAATCCGTTTTCCATTCCTACTTCTCCATCTGCTCCTAAATCCATAACATCATTATAATTGTTTAAATCCCTTGAAGGGTGGTCGCCTTTTTTAGATTCTTCAACTAAATCAAGTTGACCGCCATTGTTAAATATTTTATTTTTATTTTTTGGTAATCTAATTAAAAATTCTTTGTTTTTTATTTTTTCAAAATCAAATTTTGAATAATAATTAATTAAATATTCTTTGGTTATTTTTTGTTTTTTAGATTCATTATCTTGAATATAATTAAATCTTGGCTCTGGTTCTAAAAAAATAATAACACCATAATCGTCTGCTTTATCGCATATTTCTTTTAAATATTTTTTAGCATCAATATTTTGGTCTTTTTTTTCAAATATATCTAAAACTACAATATTATCTTTATTTACATTATCTACACCATAATTGTAATCAAAAAAAGGTATAGAAACAATGATATTCATTTTTTTATAAACATCATCTTTATACCAACCTACAAACCAATTAATTAATTTTTTGTTATTTTCTATTTCTCCGCCATCATCAAATTTATTTGAATTTTGCTCTTTATAATCAAACACATAAGCCATTACTTCTTTTTCGTCTTTTAGAATAGCATTAGTAATCCTATGGTGTCCATCTAAAACATAATATTTGTCGTTTAGCTTGAATAAAATAGGATAAGATTCAACATCTTTTGTAGATTCAATATTAGGAATAGTTACATTTCTTTGAGAAGGAACTATGCTTTTTAAATCAACCGATTCAGTTGGCAATTTAGTTTCATCTTCTAAATAAGGGTCGGCAGTAGAAACAACACTCGCTGGTAAAACCTCTACTTGGTTAAAGAAAATTTTATTAGTAGGTACTTTTGGGAACGTACTTTTGTTTTCTCTTTTTAAGTCGGCTATTTTCTTTTGATAATCGGTTACATTACCACCATTTTTGTATTCTTCATCGCAACCGCAACCATTCATTGCTTGCATAATTTCATAATCAGTCATAGTCTTACCACCATAGTTGTAAGAACTTCCAGTATAGTATAACTCATTAGGAACATCGCCACCTTGCTCAAAAGAAACGCCACCTCCAGAAACATTGATTTTAGATAATATTTCTCTATTGGTTAACATTTGTCCTTCAAACTCTCTTTTGGTTTGGTCTGCAACCGCTGGAGCTGTAATAATAACCTCTGAACTTTGAATCTCAATAGGTTGTCCAGTAGTTTTGTTAATACCCTTTATTCCTCCCTCTTTATGTAATTTCCCAACAAAATAACCACCAACAGTAGCATCATCGTAAATCATAGTCTGACCTTCTCTTTTGCCAACTAAAACTCCTCCTGCTGGTGTTTGTTTTGCTTTTTCTAATGTCATTGTATCTTTTTTCATATTATCCTATTAAAAACTTTAAATAGTCTGGCGTACCACTATCTGTAATACCGCCTTTCTCAAATCTTATATCGTTGTTGTTTTTGTCAAATGTAGTGTTAGTGCCATCGGCAAGTTTTATTTGATTCGGTTCAAAGGCAGTATATTCTCCAAAATCAGAAATTAAACCATCAATTTTTTCTTTTTTAAATTCTTTATATATTTCAGCTATTTTCTTATCTCTTTCTTTTTGTGGTCTAAAAGAATATCCTTTAAATTTTTCATTTAATCTACTTTCAAAATCATCTCTACTTGTAGGATTTTGAAAATTTAAGAAAACTTTTAATATTTTTAAGTTTTTTGAATCAACTCCATAAACACTTCTTTCTTTTGACCTTTCCATCCATCCTTCTGCATTATCTAAATCTTTTGTAAAAGAAAAAACGCCTTTTCCAGTACCTACTCCATATTTTCTGCCTTCTGTGTCATGTGCTTTTTTCTTATCAAAAACATTAAAATCGCTCCCTGTTCCATGATAAACCACCAAAGGCTCTCCATTCTCATCAACAACCTTACTTGCGTTTTTAGGGTCGTTTTCCCAATCCCCAAACCACTTTTTAAATTCTGGTGTGCGAACTAATTTATATTGTTCAGCAGTTAAATTGCTTGGCTTACCATTAGGTGCTAATAACTCTTTTTTCATATCTCTATAATAATTTCCAAATGTAATAAATTCTATTGTAATCTAAAAATCATATTATTTGTAATATATAACATAATTTATTCAAATGTAGGCATTTAATATTTTTTTACTACATTTGTTTCTAATAAATTTATTAACTTAAAAAAATTAATTATGAAGTCAGGTGTTTTAGACATTAACAGTCCAAACTTTCTTTTTGGGAACAACGTTCACAATTTAGTTCAGATTGCATTGTTAGGCTATATTGCTTACAAAATTTACAAAAAATAATTTGTAGCTATTAGCCAAAAAAATACCCACCGAATTGGTGGGTTTTTTGTTAAATCAATTTTAAAATTATATTTTCAAACTTTTTAGCAATATCGTTCCATTTCCATTTTACAACGTGGTTGTATGCGTTTTCTACAATAGTGCTTACTTGACCTTTCACTTCATCTTCTTCGTTTTGTAGGTTATAAACAATACCACATACTTGAGCCACTTCTTCTGGATTAGAAATAAATCTAATTTTTTCAAAGTCATTTACAAACACGGCTCTTTGCATAAACTTGAATAGAAACGCATTATTACCATTATCAGTAATTTCTTGAATAGAGGTGTGTCTTGGTGCAACTACTAAAGTTTGTGTTGCCATTGCTTCAACAACCGACAATCCAAAACCTTCAGCCGTAGTAGTTGTAATAAAACAATCAAAAGTGTTGTATATTTTATTTAATTCGGATTCTGAAATACCATTATTTTCATTAAAATCTTTTGGGAAGAAAATATCTTTACCAACCTCTAAACCTAGCCTTTCAGATAATCTATAACAATCAATACCCATTCGGTCTTGAGGATTACAATGCAGGTATAAAACGGCATTAGCTTGACTTGTGTGTTTGAACATAGCAAAACCAATCATAAGCGTTCCTAAATCCTTTCTTGCAGAATTACGGTTTACGCTACCAAACACAAAAACATCATCAGTTCCAAAAATTTGTGTTTTGGTTTTACTTGTTTCGTCTTTTTCATAGATAGGGAAAAATACTTCGGTGTCTATTCCATGCGGAATAACTTTAATCTTTTTCCAAATAGATTCTTTGATAATTGGTTTTAATACCGCTTTAGCGTATTCGGTATAAGTAATAACTTCATCAAACAAGTCTAATACGGCACAATCGCTTGGTCTTGGCTCACTATCTATCGGAGTGTATAGAATGTACTTGGTTTTCTTTTTATTGGCTTTCATACGTTCTTTTTTAACGTTTGCCAAATGCTCGGTCATTGAGTTTAAAACCTCAATATCATTTAGAGCAAAAAACACATCGAAACTTTCGGAATAAAGAGCTTTTAGCAACTCTAACCTTGCATAACTATCTTTGTTTTCGTCTGCAACTAAACAAGGTATTACAAGTACGTTTGGTTGATAATTGTATGGTGCTTTTGACATATCATTAATTGCTAAAACGACAATATTGAAGTTTTTGTTTTTGCTCCAATTATCAATTAGCTTTTTTGATACGTTTCCGAATCCAGTTGTGCAATTAAAATCTCCATAAAATAAGAGATTAATTGGTTGGTCTTTTTTTGTTTTCTTGGTGTGTACTACTTTCATTTTTTTTTCTTATAAATTTTAATTCCAAATAATTTAAAATATTTAATTGGCTCGTTAAAAAGGGAAATGCTAACACGATATTTTAGATGATGAAAACCATTTTCATCTTTTACCATAATGCCAAAACTTGGTGTTAAATTTTCTTCATTTATTACAACACCTGTTCTCGGAAGTTCTATCATTGTCTTATCCAAACTTTCTTGAATATTTTGAATCAATACTTCTGGAATTTGTGTGTCAAAAACTCCTTTTGATTTAAAGGTTTTTTTATCAAATAATTCTACTTTGTAAGTTTCCATTTTTTTTATTTTTTTTATTTTTTATTTTTTATTAATTTGTTGAATAAAAAACTCAAATTCTTCTTGAGTTCCTATAAATGACAACCAATAATCAGAATCAAAATCTTTTTCAGTTTCATCTGAAACATCAAATTCACTCCAATTTTCATTTTCCATCAATAATAAAAGTGATTTTTTTTGATTCATTATTTCAATTTCTTTTTTTTGAAATTTTATTTCATTTTTTGCAAAATCAATACGATAATCTAAAGCATTTTTTACAAATTCATCATCTTTAAAAACTTCTTCTCTTTTATTAGACATTTCTTTCTCTAAATTTCTAAGTAATGATATTGCAAAAAAATCTCTTAAATCTGATTTTTCAAATCCTAAATGTATTTTACTGTTTTTCATTTTCTAATTTTTTATTGCGTTAATTCCAGAAATTGTAAGTTCAATATCGTTATCAACTATATCCTCAATTTTCATTGTGTATAATGCTTCAATTGATAAAACAAATCCTTCGGTCATAATGCATTTTTCAAAATCATGTTCAATGAAAAACTCAAAATCTTTGAATAAAATTTTACTTTCAGCTTTCTTGTATTTTTTACATTCTTCAATCCATTTTTCTGACATTTTAGGATTTTCATTCAAATAATCTTTTGATGTAAATCTTCTATAATGATTAGGCTCTTTTAAAATGTTCATTTTTTCATCACAAGGGATAAACATACCTAAATTTAAGTTTGTTTTCAAGAATCTAGCGAAAGAAGAAATTAAATCATAAGCTTGTTCATAATTGTATCTATTTGATTCTATTCCAAAACTTAAAACAAAATCGGTCATTTTTATTAGTTTCATTATTTTTCAAATTGATTAATTAATTTATTCCCAATTTCAACTAATTTTTTCCAATTAGCCAATGATAAAGATAGTTCTTGAGCATCGTTTTCTACAACAACCCAATCTTCTACATCGTCTGTATCTAATGAAAAAGAAAGTGTAGATTCAAATTCGTTTTCGTCTGAAAACTGTTTTACTGTTTGCGTTTCTGTGATTAACATAATTAAAAGTTTTAAAGTTCAAGTCAAAAGTATAAAATATTATTTTAAATACAAAATATTATTTTAAATATATTTTATTATTTTAGATAAGTTTTATTTAATCTAATATTTTATTCAATTCCTTGCTCTCTATTGTCAGATAAACTCATAACGTGATAAGTTGGTGGGTGGTTAATTGCTTTGGCGTGTGTACCGAATTTCATCATATTTTGAATAAGTTCGTAATCATGCCCATACGCTTCATTATGCATCGGCATTGTTTTTAAGAACTCGGTTCTTATAATTAATTCACTATGTCCAATCATACCATATTGAAGTTGAGCAACTCTGTTGGTTCGTCTTGGTGCTACATAACTATCGAAGTACATAAAATCTAATTTAGTGTTTTCAATAGCCGATAAGTAATTATCGAAATGGTTTGGCAGAATAATATCGTCGTTAGCAAAGAAAGTGAAATACTTACCTCTGGCGTTTTGGATATTTTCATTAGTAACGAAATACCCATGACCACCACGATTTTCTTTGTTGTTTTTAATTATCAGTTGGTTTCCTTTGGAATTACAATCTTTTACTATATCAGCAAAGTAGTTGCTATCTATAAAATCCTGCATTATAGGACAACCATCTCCAATAACAAGTGCTTCCCAGTCGTTAGCGGTTTGGTTAGCAATACATTCAATTGCTCTTATAGTTCCTTTTCTTCTACCGAAGCAAGGCATTGAAACAGTCAATCTAAATTCAGTTGACCAATAATCGTGATTAGTGCATGAATTTTTCATAAACCTTTTTCCTTTTTAAAAATTTCTAATAGTTCTCTATAACTACACCCTCCATCATTTTCATTTAGCCATCTACCAAACTCAACAGCATAGTCATCTGCTATTTTTTCACAATTGCTCAATAATGGCTCTTGCATACCTCCAAATTCTTTCGGAACTAAATCGTTAAACTTTTCTTTAAGTGTCATAATTTACTTTTTAATATATCCTACTAATACAAATTTTCCATAAACCCATTTGTAGTATGGGATTAAATCTTGTTTCATTACTTTTTATTTTTGATTGATAATTCTAATTTTTGAATGTTAATCATTTGAGCTACTACATTGCAAATAGCATTAGCTTGAGGAATGTATGATTTGTCCGTTCTTACTTTATCAAGCGTTTCTATTAATACATTTCTAACATTTAAGTTAGCTTCTTGTATTGGTGCAATATTTTTTTCATTATTATCCATTTTATTGGTGTTGAGTTCGTGTTTTTTTTCTTGTATTGATACATTTTTTAATTCAAGTTGTCTTTTTTCTAAAACCCCTTCTTTTAATTTTACTCTGGGTATTTCAACTATTTCTCTCAAGAAAAAAGGAACTTCACTTTCAAAAAAATTATAGGTTTTCTTGTCGGTTATTACGACATAAACCCCACTAACTCTTTTAGTGTTTTTGATTAATATTTCCTTATCCTTATAAGAAAATTTTCTACCTATCAATTCTTTTAATTCTTGAATCATTTTCTTAATTCTCTTTTGAGTTTTATGTTTAATAGTTGAATTTCTAACATTTCATCTGTTGAATCTATTCCGTAGTTAATTTTATTTTTATACCTCAATGAATTTACAACGTAATTATCTGTTGACCTTGACTGATATTCTTTTACATCAACTTTCTTTTCACAAACCTTACAAACAAAAATTGACCCAAGACTTAAATAATCATTTTTACGAAATTCTTTTAATGAAGCTTCCTTGAATTGGCATTTACAAAAACTACATTTTTTAAACGCTTCTTCCATCATACCCCTCTACCATTTTGTCAAATTCAGCACATATATCCAACACCATTTCATAGCTCCATTTTTGCTTCATATAATCGTTTTCTTTAATGTATTTAGCAGGATTACCTACATACGTTCCGAAGCAATTAGGATTAGTTTTTTTAGTAACTATTGCACCCATACCAATCATTGCGTAAGAGCCTATTTTAGAATACTGGTGGCAAATACTACCTAAACCCATATTAACACCTTTTCCAAGCAAAGAATGACCGCCAATAAGCACATTACAACTAATGGTGCAGTTATCGTGAATCCAACTATCGTGTCCAACGTAAGAACCTCTTAACATCACAATATCATTGCCTAAAATTGTAGGCATATAACAACCTGCATTAATGGTTACATACTCTCTAAAAACATTGTTATTTCCGATAAAAGTTCCTTTGTTTTTTTTACCAAAAAAATCTTTATGCTCTGGCTCGTTTCCAATAGAACAAAAAGGCTCAAACACATTGTTATCTCCAATTGTTGTTTTCCCTTGAATTACTACATAAGCACCGATTTTATTACCCTTTCCAATTCTAACATTATTTCCAATTATAGCAGTTGGGTGTATATCGTTATCGTTTACAATTTGTAAAAACCTTTTTGATGGTTTGCTACCTATCTCGGTAGTTGTAGTATAATATTGTTTTTGAAATGGTGTTAAATCGTTCATGGCTATATTAAATGAATAAAGGTTAATATTATTAAAAATAAGATTGTCCAAGCTATTATTTCTCCTGCAACATCATTTTTATTTTTGTTCATTATTTATGAATATTTGTTAATTATATTGTTGTCTAACTCAAATTGTTTTCTTGCTTTATATGCTTCTTCTTCAGTTTCAAAACGACCTATAATAATTCTTTTTGAATTATGAAAAATATGAGCTAAATATTTTCTTTTTTTCGTGTCTTTAGAAACAAAAACACCTGTATATTTACTTGTTTTTGGTGTGTTTTTATACATGTGGCATTGGTTTTCAACTCTATTGACCCACTCTAAATTATCAACTTTATTGTTTGATTTGTTAGAATCTATATGATTAATTTCAGTTTTATTTTCAATAGGTTCTAAAAAACATTCTGCAACAGCTCTATGCAGACTTTTTCTTTTAAAATTATCAAAAACTCTTAAAAAAACAGAATAATAACCATTTTTATAATGTTTATTTATTGATAATATTTTAGGTTTAAAAGTCATTATTCTTCCATTAGATTTATGAACAACTCTGTGTAAAGATTTAACTCTGCCCATATTTGAAACTTGATAATAACCTTCAAACCCTATAATATCTTTCCAAATTTCTCCTTCTAAATCTTGTAGTGATTTATTTTTGTTATTTTTTTGCATAATTTTTATAAAAAAGTAAAGCCTTTACATATCCAAACGCTCACTACTTCGTTTTTCAATGCAAAGGCAAATATTTTTAAGTTACTAAATGTAGTGAGGTAACTGATACACAAATATATAACATTTTTTTATTTATTAAATGGTTTTGTAAATTTTTCTTCGTTAGGCAATCCGCCCCACATATTGATATAATTTTGTCTATATTCTAAAAATCGGCTATTCAATTCTGGATTTTTAGCAATAGTCATTGAATTTCTATACACTACTGGATTTAAAAAAGAAGTGTTAATTCGCTCCATATTCAACAATCTCATTCGGTAGCAATAGTCGTTATCGTTGTAGTAATTTGGAAAATACTCTTGATTAAATTCGCCTATTTTTTTATATCCATCTACACTTAAAATAAAAGAACACCAATTTAAAAGAGAATTTAAAAAAGGAATTTCTTTATTTTGGTTAATTAGCATTAAAATTTCTTCTTGAGTACGCCCTAAATAAACATCATCATTAAGCATTAAAACGTGAGTTGCTCCAATCTTATCGGCATAATCCATAAGCATATTCCAACTTCCGGAAACATTAAGATTTTCTTGCGGTCTATAAATCATAAAGTTTTCTTCACGAGTTAGAATATCTTGGTTTCCATTATCGCAAATAGCGATATGCGTATCTTTAAAATCCTCAAAGTATTTAGCCAACGCTTCATTAAGAAGGTCGGCTCTATTTATAGTAGGAATTGCTACTACTAATTTTATTTCTTTATCCATTTTTATAAATTTAATTTTTTAATTTACTCATTTTCATTTCAGAACCTTCCCAATCTTGTTTAGTGTGTTTTTGAAGTATTGTGTTAATTTGTTCGTTTATCACTTGGTTTAATTCATAAATACCAATTTTAAATTCTTGTTCAGAAATATGTTGGTTTTTTCTTAATAAGAACAAAATAAATTTTGCTTTTTCTACTTCTTTTGAAAATTTGTAAGGCAATAAAAAACCTTGATTAAAAACTATTTTCTGCAAACTAATTTTTGGGTCAAAAGTTATAGAAACATCTATATTGATAACCACTTCTTCTTTTTTTAATTCTTCCAACAATTCTAAAGAAACAATTCTTCCTTTTTTGTCTTTAATCATTTGTTGCTTGTTAATTTCGTACTGCTCTTGATAAGAGCCTAAATGTAATTTTTTCATTTTGCGTGTTTTTGGTTCTATAATATTTCTCCAGTTGAAAGGTCAACTATTAATTGAGCGCTTTTCTTTTGCGTTATTCTAATCAAATCTATTTGTGCGGTGGTATAATACTTGTCGTTATACTTCTTTGAGTAAACGTGATAGTTTATTTTTACCATATCCCCCACTTCTAAACCAATTTGAGTAATAAGCCTTTTTTGTTCATCGGTAGCGGTAAAGCAAATAGGAAGGTAGCTATTATTCCATTTCTTACGAATAACAACTTGAGTTTTCCAATCACTATTGTTTATAATGCTAATTACCTTACCTGTTTCTACCATATTTTTAAAAATACTTTTTATTAAATCAAATATAAATTATTTTATTTAATATCAATCATTTCGTAGGTTAATTTTTTGTTTAATTTGTCTATATCAGTCTGTCTTAGCCAAACATTAACCACATATTCCCTTGCGAATTTTTTTACCCTATCTTCTTTTTCAAAGTTTAAGTCAGCCGTAGTTTTATAAGCGTGATTTTTCATCGTTGCTTCAATTACTTTTTTCTTTTTTTCATCAGAAAACATTTTCTCGCCATAAGCAAGCGCTTCGTCTTGCAGACTTTTAGGCCTTTCAATTAATTTATTCTTGCGAATAAAATTATAAACAACATCGCCAGTATCAATAAAAGTCTTTTTATCTTGAACATCTTGTTTGCCGTAAGATAATAGCTTTTTAAAATCAGAAAGCCTTTCGTTTTTATCTATTTCTTTTGGCTTCATATTTTCGATTTTCTGAATCTCATCTCTTACTTTGAAAAGAACTTTAGATTTGTGTTCTTGATATGCGTGAAGAACTTTAGAGCAATACATAGGACTTAAAGCACCATAACTTTCTGCATCAGTATTTAATTTACCATTTACAAGTAAATTTATACATTCGTTTAAGTCAAAGTCATTGAAGTTTGGAAAGCTATCTTTTAAAAAGTTTGCCAGACCATTCATGTCAATTGGTTCTGGAATTTTAGCACCAATGTATTTTGCCCATTTAGTTATCAAGGCGTTCATTAACAACAAGTCTTTTTCGGTAGAATAATCCTTAAATTTCTTATTAGAAACATTAGAATTATAAAGAACAATGTCGCTTTTAGAAATGTTTTTTAATTCTGATAAATCAACTTTTACCAGTCCAACCGAGCTTTGTTGCTTCACTAACTTTGTCATAAGCTATTTCTTGAGTTGTTTTTTTGTTTATTTTTTGATTTAAGTAGGTTTCAAACTTATTTCCAAATAATGTTTCTGGTCGAAGAAACTTTTGAAAATCTGTACCCATCCATTCGGAACATTTATTGTCGATTACCATATAAAAATCTTCTAATTTAGCTCCTGCTTTAATTCTCGCATTTATAAAAGTTCTATATGAATTTGTTGTAGATTGATAACCAGTTTTTGCTTTTTGATTCAAGTAAGAAATTATACTATCATAAACTTCATTCATATCTACATTTTCAGCTTCTTTTTTGTCTTTTACAACCTGCTCTGCTTTGGTTTTAGAATTTGATTTTTTAGGTACGGATTTAAAATTAATCGATAAATTTCCTCTATTATATTCTAACGATATACTTGGTACTAATTCAGACCAAAGTTTCACACCAAAAGAAATAATTCTGTAATATTGAGTTTGAGAAACATCTAATCTTCGGTTTAATTTGTAATATTTTTTTTCTTCTAATTCAAACAAAATTGGAAGCCAAATATCATAGTAAGATTTACCTTTATTTCTTAACTCTTTTATAAAACTGATTAACTCCATATTAATCTACAATATCATCAATTGGAACATCTAGTGCGTTAGCGATTAGGATAGCCGTATTAATGTGGTAGTTTTTACGTTTTCCGTTGATAATTTCGTTCAAAATGTACATAGAAACCTTGTTACCATCATTTTCTTTAATGATTAACTCAAAAAGTTCTTTTTGCGACAACCCTCTATCTGCTAATATCTTGTATAGCTTGGTTACTTTTTTCTCTATTATTGGCATATTTTTAAATTTTAAAAGTGTCAAGTGCTTTTACGAAGTCTTTAGTCTGCATCGTGTAATTAAATACATCTACAAACTTTTTCTCTCCGTTTGTTACCAAATAATCGGCAACTTTTTTTTAATTTCAGAATAACTTTTTTGATTTTGATTTTGGTATAAGTATTCCGACATTTGACTTAAAACATCAAATGTTACTGCGGTTATTTTTTTATAAGCCATTTTTAAAATATTTATAAGCGTTTTTAGTTTTATCAAAAACTATTTTCATACCTCTTTTGTATCTCAAGAAATAAATCTTTTTGGCATAAAATTGTTTTTCTTTTCTGGACATTTCACCTATCTCTAAAACTCCATTGTTTATCATATAAAGTCTTAATTGAGAAGTAGAAAGTCTTGGATTAATAACCAAGTCTTTTTTTTGAGTAGAAGAACAAGAATCTAGCTTTGAAGTAATTTCTTCGTGGATTACTTTAATCTCTTTTACTGAATTTTCTATTTCAGCAATTTCCGAAACTTCTTCATTAACTAATTGATTTGTTTTTTCAAAGTCAGGTGTTCCATATCCAAACAACCATCTAAAAAATTTAAAAATAGCTTTCATTTTTTTTATTGATTACAAGTTATATTTTTCAAAACTAAATTATTATAAACTCTTATAAAAATGTTTTCTTTTCCTTTTTCCATTCCAGTTAGAGAAGCAAAGTCTTTTCCGTTTTTAAACCTAATAGTATTTATTTTAAAAGTAGATAGTAATTGAGCTTGGTTCTTATCAATATCAAAGTAAGAAGTACCCTTGCAATTAAATTTATTCCAAGCGTTAAACGTAAGCACTTCATCGTTTTCTAAAACGAAATACAAAACAGAATTTTCAACACAATCAGAACCTACAACAGATTTTACCGACATAGCTTTACAAACTAATTCGTCTGCTTCTTTAGAAAAATGCAAAGTGATTAAAAAAGCCATTGTACCTTTTTCGTTTTTAACTAAAATATTATCGGTTGCCAGATAATAAGTTTTGTTTTCGATTTTATCCTCACAAACATTAACAACATATTCTTGAGAGAACATAATTGTAGAACACACGATAGCAATAATGCTAAAAAATAATTTTTTCATAATTTCTTGGTTTTAAAGTTTTATCAAAAGTATTAATTATTATTTTAAATACAAAATATTTTATTTAATAATTTATATTATTTAAGAGATTTAAGAGTTGTTTCGATTATTTCTCTTAATTGGTCTGGAATTATGAAGTTTAATGCGGTTTGTAAAGCTACTTTCATTTCAGAATGTTCTTCTTTTAGTACTTCTAACTCTGATTTAAACGATTCTACATTGCTTTTAGCAATAGCTTCAAATTCTAAAGATTTTTTAGACAATACCGCAACCTTTTTTTCTGCTTTTTCTTTTTGTTTTTGCAACTCGGCATTTTGTTTTTTCAACAACTCTTTTTGCTCATCGTATTTTTGTTTTCGGTCTTTTAGCCTTTCAAAAATAACTTGAAATTCTTCTTCGGTAGTATCTAAATAAATCACATCATCTTCGTTTACTATAAAAAAAGAATATGGAGCTATTTTGGATTTTCTTTCAGAATACAACTTTGATTTTTTTTGTTGTTCTTCTTGTTCTAATCTTATTCTTTCTTGCTCTTTTTCGTATTGCTCAAAAGAAAGTTTAGCGCCATTTAAAATGGTAGTAAAAGCTACTTCCGACATAGTGCTTAAATCAAAAGAATCTAAATCTAAAACAGACAAATAAGGATTAAGTAGTTGCAACCTTTCTTCTTTTAATTTTTGCTTTCTCAAACGCTCTTTTATTTCCGCAAAACTTTCTTGGAGTTGTAGGTGTTCTTCTGCTGGCTCGATTATAGCAAATAATCTTTTAGCAAGGCTATCAATAAAACTGCCTTCTAACAAAGATTGTTCTTTAAGGCGTTTGCGTGTCTTTTCAATTTCAACTCGCTTGGCTTTTAGCAATAACCTACCTTCTCTGGCTTGTTGCATAAGTTTTACTTGACTTTCATCAGTAACTTCAATCTCGTATGCTTTTTTATTCCATTCGTTTGCTATATCCTCGTATTCTTTGAATTTAGCATCAATTGATAGTACTACCTCTCTTGGCAATCCGTTTTCCATTAGTTCTTGTTCTTGGTTCATTTTTTTGGCAATTTAAAGTGTGCATTAATATTAAATAATACTCTGTTTTTTGTTTCTTGGTATGCTTCGTTATCTCTTACTACATCGTGAGAATAAATAGCTTCTAATTGTTTTTCCAAAAGTTCTTTTAATAAAACACCATTTGGATTTAACTTTCTGCCATCATCTATTGCTTCCAGTAATAAATCAGAACATACTGCTATTGTTTTTAATCTTAATTCGTGTGTTATCATTTTACTCTTTTTTTTAATTGTAAAATATCCTTCATTGTGGTTTCCCCTTGCTTCCTATCAACAACCTCTATTACTTTAATTACTTTTTCAAGTAAATCTTTATGAAGTTCTATACTCAACAATTTTAATCCATAATTAACATATTGAATTTTTTCTTCTGGTGTCATACTAATTAATTTCTTGAATAAATCTAATTTTTGAACTCGGATTACTTCTTCTAAACCTCATGTAAGCATCGTCAAAATCTACTGCTTCAATTTCTTTTTCGTAATCTTCATATTGGTCGTTTTTATACTTCCAATAACCTACTAACCACTTTGTCATTTTAATTTATTTATTTGTTTGTTAAACAATCTTTTTTCTTCTAAATAAACATCTAATAAGGAATGAATGTTTACTGGATTTTTTCTGCTAACTCCTATTCTGCTTTCGCCATAATAGTTACCATCTTCGTCTTGCTGAACTTGGTACTCTTTCCATAAAGCAAATTCTTTTGCAAATTCTTTTGCCACCTCTACCAATTCTTTTACTTTGGTTTTGTCTGAAGCATTGGCATTTACCCATGCTTCTATTTTATCTTCTATGTTTGACATTAATTATTATCAATTACAAATTTTACATTAAAAATTTCTATTATTTCTCTATGATTTTTCACACCATTATATGATAAATTTTTAGCTTTTGCGTAATCAGGAATTGTTTGTAGATTTAAAAAAGCTCCAGCTACTTCAATTAATTGCACTAAATCATTATTTGATAGTTCGCCTTGCGTTGTTTTTTCAGTTACAAAATTGCAAAGTTTTTTCCCATTATCAGTAATATCAAGTGTTTTCATAAGGTTCAATTTATTGAATTGGTGTTATCTGCTAGTTGTGCGAGATGCTACACGAAACGCATAGCATCCGACAACTAAAAAATTAATTTTCGTGAGTAAAAGCTTTTGTAATCCACATTGAGGCATTTTCAATATCAGTCATTGCTAATGATTTCAATCTTCCGTGTTCACTTCCATTTTGTTCAAGAGCATCAATTCTATTTATGACTTTTGCAAGTTCATATTTCAACTTTAAATGCTCACTACATTCATTTGTCAAAATGTCATCAAAATTAATTCTCAACCTTTTTTCACCTAACGATAATTCTCTTTTTAATCCCATAATATTTGTAGCATTTTACCTTGCAATCGGGTTTTAAATTTCATCTTTAAAAAACATTAATACTTTATGTGTTTTTGCACAATAAACATAAGTTCCGAATCCTTGTGAGCCAAAACCATAATCAAAATATACTCTTTGTCCTAACATAATTTTATATTTAAAAGCACCATCGCACAACAAGTGTTTTGCTCAATTGTGCCGAAAGCAGTTTGTGGTTAGGCACAACTGAAGCAAAGCACCAAACGTTATAGTCAATGGCTACGATTCAATTTCTAAAGAACGTCTTTTTATCATAGCTTTTGCAATATCATAACACTTATTAGCAATATAATCAGGTTCGGCGTTATTTGAAATAGCACCATAATTATCTAAACTACAAGCACAAATACCATTTAATGCTTGCCCTGCAAAATAATCTAACAAACTCATTCCATCATCTGCTAAAATTATTTGTCCCGCATGGTCGTTACTTTCATAAAATGGAAAAGCAGTTTTTTTATTTGTTTTCATAATAAATTCAGTTTTTAAAACCGCCACTAACTATAACACACGTTTTACGCTATTGCTAGTTTTGGATTTGTTAGTAATAATTGTTTTTAATTTAATAATCTGTTTTTGTTTGTTGTATTCGGTACTTAATTACGCAACATCGTAAAGCGTTGGAACGTTATATGAAATGCCTTGCTGACCGTTTCCAATTGAAGTTCCGTGAAGGAAAAACAAAAAGAAAAAAGCCAACGCACTTTTTAATTCAGTTCTTCGATACATTCTTTTAAGTATTTATAAATTTTCCAAGTTTGAATTTTTGGACTACTTATGCACGGATATAAATTTTTCCAATCAGTAGTTTTCATTAATTCTAAAACTTGTTGTCTGTATTGCTCATTGTTAATTACAATATAGTTTTCTTGTGCATATTCGCCAACAAATTTTACTTCTTTCCCAATATTCCCCCAAGCACACATACCAAAATCATAATTATTTGGCTTTGGGTATGTCCCACCTCTGCGATATTCAAAAACTGTTACATCTTTCAATGTGTAGTCAATCGGTGCTTTATTCAATCCGTTCTTTGGTCTTATGTAAATATTAAAACAACATTGTAATTTCACACCGCTATACTCAATTATTGGTAACATTTCAGAGTGTATCAAATCAAATTCATACATCTGTTGGTTATTTTGGTATTGGCTTACAGGTAATATAAAAGCAATTGCATCACCCATTGTTACTGCTTTTTTAAAGAACTTTACACTCAATGTATTTCTTGTTCCAAAAGGCGGATTTCCTATAAACAACCTACCGTATTTATAAGGCAAGTCAAGTTCTAAAAAATCTTGTTTTATAATACTTTCGTGTTCGGGTTCTAAATCATAAGCAATACAATTTGGTATTTGCAAACTAAACGCACCATTCCCTGCACTTGGTTCAATAATTTCGGTTATTTCTAATCCTAAATTATTTACTACATCAATACAATGTTTTGCAAGTTCTTTTGATGTGTAGTATTTATCTAAATTTATTTTTGCCATCGCTTTTTTTCTTTTTGTTTTTCTGTTTAGTATTTCAATTCAAGTTTAGTGCTAAATAAGTCGGAACTTCATATAACACGGGTTTGGCAAAAGCGGGGCTTCCGTTTTCCAAATCAACTTTTGTATGTAAATTATCTTCTGTCATCCTATTAAACTTTTGTGGTTAAATTCCCCGCCTTCGCCAAGCCCCAAACCGTTGGCAGTAATGCTAAGGAAACAACTCATAACTACCATCTTTTTTATTTATTTTCATTACACCACATTTAGACTTATCCTTTTCAAATCTGTTATCTAAAAACAGAAATTCTTTTGACTGAAAAGAAGTGCTTGAATATCCGTAATGTTCACCAGTTTCAATGTTGTAATAATTGTTATCAATAGAGTAAATGCAACTATCTTTAATTAGGTATGGGCTTTTAAATTGGTCAAATTCCTTTTTTTCAACACCGTTTTCATCAATAATACACCAACGACTTTCTAAATGTTTTTTTTCTAACTCAAGTTCTTTTCTGCTTTTGTTTGGGTAGCATTTTTTGATAAAATCATAATCATAAATTGCTTCTACATATTTAAGCAACATAAAATACTTATCCTTGCCTAATTTTGGATTATTCAATCCACCAACCCTATAAAGCGTTGGTCTTAATAATTCGCCATTTTTAGTAAGGCAAACAAAATCATTGCTATTGTTATTCCATTCATTCAAATAGTCTTGATTAACTTGAATTTGAGATAACTGCAAAGCACTACTGCCAACATCTGCTTTATGCAAGTGGGGCTGAAC
>ERZ869925.236-NODE-236-length-40024-cov-27.193575_pt1 | contig 40024 bp, 62 predicted proteins | sample MGYA00579311_ERZ869925 | MGnify/ENA primary metagenome ERZ869925 (study PRJEB32216, sample SAMN09231817) | wastewater metagenome | place: USA: Maryland | collected 2016-07-30 | study: EMG produced TPA metagenomics assembly of the PRJNA472060 data set (Reclaimed...
CAATTCGAGCAGGGCCGCGTCCTCTGGCAATTCGAGCAGCGCCGCGTCCTCTGGCGATTCGAGCAGCGCCGCGTCCTCTGGCGATTGGAGCAGGGCCGCGTCCTCTGGCAATGCGAGCAGGGCCGCGTCCTCTGGCAATTCGAGCAGGGCCGCGTCCTCTGGCAATTGGAGCAGCGCCGCGTCCTCTGGCGATTCGAGCAGCGCCGCGTCCTCTGGCGATTCGAGCAGGGCCGCGTCCTCTGGCTATAAATGCGTTTCGATGGCCGCTGGTTGCAACTGTGCTGTCAAGAGCGGGCCGCAAGGCGCGTTCGCAGCCGGATGGTACGACGGCGAGCGTCCGCGCATTCTCGTTGGCTACGTTGGCGAGGACGGAATCAAAGCGGATACGTGGTACAGAATCGACGTGCGCGGCAACGTGGCTAAGTGGGTCGAGGCATGAAAGGCCCATACATCCCCGCGATTATGCTGGTACGCCTCAGGAAAGATTTAGAGGCGCAACTAGCCGCGCAAGAAAAGCGCATCATCGAGCTTGAGCGCCAGCTTGCGATGTTCCGGCCTGTGTCGCGGCGGAAAGTAGTTTCGGCTGGATTGTTCATTGAGAAATCGGCAGGGAAGCAATGAACCAACGTCGCGCACTACGGGAGAACGAGCCACGATATTTTGAAATCGTGAGCGGCACATACGTTGACCCTGACGTGCTTCGCAAGCGCGAGTATCACCGCATCAAACATGCGGAGTATTGCAAGCGGTCGCCCGAAAAGGTCAAGCAGGCCAACGCGAAGTGGTATGCCGCCAACAAGGCCAAGGTCATTGCACGTCGCCGTGCGAAGTATGCTGAGAAAAAGGAATACAGGGAGCGGCGCAATGCGGACTCGCGCGCATATTACGCGCGGCACCGAGAGAAGATTCTCGCGCGGATGAAGGCCGCAAAGCTTGTGAATCCAGAGGAATATAACCGAATCAGGCGCATCAAGTACCACGCACGAAAGGCTGCCTAACATGGCATATGCAAGTAAAGACGATCACCTGAGCGCTTGTCAGCGCTGGTATCAAAAGAACCGCGAGCGCGTACTTGCTAAGAAGCGCGCATGGTATCAGGCCAACCCCGAAAAGGTCAGGCGCATCTTGGACGCGAAGGCGATCAAGTACGCCGCGAAGAAGTCCGCCGAGAGGAGCGCAGCTTAGATGAGTGCGACGGTTAGAGATGGCATTGGCGGCACAGATGCGGCGGCAATCATCGGAATGCATCCTTACAGCACGCGCTTTGACGTGTTTGCCCGTATCGTTCACGGTGCCGAACAGGCGTCCGATGAGGCGGGCGCTGTCCGCATGGAAGCAGGCCGCTACCTAGAGCAATTCTTGATGGAACGCTACTGCAAGAAGCACGGGCTTGAGATGGCGTCAATCCGGCGCAACGTTGAGATGCGCGACACGAAGCGGCCATACTTGCGCGGCGAAGCTGACGGTGTTGCGTCAGACCATATCGTTGAGTGCAAAACGGTTTGGTCATGGCGTCAGTGGGAACGTTGGGGCCTTACGAAGACTGACGACATCCCGACTGAATACCTTTGCCAAGTCGCTTGGTACTGCTGGCTGGCAGACAAGCCGCGCGCTGAGTTGACGGTGCTGATTGACGGTGAAATCCGCGAGTACACTTACACGCGCGACCGCGACCTTGAAACGAAGCTTGCGGACGCGGCGGAAGAATTCTGGAACGCGCACATCATCCCCCAGGTTGCGCCGCCCATATTCGGCGCGAAGGACGAATCTGTCCGCGCGGTTTACGAACGCAGCAACGGCGATATGCGGCAGGCCACGGCAGAAGAAGCGAAGCTAGTCGATTGCTGGCAACGCCTGAAAGAAGACGCCAAAGGGATTGCGGAACAGCGCGAGCACTACGAAGCGCAGCTAAAGCAATCCATCGGCGGCATGATGGGCCTGCATCTTCCGCACGGCGCAATCACATGGAAAAACAACGCGGACACACTCAAGATAGATTGGGAAAAAATAGCGCGTCAACTTGGCGCGACGGCAGAACTGATTGCGCAGCACTCCAAGACATCGGCAGGTGCGCGCGTCTTGCGATTCTCTCAAACGAAAGGTTGAACCATGTCTAACGACTTAGCAACGCTGCGTCAGTTTCTTGGAGCCGGTCAAGGTGAGTTCGGCAAGGCAATCAGGGGCAACATTTCCCCTGAGTTGCTTGTGCGAGCGTGCCTTACATACTGCCAGAAGAACCCCCGCGTCTTCGAGTGCTCAAAGGAATCCATCGCTAAGTGCCTGATGGATTGCGCGAGCCTTGGATTGCTTCCCGATGGCACGTTGGGCACGGCGTACCTTGTGCCTTACAAGACGACTTGCACCCTGATTATCGGCTACAGGGGCATGATTGAACTTGCCCGCCGCTCTGGCGAGTTGACCAAGATTGAAGCGCGGGTGGTGCGCGAGGGCGACGTGTTTGATATTGAGTTCGGCACGAGCGCCAAGCTGCGCCATGTTCCAGACTTCAAGGGCGACCCAGACAGGCCAATCATGGCCGTCTATGCGACCGCCACGTTTCACAACGGCGAAACACAGGCGGAAGTCATGAGCATCGGCGAAGTGGAGGCCATACGCAAGCGTTCGCGCGCCGCTGACTCAGGCCCGTGGGTTTCAGACTTCGCGGAAATGGCGAAGAAGACGGTAGTGCGCCGCATCTGCAAGTATCTCCCCCTCACGCCGGAACTGGCAAGCGCCTTTGAGGCAGAAGACCGCGAAATCATCCAAGACGCTGACGCTACGATTACGGACAAGCCGAAAACGAAGGCCGCGCAATTAGCGAAGCAGCTTGAAAGCAAGCCCGCCGCGCCCGTACAAGAACAGCTAGACGCGGTGCACGACGCCGTGCCTGAGCCCGTGTCAACTGGCCTGACCGAAGAAGAAAAGGAAGCCATCAGGATGCAAGAGCAAGCCGACGCCGAGGATGAAAAGCGCAGGCGTGCGGCACTGGAAGCGCCTGCGCCGCGCGAAGAAAAGAAGGCTGGCAAGCAAAAGACAATGGCCTAGCCCATGAAAACGCAGCGCGAAATCTTCCCCAAGCCCAAGCCTCCCAAGAGCGTGATTAGCGAAGCCAGCGAATCGCTCAAGAAGGCTTTGCTTGAACGCGCTGCGGCAAGGGTCGGATATTGGCCTGCTAAGAAAACGAGGAAGAAGAAATAGACTTTGGGGGGCGGCGGCGACGGGCAGATAGGGCCACGAGGTGGGCCGGAACCATGTTAGCGCCCCACGTACTGCCCGCCCCTCTTCACTAACTATGGAGAATGAAAGATGAAGAAGCGAGAGAAGTTCAAGGCTTGCCGTGTCTTAGCTTACCGCAGCGTAACGTGCGGCGGCTGGCATGGCTTTGAGCCAAACACAGCGGCGCACAAAGCGCAGATAAACGATGCGCCAGAAGTCTACCACGAGGGGATGCTTGTCCCGATGAACGCGTGGGCGCGAATCAGAACCGCGCTTTCGTTGTGGAACAAGATGGAACATCGGGTGGCGAATTGTGAAGCCCACGAGGAAAGCGACAGCGCGCCAGAGAACTGCGAAAAGTGTTTCCCGCATTGCGATAAGGCCCGTCTTTCGCTGCGCGATGCTTGCACGGAACTTGGAATCAAACTGAGGTGAAACGCTAACGCGCCCACACGCGCACACTTTGAGAGGGGAAGGAAAGATGAGCGAAAAAATCAACAATGGCGGGCCTGCGTTTCCCGAATCCTACATAGGCGCGGACGCACCCCATGAAGGCATCGGAAACGGCATGACCTTGCGTGACTACTTCGCGGCACTAGCGATGCAGGAATCAATCGTGGTGCTGACAAAGTGCGGTGATGAACAGGCCGCACGGTTGGCCAAGAAACTCGGCGTGGATGTCGAAGATTTCATTTACCCGATGGCGGCACAGATGGCCTACAATTTCGCCGATGCGATGTTGAAGGCTCGTTCCTAGCCCCCACATTTCCCGAACCCCGCACGGGCCAAGTTGCGGGGACAGATGGCCTAGAACGGAGACGCGGCGGAATCCGCGACGGGTGCGATAGACTTTGAGGGGCGGGCCTAGCGCCGAGCATAGACTCTAGGACTCCTTGGCAACGAGGATGCGTCCGATACGTGATGTGCCCGCCCCTCTTCACTAACTAGGGAGGATGAAAGATGAGAGTCAACATTTACGCCGAAGAAATGACGCAGAAGGTTTCGATTATCAGTAAGGTGATTGATGGCCAAGAGTTCACGGGCTTGCGCTTTTGGCTTGAATTGCCCGTGACAATCGGAGGGCATGGCGCGAACAGGGGCGACGGGACTTACCCGCCGCTAGGGGCGCACCGCTCTGTTGACGGGACTGAAGAAGTTTTCCCGCCGATAAACGGGAAGGTTGCTCAAGTTGCAGGCCCATTTATCCACCGCGAAGGCGACGATGATTCAAGCGCCGTGACGTTCTGGGGCAAGCGTGACTTGCGCGAAGTGCTCAAGAAGGCGCTCGCGGAACTTGACGCACACTATTCCAAGAAACGCTAACGCGCCCACACGCGCATACTTTGAGAGGGGAACGGGGATGAAGGCTCCTACGAGACTCAAGTACAACCATACAGAAGCCGAGTGCGCCTTGGCTGACCTGATTCGCAATGACATCGGCATAAGCCGCGACCAATCTGTTATTGCGGCTGTAGTTGAAAAGCATCGCCCAAAAGATTTCGTCGTTCTTATTGACGTGATGCGCGATGGCGCGCTTGGGATTCGCGTGCGCCAAGCACACACTTCCTAGCCCCCACATTTCCCGAACCCCGCACGGGCACAGTTGCGGGGACAGATGGCCTAGAACGGAGACGCGGCTGATCGTAGGGGGCTGGGCGCATTACAGAGGGCCAGCCCCGTAGCCGCGCGAAACCATGCCAGAGCCTAATTTTGCAGACACATGGGCCGATTACTGGAGCAAGTGCGAGCGCCACTATCGCGCGTCCACAGAGCATCCGTGGCACCTGTTGAGCATGGCCGCTGTGCAGGAGCATGGCGACTATGCGGACTTCGCGGGCTTTGAACAGTGGATGAACGCGAAGATGGTTGACGGCGATGACCTGTTCGCGCCCGTGTGGAGCGCGATGGGTATTCAGGAGCGCATCGGCCTTTATGGAATCATGTGCGAAGTCTTGGAGAAGGCCCATGCCTAAATCAATCACCGCAGTTAAAGAACGCCCCATCCTGTTTAGCGCGCCGATGATTCGCGCGCTGCTCGAAGGCCGCAAGACGCAGACGCGGCGAATCGTGAAGCCGCAGCCCGATGGCAGGACGGTTGCGCTGGAGCGATGGGCGCGCGGCTTAGCCGATGCGTGCGGAGTTTCGCCGACACGCGAGGAAATCTTTGCCAAAGCTGACAGGCTACGAGGCCGCGTATTCCCGTTCGAGCGTGAGGAATCAGAAGCCCTATACAGCCCCACCTGCCCATATGGCTACCCCGGCGAACGGCTCTGGGTGAAAGAAACCCACCTATATTGCGAGGCAACGCTGGATTCGCTAAACGCGCGAAATGGTGAATCGCGCATCGTAAAGGACACCCACGTCGAGGGTGGCCCCGCGGTCGAAGTGTTTTACAAAGCCACCGCTGGCACCCACACGCGCTTCATTCTCGAAACCGGCAGCGATTTGAAATGGCGCTCGCCAATCCACATGCACCGCTGGGCCTCTCGCCTCACGCTCGAAATAACCGACGTGCGCGTGCAGCGTGTGGAGGAAATCAGCGAGCAGAACGCGATTGCGGAAGGAATCGTCAGCGACCAATGCGCCGACGGCCGGGTCTACCAGTGCCGCGGGGCGGAAGATTGGCACCGCACCGCACGCGAAGCGTTTCTCGCGCTGTTCTACGACATCAACAAGCGCGCCAAGCGCGGGGAAAACCCGTGGGTCTGGGCGCTCACTTTCAAGGTACTCGACCATGCCTAAATCAATCACCGAAGTCCTGCTCGACCGTTATGACGAGGGCGATGCACCGCCGCCCAAGAGGTTCACGAACCAGGAAGCGCACATGAAGGCGCACGCGGGCCAAACGTTCAAGCCGCCGCACCGTGCGAAGTATGCGGAAATCAACAATCGCATCGACGCGGCTGACAGAATCAAACCGAGGGACGCATAATTTCTTGACGTGTGAACGTGGCGTTGTATTTTGATGGCGCGAACCCGGTCAAGGTCGCCCACTAAATCTGACGAGGCTCTTGCGCGAAAGCGCAATCACCGCCTCCAGCGATTTCAACCTTGACCGGGTATCGCTGGAGGCGCGTTTTATATTTCACTAACCGGAGGGATTCCATGAGGACGATTCACTACAAGCAATTGATATGCAGCGGCGAGAGCTTCAAAGCCGCAGCCAAGGCCATGCGCGAGCTAACCTACGAAGCCCGTATGGAGCGCGGCTTTGTCGTTGAAGACGACGCACCGTCATTTATTCGGGGCAAGTATTACTACACCAAGATGAACACAGTGAAGTCGATTGACCGCGTGACACTCAAGCCCATCGAAGAAAAGAGCGAGTCGCTTTGCGAAGTCTTGTTCACGCTCGACCTCAGGCTCGGCCTGGTGAGCGTTGAAGGACGGCGCAACGGATTGAGCGCGCTATACGAAGCCTTGGATGCGCTGCCGGACGTTGGCGTAGAGTTCCAAGACTTGCACCTGAACCTCAAGGACTACGTGTTCGAGTTGCAACACGCCTTCAACAAGAACGAAATCAGGGTTATCAAGGTCAAGGATTATCTTGCGCGAGAGAACGCGCTTGCCAGCCCATCGTTCAAGTTGGTTGACGTGCGCGAAGGCGAGAAGCTTGTAGAAAAATGGAGCGACCAAGCCGTAGCCGTGAAGCTGGATTTCAAGCTGCCGAGCGGGAAGGTTAGTTTCGGCGTCCAGAAGCGCGGAACTTTGTCATTCACAGATGACACGCCTACCGAACTTATGGATTACGCGCGCGAGCAGTTGCCGCGCTTCCATGAGGCGGAAGTTGAGACCGCTGAGATTCGTGGCTTGACCACCGCGAGGTAAGCTATGGCGTACCTGAACCTAGACCCCGGCTACTTCACTCACCTGAAAACAATGCGCCTAGTGGCGCGGCTGGGGCGTGGTGCCGAAGCTATGCCGATTAGGCTCTGGGCGCACTGTGCACTGCATCATCCGAAGGACGGAATTATGCTTGGCTACAAACAAGCAGAGCTTGAAGCAATGCTACAAGCATTGCCTAGTGAAATTGAGGCCATGATTGATTGCGGGTTTTTGGAGCGGTTGGAAGGCGACAAAGGCTTCGCGTGCCACGACTGGTTAGACCACCAAGGCCATTTGGCGGCGTTCAAGGAACGTGCCGAACGTGGCGCGAAAGCCCGCTGGGATAAGGCTCGGATGCTAAAGGGTAAGCCAAGCAATGCTAAACACGACAGCAAGCAATGCTTGGAGCAATGCCCCGTACCTACCATACCATCCTTACCAACAGTTCCACCCTTGCATGAAGCAACTACAGCGGCGCGCAACTTTCGCGCTGACTTCCTGAGCCTGTATCCAGAGTCGCCAAACACGCGATACAGCCCACAAGCAGAGCGTGATTGGTTTGCCTTGACTGACAAGCAGGTCGAACAATGCAGGGCGGCAATCCAGATTTACGCGGCGGAAGTCGCGTTATGGCCAAAGCCTGAGCGCAAGTATGTCTTCAAGCCTGAAAACTTTATCAATGGGTACGGGCCTGAGTTCAAGGTGAGTGCTGAAACTTTCAAGCGCCAAGGTGAGAACGGCGCTGTCTACGAATCCGAAATGGAAACCTACAACGAGCCTGACAAGTACGGGCTGGCAGTAACGAAGCGGCGGTACTGGCGGATTGAGAACGGGAAACGAACGGCCTGCTTTGAAACGCGGCAAGCGGCACAAGGTCTTTAGCGCGCATCACGGCGCGATTAGGGGAGAGGGGATGATGAACTACGACGAATTTCTAACGAAGAAGCAGCCAGTTGTTGCGGCTTGTGGGCTGAAAGAAGTCCCGCCGCTCAATGATGCGCTCTATCCGTTCCAGCGCGATATCGTGACATGGACGCTCAAGCAGGGGCGCGCCGCAATCTTCGCGGACTGTGGGCTTGGCAAGACGCTCATGCAATTGGAGTGGGCGCACCGGATTCCGGGCGACGTGCTTATCCTGACCCCGCTTGCCGTGGCGCAACAGAGTGCCAATGAAGCAAAGCGGTTCGGTATTGACGCGGTTGTGTCCCGTGACGGCAAGAAGGCTGGCAAAATCACGCTGACGAATTACGAGAAGTTGCACCTGTTCAGCGTATCCGATTTCAACGGGATTGTGCTCGACGAATCCAGCATCCTGAAAAGCTATGACGGCTCGACGCGCACGACTATCATAGAGTCATTCGCGCGGACGCCTTACAGGCTTGCTTGCACGGCCACGCCCGCGCCGAACGATCACATGGAACTTGGCAACCATGCGGAATTTCTAGGCGTAATGACCCGCGCCGAAATGTTGGCGATGTATTTCGTTCACGACGGCGGGGAGACTTCCGTATGGCGGCTCAAGGGCCATGCCGAAGCTGACTTCTGGAAGTGGGTAGCGTCGTGGGCCGTGATGATTCGCAAGCCTTCGGACTTGGGCTATCCCGATGATGGCTTCAAACTCCCGCCCATGAACATCATCGAACACCACATGAAAAGCGGCGCGCAGCAAAAGGGCGTGCTGTTCACGCAAGCGGCGGAAGGTCTGGACGCGCAACGGAAAGCGCGGCGCTCAACGCTTGACCAGCGCGTGCATGAAGTGGCGCGGCTTGTGAACGATTCCCGTGAGCCGTGGCTTGTGTGGTGCGAGTTGAACGACGAAGGGGACGCGCTTGAGGAAGCCATCGACGACGCCGAACAAGTTGCGGGCGCGGATTCCGACGACGACAAAAGCTCCAAGATGCTCGCATTCTCCGCCGGCCAAGGGCGCGTGCTTGTAACGAAGCCATCAATCTGTGGCTTTGGCATGAACTGGCAGCATTGCCCGAATATGGCCTTTGTCGGCTTGAGCAATTCCTATGAACAATTCTATCAGGCAACGCGGCGCTGCTGGCGTTTCGGGCAAAAGAAGCCCGTGAACGTCCACATAATCAGCACTGACCTTGAAAGCGCTGTGCTTGAAAACATCAAACGCAAACAAAAGGACGCGGACATTATGGCCGACGAAATGGTGAAGCACATGGGCGAAATCAACCGCGCGAACATCAAAGGAACGCAACGCAGCGAAGCCAAGTATGAGCGCGACGTAAAGAGCGGCAAGAACTGGACGTTCCACCTTGGGGATTCGTGCGAAGTCATCAAAGAGGTTCCAAGCGATAGCATCCACTACAGCATCTTTTCGCCCCCGTTCGCTTCGCTCTACACCTACAGCAATTCGCAGCGAGATATGGGGAACTGCAAAACCCATTCCGACTTCTATCAGCACTTCGGCTTCCTCGTTGGCGAACTGTTGCGCGTCACAATGCCGGGCCGGTTGCTTTCATTCCATTGCATGAATCTGCCCACAAGCAAAGAGCGCGACGGCGTAATCGGCATCACGGATTTCAGGGGCATCCTGATAAAAGCGTTCACCGATGCGGGCTGGATTTACCATTCAGAGGTCTGCATCTGGAAAGACCCGGTTACAGCAATGCAGCGCACGAAGGCATTGGGCCTGCTTCATAAGCAGATCAAGAAAGACTCATGCATGAGCCGCCAAGGAATTGCTGACTACCTTGTGACCATGCGGAAGCCCGGCGACAATCCAGAGCGCGTGACGCATACGAACGAAACGTTCCCTGTGCAAGCGTGGCAGCAATACGCTTCGCCCGTGTGGATGGATATCGACCCTTCGGACACGTTGCAGCGCGAGTCGGCGCGTGAGGATAAAGACGAGCGCCACATCTGCCCGCTGCAATTGCAGGTCATCCGGCGCGCGTTGAACTTGTGGACTAACCCCGGCGACACTGTGCTGTCGCCGTTCGGCGGCATCGGGAGCGAGGGCTACGTCGCGGTTGAGGAAGGCCGCAAAGCGTTGCTGATTGAACTCAAGCGCAGCTATTGGGAGCAGGGTGTGCGGAACCTGATGGCCGCAACGTTGAAGCCGCGCAAACTGGAATTTGTTTGACCTTTTCTAACCCGCGCAAAGCGCGGAAGGATGTGGGGGATGAGCGAAAGTGAACTAAACGAAGCGCTCGCGCGACTTGGAAACGCATGGTGGGAAGAAGAACAGCGCCGCCGCGCCGAACTCAAAACATGCCCCGACAATGGCCGCAAGGGAACTTGGGTCATGGAAGACGACCGGCATAGAGTTGAGGTTGAGGCCGAAAGTGCGCTGGAGGCGTGGGAACAAGCTGAGCCTAAACATTCGTGGTGGGACTGGAGCGTTTATTTCTTGGGCTGCCATTCCTAATCCCCCACAAGAGCGAAGGAGCGCAAGGTGAACGAACAACCGCAAGAAGCGATACGACCGTGGCACAAGGAAACGGAGTCAGAAATCGAACGCAACGGCCCGTGGGCGGACTTCGCAGGCTTTGAGAGGTGGCTCAGTAAGCAGGATGATTTGCTCGACGCGCTGTGGAGCGAACTCGACATCGACCAAAAGACGGCGCTTTATTTGGCCTTCATCGGCGCGTGTAATTCAGTCGCCAATAATGGGAGCGCAAGGTGAAAACGAAATTGAAGCGAGCGCGCAAAGCATGGGCGCACTGGAACACGGTAGCGCGCGGCTGGTGGGCGTGGCAGGGCGCAAAGGGCGGTGGCGAGGAGCCCTGCTACATCGTGCCCGCCGCCGAATACGAACGCCTGGCCAAAGTTGACAAGCTCGCGGGCAGGCTCATGCAACACGCCAACTGCCTGCTCAAGCGCCACAAGTGCACCGAGTATGAGCCGCTTGTCTTGGCGCTGATGGAACTGGCGAGCGAGCCGACTGCGAGGAAGCAATGAAAACGCCAAGCGAGATGAGCGGGGTGAAGTTGCGGGAAGCGGTAGCGACTGAGGTCATGGGCGTTCATGTAATCCACTACAACAAGCATGACGACCCCGGCAGACCATGCACGACAGTTGTAATTCCTGACGGCGTGAACCAGATTGATTTCTGTGGCACGCTCACGCTTCACAAATTGCGCAAGGCTATTCCCGCCTACGAATCCACATGGGAAGGCGCGGGCCAAGTCGTTGAGAAGATGCGCGAGAGGGGTTTTGTGTTCTTCTACCTAAGCACCGTCCCATGCGATGAAGCGACCCGCAGCAAGGCATCGTTCGCAAAGGCAACTCCGTTGGGGCGCAAGAGCCCTGTAATGCATGACGCTATTGCCGAAACCGTGCCGCTCGCAATCTGCCGCGCAAGTCTCCAAGCCGTGAGGGCCGCAAAGTGAACAGCGACGAACTACGCAAGCGCCTAGGACTTCCCAAAGCAGGCCGCGTTATCGAAATCAGCGCGGAAGAATACGCCAAAGCTGGCGATGCGAAGACGGCTTTGCGAATTCGTGAGGGCCTGGAAGCCAAGAAGAAACGCAAGCGCGACTCAAAGTATGACGGCGCAAGCGAAGCCGAAGTTGTGGGCGAGATCGAAACGCTCCTGCTGCGATACCGCTTCGTTGAGCCGCGCAATGAGCAACCCGACACCATCGGCCACTATCTCAAAACGCCCGCGTTCTATGGAGACTTTCGCGGCACACACAAACCGAGCGGCGGCATTCCTGATTTACTTGTGCGCCACTGGAAATGGCCGCGTGGCTTCTGGTTGGGCTTGGAAGTCAAGGGCCGCAAACATGCCGTCACGCTTACGGATTCGCAGAAGTCATTGCAAGCGGCGGGATGTCTGGTCGTCGTCACGAGCGCAGATGAAGCGTGGAAAGCGGTTTGCGAATTGTCGCCCACGACTCTATAATGGGCAAGTCGGACAGGCGCTCTAACGCCCATCCGACTCTAACCAACCCGCTTTCATGGAGCGAATATGGTTGCGAACCAACCTACAACTTTCGTTGAACAATGGAAACCCGTCGTCGGCTTTGAGGGCCGCTATGAAATTAGTGATGCAGGGGCCGTGCGTTCTGTAGCTAGGCGCGTTACGAGGGTGCGCTATCCAAAAGGTAAGCGCGTTGTGCAAGTTCGCGATGTTGTGCCAGCGGTGATGAAGACAAGTCTCACAGCGAACGGTTACCAACGCGTGACTCTGCGGCGCAAAGGCGTGAATAAGACAATGGTAGTTCATCGCATCGTGCTAGAGGCATTTGTAGGTCGGCGCGGCGCAGGGCAGTTGTGCCGTCACCTCAACGGTTGCCGAACAGACAACAAGTTGCGTAATCTTTGTTGGGGCACACCAGAGGAAAATGTCGCCGATTCAAAACGCCACGGGACATTTAGATGTGGAGTCGGTGAGCGCCAAGGGTCTTCTAGGCTTACTGCCAAAGCCGTCATTGATATTCGCCAAGAATACAGGCGGGATGGTCACAACAAAAGCAATGCAGGGATTCTTGCGCGGAAGTATGGCGTGGCGCGCGATACGGTATTGAAGGTCGTCAGTCGCAAAACGTGGGCGCATATCATGTAGTTGAGAAACTTGCGCCTTCTGGCGGCTTTTAGGTTGACAACCCCAAGTCAATTGACTATGTTTACCGTCATGCATCTAATGAAAGGAACGCATGGCTGCGAAGCGTGAAGAAGTGAAGCTAAACGACGGCTGGAAGAATATTCCGGCGACGAATATGCGGCTTGTCAGACAGGCGTCAGGCGCGTGGGCGTTCAAGGGTGATATTGAACTAACGCCGTACACGCTCAATGATGGCCGCGTGCTCCACTTCGTTCCGGCGCAGATTACCGTTCACGCGCGCCAGCACGGAAGCCGCCCGCGCCCTGACCCATTCGGCCATAAAGCCAAGCGCAAACGCGCAACGAAAGGATGAGGATATGAGCAAGGCAAAAGGTGTTCGGAATCGCGGCTTCGTTTGGGCCGGGTTCACGAGCGGCAAACTGATGTGGGAACAGGTTGACGATGGTTGGGGCGGCTACAAGGGCCACGGAACGGTTGTGCACCCGTGCGTTTACCTGAGCCGCAAAGAGGCGCGCAAACGCTTTCAGGATGTGCGCAAGGTTCGGATTATTCTTCACGTTGAGGACTAACCCCGAAGTCCCGGAGGGAATAAGACCCATGAGCGAATACTGCGAAAGATGCGTTCACACGGACGCCGAAATCGCGCGCCTGACGAAAGAGCGGGACGAGGCGAAGTTGAGGCTGAGATTTCTTGAAGACGTGGAAAAAGACTTGCGAAAGCTCGCGATTGAAGTCGGCTATCCAGAGCCTCAGCATGGAAAGGGGCGGCATGGCTTGGATTGCACAACGCTTCTTCATTCTGAGTTCGTTTCTCTGCGCGCCCAAGTCGCGCAGATGCGGGGGCGTGTTGAATGGGCTGTGAAAAATCTCCGCTGTCATCTGGGCCACGGGGCCGTCGTGGAACCACTTGAGGAAATCATTATCAAGCTACGCGACTCGTGCCTCCAATCCCCCATCGGCCAAGAGTTCGCGGAGCGGATGCGACTGGCGGAGGCGGTGTGCGAATCGAAGGAAGCGCGCGAGATTGAGGATTTTGCTTCGTTGCGTTCTGAACTTGCCGACGCGAGGGCGTTGCTGGAGTGCGTGACTGAGGATGAGATTGGCGGTACGCCCAACTTGTTTTGTCCTGACGGCGGGTGGGAGCAGTGGTGGGATAAGGTCAAGCTTTTCCTCGCTCGCACGAAAGGCCAAAATGAGTAAGCGGAGAGTGAAATTGAAGTTCCCACGTTGTTCGGCTGAGTTCCACAAGTCGCACAACTGGACGCTCGACTACAAGTTTCTTGAGCGTGTTCAGAAAGCGCCGCAGGCTGAGTACGTCGGCATGGAAGAAATCGAATCGACTCTGCTCGCTGTCGAGAAGGTTTGGAACCGTCGTCAAACCCGCGCCAGGGCGCGATAGGAGAACGTGGATATGGCACCAACATCACCAAGCGGACAATTTGTAATTGTCCATGAAGAATACGGCCCGCAGACGGGCGAAGTGTGGTACCAAACAGCGGACGGCTATTGGTGGATGGAAACACAATCACCGCACCCGCCGCTAAACACGGGCGAAATCATAGCGAACTTGAGGAAACCCCAATGACCACAAACACCATACGCTTGAGCATCAGCGAAGCACGGAAGGGAGCGAGATAGATGCCGCAGAATGGAATGCCACTCAAGAAAAAAGACCCCTTCGACACGATTGTCGAAATCGTGCTCGCGGGCGACAATGTCCACGAAATCCAGCAGATTCAATATCTGCGCGAGGCGCTGCTCCAACTAGCGACTGAATGTAAACTGCTCGCCATCGGCCAATCGAACATGGCCGGACACCTCCAAGACCACATGGCGCAGGATGGCCATTCGCACGAGGACTAAATCCAATGATAACCAAACAATTCAAGTTGAGCGTGAGCGAAGCGCGGGCGTGGGATGAAGACCACAAGAGCGACTACCTACCGCTCACGGAGGGCGCATTGAACCAGTTGCCGACGAAACATCGTCGCGGCTGGACACCCGCGCCAGACACCACGCAACTCCGCAGATACGAGCCCCCGGCGAAGCATGGCCGCGACTACGAAGCCTTGACGCGCGCGGCGCTCAAGAAGCCCGCTGGCTACTGGGAAGATGCGCCACGCGGTAAGCCGTTCGAGGTGAAGCCGCTCCGTAGGGGCGAGATGGAGGAAGGCTGCTTCACGAATTACGATGACGCTTGTTTGGCTTGCGGCAAAGGCCAACGCGTAGAGTTGATGCCCGATAGCACCTACAGCGTTTACGACATCAAGCCTGACGCCGCTCCCACTCCGCGCGGCGATTTGCGCGAGAAGATTGCGGGGATGAAAGCGCCAGAAAAGCCATCGGCTGACTTAGATTCGCTACTCGCGCAAGCCGGGATAAAGTTTGATGGCCATGTTGACGAGTGGATGTTGCGTGACTGTAATGTGGAAACTCGTGGCAATACGTGGCCAGAAGGAAGAATGTGGGGGCAGCCAATCCAGCTAAGGTTGCAACTCGACAACGGGAAGATGCGCGTTGACCTTGGGCTGTTTGGCATCCAGCACGCGGGAAATGAAGCGAAGGATTATCCGTTCCCCGGCGTGATAATTATTAGGCCAACTGACCCACTTGCGCCAAAGGGCGCGGGGGAATAGGACGATACCACAATGGAAGTGGGCAGAGGCTTGCAAGCTGAAAAACTATGACTCTGAAACGCCGGTTCGATTCCGGCACGTCCTGCCATAACTCACTTGCGCAAGCTGGCGAGAAGGAATAACCATGCGACCACAACCGAACCCATTGAACGCAAGACTAGCCAAACTTGAAAAGACCGTAGCCCTTTACGGCACGTTGCTGCTGCTGCTCTACCTGCCCATAATCATCGGCGGTATCGGCGTTGCGGTGTTATACCTCAAGGGCAATCGGTAATTTAGCTAGAACGCGCTTGCTTTATTCGCTAGGCTTTGGTCATGGCCGAAAACGAAATGAATCAGGCCAAACCTGAACTTCCACCTACACGGGTGGAGGGCGGGCAGATTGATGTTGAAGATGGCCGTGACCGCAAAATACTTCGCAGGGCAATCCGCGAAGGTTGGATAAAGAACACCTACCGTCTTGACGACTACCTTGGGAAGCTCGACAAGGTGATGGCTGAAACCGAAGAAGACAGGGTAATCGTTGCGGGTTCTGCAATCGCGGTGAACGCGCAAAAAGCCTATGCATCGGCCTTTGGAGAACTTCAAGAAGCCGCGCCAACGACTGTGAACAATACGCAAGTGAATGTGTACGAATCCAAATCAGGCGAGGACTTGAGCAAACTATCCGATGACGAACTCGACGCCAGAATCGAGCGGGCTAGGCGCTCTGCTTCAAGAGCGGAGGCGCCGGACAAAGGTTGACCTGCTCCGGTTCATTCAGCACGTCCGCGAAGACTACCAAGCCAACTGGCATCACCACGTAATCTGCGACGCGCTAATGGCGTGGATTGAGGGGCGCGGCCCCGCGCGGCTCATGCTCTTTATGCCAGCGTCCAACGGTAAATCTGAAATCGTTTCGCGTTGCTTGCCCGCGTTCTTGCTAGGCCGGAAGCCTTGCAAGGTCATTGCCTGTTCGCACACACAAACCCTTGCAGATGAAATGAGTACCGACGTTCGCAACATCATGGCGAGCGAACCGTACCAGCAACTATTCGGACTCAAGACGGCCAAAACGGGCGCGGTTGAATCGTGGCGCACTAACGACGGTGGGCACTACGTCTGCGCAGGCGTAGGTGGCCCGGTGACTGGCAAGCACTTTGATTTCGGCATCATTGACGACCCAATCAAGAACGCGGAGGAAGCGTTCAGCGAAGTCATGCGCGAAAAGGCTTGGCAATGGTACACCCGCGTATTCAGAACGCGCCGCATCGGCGGCAATGCGCGCATGTTGCTTACATCCACACGCTGGCACGAAGATGACCTGGCAGGCCGCATCCTTGAACGTGAGAAGGGGAAATGGACGGTGCTGCAATTCCCCGCGCTTGACGAAACAGACCCGCGCCGCAAGCCAGAGGACAAGGGTGCTCTATGGCCCGCGCGTTACTCACGTGATTTCTTGGACGAAGAACGCGAGCTGAACCAATACGCCTTTGAAGCTCTGTACCAGCAACGCCCCGTAGCAGAAGGTGGCGGCATGTTCAAGCGTTCATGGTTCATGTACGCCGAAAAGAACGGCTCGCCAGACCTGTTCAAGCTAGGCGAAACATGGCGCAATATCCAAGACTCGACACGGTTCCTTTGCGTGGACTTGGCAGCGAGCGAAAAGAAATCTGCCGACTACACGGTGATTGCAGCTTACGCGGCATTCAAGTCTGGCGACTTATTGAAGCTAGGCCAGATTCGGGCAAGGCTGGAAGGCCCGGATATTATCCCACAGATTCGCGTCATGCTTGACCGCTACAAGGCTGGCGAGTGCTGGATTGAACGCATGGGCTACCAGATGACCTTGCTGCAACACGCGCGCCTGCAAGGCTTGCCGGTGCGTGAATTACGGCCCGACAAGGACAAAGTTACGCGCGCGGCTCCATTGGCGGCATTGATGAGCGCGAAGAAATACTGGTTCGCGCCCGGCGATTGGCATATCGAATCAGAGAATGAACTACTTTCGTTCCCTGCTGGCGCTCATGATGATATTGTCGATACGGACGCCTACGCCGCTCAGGTTGCGAGCAAGATTCAGGCTTATGGTGATTCTTTCAAACAGGTGCGCTAGGGCTTAAAAGCCGAACGGGCGCAATTTCGCAATTCTCTTTGACGGCGCAATAGGGTAGTAAGACTTGACCGTTTGGATGCCGGGGCAGAATCTCAACCCCTTGGCCTTCCGTTAGGTTTCCAATCGAAACCGTTTGGCGTGCCGTAAGCAGCTCAACCCTTGTGCGAAGAAGTGTAGAAACGCGAAGTCACTTTGCCGGACAAAGTGGGAATTATCTTTGCCACAAACTTGCAGATGCAATCGACTTGCGCAACGTGTAGCATATGCGGAACGTTGCGAGGGGAACTTATGGCAGAGATTCGACTTACAAAGGGCCGCAGGGCGTTGGTAGATGACTGCGATTTCGCATTAGTAGATGCCTACAGTTGGCAGGCCCTCAAGAGAACAGCGAAGCGCTATTACGCAAAGGCTGCCGACCGCAACGGCAAGAGTGTGCTTATGCATCGGTTGATAGTCGGGGCAGCGCGCGGGCAGTTTGTAGACCACGCCAACGGCGACGGTTTAGATAATCGCCGCGCGAATCTTCGTCTGTGCTCCAACAGCCAAAACCAAGGGAATCGGCGGCCACAGAAGCGCAAGCGCTCGTCTTTCAATTCAAAGTTCAAGGGCGTATCGAAATACCCAAACCTGCTCAATCCTTGGTGCGCACGTTTGCGTGGCAAGTGGGTAGGAGCGTTTGCCACAGAACTTGAAGCCGCGCGCGCTTACGACGCAGCAGCATTGGCGGTATTCGGGGAGTTCGCGCTGCTAAACAACGCCTAGCCCGCAAACGCGATTGAGTTGCAAACGCAAACCAATTGCGTCTTGCAACTAGGTATTGAAAATCCTTTACTTAGTCCCGTGCCCGAACCAAAAGTCCTCGACAGAGCACTAGCCCTAGCCAAGCAGCAGCCCGTGCTAGGCTTCAATCCATTCCGCCGTGGAAGCGACCTGACCGCCTATGACCGCGAAGGCTTGCTGGCGTCCACGCTTGACGCCTACAACGGGCGCAGGTTCAAGTTCTTTCAAGCGATGCCGGGTGAGCAGATTGCCAACGCTGAAACCGGCGAAGGCTCAGAACGACCAGGCCGCATTGACGTGAACAATCTGCGAAGCTGGATTGACACTCTCTCAAACACCTATGGTTCAGACGTTCAACGCACGTTCCGCCGCGATGGCAAGCGCGTTGAGCCAAAGGATGACCCGATTATCGAAGCTGTAGTCGAACGCTACAACGACGCCGAAATCAATCGCGTCATGGAAGATGTTGACGCGGGGCTGAACCTACTCGGCAATCAAACGCTCAGACCCATCTTCGATGAAGCCCACGGCGAGCTAGTGATTCACCGTTACAACGCGCCTATGGTGCGCGTGATTCAAAACCCGATCAACGCAAGATGGCCGGAAGCGACAATCCTGCTAGGCATTGAGCGTGACGACGAAGGCAACGAACACACTCGCGCGGAAGTTTGGACGGCTGACAGGTTTGTTGAACTTTACGATACGAAGCCAATCAAGGATGAACGGCTAGAAGGCCCGTCGCCGCTTGTGCATTGCTTTAATCGCGTTCCGTCCAACTTGTCGCGCTATTGGTGCCCGTGCGTTGGGCCTGCCCTAGCCCATATTGACATGGTGCTGAATAACGACCTGCTAGGCCCACTTGGATACACAGGCGTCATGCAGGGCTTCGCTCAGGCCGTGGTACATGGCCTAGACCCATCCGGCAAAGTGACCATCGGGCCGGGCCGCGTGATGCAATTCAGCGGCAATCCTGACATTCGCCAAGACTTTGAGTTCAAGCAGCCCCAAGCGCCTATTACGGACGTGCTCGAGCTAATCCGCCTCATGATTTCGATGGTCAACAAGGCCCACGGGATTCCAGAAGGCTTGTTTGACGTGAAGACAGACGCGACAGGCGCGGCAATCGTGCAGGCCGCTGCCCCGCTCGCGGAAATGCGCGAGAAACGTTCAAAGGTGTTCAAGCGCCCCGAACGCGACTTGCTACGCGCCACAATCCGCGCGCTTGCGGGCCGTGATAAGCGCGTGCCGCTTGGAACCGACGCGGATATTTACGACGTGAGCGTGCGCTACGGCAAGGCCGCTACTTCGCAGAGCGTGGACGACCGCAACAAGCGCGAGCAATTCCTGATTGACCTTGGCGTATTGACTCCCGGCGATATTGCCGTGCAAGAGTTCCCAGATAGATGGGACGACGCCGAAGATGCAAACGAAGAAATCGCAGAACGCAAAGCAGCCAAGCAGGAAGAAGACAACGCGCAGATGGAAACTGAATTGAAAATGCAGGCGGATAATGCGCCGCAGAAGCCCGCGCCGTTTGGCGCGAAGAAATAATTACGGTTTGGTTATTGACGCCACAAGAAAGGCATGGTTTTCTAATGAGCGAAGAAAAGCAGTCACCGGCTGCGCAGCAATCCGGTGCAAGTGACGCGGCCACTTCCAAGCCCGCGCAAGTATCCGAAGACATCCAAAAGATTCGCGACGGCATTTTCAAGGAAGCTCGTGAAACCTACGAGCCCAAACTTGAGAAGGCCAAAGCCAAGGCCGATGAACTTGAAGCCAAGTTCAAAGCCGAACGCGAATGGCGAATGGGTGTTCTGGATACGAGGGCGAAGGACGCGGGTGTCACGCCTAGCATTGGCGAACTGGCACGCAACGCAGGCCCGGAAGCATACGAGAAAGCTATCGCAGAGTTCCAAGGGCTCAAGACATCGAAGCCCGCTGAAACACCAAAGCCAGCACCGCAACCGGGTGGGCTGGTTGGAGGCGAGGAACTTCCCGGCATCAACTTGGACGACCTGAGCCCGTCCAAAAATGGAGGCAGGGTGCAACCGCTACTTGAGGCTTACGCCAAGTATGGCAAAGCCAAAGTGGACGCCGCACTCGCCGCAAGGAAATAACCCATGTCAGTTCAAGACGCCACCAGCTTTGCAGCGATTCAGCCCACGCTTGTAAGTGACCAGATGTTCTTGACCGCTACGGCGCTCAATAACATCCCGATGCTGCGTACATGTTTGAACATGTCGCAGAACTCACAGGGCGCAATTTCGCTCAAGTTCCCCAGCCATCCGGCGTTTTCGAGCGCCCAGTCTGTCACGGTGGGCACGGCGTTGACTGCAACGGCTGCCACGCTTGGCAGCAAGACGCTCACGAAATCAACGAACCGCGCCATTTACGAAGAAGGCGCGAATACGGAACGCGCGAACAACAATCAGGACGACTTGCCCGCCAAGCTGGCTCAGGCCACGGGCATCCTTCTGACCACGATTGAAACGGCCCTTGGCGCTCTCTACACGGGCGCGGGCATTTCGCGTGACGCGGGCCTGAACGACATCGCGGAAGCCGACATTCAGTACCTTGTCGAGCAGTTCGATGCGGTGAACGCTCCCGATGACCGCCGCGTGCTGGTTCTCTCCCCGACTCAGTGCAGCGCGGTTCGCAAGAATCCGCGCTTCTCGCAGGCCGATTCGATTGGCTCCGGCAGTTCGCTGATTACGGGCGCAATCGGTTCGATTCTCGGCTTCCAAGTCATGCGCTCGAACTGCCTCACAAGCACGGGTGGCCAGCGCCAGTGCCTTGCTTACGTGGCCGCTCCCACGGCGCTCTACGATGCACGCCAGATGGGCTACGGCCAGACTGGCACGGCTCCCGAAGGCTCGCGCGGCATGGTGGGCGACTGCTCAATCAGCTACGCGATTGCACAGGTTCCGGCCCCGTACAACCCCGGCATCCTGTCATTCCCCGCTCCCTTTGGCCGCGTGACGATTTCCTATCGCGCCGCTGCGGCTGCCAACGAATTCCGCGCCGATGCGCTGTATGGCGTACTCAACCACAAGACGGAGTGGACTGCGGTTATCAAAACCAACCCCTAACCGGGTTGATTTACCCCAAACATGGGAGGTTGTATGCAGGTGCTCGAAGGCGACAAGCCAAACCAGCGTTTCACTGAGCAGAAGTTTCTGTGGAACAACGAAACGAAGCGGGTTGTCAGTGTCAGTGATTCATTCGTGCTCAATCAGTGTATGGGCGAGCAGATTGAATACTACACGCCAGCCACGGGGATGCGCAGGACTGAACCGGTGTACCGCGAAGCGACTGAAGAAGAAATCGCGGCGCACAAGGCCGAATCAGCCAAGGCGATTGCCGAGCGCAACCGCCAGTGCGCAGAGGACAGAATCAGGAACGCCGCAATCGTTATCAACGCGGCTGACCTGACGAAAACGGACGCTGAGGCTGTACCGACAAAGCGAGGCAAGTAATGACTTACTGGCTCAAGAACCTCGAAACGGGCACGCCCTGCTCGGTTGAAACCGAAGAGCATCGTGACGCGCTGTTGCGCGAAGCGAAGGACGTTCCTGTGAAGGACGCGCGCGGGTTCCCTACCTACCTACCGCGCTATCAGGAAATCACGGTTGAACAGGCTGCGGAAGCTGGCGCATTGAGCGCCGTGGATGCGGTAGCGAAAGCGGCTAAGGCCAAGTAATGAAAACCGCCAAGGTCAATCGTTTTGAGCCAGCGCTGGATTCACGCGGGAACGTCGTGAACGAAGCGAATGGCGAGACTGTTGAACTTGTGGCGTTGACGACCACGGAAACGCAGGCGGTGCAGGTTCCCGATGATGCCGGTAGCTGCGAAATATGGGCTGTAGCGTCCGGCGCGGCAACGACCATCGCGTTCTTGTATGGCGGCTGCCACAACGGAAGTGCGCCATCGACGCTTATCTCAGTGCCGACAGGCGTTGTATTGACTGTGAGTTGCATCGGTGCGAGTGCCCTATGGGCGCGTGCTACGGGTGCGGCGGCTGACCTTTGCATTGTGTGGAAACGGAGCGGAGCCTAATGCCTACTCTTGAACTCGAAACGCGGGCGGCTGGAACGGTCAAGAAGCGCGTGCGTATCAGCGCCGCCGAAGTCGTGGCGCTTGGCGCTTCAACGACCGGCACGATTACGCTTGGCGTGAACCTGCCCGCTAAGGCTGCCGTGCTCAATTGCAGCGCGTTCAATGGCGGCACGGCGGCGGCTACGCTTGCCACGCTGACAATCACGATTGGCGATGCGGGCGATGATGACCGCTACCTTGCGGCTCAGACTGTTTTCGCTGCCAACGCGGGATTGCATCGCATCGGCCAAGCGGCTGTAACGAACGCGAGCGCAACCGCCGATACCGCGTTGACGTGCCTTCTGACGGGCAACGCGAACCTTTCAACCACGACGGGTCTGACTGACGGCATTGTGGTCACCGTTGAATACAAAGAGGCGTAATCAATGGCAAACCTTGACCTCGCTCAGAAGATCGACATTCGCCGAGACCCCATCTGCGGGCTTGTGCGCGCCACGGCGTTCATTACCGCCGCGCAGATTGTTGGCCTTGGCGCTTCCACCACGGGCGAAATCAGCCTATGGACGATTCCGGCTGGCTCCGTGATTCTTATGGCGCGCGTCAAGAACGGCGGAACAACCTTTGCAACGTTGTCCACCTTGACCGCTTCGCTCGGCATCACGGGCGCGACTACCGCAATCATGGCCGCTGAAACAATCCTGCTTGCCAATGCTAACGCCACGACTGGCGTAGCTGTGGCAACGCAAGGCATCTACGCGGAAACCGCCGCGAAGGCCATCACGGTTGAATTCACGGGCGACGTGAACCTGTCCACGGCCACGGGTGGCTCGCCCGGTGGTGTGCGTGTGGACATGGCATGGATTGAACCAATCGTCATCTAGTGATGGCGACGAACTGACTCTGGAGGGGGCGAGGCAGCAATGCCCCGCCCTTTGCATAGGTGAACAGTGGATTACCCGACGCGCACAAGAACAGGTGATGCAGTCCTAGACCGGCTGGTTTTGACCGGCTGGGGCTTGGTCACGTCCAACGTGACAAGCCTGTTTACGTGGACGGACGGTGGGCGCCTGTGGTGGGTGTTCACTCAATCCAGTGGCGACCTGAGTTTCTACCGGCGCAAGACGGCAGGCAGCGGCGACAAGGTGTGTAGCGGCACGGTGTCAAGCGGGCTTGTAACGCTCGCTCAGGCCAATTCCAGCGGCATAAGCGGCACGGCGGAATTGACCACTGGCAACTATGACGCCGCGCTTGTGCAACCGACTTCAAACAGCACGGGCGACGTGATTCTCTCATGGTGCGATGAAAACGATTTAGTGGATGCTGCGCAGGGGGTTATCAATGTCCTCGACAGTAACTCAAAGTGGGTCGGTCAACTTGCCCGATTTGAAGCACTGTTTCTCCATTACATGCGCCCATTCGGCGGATACGTCGCGCAACGGCTCACAGGCAGAGTGCAAACAGACTTCAACGGAAGGCCACGGCTTGCCGACATCATGGAGCCTAGGGACTTGGCTGCCCCGTTCGCAAACTTCCTAGTCGCTGAATTGGTCAACAATCGCTACGGGGCAGACCATCCGAAAACAATCGCAGCGCAAACGCGCTGGAAGGAATTGCTCAACGCGACTGAGATAGCAATCGACCAAGGCGCGGACAGGGTGCTAGACGACAAGGCAGATTTCAGCAGCGGGTTTCTCGTTAGGGGTTAGCCGTGGCATCGCTAGTTGACGACATCGGGGAAGCACTGGAGACAGCCCTAAAGGCGAATGCCAGCTCGTTTTCCGGTGCGGTCAATTCGCCTGGTGGAACGCTCGACATCGAATACAACGATACGCCCGAAGGCGGCAACTTACGCGGCGGGTCGTGTTACATCCGGTTTGAAAGTCAACGCGACGTTGAAGCCTATGCGGATTCGGCGCTGACCGAGTTCAGCTACATTGCGAAGTTTGACCTTGTGGACGTTGCAGGAAAGAACAAGGCGCTCGCCGTGGTTCAAAAGGGAATGACCAACACGTTTGCAGAGCGCGGTTACACGGTGTTGAACACGCATTTCACGGACTCAGGTTCAAACAGGCTCGGCAAGTCGGGTAGCATCGCGTGGGACATTCAAGTGACGCCGATTGACGGGCTGCGCGACTATGACCATGCGGTAATTGAGGCGGGTATCAGGGTGACGTTGTGGCGGAACATACCGGAGGCTTAGGTGCAACGTGCCAAGCGACCGACAGCCAAAAGTAGTACCGGTTGTACGTGTAGCGCGCATGTGGATGTGGGAATGCACGGTTTGCGGGCGCTACAACCACGAAGCGGAAATGGTCGTCTGGAATGCAGCGGACAAACAAGAGGCAGCAAAAGGGCGCTGCGTAAGGTGCGGAACGGAACACGAACTAAGTCTATGAACTACCTTTTCAGGGACGTGATTTAGATGGGCCAGTGGTACGAACAACCGGATGAAGATGCGCCCTTGTTTGGCGCGAACGAAACGAAGGCGCAAGCCTTGTGGAAACGCGCGCTCTGGTTCGCGGTGATGTATGCAGTGATTGCGGGCGCGGTGATCCTGGTTGCAATGCTGGCAGGGTGCAGGACTTATCAAGGCCCGTGGAAGGCGTCCCTTACGATTCGGTACGCGAATGGAAAAGAAATCACGTCGGGCCATGCTGGTTCGTTTGATTCAGGAGCGGATGAAAGTGATTCACCTTTTGAAGGCCAAGCAGCGCGAGGAAATGGCGCAAGTGCGGCGAATGATGGCGGAACTGGGAGAAACGGAAAGTGAAAGTAACCCTGACAATCCTGCTGTGCCTTTGTCTGGCTTCGAGCGTGTTTCTTACCGCGTGTTCCATGTTCGTGAAGGAACAACAGGCGACGTCAAGCGACGGCACTCCCCTGTTTATCGACAACATCACGGGCAAGGCGACGGACGCCGCGACGGATGCCAAGGGCGTTCCTAACGAGCCTTTGCTGCGCTCTGAAGACACGGGCATGGTCAATAACATCACCAAGGCGGGCGCTTCATTGCCCGGCCCGATTGGCCCAATCATCGGCATTGTCGGCTCGCTGGCTGGCGCGGGCATGGCGGAATACTTGAGGCGCAAGAACGCGGCAACGAACGCGGCAGTCGCAGAGTACGAGGCCGCTATTCGTTCCAAGCCGGAAGTGGCGAAAGCCGTGGATGACCACGTTTGGGACGGATTGAGCACAGCAACAAAGAAGAAACTTCTACCGATTGCACCTTTGGCTTAGGGCATCATGACTGACACCAAAACACGCACCGAGACAACACGCGATAGCGGGACAATCCCGAAGGGGTTTGACCTTGGCAAGCTGATTACGTGGGCGCGCGGCAATCCGTGGGTGCTTGTGGCGCTGGCAGCAGGCGGCGGAACGGGCACGCAGCAGGTGCTGGCCGAACTGGGCCAGAAGGTTGAATGGTGGTGGGTAGCGTTGGGTGTCGTTGGCTTTGGCGTGCTCAATTACTTCACGGAAAGCGCGAAGCGGCAAGAGCGCTTGGCAACGAAGCTAGACCGCATGGCCGATGCGCTGACAGGGATTCAGGCAGACTTGAAAGTCGGGGCGCTCAAGTTCGAGCACATCGAGGCAGACGTGGCTAGCTTGCGCCAATGGCGGCATGAGATTACGGCGGAAACGCTCAAGAAGTCGCGCCCGAAGAGCAAGCCGTCAATGCGGGCCTACCCCGGCGAGGCCGGAGAATGAGACGCGACGCGCCAAAACGAGTGAAGCGGCGCGAGAAGAAGAAGCGCGCGATTGTGAAGCAGCCGAAGAAGTGGGACTGCTACGTCGCGTTCTTGGATTCAAGCGGGCATATCGGCATCACGATGCCCTAGACCTTACGGCGCTATCACAGCGCCCCAACTTTGAAGCGTTGCGACCCTGACAGGGGGACGTATGGCCTTGGGTATTCGATTGATTGGTTCAATGCAAGTCCGAGTGACGGGCATTGATGTTGCGAACGTCCCCAAGGGCCAGTGGCGTGCGGCAATGGATTACATGGGCGCGATATTGCAAAGCCGCGTAGCCGCATCATTCGCCACACAACGCACACAGGGTACGCGCTGGCTCGATAGGAACTCTGCGGAATGGGATGCCTACAAGCGAAAGCACAACCTAGACCACAGGCGCGGACACGCGACAGGCAATCTTCAAAACCACCTGAACGCTCAAGAGCGTCTATACAGCATTACGGCGATTGTGAACGGGACGGCTACGCTCACGATGCGCGAAGACTGGTTACAAGGCCGCGTGCCCTATGCGGAGTTTTACGCGGCCAAGAAAGTAAACAGCAAAGGGATTCTCGCGCTGGCTAAGTCGTGGGTAGCCGACGCATCGCGCGAACTTTACGACCTAGCGGCGTTGGCGCTGAAACGCAAGCAGCCGATTCAGACTGCGGCAGCTTTGCACGTGGGCACATTCGCAGGCAAGGCGCGAGCAGCCAAGGCTGCATTGAACCTGGCAGCAATGCAAACGAGACGGGCAATCACGTCGCGGTATGCGAACGTGAAAGCAGGACTACGTGATGCGAACGCACTGTCTGATGAACTTAGCAGGATTCTAAACAACAAGAGATAAACCATGAGTTACGCCACGAGCATCACCCGTCTAAAGGCGACGGTCAAGGTCATTGAGGAATGGGTGAAGTCCGCCACGAGCGCGACTGACAACTTCGCGTCAAACGCGGCTGCGTTGATTGCTGATACGGGCGCGATTGGCACGGAAGGGGCCGCGCTGCAATTACAGGCGCTCGTTGCCATGCGTTCACGTTTGGCTGACATTCGCGCGCAAGGCCGCGCGTTGTTGATGCCCGTGCTCGCTCAGATTGCCCGCGACATCGATAGCGACACCGTGGACGGCAACTCAATCAGCGACCTGACACAGTTCTTTCACGACCTGCGCTATTACGAAGAGAACACCGCAGACGACAAAGTGACGGCGCGCGCTGTAACCTATGCGGCGGAACCTGCTGGTTCGGCGGCTGGATATGTGCGGCGCTTGACCCGTGGGCCGGATGGCGCGGACGCGAAGATTGAATCAGGCAGGCACAATTACACCGTGACGGCCAAGGTCACAAACAAGCCTGCCAGCTTCCAAGCGATTTCAACGTTGATGGGCACGGAAGGCCCGATAGACGCGCTGGATTACCGCACGGCTCCAGGCTCACGCGGCAACGTGGACATCACGCATTGCAATGACATTGATGCTGGCAACGCCGTGAGCAACCCGACGATGCGCGGCAATTCAGACACCACGGATGAAGCGGCATTGACCGCTGCAACCGATTGGACGCTCGCAACCACAGCTGGCTCGCCTACGCCCAAGATTGAATCGACAACGGTGTGGCGCGGTATGGCTTACGTGCTTTCGATGGCGACGGCAAGCACGACCAAAACATTTACACAGACAATCCCCAGTGGCGTATTGAGCGACCGCTATCAGCCTTACTTGCCCTTTGTGCCGATGTACCTCAATGCGGGCGCGACGGGCACGTTCACGATTACATGGGGCAGCAAGTCGCAAGCGTTCACGGAAGCAGACTTGAGCGCGGGCGCGTGGATTCCGTTGATTGTTGACCGCGATGAGGACTTATACCCGCTCAATTTCGACACGAACGGTGCAACGTGGGCACTTTCAATCGCAATGGGCGCGGGCGCGGGCGCGAACGAAGTTCTATGGGCCGGATTCTTCGTTGCGAAGATGCAGCAATACGAAGACGTCTGGTACGCGATTATCAGCGACCACACGCAACCCGCACTAGGCGCGACTCGCACGTTCGCAGACTCCGCAACGGCGATGGGTGGCATCATTCAAGACGTGCTCGGCTTTGTGTTCGATGATGAACACGTGGGCGCTTACATGAACACGACAGGCTCTAACGCGATTGCCGATCCGGCCTAAAGGGAAACCATGAACTACAAGCCAATGACGAAAGAAGAGTTCGCGTCCTACGTTGAGAAGCTGGAAAAGACTCACGGGCGCGCGGCTCGCGCTGTAGCCGCTCAAATGGAATGGCAGCGCATGGTAGTCGCCCTGTTCGATGAAGAGCGGCCAAAGGGCAGGCGCTTTCAGGTGACGACTGAATACGCTGAAAAGGTGTGGGTTCCGGATGAATCGGCGGAGCCGCATCACACGCGCGACGACAAGGACGGCAATCCTGTATTCGAGCAACCATTCAAGCGCATCGCCACTGAAAGCGCATCCTTCCAGATATGGGAGGACGTGAACTACGGAACGCCGCAGCGCAAGGCTCCCAATGAATTGTGGCGCGGCATCAAAGTTTCATGTCCGCGCGATTCGGAGCCTGAAGAAGTCGAAAAGATGATGGCCGATGCGTTCAAACTGAAAGACTGGCCTTTGAAGGATGAATAATGGCTTCCGCCGCGCACGCAACCCCTGCCCGCATTTACTTGTCGCCCACCACGGCGACAACTGGCGGCACGTTGATTGCGGCTGTGGACATGAACGAAATAGTGTTTGACCCCGGCTTTGAAGTGAGCACGCGCATGGTTAGCTTGGGCGCGAACTCTGGTTTTAGGCAGAGACACCGCAGGGTCAGGCCAGCGCGGTTCTACATTCCATTGCGCGACCAAGGCACGGCGGGACTCAAGATTCTCTACTCGCACCTGACGACAGACGGCGCGATATTTCGGCCCACCGGCGGTACGGCGACAGGTGCGTTCGCCCAATTGCCGACGTTCGCGCTTGTGATTCGCCCGATTTCGACAAGTGAAAAGCACCTATACGCGCCGAATTGGGCGCTTGCGCCGGAAACGATACACCTGCTTAGGCATAGCGAATTGGGCAGCCAACTATCCAGCGCCGCGCTTGTGCTGATTCCTTGCAGGCCCACATCGGCTAGTTCCGGTGTGCCGTCGTGGGAATGGGCTGCAAGTGCAACGATTGATTCCGTGTTCTCTCTTGGGATTGTCCCGTAATGGCTGACTTTGACCGTTCCGCAGAGTTCCGCCGCAACTTGCGCCAGCTACGCGAAGTGAGCGGCGGCGCATTGGAAACCGTGCCTTTGGGCGGCGACTCGCTCAACCCACAAACGAACACGGGTCTATTGCGCGCGAAGCATGAAGCCGACGCGGCTGCAATGACGTTGAAGCGGTACATTGAGCAGGCGAAGATTGAAGAAAAGAAGCTTGCCGTGGACACCATGCGAGCCCGCACCGCAGGCGAACGGTTGCGGCTTCGCATGAGTGCCGATACCCGCGCGAGCCTTGGGCAGCAATTACGGGCCGATGGCTTCGGACTCAAAGGCCCTGCTTCACGGCCACTTGGGGCAAGGGGGTTGATTGACCTTGCAAAAGGCAAGCTGAACCTTCGCGCGGGCCTAAAGGGCTTCACGGGAACGGACTTGCTTATCACGACCGCGCCCATTCACATCGCAGGCGCTGCACTCAATACCTACTTTGACGCAAAAGAAGAGTATGACCGCGTAAAGCGCGCAGAAGGCAGCGAGAACGCAGCCAAGAATGCACTAGTCGGGCGCGCGAAAGAGGGCATCGCGCAGACGTTCGCTCAGGTGTCAGGCGGCAAGTCGCTCTGGAAAGGTGTGCTTCGCGGCGCGGGCTTCACGGAAGCGGGCGCGGAACACGCAATTGACCGCGCAATCGCTCGCACGTTCAACGAAAGCGGGCTTCGCAGGCGTGAACTTGTGGCTGCGAACGTCGCGCTAAACGACGATTCGCACCTGCTAGCTAAATGGGCCAAGTTGGACGCGAGCAGCCCGACGACGTTCCGGCTTCGCACGAAATCCGAAGCGCAGGCGTACCAGAACGAACGCAGGCGCGTGAATGACCTTGCGTTGAACGCTGGCATAGTGAACGAAAACAGAATCAAGTTCCGGCAAGGCGGCAGGGACGCATCGGGGAACTAAATGGCACGGCTCTATATAGGCAGTTACATCATCGATGAGGCCGATTCTGGCTCAACGTCCACTACGTCGGGCGTGCAACTCGACATTGGTGACGCCGATGATGTTGACGCTGTAGCGCCTGAAATCATCGACGGCGCGGACGGTGGTGGTGGCTCAGAGTACCGCTGGCCGATGTTCTATGCCGTGGTGACGGCTGCAAGTGAATCAGCATTGAAAACCGCAGTCGATGCGTTTGAAACCGCCGTCCTGAATTGTTCCGGCAAGACAATCACGTTTGAAAACACGAATGGCACAGCGCTGTTCCAGATGATTGACACTTCATGGCCCGATGCCAAGGGCAGCATGAAGAAACACTATGACGCTCTACGCTGCGAAATCGCGTTCAGCTTCATCGGCTTTCGCGCTGGAACGCCAGCATCGGGCGCGGCAAGCGAGACAGGCCAAGTCGGGCCTATCACTTGGGAATACGAAATCAGCGCGGGCGGCTTGGCTGGCATGGTAGCGCGGGCGGTATTCGCGGCTGGCACAAGCGGCGCGAGAGCGAACGCGAACACTTGGATAAACAAGCTGCGCAACACGGCGAATTATCCGTCATGGATGCCAACGGCGTTGCGCATGGTAGGCGCGGTGGTCGAGTTTGACCAAAAGGCCAACGAAGCAAGCCTGTCAGAGACGAGTTTCGATCCCGCGCGTGTGACGCTTACGTTCCGTGAATTGCCGGAAACGCTGGCGACAACCGTTGATACGAAAGTGTTAGCGGTGAACTGGAACGTGGCAATGACTGAGCGCAAGCCGCTCAATCAACGCGCACCCGGCTCGGCTGGCGCTGACTTAGTTCTGTTTGGCGACTTGACTCTCAAGACAGAGGGCAACACCACATTCAACGCAAGCGAAACGAGCCTTGCTGACAACGCAATCTACGGCATCGCTAACGCTGCTGTGACGCTGATAATCGCGCAATTCCGCACGGTGTACCAATCGCTGGCATTGACCCAATGGGGCAATGCGGTTCTCAACATTGACGAAGTTCAAGGCATCGTGGGCTTCGCAGTCCACTTCACGGCCAATTGCAATGTTCTGGAGTGGGAAGAAACGTGCGTTATCCGCAACCAGTTTCAAAAGGTGTGGAGCCGCGCGAGCGATGGCAGCGATTGGGTTTATGAGAAGCGCGGCGGGCCTATCAAGACTTGCACGCATTCGCTGCGCATCGTGGCGATCAGTGCGCCGCAACCCTACAGACCGCCAACGCTCAATCCGAATTGGGATGAAGTGGACGCGGGCCTAGAGCCGACGATTCGGCTCAAGCACAACAATGGCCAAACTGAATACCACACGGCGGCTGAAAAGACGTGGCGATACGTCAACCCCGGCCCGACCGATGGGCGCGGACAAACGACTACTTTGACGCCAAAGGATATGGACAGCATTGGCGATGGCCGCATTTAGGAACGTAGATGGCATGGACGCTCAAAATCGGCAACGTGTTTCTGCCCTACTCGGCTTTTGAATGGCCGAAGTATCGTGGCACCGTCGCGCGCATTGTCGAAATTGATTGCCCCGCTGAATACTTTTCCAAGCTCGAAGCCCTTGCGAAGTCACTACAGGGCAAGCCCACGAGCATGACGTTCACGGCACCGTCAAGCGCGGGTGCGAACGCAAGCGAAGATTCACGCACCATCAACGGCGTTTACATCACGCGCGTAGTGAAAATGAACGAGGCAATCTGCCGCCTATTCCTGGCTGACCGCCGATGGGTGTTGAGTCGTTTCGTAACCGATGGCGACTACAACGAGCGCTTTGGCGATGGCTACTTGAACGAAACACGCGCCGCTCTTTACGGGCAAGTGCTGCGCAAGATGATTGAGAGTCAATCGGACGTTGATAGCGCATTGAGCGTAAACAATTTTATTACGACGCCCGCGCCCGATGGCTTGCACCAATCCGGCCTAGCCTATCCGCAGGGCATCGGCGAAGTCATTGAACGTTCGGGTGGCTCGCTTGCGGTCTGGAACGACGGTTATATGCGGATTGTTGACCGTAGCGACCTTGCGAGCGGGCTACCGGGCATCAATGATTATTCATGGCAGACAGAGCCGAGCTGGGCTACGCAAGCATCATGGATTGGCGGCAGGCCGCGCCGTATCTACGTTTACTACCTCGAACGCCATTGCTTGCGAATGCAGGGCGCTGGCTATCAGGGGTCAATCGCCCATTCAGGCCCGCAAGAATTGCGCGTTGAACTTGAACAGGTCTACAAGGGCAAGTACCCAACGGGCACGGTAATCAACGGCGTGAACATGGGCGGCAAGACTGCTTATGTAACACTAGAGGAGTTGCTCACGAGCAACGGCTTTGCAGCGACTGACTTGACCGATGCCGAGATTGCGAATTGCTACATGAGTTCGAACTTTGAACGCGCAACAAACATCTACTCCGAACTGGATAACGACGCAACAAAGGCGGTTATCAGTGCGGTGCATGACGGCTGGCGGCAACTCTGGCGCGTGAAGTTTGTGGGTGTAGGCGGCGCAATCGGCGGCTGGACTGATTGGGCGTTTGGCAAAATCAACCCAGACGGTTCTGTGCTTCCTGTAACCGTTGAATGCCCGTGGGTAGAGTTCTTGGATGCGCCCGCGCCCTCTGGCGGCGGTAAAGACTTCATCGGCACCGTTACGACAATCAACCATGCTTCACCCGCGCCATTCGAGGCACGGTGGGAGGGAGGTGATCCGAGTCTTGGGATTATCAGGCTGCATCAACGCGAACTGGAAAGCGGGAACATCGCTGTTCCGGGCGCGCTGGTAGCGCAGCTTGGCATCAAACGCACGAGCCAATTGAAGGACGCGAAGGGCAAGGGCTACACGATTGACGGGTTTGACGGCATTGAGTCCGAAGACAGGGGCATGGCACAGTTCCAAAACTCATTCACGATTGCAATCTACGCTTGCGCCACACGCCGGATGCCGAACAACGAAACAAAGTGGCACCGCGAGAGTGTTGACGGCTTCGCAGACGGCGACATTGACTACATCGAATTGCCGGTTGGCTCTGAATTGTATTGCGTGCGCGACTACGTTAGCGCCAGCGAATCAGGCAAGCTCGCACAGGCCGATGGTTTGGGCCGCGTGTTGAACGCCGATGCACTAGAAGACGACGCACAGGTGCGCGCGGACGTTTGGAAAACCATGTTCACGTCGCCCTTTGAAGGCTTCGGCATCGCGGAAGGCATCAAGGCGCTGGATATCGAAGTGCAAGGCCCGATAGCGGAAGTGGTGTTAGAAGTGGGCCAAGACGAAATCAGGACGCGCGTTGTGGCGGGCAACCTGGCTGACAATCTCGCGCGTGAACGCATCGCACAAAAGCGCCTTGCTGACCGGAAGTTCAAGACGGCGGGGGGCTTCTAATGCGCGAAGGTTCCTACAAGATGGTGAAGTGGGTGCTGGGCGCGTACAACACCGTGGTCACTCGCTTGCGGCGTTCGCTAACGCCTGAGTTTATCAGCACGCCATCCGACAACGCGGGCGACGTGCAAAGCGGTATCGGCGGCGTTCCGGCGGGCCGCGTGGCGTGGCCTGTAGGCACGGCATCGCATGACGGCGCTTCATTCGTCGGCTGCGACGCGTTTCCGGCAAAGTACGTTCACAAGGACAAGAAGGTCTATCTTCTGGACACTTTAGGCAAGCGCCACTATGGCGCAAAGCCTTTGGAAGTCGGCAAGAATGTTGAGCTGGCAGGCGGCGTTGAGTCTGATTCAGATGGCATAGTCGTGCGCGGCGCTGAGTTTGGCGACGCTCAAAAGGTTGTTGGCGGGCCAAAGCTATCCAACAACATTTTCTATCCGGCTGGCTCAAAGCTAATTGCGCACCACCTGCAACCTGACCCGCCTACGCAGTCCAGCCAAGTTTATGACGTTGACGGACGCAAGGGCGGATTGCATTACCCACTTCGCGTGCGCGAGTGGCTAGTCAAGATTGGCACCGGTTTATTAGGCGCGAAACAGGCGGGCGGTTTCCTTCCCAAGATATTCGCGCCGCTATTCAACTTCACGGAAAATGGTGACGGTACTCCGGCGCATGGTGCGGCACATTTCGCTGATTCTGAAGCTGTTCTGTCTGCCGAGCGCGGCGGGCCACTGCGCCCCGCAGATGACGGCAATCATGAACTCGGCAAAACCAACGAAGCCAAGGTCAATCAGGGCGCGAACGACATTGATGTTCTTTACGGGCCAATCCGCGCACTTTACGGGCCTGAAGAATTAGTTGATGAACAATGGGAAAACGGCAGCAAAGGCCCTTATATCAAGCGCGTTGAGAAGCGCCCAGACTTCACGGATAGGCATCCCAACGCTTTCGGCCTTCAAGTGCCGATGAAAATAAAGTGGCAGACGTGGGACAGCTGGAACACATACCCAACGATACCGCCGCCGCCGGAAGCACCTCCGCCTGATAAACCGCCAGTGCCGCCTACGGCACCGCCGCCCGTGGACGTGCCGCCGCGCGACGTATTCCCCAAGCCGATGCCGAACCCCGTGCCGGGTTTCCCCGGCCAAGGCGCTGCTACACGTCCTGAATACGGCAATGCTCCGCCAGTAACGAGCACGCCGAACGAAGTAGGCGTTCCGAGCGAATATGGCGAGCCGGTGCCCGGCACACCGGAGCCGCGCGTGCCCGTTCCTAGCGGGATTTCGCGGTTCATGGAAGGCCACAACTTCACCGAAGAGGAGCGCGTCAAGCAAGGCCGCGTAGGCCATTCCGTTTACGCGCCCGTTTACAAGTCCAACACAGCGGGAGCTGGAAGCACGGCGGCGCAACGTTGGCCCGTGTCCTACACAAGCGAAGGCAAGTTGTACGTGGCAGCCAATGGCCGCGTGCTTGCGATTGAGCGTCCGTACTACGCTAGCGGCGCGAAGATAACCCTTGCGCCTGAAATGGAGCGCCAACATCAATTCGTGGCGAATAAGGAAACGTGGCCCACGACCTTGAGCGCGTTCTATACAATTTTCGGCGCGGGTAAGAATGTGGCGGGTACGGAGTTTATCGGCGGCTTTGGCATTGGCTTGCGCGTGCCTAACATGTACCTGCCCGCATCCGGCTGGTATTTCAAGCTCGACTATACGGACGGGAACGACGTTCCTGACCTCGATATCCGCAGCACGGATAGCGCGGGCCTTGACGCGTCAACTGGCCGCATGGTGAAGATCAACGGTACAGCGATTAGCTCTGGCTCCGGCGACTTCGTAGGCCCGTCAGCGTCAATCGCTGAATCTATCGTCGCATTCGACGGCACGACCGGCAAACTTGGCAAGCAAGGCCGAATGATGTTCGGTACGCCCAGTGTCGGCGCTGGCGACACGGCTGACTCCGAAACGCTGATGCCCATGAGGCCAGTTCTTTCTTCTGGGCACGGGATAAATGCAATCATCCAAGGCCAGCCCGGCACCATTGGCGACTCAGATGGCGGCGGCGTGTTCATTTTGGCGGCGGCTGGCTCGGGGTTTGGTGCAGCTGGAACGGTGGGTGTAGGAAACTCCGGTTCACTGAAAGAGGTCTTGATTGGGCAGAGTGGCAAGACGACAACGATCAGCGGCAACTTTGCGTTGCCTAACGACGACGTGCAGGTAAGCGAAGGCGGCACGGGCGCGAGCACGGCCCCAACGGCGCTCTCGAACCTTGGCGGATTCGGGACGCCTATCGCACTGGCAAACTTGGCAATGATGTAACGGAGGCTCTATGGCTGTAACACCCACACCTGTTTTCCCGCAAACGTCCAACGTCGGGCGCGCGAAGATTGGCGCAACCGCGAACACCAATTCGTCCGGCACGGGTACCGCTGGCACCGACATCATGAAGGCGTTTACGGCGGGCGCGAACGGCTCGCACATTGACGCCATCATGTTCATTCCCGTTGCGACGAGCGCGGCGACCGCGACGACGGCAACCACTTTGCGCGCCTTTATCAGCACAGTTTCAAGTGGCGCGACCACGGGCGGCACAGATACGTTCCTGATTGGCGAACTCACGGCGGCATCACAGACCGCAGACCATTCGACTACGGCTATCACTCCGCTCTATCTCGCGCTGCCAACGGGCGGGCTTGACCTTGCCAGCGGTGATTACATTTATGGCGCGGCTCACGTTGTCAACGCGGCCAACACGCATTGGCAGATGGTTGTTTACGGGAGGGACTACTAATGCACGGTCGCCCTCAAGGTTCGCGTCAAGCTGTGTTTGTGTTCGACAAGGCGGGTACGTTCTGGTTCAGGTGGCCGGAAGGGTGTCAGTTTGCAGAAATCGTGTTGCGTGGCGCTGGTGGCGGCGGTGCGGGCGGCGCATGCGCATCGGGCGCTCTAGTGCGCTGTGGCGGTGCCGGTGGCGGCGGCGGCGCGTGTGTCAGAACAACCGTCGCCGCCGCAGACTTCGCTAGCGTTGAGCAGATAGTCGTCGGGGCTGGCGGCGCAGCAGGCAGTGGCGGCGCCGCAGGCGGAAACAATGACGGCACCGACGGGGGCGCGGGTGGTGTAACGTATTTTGGCACGCTTTCGACCAAGCGCATCAATAGTTACCGCGGCGGCGGTGGCCGTCGTGGCGCGGCATCGGCAGCCGCTGGTAGCGGCGGCGGTGGCGGCGGTACGGGCGGCGCTGGCGCACTGGGCAATACCGGCACAAGCAACGGCGGTACGCCCTGGCCCAATAACTCTGCGCCCACAACCGGCTCAATTGGCGGCGGCGGCGGTGCAGGATTGGCGTCTGGCGGCGCGGGTGGCTCCAACGGCGAGTACGGCGGCGGAGCGGGCGGCGGGCATACTAACGTACCGGCCAACGGCGCGGGCGGCGCGTCCGTGTATGGTGGTGGTGGTGGTGGTGTTGGCGGCGGTAGTACGGTCGCGCCTGCAACCGTGGCGGCAACGGCGGGCGGCTCAGTCGGGTCGTACCCGAGCAGCGTGGGGCCGGGCGGTGGCGGTGGTGCTGGAACATCTGGTGCGAGCCCGACTGCTGGCGCAAATGGCGTGGACGGCAATTCTTTCATAGGCGGCCAGGGTGGTGGCGGTGGTGGTGGAACGGTCACAGCCAACACAGCGGGCGCTGTTGGCGGCAACGGCGGCAAAGGCGGAGGAGGTGGTGGCGGAGGCGGTGTTGGTTCAGGCACGGGCGCGGGCGGAAACGGCGGCAAAGGTGGCGACGGCTCGGTTTACATCTTCTGCTACTTCTAGGAGAGGCCATGGGTTTCAATTTCGGATTCAATTTCGGTTTCGCAGCGCGACAGAATTCTGTGCCGCCGAGCACGCCGCCTGTAGACCTTGTGGAAGCGCTTGATGGTGTGGCGGGCATTGGGTCAATCTACGATCCACGCATAACAGCTTCACTACACCTGTCCGGTTCAAACATCAATGGGATTGACGACTCTCTCGGCAGTCTAGACTTGACGCCGGACACAACAGCGGCGGTCTTGGAGACGGTCAACGGCATCCCGTGCTTAGGGACGGTGACAAAGCCGTATTGGCCGGGAGCGCTCAAGACCATGCTTGATTACTGGCCGCTCGGCGTAGGCTTCCTTTCCACAGAGATCAAGATTGTGGACTGGCCCGGCGATATTGAATGGCACCGCTCCGGCGATGGTAGTTCTTGGGGCGGCATTCTTGGCAAGAACACTGTTGGCGATAATCGCGTTTACGGGACTGCGTGGAATGGCGCGGCTGTACGCACTGCAACGAAGGCAGCGTTGAGCGCCGGGTGGCATCATATCACTTACGGCGTGGACGGTACCAGAGTCGTTGTGTTTGTGGACGGTGTAAAAGCTACAGGGGAAACGTGCGTTGCGATGGCCTTCTTGGCGGGTCGCCCACGATTCTACGGCTACGAGTCCAACAATGACAAGCACGGCGGAATGGTGCTCGGTAGCACAATGAATGACACGATGGCAGCGACGTTATATGCGGTATTCAAGTCAGTGAATCCGAATATCCCCTAGAGCTTAGCGCCCGGTGTGTGCCGGGCGTTTGTCGTTTGATACCCGTGCGCCAAAATAATCGCGCTGAATAAATCTAGTAAATCTTAGCGGCCATTATACGCTACGGGTCATGCCCACAAAACAAACCCAAAACGGCTTCGCCGTCTGGTTCGGCCCAGAAATCACGGAAGCGATAAGCAAGCAGCCCGCAGAGCGGCGCGCGTTTATCTTGAAAACGATAAGCGAGAAGTTGGGCGTCAAGACGCCAATCAACCGTGGCAAGGGTCGTCCTAGGCTTGTGAAGCCTAAGCCCTAGCGCTACCTAGACTTACACTATTTACTAAATAATCTAGATTTACCTAGACTCTGCTTATAAGTGGTGTATAGTTAGTTCATGGCAAGGGAATGACCCCGAGCCCGCCCCCGCGCGATAGCGCACAGGAGATGAGACGATGACACCCGATAAGAACCTGATTGAGCCACGTTTCAAAGAAGGAATCCAGCGATGGATTGAAAACGGGATTCCGGGCGGCGGATTTCTGGACGCGGTTTTGCGCAACGACCTGTCCGGCGCTGTAGGTCGCGCTGACTCAAGCGCGCTTGAAAACATCCCGCATATCGTGGCGTATCTTTACAACGATTGCCCATCTGGATGCTGGGGCAGTGATGAGCGCGTCAAGATGTGGGCTTTTAAGGTGAACAAGGCCACGGCCTAAAACCCGCGCAATCGCGCATGGAGGGAGAGATGTCCAACTATCCGCCAGGGTTCGGCATACAAGAGCAAGCCGACTACTTCGGTCGCCCGCATGACTCATATGCGATGCGGGAACGCAAGCTGGCGGAAGCTGAGGCACTTGCTGAGCGGGCGAAGTACGCCGACGCTTACGACAAGTGGACAGACCCGGAAGTGATTGAGTGGCGAATGAACTACGCGCGCACGTTGCGCGCCCTGCTGAGGGCAAAACATGCTGCAAGATAAGTGGTGGGAAGCCATCGACAACGTAGGGGGCGAGGCAGGCCACATGCGGCTGGCGCGGCTGGCTGAGTGGATGTTGGCTAACAGCTATTCGGCTAGCGATGTAGTGTCGATGTTGCGCGAGCCGTGGAAGTGGACGCCGGAAGCGGAGCGCGCCCATGCCTAACCCAACGCCAGAGGAAACCAATCGCACGATGGCGCATCTGCGTGCGCTTGAAGAAATCATGCGCGACTTTGACGCGGGCAAGATTGACAAGGTCGAGGCGCAAGAGCGCATCAAAGCTGCGGACAGACTTCATAGGCGGCTGGGGACTTTTCTGCGTGATGTGCCGTCTGAAACTCTTTGAGCTTTACCCCGCGCAAGCGGGGATGTAGAAGTGAGAACTGCCAGTCAGCATAAACCGTAATTCAAAATCTCTGCGCGCCCGTTCGGCTCTCTTGCTGACTGGCAAGTCCTGCAAAACCAGCGGGCGCGTGGAGACTCACTAAGGACTTGCCAATGAAACGTACCGCGAAGAAAAGGGCCAAGACATCGCTTGAGCCCACGACCGTTCTGGTTCTCAAAACCGTAAACATGGATATGACCGCTCACGGCGGTTTCAAGTGGCCTGAATCTGGCGTTGTCGAGGCGCCCGATTGGAAGGATGAGGCCGAATGCGGCAACGGGTTGCACGGCCTGCCCTGGGCGGAAGGCAATTGGGCATTGCTTGAAGAAGATGCGCCTAAGAAGTGGCTAGTGGTGAGCGTGAACAAGAAAGATGGCTATCTTGAATTTGGCGGGAAGTGCAAGTTCCGCAGGGGCACGGTCATCTATTGCGGAGAGAAAGCTGCCGCCGTTGCCAAAGTGATGTGCGCGCCGGAAGCATTTTCGCGCATTCAGAACCTTGCCGACAAAAAATCAAAGTCCTCTGGCAATTCGAGCAGGGCCGCGTCCTCTGGCAATTCGAGCAGGGCCGCGTCCTCTGGCAATTCGAGCAGCGCCGCGTCCTCTGGCAATTGGAGCAGGGCCGCGTCCTCTGGCAATTCGAGCAGGGCCGCGTCCTCTGGCAATTCGAGCAGCGCCGCGTCCTCTGGC
>ERZ869925.239-NODE-239-length-39850-cov-5.819902_pt1 | contig 39850 bp, 67 predicted proteins | sample MGYA00579311_ERZ869925 | MGnify/ENA primary metagenome ERZ869925 (study PRJEB32216, sample SAMN09231817) | wastewater metagenome | place: USA: Maryland | collected 2016-07-30 | study: EMG produced TPA metagenomics assembly of the PRJNA472060 data set (Reclaimed...
GAAAAATTGGCATCCGTATCAAAAAAGACAACGAGTTACTATCGTGGGCTAGACATGTTCAATAACGGAATGGCAGTTCCTGAAACTGAATCAGTTAACTACTGGTATTTTGTTGTTCGCAGCGATACTGGATGCCATTTTTATTTTGTTAAAATAAGAAAAGATACGTTAGTGGATAATTGTTGTTGCGAACACGGCTCGCAATGGCGATTCAAAAAAAATATCAAACCACAAATCTGCAAGCACAGGTGGGCTTGTAGAATTTGGCTTAAAGAACATCGAGGTATTGAATGGAACAATGTAATGCAATGACTGCTGCAGGAAAGCGCTGCAGTGCTAAATCTATAATCGATGGTTATTGCGTGTTACATTTCAAAAAAGTTTATGGGGTTACAGATGACAGGACGGCAGAGCAAAGAGAACGATACTGACAAGCCATATAATGCGCAAGAGAGAAATTGTGATTCTTGCAATAAAGAACTTGTTACTTATTTGTTCAGTAAGAATGGCGTTAGAAAGACTCTTTGCGTAGGTTGTTTTAGGCGGTTGGAAGGGTTCGATTGGAGGAATTTATGAGACGATACGAACCGAAGAAAGAATTAACCAAAGAGCAGATAGATGCGTTGTATCAGAAGAGTCTTTCGTTGCAGCCGAAGATTCCAAAGCAGTGCACTATGTGTCGTAAACCTTTGACTAAGGTTAATAGAAGTAATAATGTTAAGCATTGCAAACACTGCGAAGGTGAACTATGAACGGACCACTTCATCCAGAAGAAGATGCGCAAATACAACAACAAATCGATGATGATTCACAACAAGAATATGAATTATCATTACAAGAAAGAATTCAACGTGGAAGAAAATTATTTGAAGATTGTTCACACAAATTTGGTATGACTATTAATCAAGAATACGTTAATGCAGAATTATTATCTTTTGTAGTTGTTAATAATAAAAAATTTATTTCAGAACAAAAAGTTAAAGATATAATAGAAAAATTAGAAAATAAAGGCGGTTTAAGTTATCCTAAATCATACATTATTGGTTCAGAAGTATTAAAGGAGTTGGGATTATGATTGGAGAATTGAATAAATGGTATCACCCAATTAATATATTACTATATTGTTTGTGCATATTTTTAATATGTGCAGCAATTGTAATGATGAGGATTTTTTTATGAATCGACAATTTTTAGAATCATTAATTATCAATGTTAGATTCATACCACAAGACAACGGTCGAGCGCCAAGTAATTGTTATATGTTCGAGACTATGAAAGACATCAGTGATAAACACTTATCAACCCACGTTGCGCAGGTGAAAGATGTTGACTTGTTTAGCGTGGTCTATAAAGGACAAGTTTTCGAATATGATGGAGTTAGACAAGGTATTGAAGTATATGCAAGAAGGGGTGCTGATTGAAAATAAAAGAACGTGAGGCTAATAAGAAAAGAGTCAGCGGACTAATAAGACAAACATTTCATAATGTCTTAAAGTGCAGTCACGACCCTGCAGAGAAACGTCCTCATCGTAATGTTAAGTATATGTTGATGGATTATTGTCTTGACCACGGACTAGATTTTCACACAGAAAGCTCTTTTAATAATGGTGAGCGGGCGGATTTTATAATCTCTGATTGGGCAGTTATTTTCGAGGTATTAAACTCTGAAGATGAGAGGCGTTTTAAGAGCAAGACTTATCCGTTGCCAGTAATTCCAGTTAGTGCTAAGATAGATATTTTTGCTGTCCAAGATATGTTGCAAGATCTTGAAACTTGCAATGGAACAAATTGGAAGTATTACGCTAAAAAATACTGGAGAGGAAACTTATGAACAGTTATGATGAATATGACCTATCAAAAGTTATAAATGAAGATGATTTATCAAAATCATATAGAATATGGAAGAAATCAATGAAAGATTATTCATCAGATGAAGAATTAATAGAACCATAATTCGAGGTGCAAAATGGCTATTACTGCAAAATTTACAGAATTAAAAAAATGTCCTAATTGTGGAAGTTCAGAAGGAGTTTATATCAAAGTTAGATATGAAGGTTCATCTAATTGGTATATGAATTTTGATGGACAAGAAAGTAACAATACTGAATTTCACGGTTCATTCGAAGTTAAGGAAGGCAAGAGGGCATATTGCAAATCTTGTGATAAGTTTGTAGGAATTGCACACAACTAAATAATGGAGGATTTATTTAGTATATAAACCAGAGTATATTGTTATTGACGACAAAACAAATAATGCACTGTGCAGAGTATTATTTATTATTATGTTTCAATAAGTTTATATTATCAAAAAAATAAATAATCAATAGTGTTGTGTTACAGGACTGCGCATTAGTATTAAAAGCTTGCAAAAACTTTTTGTTTTTTTTAGAGATTCGCCTCTAAAAAGAGAAAATTATTAGTGCGCCTTGATTTACACACACTCACCTCTTCCACAATGATCTGCAGATAAATTGGCGGGGAGTGGTTTTATTTTATAATTCATACCATATATTTAAAATCTCTAGAATTAGATAATTGTTCGGTGCATAGTTGTGACTGATGAATCTTTGCTTAAATTATTACGAGAGAAGAATCTTACTGATGAAGAAGTTAAGTTAATGCTTAAACAACTAGAGCATCCGCCGATTAAACATAAACGTTTTAGTTTAGGTAGTTCTTTGCATTATAAATTCTTATTATTTTCCGACCCGCACATCGGTAGTTTGTATCATAGAGAAGATGTCGCTGAAGATACTGTTAGGGTTGCTAATAAAGAAAAGGTTGATGGAATATTGTTGCCAGGAGATATTACTGAAGGAATGAGCAACAGAGATGGTCATATTTACGAGCTTGCAATTGCTGGAGTGACTAATCAGGTTAATTATGCGGTTGATTTTCTTAATGAGTTCAAACAACCAATTTATGCTATACTTGGAAATCACGATTTGATGGGTATGAAGAAAGGAAATCAAGGAGTTAATATTGGCGAGGATTTAGAACGCAGAGTAAAAAATCTTACCTTACTTGGCGATATGCGCGGGGATTTAGACATTAACGGTTCTACTCTTCGATTGAGTCACGAGGGAAATACTGCTTATTCGTTGTCTTATAGTATGCAGAAGATTATTAATGGATTGCCAGGCGGAGATAAACCAGGAATAATAGCCAACGGACATCTTCATAAGGGAATGTATATGTTTTATCGTAATGTTCACGCTTTAGAATCTATGACGTTGCAAGACCAGACTCCGTTTATGGCTATGAAGGGCAGTCCTGCGCACGTTGGTTTTTCTATTTTAGATATTTATGTTAATAAAAAAGGGATTGATAAATTTACACCAACATTTTATCCATATTATGATTAACGAGATGATACACAATGGCCATAGATAATAATGATTTGGAAGTTATTATTCAACAAATGTCTGATGTCGCTAATATTCTTCGTGAGGAAAGAGCTAATGAACGTAATGTTATTTTGACTAGTATTTCTTTTGTCAGAATTATCGAAGAGAATGCTATGTTGTTAAGCGAAAGTAGTTATGAACGATTAAAGAATTATCACGACGAGATAATGAAATCCTACGGCGTAACTTATGACGCTTTAAGTTTTAAACTATTATGTGACCATTATGAGTAAAGAATCTGAAGAGTTGCAAGAGCTTAAAGATATAACTAAGACGTTACTTTTATTGATGGCAGATTATAATATTATAAAAGTTAGTGATAAAAGAATGAAGAATTTAGCTAAAGAATACGATCTCGGACCATCATCGAGAGTTTATGGTTTTGCATTGTATGATAAGAAGACTATTTATTATAGTGATTCTAAACCTATTTTTGATAGGGTGCAGACTATTATTCACGAGTTAACTCACGTTTATGATGAGAATATTAATATTCCTTGTGGTGATAAAGACCTTAGTGAGGAAAGAATTGATTTGTTGGCTGCTAAGTGGAAGCGTATTATTTTCGGGATTAAAGAATAGATAATTATATAACTATCATCTTTCTAATAAATAAGTTATGGCAATACTAATTCCAAGAACAGATATTATTGATATCAACAAGTTATCATCAGATGGAAAGAACCCAAATAAGATGACTAAGAAGCAACACGCGGCATTGAATCATAGTATTGGAAAGTATGGTTTTATTATTCCGATAATAACTAATAAAGATTTATTAATCGCTGACGGGGAGCAGCGTTGGACTGTAGCGAAAAGTATGGGGTTGAAACAAGTTCCTGTTGTGGTCTTGCCTATTAAGGATGTTGATCGTCGTATTTTGCGTCAGGTATTGAATAAATTGCGCGGAGAACACGAACAACTTCTTGATTTGGATGAGTATAAGCTTATTTTTGCTGATGGTGGGAAAGATGAACTTAAATCTTTATTAGCGATGCAAGATAAAGAATTCCATTTTGTTAATGAATATATTCGTGGATTGGGTTTGCCAGAGCAGAATGATGAAATTCCAACCAAAGTATCTTCTATTGTTAAACGTGGAGACTTATGGACTTTGGGAAAACATAGATTATTGTGTGGTGATAGCACTAAGGAAGATGAAGTTAAACGATTAATGAATGGTAAGAAAGCAGATATGGTGTTTACTGACCCACCTTATAATACTGGAATGACGGAGAAATCACAAAGTCAACCAAATAAAAGATTAGAAAGTAAAAATGGCTCAACCAGGTTGAGCCATATGTTTAACGATTCTTTTACTGATGAAGAATGGCAGTTATTCATTAGTAAGTTCACAAAAATATATTATGAAATCTTAAAAGATGACGCTGTAGCATATATTTGCTTAGATTGGCGCAGGAATCACGAATTAATTCCTCACATAAAAAATGCAGGATTTACTTTATCTAATATTATTGTTTGGGATAAGATGATTCACGGATTGGGCAGTGATTATAAATATACTTATGAGGTCATTAATGTTTGTAAGAAAGGAAATCCAGAACTTAATACTCATCAAGGATATAGGGAGTATAGTGATGTGTGGCATATAGAGCGAAAGATTGGCAAAGATGAAGATCACGCCACTAAAAAACCCATAGAGTTGTGCGAGAGGGCTATAAGACACGTTCTTAATGTTACTGTGGTGGTGGATTTATTCGGTGGCAGCGGTAGCACGTTACTTAGTTGTGAGCGGTTAAACAAACAGTGTTTTATGATGGAGCTTGACGAGCGTTATTGTGATGTTATTATTGCTCGTTGGGAGAACTTAACTGGTAAGAAGGCTGTTAAAGTATTATAGTTTATAAAACCGAAACAATTATATAATAAAATAATTAAGAAACACAATTATATAACTAACCAAAAGTGTATTCAATGACAAAAAAGACAACGCCAACCTTACAAAAATCTACCAAAGAAAAAGTAGAAAGAATAAAAAAACTAATTGCGCTAATAGAACGATTCGGCTACTACAATCTTGATAAAACCGCTCTAGCAGAACAATTCGGCGTTTCAAGAATGGTGTTATATGAAGATATTAAGTTAATCAAGACTAGAGGGATTGATGTTATTGATATGCCATTGATGCAAATTGAAATGCACCGTATGATGCAAAGCATTCATAGTATGACGTTGCGTAAGATGCACGATCCGGCTATTAGCGAGTCTGATAGGATTAATTATTTGAAGGTGGGGATTGAGGCTACTAATACGGAGTTGAAGTTCTTGGAGAATTTTGGGGCTGTATCGTCTAGTGTTAATAATGAGGGTTTTGCGGCTTTCGCAGAACGTGTTGAGAAGGAAGATAAGGAAAAAGAATTGGATGGTGTATAATGAAGTTGTTTGATAAAGTTAAATTGTTATTTGTAAAGAAAGAAGTTAAAGCTCCTGTAGAGTTACCAAAGTCTATTTCTGGACTTGTTTGCGCTTATGGTAGTTCTAATTGTGATGTTAAGCCTGGACGTTCTTGGAGTAAGATTCAGAACCGCTGTCCTAAGCACCAGGATGATTATTTGATGAAGTTATATCAGCAAGAGGAATATTGTTCTCGTCCAATCACACTAATCAACGGAAACAGACTCCATAGATTAACAAAAAATAAAAAACGAAAGTGAATTATGAATAAACAAATTAATGGCACAAAGCACGAAGCATATAGTTCTTGGGTTAATTGGAAAAGACACAATTCTGAACTATATCATCAAATTACAAAACAATGTGCTATGTGCGGACACATAGGAATTAGAAGTTTAAAAGAACTTCAAATATGTCATACAAAAATTCATAGTTTAGAAAATATTACTTATAAAGTAATAGTTGATGATTAATGAAACAAGAACCAGTAAGTAAAAAGATAATACCTGGAAAATTAGAATCAAGACTAAACAACAGCTTAGAAGCAATAGTTGGTTGCAAGAACCAAGAAACAATACAATCGTTCAAAATAATGATAATGAACGATATAAGAACACTATACTCTAGAGGATTCAGAACCGAAGGAGACAAATACATACAACAATACGGACAAGCACTAGAAAAACTAGGCTACAAAAAAAAGTGAATTATGGTAACTATACAAGAACACGGACAACTAAAAGAAATAACCATCGCTAACAGAGACCTAAGAGACTTAAGCATCATTCCGCACGTTGAAGTATTTTACAAAGGAAGACAAGTCAGTAAGATTCAATCAATAACATTATTACTGGCTCCAGTAGAACAAGATCCTGGCAATAAAGAATTGCTCGACGACTTAGGAATACATTATGAAATTCAATAAGATAAAAAATGATAATCTAAAACCAGAAGATTATCCATTGCAAGAACTAATTAAGCACGATGAGGAATTATTAGACGAGGATGATTTGAATGACTAACAGAATGTTAACCGAAGAAGAAAAGACTGCAGCGTATAGAGTTAAACAAAAAATGCTCGTAGAAGCACAGTATCAAGAATATCTTAAGAATTACGCACAACTAATGTTAGACATTGGACTAGAACAAAACTATCTGAAACAACGCCGAGAGTATGAACAAAAACTTAAAGACGCGGATAATCTTTTAGTCGGCGCGCAAGAATCAATAAAGATTATCGACGACCAATTAACTAATGGCGTTGAGATTAAAGAAAATACCGATGATGTGGACGAGTAAAATGTGCAAGGGAAAAAAATACTTTGATTTTAGTAGGGTCAAAGGCTTCTACCAGTCCTTTGCACTATTTCAAAAACACCTTCCCCAACATAACCCATAGTCCACTATCATAATTTTACAAAAACAGAGCGAGGAATTAGAATGGAAGAACTAGACATTATACAACCACTAAGCGACAATCAAAAACTAGATATGATTGACGCTAGAGAAAACAAGACAAAGACATTACGCCACGAAGCAATGAAACAATTCGAGAAGCGACAAGCCGACTGCATCGCTAAAGGAAAACCGTTCTGTTTCCGCTGCGCAAAGATAGAGTTCGAGAAGGCGCAAGAAGAACTATTCAAACTAACCAGCACTAAAGCAAAGTATGCTCCACAGATTAAAGCTAAGGGACTAAGTTATATCTCAAAGAACATTCCTGTGAAGGTAAACTTTACTCCTTATGAAGACGCTAAAAGATTCAAATTAATAAAGACTGAATCGGTTAAGGAAACGCAACGAATCAACGGTAACAGAGTCACTTTCATAACTACTTATGAACAATACCGTTGCCTTGTTGGCGGTTGCAACCTTAGCTTGCAGATTAGTGAAGAACTAGAAAAGCCTAAAGACGATAAGAAGAAATAGAAACTTTGATTTGCTATGAAGCGTGATGAACTTATAGAAGATAATTTTTGTAAGTTAGAAATGCCAAGCAAGCAAGTTCCTTATGTTGATCGTGATGCTTTGTTGTTGCAGAAGGCTAAGGATGATATGAATGTTTATTTATTATCTCGTTTTTATTTTAAATTCTATCCAACAAAAAAACAAGAGGAAATAATAACTGCTATTGCTTACGCTAAAGACCCTCGTGTTATCATTAACTGTATGACTCGTTATGGTAAGACTAAAGCGGTAAGCATTGGTGTGGGACTATATATTATTCTTCACGAGAATAAGAAAATACTTTGTATCGGTCCACGTTATGACACGACGGCTATTCTTAGGAACTATATTGCAGAACTAATTATTGAAAGCCCGCACCTTAACGCTATGCTTGAGGGTATGAATAAAGGATTGCAACGTATCAGGAAACAATTAAGTCGTAAGAGAGTAACTTTCAACAATGGATGCGAACTATTATTGTTAAGCGGTGAAGGTAGCGCGCAACGTCTGATGGGATTCGGCGGAGACCTAATCATCATAGACGAGTCTTGTCAGTTCAAGAAAGAAGTCTACACATCTAAAATCAGCCGTATGCTTGGAGACAACGAAAACAGCGTATTAGTAGAGATTAGCAATCCAACAACTAGAGACAATCACTATTACGAACACTGGATTAATCCACGGTTTAAGAAAATACACGTTGGCTGGAGAGAAGCATTAGCTGAAGGCAGAGTGAGTATTACTTTCTTACAAGAACAAGCGCCGACCGGATTTAAACTAGAACACAAAGGGGTTACTTACGAAGGTCTTGGCGGGCTTACACCAATGGAGTGGCAGATATTATATGAGAGTGAGTTCCCTGACCAAAGCGAAGACGCATTGATTCCTTATACTAAAGTCATTAAAGCTACTACGCAAAAGTTCGATTTCGAAATAGAGCATAGTATTATTTCTTGCGACCCTGCAGATAAAGGCAAAGACCTAACTGTTATTGATTGGGTAACTACTGGTAAAGGATTGTGGGTGCTTAATAGTATTTATAGCGAGAGTAAAAGCGAACACGTAAAAGTAGCGACTCGTATTTTAGCAATGCAGCAAGCGCATCGTGTTGACCAGATAAAGATAGATTACGGAATGGGCGTTGGCATCATCAGTATGGTAAAGGCTGGATTGCAAGTAAAAAAGTGTCACGTGTTCAGCGCAATGTTTGGCAGCGGTCCAACAGACAAGAGGCGTTTTGTTAATAAGAAAGCAGAGATGTATTTCTATCTTGCAGAATTGTTTATTAATGAACAAATACAAATTCCTAATCACGAACTTCTAATAAAACAACTAGTTAGTATGAAATGGGAGAAGACTGTCGGTGACAAGATTAAAATCGTAGATCCGCCAGAGAAAAGCCCCGACTTCGCAGACGCACTAGTTATTGCGGTGTGGAAGACTGCTAACCCATTGTATCAACTGTCATAAACCCGATAAGCTTTTAAATATTAAACTCCATATAGGCTTTTATGTCAAAATAACTAAATATAAATATTTGTTCGAGTAGCCGTTTATCCGAGACAAAAATATCGGATTCCACCGTCCTTATGAACATATCTTTCAACAACAAAAATCCAACGAAGAGTTCTTTTACTATAGGAATGAGTAAAGCGATGAAGGATAGAGTATCTGAAGGTTATTCTAGCGATACTAAAAGTCTTATAGAGAGCGGTAAGTCACAAGTTATTAATAGCGATATTGGAGAAGCGCACCCTTTCGATTACACTATAGCAACAGACCTTTGTAAGAAACACGCTTTTACTGCAGGAATTATCGAGCGAATAGTTAATGCAGTATGGGGTCCTGGATTCTTCACTAAGAGTGATGATAAGCGCGCGAAGGATATTATTGATAATTGGAATCACGATGTGAACTTCAAACTTGTTGGTCGTGATTGGCTAAAGCAAGCTTTGAGAAAAGGTTTTAGTCCAATAGAACTTGGCGGTAAAGATAAGGGTGTCCCGCAAGGAATTAAGTTAATGAATTCTAATCGTGTATTTATCAAGAGAGATGATAAGGGAAATATTGTTTCTTATAATCAAGTAAAACCAAAAGGAAAGCTTAGTGCTGGCAAAGATAATTTTATAACATTCGAGCCATCACAAATAGTTCCTTTACACATTAATAAATACGATGACGAAGCTTATGGTGTAGGACTTATCTATCCGTTGCTAAATAGCATCAATAACATTATTGCTGCAGAACAAGATATGCACAAGTTATTGAAGAGAAAAGCTAACCAGCCAATGTGGGCGAAACTCGGAACTAGTCCAGAGGATGCACCCACAGTTGAAGCGGTTGATGATTTCGCAGCTAAGATGCAGTATATGAATAATACAACAGAATGGGCTACTGATTACAGTGTGGACATTAAAGTTCTTGACTTTGGAGATATTGGTAAGAAGTTCGAGACTATTCTTAATCACGATGCGGATATGATATTCTTCGGGAGCGGAGTTCCTGAAGTAATTATGGGACGAGGAAACATCCCAGAAGGATTAGCTAATACTCAAGACGAAGTATTTGACCGTTTTATCACTAGCGTGCAGATGGAAATAGAACCCGTTATTGACGAGTTATACGACAGAATACTTTTAGCTAATGGTCTTAGTGGTGTGAAAGTAACTTTCGAATGGGGCGTTCCAACAGAGAGTCAGATGAATGCGCAGATTGCACAAATCACTGCACTAATCTCTAACCCGATGATTAGTCCAGCATTCCATTTTGAACTAGAGAAGAAACTAGCTAAGTTAATGGATATTAGCGAGAAGAGTGTTACTCCACCTAGTGAGGAGAAGAAGTTCGAGGCTAGAGAGCCACAACCGAAAGTTCCAGGCAAGTCTCAAGACGAGTTTTTTGAAGGAGAGTTGCACCGTGAGTGATGATAAAAAACTAACTTTTACAATCGCTTGTTCTAATTGTAAGGAATTAACTCAAAGCACAGAGGTTGTTCCTTTAGCGCATTATCGTTGTAATAAGTGCCAGCAAATAATTAACGTGACAAACATTACTGTTGGCGAATGGCTAGGGTTTAATTATAATAAATATCTAGAGAGCATCAATAAAGTAATAGTTAAGGATCCATTCACTAATCTTAAAGGAACTAATGCGGCAGATATTGCTAGAGGAAAACTATCGACACCGCAGATTAATCGTTTGAAGAAAGTGTTCGTTAATAATTTTAAGAACGGCGGAACAATTAGAGATATTAGCAAGGATATTCGTGCTGACGTAAAAATCAAAGACTTAAAAGTGTATAATACAAACGGCGATCTTGTCCAGATTATTCCTAAAGAAGTCCGCAGCGTGAACATTGCAAGAACAGAAACCACTAGACTAGCTAACGAAGGAGCTAGAGAGAATTATAAAGACGGTGGAATAAAACAGATTGCTTGGATTGCAGCAATGAGCGACAGGACTTGCGATACTTGCACTGGACTAAACGGTAAGATTTTAGATATTAATACTAATAAACTTCCTCCAGCGCACGCATTATGTCGCTGCACTACACAAGCAGTTATTAGACGATGAGATTTATGATTATAACAGATAGTAATGGCGTAAAACATAAAGTATTATGCACTTGTTGCAATAGAACAGCTATCAGTTATGATATTGAAGGTCCTAAATGTGACGAACATACTATTACTGGAGCAATAATTTATGGTTAACATATGCCCAAGATGCAGACAGCCATATAGCGTGGCATTGCATAGCGGAGACTTTGTTCACGTTTGCAATAGCGGACAAACAATCCTTGACCAAGAAGATAAGTTGGTTAAAGGAACATTTGTCGACTATACTGGCAGTGGCGGAGTCCCTAATATCGCAAGTATTAATATGTCAGATGAATTAATGGGCACTGAAGCCGGAAACCTTGGAGCGCAGTTTCGCGGTGTTACAGAGCGTGGTAATCCGCAACAAATAAATAGGCAAAGACAACATTTAGAGTATATACAAAATCCTGGTGATGATAAATGATTCGTGAGAAAACTTATGATGTTACTTTAGTTGATGGTTCCGCAGTTATTGATACTCACTTTATTAATGGTTATATTGAGAACTTCTGCATTGGTAGAGATAGAGATGTTAGGGCGGAGATAATATATCAAGGTCCGATAGAGATTGTATTATTTAGTGCTTGGATTCAAGAAGATACTTATCTGCCATTGAGAGTTTATGCTCGTGATTGTGATAATAAAAAACTAGCCTTCTCATTCGATAAGTTCGCGGCAAACGGAAAGTTCAGGATTTACTTAAACGGCAGCGTCAATCAACAAGTTAGAGTCAGCGTGTCTTACTCTACAGAGATGGAGGACTAAAAATGGCATTAACTCCACAAGGCAATAGTGCGAAAGTAATAATGGACTTCGTATTGCTTAGCGCTGCACGCATAGAAAACAGTGGCGGTGTCCCGTTGTATATGGGCTATGCTGAAGCCGGAACTAACGGCAGCGCCACCGGATGGAGTATTTGTAAAATGACCTATGATGCTGAAGGCATTCCTAGCGGTAGATTGTGGGCTGAAGGAACGCCAGAATTTGATAAAGTTTGGGATTTGAGAACTGGGAGTTATACTTACAAATGAAATTACAAAATTATCTTTGGATAACTGTTTTTCTAATCATCTTTAGTTCTAGTTTTGTCCAAGCATCTTATCTTACAACAACGACTAATCCTTGGACTGGAAAACCAGATTATGTAATGAAGTATAATGGTAGTGATTGGGGCAGTGCAACACTACCAGATAATTTATTATATACTGACGGCACAGGAACTGGCGGTTATGTAGTAACTTACGTTGATAGTAATCATACAACAAAAAGCATTATTTATGAGGACGCGCAAGGAATCAGTATTGGTGGAGAAACTTTCGGCGATGGTATAGATCACGAAGCGCTTATCACCACTAGTTCTAATCAGGTCACTGGCATTAGAAGTGTTGGTGATGTGAATAATTATTTCCAACAGGAACTTTGGAATAAGAATTGTGGCGATGCGTCTAGTGTTGATTTTGTATTGCTTGGCAGTAATGGCAATGACACATTTAATTATTTTAATATTGGAAAACTAAGCGATTGTTATAATGATTCAGAATGGACTATTGGCAATGCTAATGACGTTTATATGTTTGATACAGATTATAATGTTGCTGTTGGAAGTCTTAATCCTAATGGAGAACTTAATGCTTGGTTTGGTGACCCATTAATAGAGAATAGACGATTGCATTTGAATAACACAATGTTTTCTACTGGAAACAATACTCTCTTCGCTGATTTTGATGAACAAATCACTGGCGTAAATGTAGAACCAGGAAACGAAGATTATAATATCGCATTCACCGCAAACACAAGATGGCGTGTTGCAAGCGGAAACATAACTTCTAGTTCTTACAACTCTACACTTAACGTTACTAATATGATTGTTGACTCTGTGCCTAGAACTCTTAGCAGTGGCGGAACAGTAAACATCAACGGGACTATAGCGACAATGAAGTCTGTAGTTAATACTACACTAATTCAAGTTGCTGGAAATATATCTGTTGATAATATTGCTTGGGAATACAAACAAGCTCCTTATATGGGTCCTAATGGACAAAACTATGAAGAGATAGGACTTGCCTGGCACATCAACGGCAGTTATCGACACGTATTGTATATGCCGCCTAATTTGAATGGTGAAAAACTATGTCTTGCAACCGGTGATTATGGAGATAATGTTTGCTGGGATAACTTAGGAAATATGAACGTTGTAGGAACGTTATACGCAAACAATCTTGAATTAGCTGATAGTGCAGTTGATTTTGATAGTGTTACCGCACATAACATTACTGCTTATGAGAACTTATATGCAGGCTCAACTAATCTTACTACAACACAAATATCTGAAGGAAATAATCTTTATTATACGCCTGCAAGAGTTGTTACTGCAGTTGGAAACTGGAGTGATGATAAGATTAACTATGCGACAAAAAACTATACAAATTCTTTAGGCAACTGGAGCAATGACTCAATAAAATACAATACTACTACGCAACTAAATAATATTTATGTTTACAAATCAGGAGATAATATTACTGGAAAACTATATGTTGGTTCAACAGCTAATGGTTCTGATTTTCCTAATGCGCAAATGATAGTATCTAAAGGAGATAGTGGTCATACTTATTCAGAAAACATTGGTTTAGTAGGAGAATCATCAGCAGAAGTTGGAAAGCCAAGCATAGGAATTGGCGGGGTTGCAAGAACTAATGGATTATTCCCCGGATATGGTATTGCTGGCAGAGCAAGATCTAATGATGCTGATTCTGGCGGGGCAATAGGTGTTGAAGGACTTAGTGAAGATAATCATACAGCGGGAAGCAATATTGCATTCTATGCTAGTGCTTATGGTGGATTACTTAATTATAGTTTTTATGGTAATAAAGGAAAAATGTATAATTATGAAAGCATAACTAGTGCTGGAGTAATTTATAGTAATACTAATGAACAAGTATGCACTGCAGCAAATGGTTTATGCAGTGCTAGTCTTCCAACTAGCGGTTCATTTCAAATAATTAATATCACAACATCCTTAAACTCTAGTGGAAATACTTATGTTACTAACTTGAATTCTTCTGGTGAGATATATGTTGGAACTAGTCAAGTTTGCACTACGACAAATGGTGCTTGTGCTGGCTCGACTTATACTAATGGTTCTGGTTTGTTGTTGAATGGTGGACAGTTTAATATTTCTGATAGTTATATGCAAAAGTATAACGAGACAACTTATATTAATGGAAAGTTTGGAACGTTGACTGATAATAAGTGGTGTATTGGTGATGGTGGAAAGGTTGTTTGTGAACAGAACGCTCCATCAACACTTACTCTTGCACAAATAGCTACTAACATTGGAAATTGGAGCGCTGATAAGTCTAGTTATGCAACTGATGCTAAAGTTAATTCTTTAGTAAATCTTACGTTGGCACAAGTAAATACTAATATGGGAAATTGGAGTGCTGATAAAACTTCATATAATACTACTGCACAAAACGCTTTGTTATATTTATCTACTAGCAATGGAACTGCGATATACGGTAACTTAACATTGCATAGTAATCAAATAAATAGTATGCCAAATCTTAGTCTTGCAAACATCAATACTAATATGGGCAATGCTAGCAAACTAGTTGGGAATTGTGGAGTGAATACTGTTATACAAAATATGACTGCTACTGGACCGCAATGTGTCGCCGACCAGACTGGAGCTAGTAGCAGCGTTAATGGAACAGACATTTCTATTAATCGTCTTTATGTTAATAGCGAATCATATATTTATAATGGAAGTATTATGCATCAACAAAGTATGTATTGTGACTTTGTAACTGCACAATCAGTTACTATGTGTTATCCTAATTATTTCGGTGTAGCTATTACTTCAGGAACTAGCGCAGTGATTGCTAACGGAGAAAGACCTAACGCTACAATCGGCGTAGTATCATTATTATCTACTACTGCAGCAAATACTGGATATACTTATCTTAACGGAGCAACAACATTTTTATTAAATGGCAGTGAACAATTCAAGACACACTTCTACGTATTAGCCGACACCACAGGAAACAATAGTGTTACAAGACTAGGATTCTTAGATACTGCTAGCGCGGCGGATCAAGTTGATGGTGCTTACTTAGAACAAACTAGTAACGTTACTGGAGTTTATATTGTTGCTAAACAAGCAAAGAACAGTGTTAGAAATACTAGCGCAATGACTACTCTTGTAGCTAATAGTTGGTATTATGGAAAGATAACAGTGAGCCCAGATACAAGCAGCATAAATTATCTTGTGTTCAATAATACTGGAACTGTTGTTATGAACGAGACACTAACAGGACAAACAACAATCCCTAATACTCCAGGACGACAAACAGGTAGTGGAATACAAGCTTATAGACTTACTGCAGGAACTGCTCGTGCTATTGTGCAGGTTGATTATATACATACAGAGATAGAGACTCCTTGGAGACTACTGATATAAAGGGTGAAATTTATGACGTTAACAGCTATTACTCCAGCACTGCCGAAATGCAATGATTGTTCTTCATCGCTTAAGATGCAAGAGTTTACTGCTAAAGACGATATGATTTTATTCTGTCCTAATTGTGGTGCGACATTTAATTGGGATGGAATGAAGGATTAGATAACTTTGACAATAGACAATTTTGTTGATTATGATAATGCGAAGATTTGCGAAGATAATAGAAAATATCTTTTAATAAATCGTATGTTAGAAGAAAAACAATATTCTTTAGTTACTTATTTGAGTAATAAAAATAAAGAAAACTATATAAAAGAATAAAATTTTATATTAATATGAATAAAGATTTTATTGCAGGATTTATTTGTGGAGAAGGATGTTTTACTTTTAGAATATACCAAACAACTAAAGCTAGTGCAGTATTTAGTATATGTTTATCAGATAGAGATTCAGAACTTTTAGAATTAATTGTTAAAGAATTAGAAATTAAAAAATCTAAAAATATTATGTCAATTATGAAAGAAAAAGATTCTGAAGTTTGTTATACGAAAGGAAATGTTCTATATCAATTAGTTGGATTAGAAAATAATATAAAAATAGTTGAATATTTTGAAGGGCACCTTTACGGACAAAAATTAAGACAATTTGAAAGATATAAACAAGGAATTGAAATACTTAAGTCGGCAAAAGGTAGAAAATTATCTATTTCTGAGTTAAAAATTATAGATTCGTTAAAGGCTTCAAACGAATACTGATTATATAATCTCACCGTCAAGTTTATAAAACAATAAAATGACTATACTATAGGAGCAATCGAACATCTATCATAGATTTGCTGCTAGAGATTTACCTTATGCAAGATTGGAAAAAACTAAACTTTTGTGTTCCTATCACCGAATCCCTAAAAAACGAGAATGGAGATTTCTTAATTCGCGGTGTTGCAATCAATGCGACAACTACTAGAAACAGAACTCGTTTTGAAGCTGCAGAATTACAGAGTAGCGCTCCTAGTCTTAGAAACAAACCATTGTTAAAAGACCATAATAATAGTGTTGATTCTATCGTCGGAAGAACTACGCAAAACGTTAACTTCGACCAACTAGGACAGTGCATTGTGTTCGAAGCATTTATCGCTGATGATGCTATACAAAAAAAGATTAGCACAGGACTAATTCAAAATGTTTCTATTGGTGCTATTCTTACTCAATCACCTGAAATAATCAAGGATGCAGACGGTAACGTTGAAGCTATTGTCGCTAAAGGAATTGATTTCGTAGAACTATCACTAGTAGCAGTCCCAGCAGATCCTAATGCTGGTTTTGCAAAAGCACACTTGAGCGCAGATTTTGGCATTGCATTAATGGAAAGCTTTGATATTAAAATCAAAGAAGAAGCAACATTCAGTTGCCAAAAGTGCAGTGAATCATTCCCTAATAAAGAATCGTTAGCTAAACATATGTCTAGCGCACACGATGAATCAGAAGAAGATGAAACTGATGACGACGGTGAGGGCGAAGAAAAGCTTAATTCCGCGTCAATCTTGGAGGCAGCCAAAATGGCAGAGGAAATTAAAACCTTAGAAGCTCTCCGCGCTGAACGTGAGAAACTCGAGATGGAAGTGGAAGCACTACAAATTGAGAAGCTTAACGTCGTCAAAGCAGAGCTTAGTAAGAAAGAAACAATAGCAGAAAAATCCGATGTGACAATCAGCACCGTTGAATCATCTAACGATGCAGCACAAGATAATTATCTTGTTGAGCGCAACGGCAGTAAAATCAGTATGAGTATGAATGTTTTAGAAATGAAAACATCACCATTCAGCACTGAAAAAACAAAGAGGCAGTTCTAATGGCAATCGGCACAGGAAACCCAGCAGGCTATGTTCCAGTATATGACTTCGGAGCACCTAGAATCATCACTTGCGTTGCAAGAGACGCAATCAGCGGTGGAGACCTTGTATTCCTTAGCGGTGCAGCAGACGTATGTTCTAGCGGAGCAAACAGCTTTGTTCCAAAGACAGACTTGTTAGTTGCAGACAGCGCTAGTGGAGCAAACTTCACAGGAGTTGCAGTTCATAACGCAGCAAGCGGAGCTATCATATCAGTAGCTTTAGATGGTTGCGCAATTGTCAGAGCAAACGGCACAGTAATTGCATCAAACCAAGTAACTTGCGATGGTAACAACGCAGTGCTTCCAGGAGTAACAGCAGGTCAAGTAGTAGGACGTGCTTTGACATCAGCATCAAGTGGCGGCTTTGCGCTAGTCCACTTCTTAGGGTGAATCGTATGACAGAACTAACTAGCATAAAAGAATACTTGTCTCGCGCCTCGGGAACAGAAGGGTCTCTTCTTATTCCAAAGAAGATTTACGACACCTTAATAATGGCAGTAATGAAAGCACTTATTCCAAGAAGTGAAGCAGCAGTTTATATGGGTCCAGAAGGATGCCCAGGTTCAAGTGTTGATATCGACCTTGAAAACCCTGACTCTATACTTATTAGAGAAACAGGAGAAGCTGCAGAATACGTCTTAGATGTAGCAGAATACACCAGCACAAACTTGAAGCCAAAGAAATACGGTGTTGCACTTCGCATCACAAAAGAACTATTGGAAGATGGTAAGTGGAATATGTTAGAGCGCAACATCTACAGAGCAGGTATTGAAATCGCAGAAAACGAGACTTCAGTAATCGTAAGTGACGCACTAGACAGCGCAGCTAACACTGTAGCAGGCGGTGCAGCAGTTACTATTGCTAACATCACAAGAGCAATGCAATACCTTGAAGATAGCGATTACACACCAACAACAATGTTCATAGGAACAGAAGTATTGAATGATTTAAGAAACATCGACACCTTCGTTGAATTCCAAAAGGTTGGAAATACCGAAATGCTTACAAGAGGATATCTTGGCAACGTTTACGGTATGAACGTAATCCGCGTATCAGCTAATGCAGGCTTCACAAAGACCACAGCATACGTCATTGACAACACACAAGCATACGCATTTGTTGAAAAGAGACCGTTAACAGTTGAGAATTTCGACTTGGTAACTTTCGATATGAGCGGCGCAGTTGTAAGTCAAAGATTCGCAGTTGGTGCATTGAGAACAAGCGCTATTGCAAAGATAACATCATCTTGAGCGTGAACCAATGGCAAACGCAATCAATGATGGCTTGAATCTACCGGATCAGATAAGCACAGGCGGAGTCGATAGTGTAGAGATTGGCAGCGGAGCAGTATTGTCAGCTAACATTAGCGGACAACAAGTTCTTGCTACCCATCATAAATTAATCGGCACAGGTAGCCCAACCACATACGGACAAGTTATTCAAACAGGAACATTTGTCTTAGGAACTGGTTCTAAAGCAACAGTAGCTTTCGGAACTGCATTCTTAGGCGCACCTATTGTTACTTGCTGTGGACTTGGAGCAGATGCTCTTGGTTGGATTAGTGTAAGCGGACCTACAACTACTGGATTCACAGCTTTAGGCGCTGTGGCTTCAACTAGTGGAACTTACATTGCAACTGGCAGTGGCTTATTCTAAGGGTAGAATAATATTTTCTTTTTTTATTATTTATTTTTTTTATTTCACAATCCTTAATTCCCGCCTTCGGGCAATTGGTCTATCGACAGGATAAGGGGGACTTCACTATGGCAAGAGAAAACAGAGTTAAAGAACAGATGTGGACATTAACATTTAGCGGAACTACAACAGGTAGTTTCTGCTATGATCCTTCAGGCAAAGAAGTTATCAATGGAGAAATTCTAGAAGTCGATTGGACTGCAGACGGTGCTGGTTCTTATGATTTACAGTTTGCAAGAACTGGAGAAGAATTCTGGCGCAGAAACGCACCTAGCGGAACAGGAATTCAAGTTGCTAGACCGTGGGTTTTCCCACAGAATAGCGCTGGAAGTGTTGCTAATTCAACTATGATTCCTTATGTTACTAACGACGTCGTATGGTTAAATGTTGGCAGCGCGTTAAGCGGAACATCTTTCTCTGCAAGAGTAAGGTATAGGTGAGAAATGCAACAAGTAATTATGCTTGAATGCGTTGTATGCACTAAACCATTCGCAGTTAGATCATATAGAGAACATTCTGCGAAATATTGTTCTGTTGAATGTATGTCTATTGGACAAAAAGGAATGATGCGAAGTCCCAATACACAATTCAAAAAAGGAAGTGTTGGTTTTAAAGGAAAACACTCTATTAAAACAAAACAACATCTTTCTGAAGTTCATAAAGGATTAAAACCTTGGAATTATAGAAAGAAGTGTCCAGAACGTTCAGGAATTAATAATCATAATTGGGCTGGTGGAAAATATAGACTCCGTTCATCAATAGAATATAAGTTGTGGCGTGATGCAGTATTTCAAAGAGATTTTTATAGTTGTAGAATTTGCGGATATAAAGGAAAATTAGAAGCACATCATCCACTATCGTTTGCCAAATTTCCACATTTAAGATTTGACATAAATAATGGAATAACTTTATGTATTCCTTGTCATATGAAAGTTGATAGTTGTAGAGCGAAATTTAAGAGGAATGATTAAAATGTCAATTATGAATCTTGGAAGCATAGCAGTCACTGTATTAGCGCGCTTTCCTGATTGCTCGCCAGCAACTAGCGGTCAGATGTTACAGATTGTTGACGAACAACGTTTGTATATGGAAGAAAGAACTGGATTATCTATTGGCAGTGTAGGTATTGCAGAGCGTTTTCAACCAGCATTGATTAGTCTTTCACTTGCTAATTCTATGCAATTAAGCAAACTTGATGGTGCGAACGTTGCGTCATTATCGCTAGGAGATTTCTCTGTGGTGCATAATGGCAATGATGATATGGCGCAAGTTGCAGAAGCGATGAAACAATTAGGCGAGGAACAATTACGTCGTCTAGGTAAAGGAACTCGTTTCAGAAGAGCTATTGGAGGATGTTAGTTTGACACTAGGATATAGTGGAGTAACTCACGATTTCAATAACGCTATGGTATTAGCGGGTATGAAAGTAAGATTTAGATATTTTACTAGAGCAGCATCTAGTGGTAACGTATTCGATGACGATATTACTATGACGCAAAGCGGTTCTGATTATTGGGTCAGTGGAATAGTCCAACCAATACTAGGTCCTAAAGGAAACGATGAGGCGGCACTTTGGGAACAAGGACGTATTATTTTCGGAGATAACAAACTATACGTTCCAGGATATGTGAATACTAGCGGATTATGGAAGGTCGGTATTGGAGGAAGTCCTCCAGCGCAAGAGTTTGGAATTACAGAGGCGGGACAGAATGCGTGGAATATTGCTGGATCAGTTATTTATAAAAAACTGTATATTCGCTATCTTCCTACAGGGAGCCTTGCAGAAGAATGATGAGTGTTACTTTTGTCGGTTTTGAAAAGGCTCGTGCTGAATTAGAAGATGATAAGAAACAAATAATTAATGATTTAACTAATACGATGAGAGATATAGGATTTTATGTTGAGGGAAAAGTAAAAGAAAGCATTGCTGGTCAAAGCGACGAGCCAACTAGCGTCGATACTGGAGCATTCTTAAATAGTGTTAATAGCGCGGTTAGTAGTGATGTGTCTACTAAGACGCAGCAAGTCATTATTTCTACTCCGCTTGATTATCCTTTCTTTTTAGAACACGGAACAACTAACATTCCCGCTAGACGACACTTCCAAAATACTGCGGCAAGAGAACAAGAGAAGGTTCGTGAGATGATGCAAGAAGGAGTTAATAAATCAGTAAAATAAATATTTGTATTATATAATTAGTCCGACATTCTTAAATACGCAAATAACTCAATAAAAATAATATTGTGAGACTCAAGCGAGAGTTTTGCTCTTAGAACAAGCGAGTTCGTTATGACTATAACATCAGTTGCCACATCGACGTTCCTTAAAGATAGCGTGCTAATGATTAGAGACGACCTCATAGCCAACATAACGGATCCAATAACTGCAAAACGAACTGGTGATGAGAAATTCGTAATGACTTCTTATCCGCAGAGAATATCAAAATATCCACTAATAACAATCAGACGACGAAGCATTAGCGTTCCTTTCGCTTCAGGAACTCAAGCAACAGTTCATTATATACAAATACCATTAGAGATAAGAGTCTGGGCTAGAAATGTCGTGGAACGAGAAAGTCTAGCGCAAGACATAATCAACCGATTCAGAACTGCAAGATTAACAACTTACGCTGCAGGAGGAATGTTTGACTTTCAAGTTACCAGCACTATAGATGTAGATGAGGGCGGTGATGCGGGAATTCATAGCGTTCTTATTTATGTGCAATACAATTTTGTTTTAGGTTCATAATGAAAAAAAACCAAATATCAAAAAGTTGTAAGGTCTGTTCTAATGAGTTCTCTATTCCTTTATCACAATGTGATAAAAAGTTTTGTTCAATGCAATGTTATGCGGAATGGCAACATAATCACCCATCTAATACTGGAAGAACTTATATTAAAAAAGGAGAAAGAATTGGAATTAATACAGAATTCAAAAAAGGATTACCGAGCATTTCTTCAGAATTATTAAAACAAAAATGGAAAGAAGGTTCTTACAATAATAGACCTAGACAAACACTAGAGACAAAAATTAAAATAAGTATTACACAAAGAAAAATTACGTTTGAACAATTCAATAAATTTTCTATTGGAGAAAATAAAAGATTAAGAAATAGTCCAGAATATATAAATTGGAGAAATAATGTTTTTATTAGAGATAATTTTACTTGTCAAGATTGTGGAATAAAAAATATTCCTATCGAGGCACATCACATAAAATCATTCGCGCTCTTTCCAGAATTTAGATATGACTTAAATAATGGAATAACTTATTGTGTTGATTGTCATATCAAAAATGATATTTTTAGAAAGAGAACTAAAATAAAAGGCGTGGAACTACCTTTAAAAAACAGTTCGGAGATGTGAATTTATTTGCGCACGCTATATAGGAGATCAGAGTAAAATTGTTATGCTCCACGAGAGCGGTTTATATGGCACAGTCAGCGGCACTGGTCAGTGGATTGGATTAGTTCAAGAACACGACATTGCTGAAAGTATTAATACTCAAGAGATAAGATATGCTGGTCAAGCTAGCAGAGATGTTGGAACATTCGTCGATACAGCGTTAGACGCAAAAGGTAAACTAAAATATTATCCTCAAGACTTCCGTATGCTTGCCTATACGCTAGGTTCTTGCGTTGATGGCGGTTCTCCAAGTCCATATACACACGTTCTAACTGCAGTAGATAGTAATGCTGGAAACGCATTCACTAGTGGAACACTAAATCCATTTATGAGTTTCACTATAGAAGAAAGTGTTACTTCAAATGTCGCTGGACTAAATAAAGTAAAGACTGCAAATGGTTGTGTTATTGAAAGCTTCGAACTTAGTTCATCGCAAGGCGGATTGATGGAAGTAAACGTTGATTACGTAGCACAAAGCGTTACTTATTCCAGCGGTGCAGCAACAGCAGTTACTGCAAACACTATCCGTCCATTATTGTGGTCAGATACTAAACTTCACGTTGTTAGCGGAACACTATATTCTGAACTTAGAGATTGGAGTTTTAAAGCAAGTAACAGTCTAAACGCACCACACTACAACAACGGTAGTAAAGTTATCGCGGTTCCTATCCCAGAAGATAGAAAATACGAGCTTAACCTTACAATCGATGCGACTAGTGAGAAATCAAAAACTATCTACGACACATATTTCAAGGGCGGATCTACATTCAACGCATTACTTGATATTACTTGTGTTGATGCAGGTGCTGGCAGCAGAGATTGTATAATAACAATGAGTGGTTGCAAACTAGAAGGTTTCGAAGATCCATTAAAGACCACTGGTGTAGAATCTCAAAAACTTAAGATTGTGCCACAGACAGTGACGGTAGCAGTTAATGATGTTATCTTCAAATATAATCCTTGGTGATTAATTATGTCAGAATGGCTAACCGTAGCGCAAACAGTTCATCGTGACGAGGGAGGAAATATTCTTCCTGAAGTGATGGAAGTTGAAGGAATTACTAATGAAGATGGCAGTCATCCGAAGATTAAATTCTTACCAATACCTAGAGGTAAGTTCTTAAGACTTACCAAGGCGGGAACTACAGACAGACCGACTGATGAACAGTTAATCATAGAGCATATTCTTTTGCCTAAATTTACCGCAGAGCACGTTGCAGAGTTTGATTTAAAGACTCTCAACGCTCTTATTTTTGCGTTAATCAGTGGCAGCACTGGTATGTCGCAAGAAGATGTTAGACAAAAGACTATGAAGGCAGCTATTGATGATAATGAGGCTTGGATTAAAAAAAAATGAGATTTGACGCTATGAAGGTAGAAAGTTTTCTACATAGCAAGGGTTATAATTATTTTAATATCGGAGCACTAACATATGTCGAGGTTAATGACCTTGTTGATGTTGAGAATCAAGAGCGTGCAGAACGAAAACGTGAATCAGAAAGAAAATCGAGACGATAACTATGGACTTCGGAAGTTTAGGCGCTGGCGCGGCAGGTGGAGCGGTAGTTGGTATTGTAATCAGAGCTAGCGACGAGTTTAGTAGCACTTTTGAAAAGGCAACTAAGGATATGAGTAGTTTGCAAGGATTTAGTGTTGGTTTGACTGGTTCTATGCTTGCGTTAGGTGCTGGTGTTGGTGTTGTTGCTGGCGCACTAGCTAATATGGCAATTAAGGCTACGGAGGCGGGTGATGTTCAGGAATCCTTTAATCAATTAGCTGGCGGGGATGGCACTGCGGCACTAGAGAAGATGAATGCAGCAACGCTTGATACTATTTCTAATGTCGATCTTATGAAGATGGCTAACGATGCCTTTATTAAAGGTATGAAGAGCGAAGACCTTCCAACTCTTGCATTGTATTCTCAACAGCTTGCTGATATGGGAAAAGGCAATGTTGCGGGCAATATGGAAACCATAACCCAAGCATTAGCTACTGGTAGAACCGCGCAACTAAAAGGCTTAGGTATTCAAATCGACGAGAACGAGGCTTATAAGAAATACGCCGAGAGCATTGGTATTGTTAATAATGCTAAGGGTGAAGAGTTAAAACTAGAAGAAGCTTCTATTCAGCAGAAGATAGATTATTACGAGAAGATTGGTGGCAGTTCTAGAATGCTTAGCCAATTAAAGACACAACTTAAAGCAGTGCAAGAAGAAGAGAAGAAGAATCTTACCAGCTCTAGTGATTTCTCCAGCGTATTAGACGAGTCACAAAAGAAGGCGGCTATGCACACAGAAATACTTGCTGGCGTTGCAGAAGCTAGCGCTAAACTACCTCAACCGACAAAAGACGCTGCCGATGCAGTTGCGGGATTAAGTAAGAACTGGGCTGATGCACAAATACAAATCGGTAATGCTTTAGCTCCGATGGTTGAAGAGATTGCTACTAAACTTATGCCTATGTTTCAGAGTATGGCAGATTTCTTTATGACAAATATCCTTCCAGCATTCGAGTTATTATTCACTTCTGTTAGTGGACTTATGGATGAGTTCGGCGGTAGTAATGAGAGCGTTAGTGTTTTCATACAAGGAATCGGTTATGCTATAGAAGGAGTCGTGGTGTTCTTTGCATTAGTAATTAAGGGCATTCAGACAATACTTCAGTGGGCTAATGTTATAACGCAATGGGGTCTTGTAATTAAAGATGTTATCGTCGATAAAGTTGTTAGTTATTTCAAATTACTTGGTGATGTTTGGGATATGATGAAGAACAGTTTCAAACTAGGCGCTCTAGAGATAAAGTTTGTTTTTCAAAGTATGGCGAACGCAATCATAGATAGTTTCCAAAAGACAGGGAATACTATAGTTGGGTGGATTAACAAAATCATCGACGTGTATAATAGTATGGCTTCAACGCTTGGCTTTAAGCAGAAGAGTCATTTTGAGAATCTTGATTTTAGCGGAATGAAATATGATACCTCTAATACTGAATCGCAGATAAGAAGTCTCGGCACAGAACTAGCGGGCAATGTTAATAATGTAAATATTGATATTCAAAACATTACTGGTGTTGACCCTGAAGATATGGCTAAAGCACTTCGTAAACAACTAAATGATTTGGTGAGCACATAATGGTAGTCACTACTAAATTAGTAGTTTCTAATAATACAATTAGTGACACAACTAATATTACGCTTAACAAAACAATTAGTGATAATAACGCGACTTCTCGTCTAGAGTTCGACTTGTTTAATTACGGCGGATATAATAAGGACAAATTTGTTGCTGGTGCAGAAACCACTTTCTTCGCAGACCTAAACACCGACCCTGCAACTACACAATTGTTTGGAGGAACAGTTGAAGAAGTTAGTTTTACTGGCACGGGTAGCAATAAAGAAACAATACACGTTGTTTGTAGAGACTATACTAGTTTGTTACAAAAAAATAATGTTGATCCTGAAGTTTATACTAATCAAGAAATCAGTCTCATAGTAATTAACTTGATGCAGAAGTATGCTCCTCTGGATTTTACTACAGTTAATGTTGCAGTGACTACAGTTACCCTTACTCGTCAAACATTCAAAAGAATTAGTTTATTCGATTGTCTAAAACAACTAGCAGACCTTGCTGGAAACTTTTATTTCTATGTTGACGAGAATAAAGACTTGCATTTTGCGCCAAAGAATACTGTGTCTAGTGGAATAAGTTTTGATAATACTAATGTTACGAAGAGTGATTTTGTTACTGACGTGCAGAGCGTAAAGAATAGATTCTATGTTTATGGCGCAAGACAACTTATTCAATATCCAACACAGACTTTTGTCGCTGATGGAGTGGGTAGTGTTTTCACACTAACTTATCCGCCAAGTAATACGAAAGTCCAAGTTAGTGGCGTTTTTAAGAAAGGAGATATTTATATGGGCGCACAAAACAATACTAGTGGTGCGGACTATCTTGTTTCTTATAATGATAAACAAATAATCTTCGTTAGTGGCACGGCATACGGTTATTCTAGTATTCCTGGAAATCTTGTTAATGTTGTTGTTGATTATTCACAAAGTCGTCCTATTGTAAAACTAGCAGAGGATTTCTCTAGCATCGCGGCTTACGGAAAACGCAGTGCGGAAATAGTTGATGAGAATATTGTTGATCCGCAGATGGCGATTAATATTGCTAAGTCACAACTTGCTTTAAATAAAGACCCTAAGATTCAAGGCAACTTAGCTGTTAAAGGTGTTGTTATTGCTACTCCTGGACAGACTTGCAATGTTGACTTTCCTTATGAAGGACAGCCGTCGCAGACGATGAATATTCTTGAGGCAAAATATACTTTTAATACTATAAATAATTTTAGCGAGAGAGTCTTGTCTGTTAAGGTGTCTCAACGTGTCGCTAATATTACTGATGTTTTAAAAAATCTTTTAATGGATGTTAAGCGTTTGCAAGCCGGACAAGTCGATAATACAACTCTAATGACCCGTCTTATTTCAGGAGTTGGCAGCGTTGGATTGCAAGTTCCAAGTTGGAAAATAAAAACAAGAACTTCCGGTCATAGTTTTATACTAGGACACACTACTAATGGTAAATTAGGAAGTCCTTATCTGGCAATTGATGGACAACAAATTTTATTAGGAAACTATAAAAGCGCGCCAATCATAGTGGCTAGTGGAGTCTCATAATGGTAACTACAGATTTTGGAAAAAGCGGGACAATACTATTATTTTGTGGAAGTATTAATCCACCACAATATCTAGCTATCGGAAGCGGTAGTGGTGCAGCAGTTAGTTCTTTAGGCAGTCTTGTTGCAGAACTAGGTGCCACCAGAAAATTATGGTATAGTAGAGATATAAGTATTGGTAAAAATATAACTTTTATTTTTGATATCAGTAGCGTTGCAATGAGCGGGATTAATCTTAGAGAATTCGGGATTGGAAACACTAACACTGTTGGGAATAATGATTTGTGGATGAGAGAAGGATTTCCTAGCATAACATTTGATGGAAGCAATGAGTTGGAGATTGAAGTAACTTTCCAAACATTTTAATAATACTACAACTTGGAGGAATATATGGCAGATAAAGGAGTATATCCGAAGGCAGATGGAGACGTTTTTTATTCAGAAGATTTAAATTCGTTTGTTTGGAAAAATGTTTTTGGAAAAGGCACTGATGGTGCAGTCACTGTTTCTTCAGATACTACTTCAGGAACATTTGTTGGAAATTATACCAATTTAATAATTAACTCTGGAGTAACATTAACTGTCGCTTCAAATACTATATTGTTCTGTAATGGTTCTTTAATAAATAGCGGAACAATAATTGTTACCGGATCCGTTGGAGGAACTGGCGGGGTTGCTTTAGGCTATACTAATGGAAGTGCTGGTGCTGGTGGAGCGGGAGGAGCTGGTGGTAGTGGTGGCGGAGCATTGTTCATATTTTCAAGAGTAGTTACTGGTCCAGGCAGTTTTATTGCAAACGGTGGAGCGGGACTAAATGGTGCTAATGGAATCAACGGGAGTAGAATGAATGACGCTGGTGGAGCGGGAGGGAATGGCGCTAGTGGAATAGGTCACGGTGTTTTTTTAACCAATGGCGGCATCGGAGGACAACAAGGAGGACAGGTTCCAATATATAGATACGGTGGTTCTGCAAATACAACACTTCCAAATATTATGAATAATATTATGTCAATATCAACCTATGTATCGCAAAATCCGTGTGGTGCTGGTGGTGGCGGAGCGGGTGCTTCAACAAATAACGTTTCAACCGCAACTGGCGGTGGCGGTGGTGGTGCTGGTGGAACATTTGGCGGAGCGGGAGGCTTTGGTGGCTATGGTGGTTCAAGAGATGATTCTACTACCAACGGAGGTTGTGGTGGTGGTGCTGGTGGTGGCGGTGCTGGTGGTTTGATAGTATTTAATTCATTAAATATTAATAGCGATATAAGAGTTAGTGCTAATGGCGGCATCGGTGGCAACGCTGGAAGTCACGGAAAGGGACTTGGTGGTCCTGCAGGTGGCGGTGGCGGTGGCGGTGGTGGTGGAATAATTGTATTCGGAACAGTTGCTGGTTCAACAGCCAACGTTACGGTCAATGGTGGCAGTGGTGGCGCTTGTGGTAGTGGATTATCTCTTGCATCATCTGGACTAAATGGTGCTAATGGCAGAATTATTTATTGGTGATTTATGACTATTGTATTTAGATTTGACAAACAACTAGTGGATAACAAGCCAGAATTGTTCAAACATATTAGCAATTCATATCCTAAAAAGTTCGTGTCTTATCTATTACATAGTGATTATCGTCAGGCAGTTAATCTTGAAGGCTGGATTAAACAACAAGTAGACAATCCTTCAGTAGAGATTAATTCTTTATCGAAGAATATTGATTTCGGCATAGATGATGACGAGACAGTGATTAATGTATTGCAAGCAATAATTAATATTTTAGATTATGTAGGGGATGTTAAAACTTGGGGTATGCCAGAATACTGGCAGACTGCGCAACAAACATTAGATCTAAAAACTGGTGATTGTGAAGATGGAGCGATACTAGCTTATGTTCTTTGTAGGCTTAAAGGTATTAGTCCTGATAAACTAATGTTGTTCTGTGGGGATGTTAGTGTTGGCGGTCATTGTTGGCTAGCATATAGACCTTTAGAATACCCTCTTAATTGGGTGTTCCTTGATTGGTGTTATTGGGCTACAGAGCAAACAATTGGTAAGAGAAATTTCTATTACATAAAAGATACCACTGTTTATGGAGAATATCCTAGTGGGTCAATTGATGAACGATATAAAAATATTTGGTTTGGTTTTAATGAGGAACAGAGTGTTCTTTCTATGAAATACAATTTTTGAACGATGTGCAGTTTATGGATATCAGCGAAGAACAATTCAAAAAGATGAGTGCTAGAGAGCAGAACCTTATTATTTTTAAGAATACTAATGCTGTTATAGAGAATCAGCGTTCTACGCAAAAAGAACTTAATCGTTTACGTTTTCATCAGAAGGTGCAGTATTCTATTATTGGCGGTGCTGTTGGTGTTATTACTGTGTTAATTAATATGTTTTTTAATCATTTAAACAAATAATGATTATATAATCTAATACCGACAACTATTTAAATAAATTATATAATAAAATCTTCTATGAATAATCTTTTACTTGGAGCAATTATTGGGTCAATAGCAACGATAGTTGGATTCTTCTTCGCAACAATAATATTGCTTGCAGCAGATAAAGTTAGGAGACGACGATGACAGAACGAAAATATAAAATCAGAAAACTAACAACTGGCAATGCAACTGGCGACGCTTATGGAATTACTATTCCGCAAAGCATAGCGTTACGTTACCAAAATGTTCCATTTGAAGTTTATGAGAGTGGGACTGGAATAATTCTAGATATGAAATCAAAGGTGCAACGATGAGCAATATTTTGTGGTTAAGCGATAGTCCATTAACAAATACTGGTTATGCAACAATTAGCAGAAACATCTGCAACGGTCTTAGTGACGAGCACAAGATTTATTTCGAAGGACATAATTATCTAGGACAAGATATTCCTAGAGGTCTTAAATTAGCTGATGGTTTCGAGTTCAAGTTCGAACTGTTAGGTTGTGGTCGTGAAGCATACTGCAAAGATGTGACGATGAATAGAATATTCAAGTATAAAGCTGACGCGCACATTGTTTTGCTTGATACTTTTATGTTATATCCTTGGATGCTTAACGAGAATTATTATCCAGCAAAAAGCATATTCTATTTCCCTAGCGACGGCGGTGGAGGAATGCCTAACGGTTGCGAGAATATTTTACGACACGTTAATATGCCTATAGCAATGAGTAAGTTCGGTCAGAAGCAAGTTAAGGATTTTTATAATATTGACGCGTTGTATATTCCTCACGCTGTTGACGAAGTTAACTATAGACCACTATCTAGTATGGAGAAAGAAGCTGTTCGTCGAGAATATGAAGTATTATTTATTTCTGGACAGAAGATGAAAGGTTTCTTAATCGATAAATTTGTTGTTGGAACTGTGGCTCGTAATCAAGGACGAAAGATGCTTGATAGAACACTAAAAGCATTCGCTGAATTCTGCAAAGACAAACCTGACGCTGTAATGTTATTTCATAGTGACTTGTATGATGGCGCTGCAGTGTTTGATATGAGAGAACTAATCAAACGATACAATATAGAAAACAGAGTGTGCTTTAGCGATATCAGAGCGTTTGATAATTTTGATTATAAAGATATGAACAAAGTCTATAACGTAATGGATGTATTCTTCTTATCTACTAGTGGCGAAGGATTTGGAGTTCCAACTATAGAAGCTATGAGTTGCGGAGTTCCTTGCGCAGTAACAGACTATACCACTACGCCAGAATTATTAGTTCAAGACGGACTCTGTGGCATTCCAATCAGACTAGCTGGTTGTGAGGATATTAGTATGACTGATATGTGGCTTAATGAAGGCAAGAGTCTTAAAGAAATAGATCTTGCATTATCTAACGCTACGTTGACTGGTTCTTGGAGTGTAGAGCGTGGTTTGATGAGTATTCCTCACGCAGTATTTGTATTAAACAAATATTATAGCGATCCATTGCTTCGTGCATCTCACGGACTTAGTGGTCGGGAGAAGGTTATCAAATATTATACTTGGGATGTTAATATCAAGTTGTGGAAAGAAGCCATCAAGAGGTTGTTGCAGTGAAGAAACTTGTTGTTATGATTATGGGTCAGGATTGCAAAGATTTCTTAGAGCCGTGCCTTGCAAGCGTTGAAGGTGCAGACAATATTGTATTTTGTGATGGTGGCAGCGAACCAGATTTTATTGATTGGCTACAACGAAAAACAATAGTTAATGATATTATTTTTAGAACTTTCGACCAAGAAGATCCAGATAATAATGGCAAGCAAAGAAACTTTTATTTAGAATATCTGAATAAAAATTATCCAGAACATTGGTGCTTGTGTCTTGATGCTGACGAGGTAGTTGATAATATTCAGAAACTAAAAGACTTCTGTTTTAAAGTAGATGATACAGAGTTCGCTAATGATTTGTTCAATCCGCAAATGAGACATTTTATTGGAGACTTCGGTCACGAGGATGCTACGTTACCACAACATTTTGTTCCAAGAAGACTGTTCAAGATAAGAGAAGAATTATCTTATCCACTTGGAGAGCACGTAGTCTTAACTAGCGATACTAACAAGAATCATAATACTTGCGACACTGGAGTAATATGGCATCTTGCTTATGCACCATTGTTTCACGTCAGAAGCAGGTATCGAAAGAACTTAAAACACAGCAACGCGCACAGCCCAGAGTTCTTGAATCGATGGTATAAGTCTCATTTGTTCGGAAAATATCCTGTGTCAGAAGTCAACATTAATGACCTTCCGGCTTGTCTGTTGAAAGCTTACGATATAGAACCTGACGAGATTTATTTCAGAGAACGAGGTCTTGAAGTTAAACATTTTATTGATGCAGCATACTGGAGAGACCATTTCGGATTGTTTCAAGAGAGAGTTCTTGAATGGGGTTGTGGATTAGGTCCGAGAGTTGTAGCGCTAAAAATGGTTGGGGTAAATGCCCACGGTATTGAAATCAGTAAGTTTGCTGTTGATAATAAGATGTATAAGGATATTATTCAAGGAGACATTACGGTTCCAGCAGAATCTAAAATGAAATATAGACTTGTTGTCGCGTATGATTTATTAGAACACGTCCCTTATGAAAAACTAGATGTTGCAATTGATAATCTTATTCGCACAAGCAATAAATATATTTTAGTTAGCGTTCCAACTATTGGAGACCCAAATCTAGAACTAGACAAGACGCACATCATAAAAGAGACTAAAGACTGGTGGCGCAGTAAATTCTTAATGAAAGGACTAAAAGAACTAGAAGTCCCACCACACTTTAATTATAGAGAACAACAAATGATATTCGAGGTCGCTTAATGGATAAAGAGCGATGGAATATTTTATTAGAGCGACTTACTAGTGGAGTGCATCAAAAGTTCGATGGTTATATTAAAGACGATAATCATATAGATATAGCTTACAAGTTTTTGTTAAAGCATAATCTTGACAATAAAGATGTTGAGTTCTTAGACCTTGGTTGCGGACCAGATGCCAGGTTACAAGAGAAGTTATCATCTAATTATTGCGGTGCAGATTATGACTTCCCGAATAAAATAGGAAATTATGTTATCTGCGACGGACACACTCTGCCATTTGAAGATAAAAATTTCGATGTAGTATTCTGCAGCCATATGTTAGAACACACTATTGCGCCAATAATTGTTATTGACGAGATAAAAAGAGTATTGCGCGATGATGGCAGAGCTATAATTAGCGTTCCTTGTTATCCGTCTTTTCTTGGCGACGACCATAATTATGTTTTAACTCCTGGTGGTTGGAAGCATTTGTTTGTTCGTTCAGGATTTGTTGTTATCGATGACGAGACGGTGAAGAATTGTCTTAGTGTATTATTAAAAAAGAGGCTGATTGATGAACCACGTTGATTATACAATGCAAGCATTCAATAATTTTATACAAGAAAGAGAACTTAACGTCTACAATAAAACAGTGTTAGATGTTGGTTGCAGAGATAAAGTTTGTAAAAACAGTCTAGAAAGTTTCGGATTACAATGGACTGGAATAGATCCGTTCCCCGCTTGTGAAGGAGTTATCAAAGCTTATATGGAAGATATGAGTGGCGTGCCTTCTGAATCTTACGATTTCATATTCGCGTGTCATTCTTTCGAACATTGCGAGCACCCAATTGAAGCGTTAAAAGAAATGTATCGAATAATAAAACCTGGAGGTTATGTTTTTATTGCCACACCAATGCCTTGCGCGCACCAGATTCTAAACGCTGACCCTGACCACATTTTTGTTTTGATACCAATGAATTTTGTTAGACTAATGCACTATACAAATTTTCGAGAGTATAGCAGCACTATATTTCCTGGAGATATAGAACAGAATCATACTATTGTTAGCGTGGGGAGGAAACCACTATGAAAAGAATAGACATTAATATTTGCACCAGAGACAGAGCAACAGAAGTTTACGGACTATTAGTTAGTCTGATGCACCAAACACACAATCTTTTCGACGTGTATGTGTTAGACGATGGCAGTGGAACGCCGTTGCACCAGTTTCATTTCTTCAATACAGTATGCAATGGTTTACGACACCAAGGACATCGTGTGCATTTTATCCGCAACGATATGAGCAAAGGAGTTAGTAAGGCACGAGAGCAGTTGCAAGAATACACTTTGAAAAATGGTCGTGGAGATTTCATTTGCCGACTAGATGATGATACGGTATTAGACCATAATTATTTAGATTATCTTTTAGACGTGATAGATGCGGGCTATGATATTGCTAGTGGAGTAACTCCACCATTAGCAAACCCTGTTTGTGGTCGAGAAACAAAGTTTGTTAGTCCAGTAATCAATCGTATAGTGTTAGACGAAAAAGGAAGTTTTGTAATTAATGCCGATGATTGCGGCAGTCTTTATACTGAAGAAGTTATTCTTCCAGCAGACCATTTCCGCAGTAATTGTTTATACAAGAAAGAAATCGGTGTTAAAGTCCATTATGATGATTGCGTCTCTAAAGAGAGCGGTTTTAGAGAAGAGACATACTTTAGTCTAAGAGCTATAAAGGCTGGTTATTTTATCGGGGTTCATACTGGAGCTATTGCCTGGCACATTCTAGCGCCTAGCGGTGGGGAGCGCAGACCGGAGTTCGGTAAGTATGCTTTGATTAATCAGCAATTGCTTAATCGAATGGTTAAGCGTTGGTTTGTTGAAGGCGGTGATTTCATAAAGAAGTATCACGATGAGTTAGAGTCTCGTGGTCTTAAATTACGCGATACCGCAACTAGTGAGCGTGTGACGTTGTATAAGAATAATAATCTTATATATTCGGTGGAGGACTAATTATGACAATTGAAGAAGAACAAACAGAATTTTCTAAAGAGATAGAACAACAAATAAAAAATATGAAACCACATATCGTTTTAGGTTGTAATCTTGCTATTGAAATAGCTCCAGATATATCTAAAGTTTATCGTGCGATGTTTGACGCATTAAAAAAAGAAGGATTCACTGATGAACAAGCAATATTGATTACTGCAAATATCAAAACAGGTGGAAAATGAAAATCAACATAATAGGCACAATATTCGGCAGTAGTGGCTATGCCAGCCATACGAGGCAACTGTTTAATGCTCTTGTTGAAGAAGGCGCAGAAGTTAATCTTGAGACAATGCTTCCTCCAGCGTGGGAGGGCTTAGTAACGGATCAGGAACTTAAAGCTATAAAGCAAGAACACTATAACGATGGCTATACAGTGTTTATTGGAACGCCACCTTATTGGACTAGTGCAATGAACGAGCCTTGCAAGCGATTCATTGGCTTTTGTGTATGGGAAGGGGATAAGGTGCCGTTATCTTGGCTTAAGCCATTACAAGATGCTGATGGCGTATTGGTGCCGTCACAGCACGTTAAGAACGCAATATTGAATACTGGAGTTATTAATACTCCGATAGTTATAGTTCCTCACGGTGTCGATACGGCTTTATTCCAGCCTAGTGAGTTTGAAGAACCGCACAACTTCACATTCGTAATCAACAAAGGCTGGAGTCAGGGACTAAATGATCGTGGCGGAGTCCAGTTCGCATTAAAGGCATTTAGTGAAGAGTTCACCGAAGACGAGCCAGTGGATCTAAGAGTAAAAATAAACACTGTATATAACGCTCCTGGGTGGAATTTTCAAGATGAAATAAAGAAACTAAACTTGAATCCTGGACGTAAAGCAATATTCGTAATGACTGATACCGTAGCGTATAAGGCAATGCCGAAGATATATCACGGTGGAGACGTATTCCTTAATCCTACAATGGGAGAGGCATTTAGTATTCCTTGCGCTGAAGCAATGGCTTGCGGACTACCTGTGATAACTACGGACTTCGGTGGGCAGACAGATTTCGTCACAGAAGAGAATGGCTGGCTTGTAAAGAGCGAACCGTTCGAAGTATTGCACGACATAATGTATGAAGGAATCAGTTGGCACAGACCAGACGTTGCGGAATTACGGGCAATTATGAGAAAAGCTTATGAATCTAAAAGCTTAGTTATGACTAAAGGATTGAAGGCTAGAGAAGACATAGAGTCTTTTACTTGGCATAGTTCTGCTAAGAAATTACTCGATGCTTTGCGTTCAATGGAGCAATAACTATGGTAAAAGAGATAATTAGTCCTGCGGGAAGTCTTACAGGATTTAGTTTTAAGACTTGGGTTTATAGAAACAAAGATACTTTGAAAGTCTTAGTGATGGCTGGTGCAGCAATTGGTTCATTTGCAATGACTAAAGGCATTAGTATTGAATGGCAAGCATTGATTGTTCCATTAACAACTGGTGTTGCTAAGTTGATAGTTGATACATTAGATTTCTTTGCTAATGATGTAAAACTATAAGTTTTATTCTTTTTTTTTATTCTTTATTTTTTCTCGACAATCTTTACGACGATTAACAAAGATTTTATATATCTGTTTATAAAAATCGTGCTTGCGTGTAATGGATACATCGTTGTATAACAACTGAAGAATAGAAAGAAAGAAGCGGACATTTAGAATCCGGAAATTGACAAAACCGATTCTAAATGTCCAAACTTATTAATCTTTCTATTTGAGCCTATTACTAGAGCATTATATAAACGCATAAAACGCATAAAACGTGCAGTAGAAAGCGCATAAGGCTCTAATTTGTTGTTATGTATTACATCGATGTATTCATTAGAAAAGTGAGGTAATTATGGGAAACATAACAGCAATAAGATGGACTGATAAAAACAAAGCATATCTTACAAAAATAGGATTTATTGATGGCAGATCTGGAAAGAAGAAGAAAGAAGAATTAAATCTTAATCATTTTGTTAATGAATGTGTGACGGTGGCGTTAGAAACTCACAGGACAGGATTAAGTGATGCCGTCAATGATAAGATGTTATTAAAATCATTTCTTGAGTTGCAAAGAAGAATTCATCTTCGTGATGTTGAGGGTGCCGGTAGAAAACTCCGTCGTGTGAATGAATTAATCGATGATTTAGAAGAACCTGAAAAACAATCAAAATATATAGAAATATTGCAAGAAATAACGACAAATTGATGAAATATGGCTACACGGGCGGTTTAAAGGCATTATTTGCAAATGACAACATATATAAATGAGTAAATCTATAATTATATAATTCGGCAGGTATTTGCAAGCACCAAACCGACGAGACAACAAATAAAAACATAGAGGCGAAATACTATGGCAATGGTTAAAGAAGAATTCTTACAACGAGAACACGATGCAGCAATGCTAGAGTTCGAGATACAAGCACAAAAAGAACTAGACCTAGACAGAGACGTATTAGAACTAATGAGACAAATACAACGGGAAAAAGAGGGATTTTAATGTGCGAACGTAAAGACTGCGATGGACAAACACTCACCAACACCATCCGTGAAGATGGCGATGATTACGAGATTTGGTATTGTAGCAAAGACCCATATCACTGGGGGTCTAAAGATGACAGCTAGCGATAATCTCATCCAAGACCTTAGTGTTTATGTATCGTTCTTCGGAGGTAGTTTCTTCTGGAGCCTGCCGAGGAGGAGAGTATGATGACTTGCAAGCCTTGTAAAGACTTAGGCGGATTAAACGCTGGATCTTGCGGTTGTCCTTGTCATATGATATTCTCATCTCAAGTGCAGTATTTGCTTAATGAGAACACTAATCCTATCACTGATATTGATTTTTATAAAAAGGTGGACTTATGAATGTGAAAATCATCCCTCGCAACGTAGAAGATAAAGCACGTATTGCTGAATTGAAGACTCATTGCAAGCGTTGTAAGCAAGTAAAGCCTCTTGATTGTCGTGATGTTTGTATTGATTGTAATCTGGAGATGATGTCCTGATGGAAAACGTTCGTATTACTCAAGCAAATATGTTAGTTAAGCACACTAAGATGAAGGACATAGTTCACGAAATAATGACTAACAACGAACGCTCACGTAACGATGATAAATGGCTCATCATTAAAGTATTAGAATACACAGAGCAGAATATTGTTATTGGACAAGAAGCTATTGTCTGGCACATTCCTATTGAAGAACTTGGGAATGTTCCAAACTTCGAGACCATCCGCCGTGTTAGGGCGGAGATTCAGAATAAAGATAAAGAGTTACTTCCTACTGACCCACAGGTTTTGTATGATAGGGCTATTAAGGCTGATGCGATTAAGACTTATTATGCTGATAGAAAAGATTTGATAAGTCAGTGGGAACAAATAGCATACGGAGTGAGATGAATGGCTAAAGAAAAGAAATATCGATTAACTTGTAAAGTTTGCACTAAACAAACAATATTTAGCAAAGAAGAATATGCTGAACGAAAGCATAGTGGCGACCCATTCGCTTGCCAGTATTGTAAGACAGAACACAAACTAAAGATGGTGTAGATTTATGTTACAAGAACACGAAGACCGATTGCAACAACGATATATTAAATTAGAACTTACTGCCGATGAAACAGCTAAAGTCACAGCGTGTCTTACTTTATTTCACGAGCCAGTATTAGCAGCTAAAATATTGTGCATAACAATGACGCAACTAGCAGGTGAAGACGATGGAAGATAAACAAATGGACGAATTAACAAAAGAATGTCTTAGTGATGTTCAAGAACACGAAATGTTCAAAGAACAAATAAGACGCGCCGCAATAGAACAATATATGCACATAATTGCGCACACGGAAATAAAACAACGAATTGTTAATCTTCCCGTAGAACTAAAAAAAGAAGAAATAAAACTACTAGAGATAGATAAAAAACTAGATCGTATCAATCAAAAAAAGAAACGCTGGACTAGAAAAATCAGCAGTCAAGTATTCAACGATGTAACAACTGATGGTAAGAAAATCTATACTAATGAAACGATGAGAGAAAACGAGACTGAAGCAAGACTTAGTTTGTTGTCTGATTATCAGCAGTTAATCGAGGAAGAATCTCGGCAGTCGCAATTATCTAAATTATCTAAGATAGAAATTGATTATTTAGAGCGAGAGTTCAAGAGTAAACAGTTACTCATAAAACTCTTAGAGATAGAAAAATAAACGGAGGAACTATTATGTCACAAAATAAAAAACCTAGTAATATATACCTAGCAGTTTACATCATAGCTTGTATCTGCACGCTAGGCGCAGTATGGTTTGTTAGAAACCTAATCAGCCACGCAATCTATGAAGCACAACAAATGAACAAATAAACAATTTACAGAACAGCAATAAAATTGCAGTTCGGAGTAACACTATGGCAAATAAAGAAGGCAATGGAAAAATAGACAGTATGGAACAAAAAGAAAACCGCATCAGTTTCAAAATTGCTGGAAAATACTACACCCTGTGGGCTAAAGGCGAAGAACAAGAACAGAAAGAAAAACACATCAGAGACGTTGTTAACGCAATAAAACCAGGAGACTATGTTACCTTTCAATATACGGAAAAAGAAAATCCTAATGGCAACGCACCATACAAGAACATAGTTTTAATTAAAAAAAGCATCGCACCAACCACCAACACTAACAACGGCGCAACAATAGATCCAAGCAGAGATATTGGGATAAGAAGGCAAGTTGCATTAAAGACTGCTGCAGAGTTCTTGAAGAGTTGTCCTCACGTAATCGATGAGAAGAATCCACTAGATACTCTTAGGGGTGTAGCGGATTTTTGTGATGCGTGGCTTAGCGGACAATTAACTATTGCTGTAGTTAAAGAAACAATTAAGAAGGAATCTCCTAGAGAAGATGGGGCTATCGTGGAGGAGAATGTAGAGTTTTAACAATGAATCAATCTAGCCATTAGTGGTTAGGTTATTTAGGTGGCAGAAAAATTGGCATCCGTATCAAAAAAGACAACGAGTTACTATCGTGGGCTAGACTTGTTCAATAATGGAATGGCAGTTCCTG